>OGGJ01000020.1_pt1 | contig 166500 bp, 150 predicted proteins | sample 1571071 | NCBI WGS metagenome assembly OGGJ01 (sample SAMEA2581954, study PRJEB24529) | metagenome | biome: Human gut stool | place: China | collected 2011
CCAGTCCGTGAAGTCGGTCACGCCCGTCCCATGCCGGGAGCCGTTGGAAATACTGTCGGAAGGGATGGTATTCCCTTACGTCTGCAGAGTGCACCATGCGTGCCACGTCGCGGTCCCAACAGTCGATGCCGTGGCGGTGTGCTTCGAGGCAGATGGCGTTCAGGTCTCGTTCCGTGGCGGGCCGGAAGGTTCCGTTTCCCTTATCAGACAGGCGGCAGAACTCCGTGGCTTCGGTGAGCATGTTGAAGCGGAACTCGTATCGTTCGGCGAGGAAACCGCTGAGGGCAGACTCGAGGTTGGCGGCTTTTAGGGAAGGCGTTTCGCTTTGAACAGCCTTTGCTTCCGCTGTCCTGAGGACGTTTGGCGTGTGCTGCGGAACGGATGTGGGCCTCGGCGTAGTGGTTCCGGTTTTGGCCGCGTCGGTTTTGGCTGTGGCTACAGTGGTTACCGCCTGCGGCGTAGCATCACGGGGCACGTCCTTCGCCCTTCCTGCCATACGTTTTTCGTTCCACCGTCTTACGGCGGTGCATGCAATCTTTTTGAAGTCCATAGGCTTTGTGTTTTCGGTGTCTTCTCGTTTGCAAATATACGACATGAAAAAGCCTTTGTCAAGCCCTTCACCGTAATCTATTGAAAACCAATGCGACTGCAAATTCGTTAAAAACAGTTTCATGCGGACAACCCGTTTTCCGGTGAAATCCCGGTGAAGGATTGTACGGTAGAAAGTTCACCTTAAAACGTTGGTACAGAAGAGGCCTGAAGGAAGCGAACCTTTTCGGGCGAGAAACTGTTTGTGGGAGGTAGAGTAGGGGGAGCAGTATGAAAGAGTGCGTAAGACGGAATCAGTACATCCGAAAGTCGATCTCAGCAGGTTGAAAAATCGTTTGGCTTAGAACGGAAAATCGTTTGGCGCAGAATCTATGGGTGGTTTGGGATATAGCTTTGCCCCAATATATAATAATGTGGCATTTGTCGCCGACATTTATATAAAGAACAAGAAAACATTGGACCATGACATCTATAAAACTAAAATTCAGGCCGTCAACAACGCCGGGCAAGGAAGGCTCAATAGTGTTTCAACTGATATACGGACGCGCGGTGCGCAGGATAACGAGCGAGTATAAAATTTTCGCCGAGGAATGGGATGGCAAAACTGGGAGGATAGCCCTGCCCACGCCGTTCTCGCCACGCTACGCCCACCTTGTTTCGGTAGAATCTGCCCTACAGTGGAAACTGAACAGGCTACAGCGGATGGTGCAGGAAAACGAAAAGGCAACCGTCACGGTAAGCCTTGACGAACTTGCCGCCCGATTCTCGTCCGGAATAGACACGACGGACAGCGTGTTCAACTTCATCCGGGGGCAGATAAGCCATAAGAAACAGATAGGCAAGGTGCGCTCATCCGAGACATACCGTTCGATGCTTAACAGCTTCACGTACTTCCGCAAGGGTGTTGACCTGACGTTCGACATGATGGATGGCGTGCTTGTGGAACTCTACGAGGCATGGATGCGGAAATGCGGACTGGCACGCAACAGCACCTCTTTCTATATGCGTATCCTGCGTACCAACTACAAGTTGGCAGTAGAAAAGGGGTTGACACCCGACCGCCATCCGTTCAGGAACGTCTACTGCGGTATAGACAAGACTGTGAAAAGGAGCCTACCGTTCAGTGAAGTCAAGAGAATCAACGGCCTGGACCTGTCGCGAAAGCCAAGTATGGATTTCGCGAGGGACATGTTCATGTTCAGCTTCTGCACGCGCGGAATGTCCTTCATAGATATGGCTTACCTGAAGAAGACCGACCTGAACAACGGCTGCCTGACATACCGTCGCAAGAAGACGGGACAGCTCATGACGATAGAATGGACCAAGCAGATGCAGGACATCATAGACAAATACAAGCCCAATGGCACGAGTTTTCTCCTGCCAATCATTACCCGTGAGGACGGAAACGAACGCAGGCAGTACCAGAATCAGATGAGGAAAATCAACAGGATTCTGAAGGACATAGCAAATCAGGCAGGACTGCCGCTGTCATTGTCAATGTATTATACGCGTCACAGTTGGGCCACCATTGCACGTGGCAGGGACGTACCGTTGGCAGTCATAAGCGAAGGCCTCGGGCACGATTCGGAAACGACCACACAAATCTACCTCGACTCGATAAAGTCAAGCGAAGTGGACAAAGTAAACCGTATGATTTTGGAGGGGCTTTGACGCAAACGACTGTTTCGAAAAATGTCCGTCTCCTAATATGAGATGGATATTTTTTGTGAAACAGCTAAATACCAATATTTTACAAAGTTTTCATAAAAAAGGTTCCGTCAACAAATTGCTTAATCCGTTGCCGCTTCATGAAAAATAAGCGCAAATAAATTTGTCAAAACACTTGATGTTTAATTATTTTTACTACCTTTGCAGCAGAATATCCATCTCATATTAGGAGACGGACAAAAAACGTCATGAAACTCAATACCAACACAAACGCTATTATGAGTAGTGACGGCGATGAAACAATCTTATGGACTTAATAGAAGTCAATAGCTTGGTTTTTGTAACTGCTTGTTGCCGTGTAAATTACGACAGCTTGCAGGATTAGAAAAGATGCCCATACCTGAAAAATGAACGACTTCCATACCCCTATACAAGACCGTCCGCTATGGTTCGTCATGCGCGATCTTAAGCGGTGCAACGCCAAACAACCGGCATACAAGCTGTTCAAGGACTTGGGGATGGAGGTATTCACACCTATGGTGTGGAAGCTTTCTGTGAAGCACGGGAAGCGTTGCCGGGAGGAAGTGCCCTTCATTCAGGATCTGCTTTTTGTGAATGGCACGCGGCTGGCAGTTGACCCAATAGTCGAGAAATACAATACCGTGCAATATCGTTACCTGCGCGGCGGATACAAAATCCCGATGACGGTCAGGGAAAGCGACATGCAACGTTTCATCCATGCTGTTCAGTCCTCTGAAAATCCGTGTTATTACACGCCCGAAGAAATATCCTCCGATATGATAGGTAGGAAAGTGCGCATCGTAGGAGGCCCTTTGGACGGATATGAAGGGTATTTGCAGAAAATCCAAGGGGCACATGTCAAACGTCTGTTCGTAGAACTTCCCAGTCTCCTTGCCGCTGCCGTGGAGGTACAGCCCGAATACATACAGCTTTTGTAGTTGGCAGGCGGTGAGGCTGAATCGAGGATTTAAGTGCTCATGACTTTTTTTATGGAATCCATGTCAGGCTGTGCCGTTTGGCAGAACAGAATGCACAGGTTTTCGATGTATCAGTGGAAGGGAAAAGCATGGTTTTTATCATGGCAGGTTTGTGGAATTGTTATTAACCCATTTAATACTCAAATAAAAGAACTTACAATATCCTCTATTCCAGAAGAGTACGATTTAATATGACGTATTAATTTAAGTTGATTATAAATCAGTATGTTAGAGAAATTTCTAATAATTGCAGTTCTTCTGCTATATCTGAAATGGATTTTCATAATCTGTTTTTATCCTCTAATGGTTGGATGGGGATTATATCAAAATCATAAAACAAATAGATTCTATAAGCTTTTAGCTGTTCCCGCTTATATTATTGAACGAATTTTAAGATTCGGGGGGGGGAGATTTTTGATATTTAACATTTCAATAATCCCATCAATTCATTTGCGGCGATTGCTTTACAAAGGTTTAGGTGCACATATCGCCTCAAAAGCTGTATTTCATTTTCGGACAGAGATTCGTGCCCCTTGGTCTTTACATATCGGTCAAGGGACAATAATCGGTGATAATGCTATTTTGGATGCACGGGAGGGGCTGAATATCGGTAAAAATGTTAATCTTTCAAGCAACGTGTCTATATACACTTTACAGCATGACCATCGTGACCCTTATTTTGGTTGTCCTAATCCTAAAGATAGAAAAATGTCAGTGGAGATAAACGATAGAGCCTGGCTTGGTTCCAATGTTATAGTTCTTCCCGGTGTTCATATTGGTGAAGGGGCGGTATGCTGTGCGGGATGTGTGGTGACAAAAGATGTGGAACCCTATGCTGTTGTGGCTGGCATTCCGGCAAAGAAGGTTGGAGAACGGCCAAGAGTATTAAAATATGAGTTTGATGGGAAAAGTTGTAGGCTTTATTAATCACTATTTTTTTATTATTTTATGGAAATAATAATTTCAAATGCAGCCGTTAATAATGGGAATCGAGGTTGTGTCGCACTTTCTTTATCTTCTATGTATATCATAGATAAGATTCTGAATGCTAAAAATATTCCTCACACGTTTTATTTACCTCAAAGTGGGTATGATCAAAAAGAAGAGCATATGATAAGGGCTGGCGATGTGACGCTCAAATTTGTTTCATTAATGGACATAACGCCTTTAACTGTCAAGCACTATATTAAGAATCTGATAAAGTATATTGCCAAATGGAAAGAATATCAAGCAACAAAGAAAGTCTATAAAGAAGCCGATTTTATTCTGGATATAGGGCAAGGAGACAGTTTTGCTGATATTTACGGTAAAAGACGTTTTGACTGGATATTCAGCCAATATCGGTTGGGTATGAAATTCAAAAAAACTTATTGCATCCTTCCGCAAACAATAGGTCCCTTTAAAGAGCCTACCATACTCAAACAAGCTTGTATTGGAATTGATTACGCCAAGTGTGTAATGACCCGCGACAGGCAAAGTCGTGATTTTGTGAAGAGGCTTTTGCCTAACAAAGCTGTTTCTGAGATTATCGATGTTGCCTTTTTCATGCCTTACAAGAAGAAAGAATTCAATTCTGATTCAATCCATGTGGGATTGAATGTGTCTGCATTACTATGGTATGGAGGATATACACGCAATAACCAGTTCGGTCTGAAGGTGGATTATCCATTATTAATCCATTCCGTTATAGATTATTTTTTGGCTCAAGCAAATGTAAAGGTTCATCTGATACCTCATGTCGTAGGGGGAGAACGGCATATTGAAAATGATTACGCCGTTTCATACGACTTATTTGAAGAATACGACCATCCGAACCTTGTCCTGTCCCCCTTATTCTTAGACCCTATTGCCGCAAAAAGCTATATTGCTGGCATGGATTTCTTCATGGGAGCACGTATGCATTCCACTATTGCAGCCTTTTCATCGGAAGTCCCGGTCTTTCCTATGGCATACAGCCGTAAGTTCAATGGGCTGTTTGCAGACACTTTGCAGTATCCATATATGGCAGACATGAAAACGCAGTCCAATGCTGAAATATTGGCAAATATAAAGCAGTGTTATGGACAAAGAAAAGATTTAAAGGAAATGGAGCATCAACGTATGCATACTACAGTCAAGGAGCGCAGGGAAATAATGGAAACAAAATTATGCGAGTTTTTCGGGATAAAATAAGTGAATGGCATGGCTAAGATTTCTAAAATCATAAAGAATGACTTGTGCTTAGGATGCGGTCTGTGTGAGGCTGTGAGCAATGGTATTTGCAAAATGGCTCTTACGCAAAGAGGATTCTATGAACCAAAAATGATAAGAGATAATCGGAACCAGTATATTGGCAGAATATGCCCAGGAATAACGATACATAACCGGAATCAAAGCAAACATTTGTCAGTGTGGGGCAATGTCGTGCAGGTTTCGAATGCTTGGTCAACCGATAATGGCATACGCCGGCAGTCCTCGTCTGGGGGAGTCACTTCAGCCTTAGCTATATATCTATTGGAGTCGCATCAGGTAGACGGTGTCTTGCATGTCGGAGTGCAAGAGAACACCTATTTATATAACAAGTTATATGTCAGCAGAAACCGCAAAGACATTTTAGACAGGAACGCTTCACGGTATGCCCCGGCAGAAGTGTTCAACCATATCATTGACATATTTGAAGCAAACGCACAAGAGACATTCGCGTTTATTGGAAAACCTTGTGACATTGCAGGCATGCAGAATTTCATATCGGCTTATCCTCAATATCGGCATAAAGTGAAATATTACCTTGCCATCTTCTGTGCAGGAATGCCAAGCTATAAAGCTACAGAAAAGGCTCTGGCCACTTTCGGCAAGAAAGAAAAGCCCCAGACATTACGTTATCGTGGAGACGGTTGGCCAGGTTATTTTACTGCGACTTATCAGGATGGTGCCTCTTGCCGTATGACTTACAATGAAAGTTGGGGAAAGATATTAGGGCGTGATTTAGGATTTAGATGCAAGATATGTCCGGATGGCATCGGTCTTTTGGCCGATATAGCTTCTGGGGATTCATGGAACACGAAGAGCGGCTATCCGGATTTTACAGAAGCGGACGGTAAAAATTTCTGTTTTATGCGTACGGAAAAAGGGCTGAAGCTTTTTAAGGAAGCTGAGGAAGCTGGCTATATAATCACAGAGGCTTTGAATGAGGACAATGTACGGGATATGCAACGCTACCAGTATGAGCGGAGACATTTGGTCGGTTGGCGGATTGCCGTTGTGCAATGTCTCACTGGAGGCATATTGGATTTTCATGGATTAGGTTTTTATCGAACTGCCTTGAACGGGAATATTGTAAGGGGAATAAAAGATGCCTTTGGAACGGCAAAACGATTCATTAAATTGAGGAAAAAGAATGGGTAGCAGCAATAAAATCGCCAGAGGTGTCTTTTGGACTACCTTATTGAATATTGTAAACGGCGTCTACGGCTTTATTTCCGTTCCAGTCCTAATCGCTTATTTTGGCAAGGCAGATTATGGGTTGATAGGGCTTGCCATGTCTGTGAACGTGTATTTGAGGTTGATGGACTTGGGATTCAATTCCACTAATGTCCGTTTCTTCTCTAATTGGTTGGCGAAAAAAGAACTGGATAAGGTAAGGAAACTGTTTCAGACTAGTCTTGCCTTTTATGGAAGTATCGGCTTGTTGAATGCACTCATATTAATTAGCATATCATGTTTTTCCGGCTCATTGTTTCATTTGGAGGGGGAACAAAACCTTATACTTAAACACCTTTTTTACATATTAGCAATCAGCGCATTCATCAGTTGGTTCACGTCTTGTTTTGACCAACTCATCAAAGCGCATGAATATGTAGGTTGGACACAAAAAATCACCTTGCTGCCAAAACTATGCCAAATCGCAATATTAGGTGTAACGGTTTGGTGCCATTTGAGCATAGAATGGTATTATGCCTTAACAGCATTTTCAATGTTTTTGGTCATTCCGTTCGCAATACATAAGATCAGGCTTTTAGCTCCATATATTTCTTTCTTTCCGGTTCTTGACAGACCTATATTCAAGACAATCCTCCCTTATTGTCTGAATATTTTCTCTTTCAGCCTGTTTTCTTTCTCTATCAATTATTTACGTCCTGTATTTTTAGGAATGCAAGGGACAATAGAAAGTGTGGCAGATTACCGTATCTTGAATGGGATTATTACAATCGTCCTTATGTTGGGTGGTGCTTTTGTCGGGGTTATCCTTCCTTCAGCTTCTAAAGTAGTGGCCTTGGGTGATAGGGAAGCCCAAAACCGGATTGCGTATGACGGTACCAAGTATATAACCATAACTTTATGTTTTTGTTGTTTTGGGATGATGAGCGTCAGCCAAGAAATGCTCCAACTGTATGTGGGAAGTGAGTACTTATATTTAAGTGTATGGCTTGATTTGTGGCTATTGACTACTTTAACTTCTCATAATCAGGCTATTTCAAGTTTGATACTGTCGGGAAGTGACATACGTGTGATAACCTACTGTACCATTGTGTCTTCGTTTATCGGCTTGTTGGCTTGTTGGTTGCTGATACCCTATTTTGAAGTGGGCGGCACTGTAATAGGTTATGGGATATACGGCTTGATACAAATATTGTTCTATTACCTTTATTATTGGCCGAAGAAGATGCATATTGATTCCGGAAAAGTATTCAAATGTTCTTTTCTGCCAAGTGTCATGGCAGGTGTCGTTGCCATGCTATTGGTGCGTTATGGTTTAAAACGTTTTTTATTGCCGGTCAATAATGACTGGATTGAACTCTTTCTGGAAGAAATCGTTTTCACCCTATTATATATAGGGGTAGTCTATGCGTTTATCCTGAACGCAAAAGACAAGAGTCTCTTTTTTAAACTGATTAGAAAACATGCGTGACGATAAAGTGACAATAGCCAAAGGTATTGGGATATTGCTGATGGTGGCAGCACATGCAGGCATACCGGATGTAATATCTCGGTTCATAGTGATGTTCCATATGCCTCTCTTTTTCTTTATGAGCGGTTATTGCTTCAAAGAGAAATCCCCCCCTCCGTGCAGTAATATTTATTAATAAACGAATTAAGGGGTTATATGTGCCATTCGTGAAATGGTCATTGATGTTTCTTTTGTTCCACAATGTTTTTTACTATTTGAATATTTATAACGATGAATATGGATTCAGAGGGGAAGTCTCTTATCTGTATACATGGAAGGAATATGCAGTCCGTTGCGTAAGGATCATATTTGGATTGCATGGTCAAGAGCAGTTATTGGGCGGTTATTGGTTCCTACCTCAATTGTTGTACGCTTCCATTATTGGATTCTTTACGATAAAGTATGTAAGAAACTTTTATGTTGGTACGGCAATAATGTTGGGCTTGGCTATTGTGGCTTCCTTTTTTAACTTGAGAATACCATTCTTGCGCATCGGAAGTCTGACTTTCTTTTCCACGGTATTTTTCATGACAGGTTTTTTGTATAAGAAAAAATACGATAATTGGAATAAAGGCTATCTGTCCGTCCTCTTTGTTATTATTGTAGCGGCAGGGTCTGTTTTATGTTATACTTCTATGTTAAGCTTTACGACAGATAAAATACTGCCATACGCGGTATGTGCTATTTGTGGAACTGTAATGACCTTGAATATTAGCTATTATATTGCTACGAAAGAGGGTTGGATAAAGAAAATGCTCATTTATGTTGGTAATAATACCTTAACCGTTTTGACTTGGCATTTCCTCTGTTTCAAAATTGTGTCTTTGATTATCATCAAATGTTATGACTTGTCTATAGAGTAATTAGCTTACTTCCCTATTATCCCGCAATATGCTTCTTGTTGGATTGCGTATTTTGTGGTAGGTGCAGGAGTTCCGTTAACCGTCTTGGCCTTACAGCAGAAATATGTATCAAAGAAGCAGTATAAAGACTACTAAAATTTTGATAAAAAGCAATGCAGATATTAGCCCAATTAGCATTAATTGTTTTATGTCTTTTAATGTTTAGAGTTGAAAGAAAGTATAAGTTGGCAATTCTATTATTGTCAGCCATTTGTTTTAATTGCGTCAGAATTTATGCCATACCATTTGGATTGAGTACATACGTTTTGTGTTTCAGCTTTATTCTGTCGGAATTTTCACGTCTAAAAAAAGACATAAAGGAAGTCAAGAATACAATATTAAGACCTCTAATGTATTCTGTAATATTAGCAACTGTTATATTGGCCATACATAGCCCCCATTATGATAATTTGACGCAATACATTCGTTTAGCTATAAACGAATGTATTGCTAAATATTTTGTTCTTTGTTATGCTTTTCTATCTATACGTAAAGAGGATGATCTCCATCCAGTTTTCAGAATATCATACTATGGATTATTGGTATTAACTTTATTTGCACTATTTAACTATGTTGCAAAATCTGCATTTTTTGTTAATGAAATGTATCGCGGCATGGCATTAACCGATGTTATGCAAGACACAGGCAATAAATTCACTTATTCAGAACGATTTAGAGTTCAAGCCATGTTTTTTAATCCATTTGATTACGGATATATCTGCATTCTTTTATTATTATTCAATTGGTATGGTTATATAAAATCTTTCATTTCTAAAAAACGTTTTTATATGATTATAGGGTGTTGCCTTTATGGCATTATTACTTGTGGATGCAGAACAAATATGTTATGTTGCTTAATTGGTGTATTTGTTTATGTGCTATTTGCTTTTGACCTTAAAAAAAGAACGAAATACTTTGCTGTATGTTCACTGTTGGGCATCATATTATTTAGCTCAATTCCTTTTCTACAAGAAAAAGTCAATGATATACTTTCCATATTTGATAAAAATTCATCAATGAGTGGTAGCAGCATTGAAATGCGTGTATTACAATATACTGCAGTTATGAATCATGTTAGGGACCATTTTCTTTTAGGTAGGGGCTTGGATTATTTTTTTATTGATATGGGATGGAGTGAAGGAAAACAATACTTAGTTGACCAAGATTTATTTGGTTTAGAAGGTGTTTTAATGAATTATTTACTTGAACGGGGATTTTTAGGTATATGTTTTTATTTGTTTTTCTATGTCTATGTTTTGTGTTTTTTCTATAAACATAAGTCGGTAGATAAGAATATTTCTGCTTTAGGTGTTTCTATTTTAGTTACATATTTAGCATTTGCTAATATGACAGGAGAATTGAATAGCGTATTCCCAACTTTGTTAATTACAGGAATATGCTTAAAAGTATTGTATATGAATATTATTTGTAAAAAGATACGGAATAAACATGAAATTCAGCATCGCAATCCCGGCATTCAAAGCTAAGTATTTAAAAGAATGCATAGATAGCATCCTCGCTCAAACTTATAAGGATTTTGAGTTGATTATAGTGAACGATGCTTCGCCGGAGAATATTGATTCGGTTGTTAAACCTTATTTATCCCAAGCAAAGATTCGATATTACAAAAATGAGAAAAACTTTGGGAGCGTTAATGTGGTTGGCAATTGGAACAAATGCCTGTCTTTTGCATCGGGTGAGTATTTTTTGTTAATGGGGGATGATGATAAATTATGTAGTAATTGTTTAGAAGAGTATGCAAAACTGATAGATGCATTTCCCCAATGCAAGGTTTACCATACAAGAACTTGGCAAATCAATCCACAATCGGAAATAATCGGCATTACCGGACCTCGCCCTGTTTGGGAATCCGTATATGACAACATATATGAACGGATTAAATTGCACAGGGCACAATATATTTCAGACTATTTGTATGAAACACAACACTTGAAGTCGGATGGAGGTTTTTATAAACTGCCAATGGCTTGGGGAAGTGACGATATAAGTGCCTATAGAGCCGCTGCTGTTGCAGGTGTAGCTCATTCTGAAAAGCCTCTGTTTTGTTACCGCGTACATCCTACTTCATTGACGTCATCTGGGAATATTAAAATAAAAATGGATGCCATACAAGGAGAAATGGAATGGTTGAACAATTTTATGATGAAAGCTACACCGATAGAGGAAACGGACAAAATCGTAGCTCAGAAAATCAAGGCTTTCTTACCTAAATATGAATTGAATAAGTATGCGGAACATATTAGTCAAGCTATGAATGTCCAACCTTTAGCTAATTTATGCAAGTATTGGAGAATGCACAAGACGTACCATCTGTCTGCATCTTGCTATTTGTTTGCTATCAATAAATGGGTTATCAACAAACAGAAGAGAAATGAGAAAATGTATATACATAACAGATGACGGTTGGTGGGATACGGATGTCACAATATTGCCTCAAATAATAGATGACTATGAGATTACGGTTGTTGTTTCCGAACGCTTGAAACAGTTGAAATATGAACAGAAGAATATTCGCGGCGTTTCGAAAATCATAAAATACCAAACTATCTATAGGAATAGTGATATAAGGAAAATATTTAAATCATTTATTTTTGGAATAAAAGAATATATACGACAATCGATTGGGAAACAGGACAATCTCATTATTTACTTAAAGAATTCCGACATAGCATTTCTTTTATTATTCTCATGGCTTTTGCCAAGACGTAGGACTATAGTAGGCATTCATGACTTTATAATGCATAAGGGAAAGAATACGGGCTTATATTCTTTTTTTTATAACATCGTATACAGAAAATTTGATTATTTCTTATTCTTTTCTGAAACTCAACAAAGCCAATTTTCATCCGAATACCCGAAGAAAAAGGCATTTTATATAAATATGCCTTTGAAAGATTTCGGTCCGATAATGAAAGAAAAACATAACCCTGGAAACAGGATATTTCTTTTCTTTGGCTTTATACAGGCTTACAAACGTCTGGATTTGTTTATTGAGGCCTCGCAGCATGTAACTTCAGGAGCAAAATTCATTATAGCTGGTGCTTGTAATGATTGGGACAGATATAAGGCATTGCTCACTGGAAAGAAAAATAATGTACAATGTGAAATACGTTTTATAGCGAACAATGAAATCGCATTTTATTTCCAAAAAGCAGATTATTTGGTTTTGCCTTATGATGAAGCAACACAAAGCGGTCCGTTGACGATAGCCTACAACTATTGCCTGCCAATTATCGCGACGGATATAAAACTATTTGCTACAATGGTAAAAAACGGAGATAATGGTTTTCTTTTTCATAAGGGAAATTTAGAAGCATTCATCCAGACTATAAATCATGCAAATGAGATTAGTAACCAACAATACTCCTCACTGGTAGCAGGAATGTGCAAAGCAAAGAATGAATATCAAAAAACTACTGACTTTAAACTGTCATTGGAGAATTTTGTAAAAGAAAATAATATATGATTCAATTAGCAGATAACAAAAGCTGTACAGGGTGCGCTTGTTGTCACAATATTTGTAGCCATAATGCCATTTCAATGCAGGAAGATTCAGAAGGCTTCTTGCAACCGGTTATTGACCGGGATAAATGTGTAGAATGTGGATTGTGCATGCAAAGATGTCCCGAATTAGGTCATGCCCCACTTCCCGAATCTTCAAGTTGTCATGCCGCATACAGTCATTCGTTTCAACGGAATGGTTCTTCCGGTGGAATGTTTTCAGCCATAGCCGATTACATATTGGAGAATGGAGGAGTGGTCTACGGGGCTGCTTTTGATGACAAATTGCAATTGCATCACATTGCTGTAGATAAAAAGGAGAACATGCAAGCTCTTCGTGGCAGCAAGTATTTGCAAAGCTACATAGGAACTATCTATAAAAAGATAAAAGAGATATTGCGCAACGGGCGAAAGGTTTTGTTTGTTGGTACTCCATGCCAGGTTATGGGTTTGCGAAATTATTTAGGGCATGATGACACAAACCTGTTTACCGTTGATTTGATTTGCCACGGTGTTCCATCACAAAAGTCTTTTGACAAATGGATTGAAGCTATAGAGACGAAAAAAGGGCATATCGATGGATTTTCTTTTAGGAAACTGGACGGATGGTCATCCCCCCCAAGATACATTCAAAAGAATAAAAGTAAACCATTACGTTATGACCTTGAAGTCTATATGTGGGCTTTTTATAAAAGTTACTTGTTCAGGGAATCCTGTTATCAATGCAAGTACGCCAATCTGAAAAGGCCTGGCGATATAACATTAGGAGATTTCTGGGGTATAGGCACACATGGAATTCCTTTTAAGAAAAGCCAACGCTATGGCATATCCTTAGTTTTATCAAATACCGATAAGGGGAAGCGGATGATTGAAACGTTAAAAGATGATTGCTATTTTGAAGAACGTACTTTAGAAGAAGGCATTGCAAACCAACATAATCTGAAAGTTCCCTCTGCACGTCCAACTGAAAGGGGTGCATCTGTCCATGATTTTATATCTGATATGTCACTGTTGGAATATGGAAAGAAGTATCATTTGCTACCAAGGCGTAAATATCTTTATCTGACAGAATCTCTCATCAAGGATTGTATGATTGATTGGGGAATTTTTGACGTGATGAAAGAACTTGTTTATAAAATAAAATGAGAAATTCATGAAAATCGGTATAGTTACATACGTAAAATGTGATAATTACGGCGCGGAACTGCAGGCCTACGCTTTACAATGGAAGCTGAACAAGTTAGGATATGATGCCGAGGTCATAGACTTGCAAAAAATAGAGAAAGACCTGGCTTCAAACGCTTCGTCAATTGTTCCAGCCATAGTTAATAGGTTCAAAATACTGGGCTGGAAAGCGCCTTGGAGCATTTTAAAACTTGCGATAAATGTCCTGAAGCGCAAGGTTACAGCCCAAAAGAATGAAAATAATATCAAACTAAAGCATCGCTTATTTATTGACTTCTTCGAAAATTATATCCGGCATTCCAAAAAGCATTATACCATAGAAGAAATCAGGGAAGCAACAGATTTGGATTATGATGTCTATATTGCAGGAAGTGACCAAATTTGGAACTATATGCATACCGATAATATGGATGTGTATTTTCTTGAATTTGCAAAAAAGTTCAAGGCTAAACGAATATCTTACGCAGCAAGCATTTCAGTATCACATATACCGGATTCAAGACAAAATCTCTATAAAAAATTATTGCCAAACATCCAGTGTTTGTCGGTAAGAGAGCTGCAAGGAGCAAAAATAATCGAATATTTGACCGGACGTAAGGCAGAAGTGGTATTAGATCCGACGTTGCTTATCAATAGCAACGAATGGACGGAAAATGTTGTCAGGCTACCAGAAATTAAAGAAAAATATGTATTGGTATACACACTTTCAGGTTCATCCTATATCAAGCGTCTGTCACAATACGTGGCAAATAGATTGAACTGCAAAATCGTTGATATGAGGATTGATTTCCAAAAGAATAAAGATGGAAATGTTATAACTTGTTATGAATTAGGGCCTCGTGAGTGGGTAGGTCTAATATCGAAAGCGCAGTATGTAATAACAGACAGCTTTCACGGAACAGCATTCTCTATAAACTTCAATAAACCGTTCACGACATTGGTAAATCCGGTCAGCAACATGAATTCGCGTGTACTGTCGATTCTTGAAATAACACAATTGACAAACCGCATCATTTATGATGACGGGGAAAATATAATGCCAAAAGATTTAACTATCGATTTTAGGTCTGTGAATCAGATTATAGAACAATGGAGGAAAAAATCCATTGACTTTATCCATAAATCTCTTCAAGAATGAAAATTGCCATTGACTTGACCCCACTGTACGGACGCAAGTGGACAGGTGTAGAGCTGTATGCCATTGATTTATATCATGCATTATTGGAACTTAACTATGAGGTAATTCCTATCTTCCATGTGAAAAATGATTTGGATGATAATCCGAATTCGTATATTATCAAACCGACAAAACGTCTATTGCTTGAAAATCTGGCCTTGTCGAAAGCTATTCGGACTATAAAAGCAGACGTTGCCTTATTCCCGATATTCCCTCCTCCTGTTGATGCCTATTTCTGTTGTAAAACCAAGATAATGCCCACAATCCATGACTTGGCTTTCCTCAAATACAGGAGTACCATAAATTTTGCGGCCAAGTATTATCTGACACCAAAAAACTTGTGGGCATTCAAAAAAGCTGATACGCTTATTACCATATCGGGAACCGTGAAAAAACAATTGCAACATTATACACAGTTGACAATTAAAAATTGGGGCGAGAATATTTCAAGTGATTTCAGAAAAGAGAACCTGAGCATCAATGCTAATTGTTTAAATGATTTTGGACTGCAGCCGGATAAATACTATATCTCTGTTTCAACAATTGAACCGAGAAAGAACCTGACTTATTTATTGGATATCATTCGGGATGAATTAATGCAAGGTGATAAAAAATTGGTTTTAGTTGGGCGACGCGGTTGGGAAAAAAGCATACGGCTCCAACAACAGCTTAATGAATTGAAACAACACATAATATTCACAGAGTATGTTTCAATGGAAACACTCCAATCCCTGTATCATTACGCATACGCATTTATCTTGATGTCATTGGATGAGGGATTTGGGCGCACTCCTTTAGAAGCTATCGCTTGCGGTTGTAAACGTATAGTGGTAAGCGATATTGATATTTTCCATGAAGTTTTAGGGGAAAATGTAAACTATTTGCCTCTAAATGATATTGGCTTTTGTAAAGCTGCATTTAATAGAAATAAGTGGGAGGAAACGCCAAAAATGTTTAAGGTTCCATTTGATGCACTTGAAGAAAAGATTGATTTATAAAGAAACACTTAGAAACTTCTTGTTTTATAGATTCATTCATTGGACAGTTTACGCATTTGCCGGAATACTTATTTCACTTTTGTTAGATAGGATCGTATTTCGAAAAAACAAGCAATTATATATAACGATAATTTTTTTATAATAATTATGATTATTCGAAGTAAAGCACCACTCCGCTTAGGATTGGCAGGTGGAGGAAGTGATGTGTCGCCATATAGCGACATCTATGGGGGACTGGTTCTTAATGCTACCATTAACCTCTATACATACGCCACAATTGAAGAAACTAATGACGGTTTGGTATCTATAAACAGTTATGATTCAGATTGCCGTCAATCCTTTCCTTTGACAGACAAATTGGAAATAGACGGCAAAGCTTCTCTAATAAAAGGTGTCTATAATCGCATTGTACGTGATTATCACCCTAAATGGACAGGCTTTAAAATCACGACATATAACGATGCTCCAGCCGGTTCTGGGCTTGGTACATCCTCTACAATGGTGGTGTGCATCATCAAAGCATTCGTGGAATGGCTTAGCCTACCGTTGGGTGATTATGAGATAGCCCGTATGGCATACGAGGTTGAGCGTAAAGACTTGAATCTTTCCGGAGGCAAGCAAGACCAGTATGCGGCAGCTTTTGGCGGCTTCAATTATATGGAGTTCTTAGGGAACGACATGGTAATCGTAAATCCGTTGAAAGTGAAACGTTGGATAACGGATGAACTGGAAGCTTCATTGTTGCTTTATTTCACGGGAAGGTCTCGGGCTTCCGCAGCTATCATAGACCAGCAGAAGGCAAATACGACCAATAAAGAGAGCAAATCAATAGAAGCCATGCACCGCATCAAGCAAAGTGCCAATGATATGAAACTTGCGTTGCTGAAAGGGGATATGCGAGAATTTGCCCGTATATTGGGACGGGCGTGGGAAGACAAAAAGAAAATGGCTGACGCGATAACCAATCCTGTCATAGAACAAGCCTTTGAGGTGGCAACTCAAGCAGGAGCCGTTGCGGGCAAGGTAAGCGGTGCAGGTGGAGGCGGTTTCTGTATGTTTATGGTAGAACCAACGAAGAAGAAAGTCGTCATTGATGCCTTGAAACAGCTTGATGGTTTTGTCATGCCATTTCAGTTTACCGATGGAGGTGCGCATGGTTGGAAGATTTATGAAACAGACGATATATCAACAATGAAATACTGACATACTATGGAACATACAATATTAAATGACTTAGTGTCAAGGTATCCTCAATTGGTGGCATGCAAGGAAGACATTGCAAAAGCCTTTGCAGTATTGTCCGAATCTTATCATAATCATGGTAAGTTGCTGATATGCGGTAATGGTGGTAGTGCAGCAGATGCAGAGCATATCGTTGGTGAATTGATGAAAGGCTTTAAAAGCCCACGGCACTTGGACGTAGCGAGCAAAAGTAAATTGAAGAATGTAGACAATGGACTTGGAGACCTGTTGGCTAAGAACCTGCAAGGCGCACTTCCTGCAATAGCCCTTGATGGTCATCCGGCGTTGTCTACGGCATACATGAACGATTGTGAGCCGTTGATGTGCTTTGCCCAACAAGTGAACGGCTATGGATGTGAAGGTGATGTACTGCTTGGCATATCTACATCTGGTAACAGCCAGAACATACTTTATGCTGCCGTAACGGCTAAGGCAAAGGGTATGAAAGTGATAGGCCTAACAGGCGCAAAAGAAAGCAAATTGTCTGATATGGCGGATGTCTGCATATGTGTACCCGGAACGGAGACCTACAAAATACAGGAGTTACACTTACCAGTGTATCATTGCCTCTGCCTGATGCTCGAAGAAGAATTTTTCGGAACAAATAAATAGAACAGGGTTATGGGAAAAGAAGTGATTATATTGGCAGGTGGATTGGGTACAAGGTTGCGCTCAGTTGTAAGTGATGTGCCCAAGTGTATGGCTCCGGTTGCAGGGAAACCTTTTTTGTGGTATCTGCTGAAATACTTGTCTAATTTCGATGTTGTGCGCGTGGTACTTTCTGTCGGTTATTTACGAGATACCATTATTGATTGGGTTAACGAATATGGAGGTGAGTTCCCCTTCGGTTTTGATTATGCGGTAGAAACAACTCCGTTGGGAACGGGAGGCGGCATTAAACTTGCACTTGACAAGTGCTTAAATAATGATGTAATCGTATTGAACGGAGATACATTCTTTAATGTAGACTTGGATGAGATATATGGACAGCATCGTTTGCATCCGGCTTCCATAGCCCTTGCGCTAAAACCTATGGAGCATTTTGACCGCTATGGAAATGTCCGTGTAAACGGCAATCTGATTGTCGATTTTGAAGAAAAGAAGCATTGCGACAAGGGAGTAATCAATGGAGGCATATATGTTATAAGTAAATCAGGTGATTTCTTTAACGGGTTACCTGACAAGTTTTCATTTGAGACCAATGTCCTGAAACCGCAATGTGCAAGAAGCAATCTGTATGGCATTGTGCAGGATGGATATTTCATCGACATTGGCATTCCTGAAGATTATGAACGCGCGAACAAAGATTTTCCTGGAATCCCAATTTTTAAGGAATGAAGTTATGTGATATAGATGTCAGTGGTTATGATACATTGCTGCTTGACAGGGACGGTGTAATAAACCGTCTTCGCCCGAATGATTATGTCAAGTGTTGGGAGGAATTTGAGTTCTTGCCGGATGTGCTTGACGTGATTGCGACATGGAGCAAGGAAGTAAAGCATATCTTTATTGTCACCAATCAACGTGGCGTAGGTAAAGGACTGATGACAGAAAGTGATTTGCAGGACATACATAAACGTATGTTCCACGAAATAGAAAAATGTGGCGGGCATATTGATAGGATCTATTATTGTACCTCACTTACTGAGGCTGATAAACGAAGGAAGCCTGGGATAGGTATGTTTGAGGATATATTGAGAGACTATCCGGATGTAAAACCTTCTGGTTGTTTGATGATAGGGGACAGTGATAGCGATATGAAGTTCGCGGAGAATTGTGGAATTAAAGGAATAAAAGTATGAATGGAATTGCGCAAATAAATGGACATAAGAAATTAATTTTTTACGATGAATTCAATAAAAATACTGAATGTACGGATCAACAATCTGACAGCGAAGGAATTGTTGGAACGGTTAAATAAGGGGGTATTGGTTACGCCAAATATTGATGATATAATGAAGCATCAGCATGACAGGGAATTCCACGAAATGGCTTCACGAGCCGAGTTCTCCGTATGTGATAGCCGAGTGTTGTTGTTGATGTCTCGTATGTTGCGTACTCCTTTGAAGGAGGCAATACCTGGCTCAAGTTTCTTTCCTATGTATTGTGATTATCACGCAAAGGATGAAAATATCAAAATATTCCTGCTTGGTGCAAAAGAAGGTGTTGGAGAAGTGGCACGTAAGAGAATCAATTCGCGCATAGGTCGGGAGATTGTTGTCGAGACATATTCGCCTCCTTTTGGTTTTGAAAAGGACGAAGAAGAATGTAATCATATCGTTGATATTTTAAAGAAATCCGAGGCAAATGTTGTATTAGTAGGTTTAGGCAATCCCAAGCAAACAAAATGGATTTATAAATATAAAAATGAACTGCCGAATATAAATCTATTTATGGCACTTGGAGCAACAATAGACTTTGAAGCAGGTAATGTAAAACGTGCTCCGGAAATTTTTCAAAAGTTAGCTTTAGAATGGTTATACAGATTTCTAAAAGACCCCAAGCGACTATTCAAGCGCTACTTTGTCGATGATATGCAATTTTTTTATTATTTCACCAAACAATTGTTGGGAGTATACAAAAATCCGTTCGGCAAATAGACTTCTTTGTTTGCGAAACAGTTTACAGATTAATGCTATTGGAAATATTATAATTACAGTCAATTGTGAAAGGCATAGTTTTGGCCAGTGGCAGCGGTATCCGTCTGTACCCTATCACAAAGTCAGCAAACAGTTGATACCGATTTTCGACAAACCGATATGGAATTTAAGAGAAACATAATGAAAACGGGCGGTGCCGGATTCATCGGTTCGCACGTGGTACGCTTGTTTGTGAACAAATTCCGGAATACTGCATCATCAACCTCGACAAAGTTGAGGTATCTCGACAACCAAGCATGGATGGACAACGTGACGAGCGGTGATTACCAACGGTATTACGAGGAAATGTATAAGGATTGATAAATAAAAAAAGGCAGACCTGCGATAAAAATGAATGGTGGACAAGGGGGGATATCCATTTGGGCGCTAACAGACCTATAAATGACACAAGCATCATTAATGTGCAATAATATCCATCTTCGGACTTACCAAAAAGAGACTAAGGATTGTCTGTTTTATAATTGGAAGTATAAACAAAACATTATGGTGCAGATGCCCACCGGCACTGGCAAAACCCATTTGCTTGCCTCGGTCATTTATGACCAACTGAAAGAGAAGCAAGGCCAATGTGTGTGGATTATTGCTCATCGCCGTGAACTCGTGGAGCAGATAGAAGAAACCCTTGCACGATACGGCATATCCAAAGATGACGGAAGGGTGAAGGTGATGTCCATCCAGTGGCTGTCAAAGCATTGGGAGGACGTGAAGGACGAAAGGCCGAGTTTGATAGTGATAGATGAAGCGCACCATGCGCTTGCTGGGACTTACAGGGAACTGTGGCTGCGCTATCCGAATGCGAAGAAGTTAGGTACGACCGCTACGCCCTGCCGGCTGAATCGCAAAGGGTTCACTAACTTATTTGACACGCTTATAACATCGGATAGCATAGCGGACTTTATCCGGCAAGGATGGCTTTCCACCTTTGATTATGTATCCATACGTCCGGACAGCGAAGAGCAACGGTTAATAAACGGGCTGGAAAGACGGGGAGCGGACGGTGATTTTCAGGTGAAGGAGATGGACACCGTGCTGAATAGGCGGCCAAGTATCGAAAGGCTGTATGAGAGCGTAAGGCAATATGCCGATAGCAAGAAAGGCATCGTGTACGCTATAAGCATCAGTCACGCACGGAATATCGCCGGATATTACAATCAATACGGGATGAACACCATCGCCATTGACAGCAAGACACCCGCAAACGAACGGAAACGGCTTGTCGAAAACTTCAGGCAGGGCAAGATACAGGTTCTTGTCAATGTGGACGTATTCAGCGAGGGCTTTGACTGCCCTGACGTGGAGTTTATCCAGTTGGCACGGCCGACACTGTCGTTGCCCAAGTACCTGCAACAGGTGGGGCGCGGACTGCGCAAGACGGAAGGTAAGGAAAGTTGCATGATAATCGACAACGTGGGGCTTTACCGCCTGTTCGGTCTGCCAACGGCCCACCGGGACTGGCAGGCGATGTTCGAGGGACGGCTTGCCGGAAAAGGTTATCCGGAGGCAAATACGAGGGCGGTGTCATATATGGCTCTATCGCAGGGAACAGATAAAGATAAAACAGCAGAAACAGACGGACAACTGGAAACCATCGTGTCGCACGGGCAGTTGTTGGATTACCTGCAAAGTGGCAAATCTTTGCCGGAGAACGATTCGCTACAACCCGAAAAACTGAGACCGTTCAAGGACAGGGCAAGCGGCCTGTACGGTTTGAAGCGCGGCAATAAGATAACGTCCACGGCACGATACCATAACGTCCTTGACACGGATGAGGGGCTTGCCACCGTATGTTTTGACAACGGGCAAACGGGCATTGTGGACGAATCCGGCAACGTCAGGATGCGGTTGGGACGTTGCCGAAGCGCAAAATTCATGAAAGGCAATATCCTTGCACTTACGGGTAATAACGGCCGGAAAACATACATGGATTTGCTCGGCGGCCAAATATACAATAAACAGCCGAGGATACGGCAGTTCGGACCTGTACAAATACTTGAAGAGGACGGTATGTATTACAGCCGGACAAAGGAACAGTATAAAATCAGGAAAGTCTCCGGATGTCATATTTTCCATGCCACAAGTTCCTGTCTTCTTGTCTATGATTATTATGCCGCTCCCGTATGTCGTCAAGTCAACGAAGACGATGCCCGTTGGGGACATGACTGCGTGTGCCTGCTTGCAAATGACTATGACACCTATTACCGTTATTGCGGCATGCTGTCTGGCGGAAGCATTGTCATCGTGGACAATGTCGGCAAGTATTACATTGTGGAGGAAGGCAGGGGCAAGAAATACATCGCTTGTGAAAATCCCAAGACGGCGGACGAGAATTTTGACGTGGTGATACCCCGCTTGAAAGCCGAAGCGGAAAGACGGACGAATATGATGGTGGCCGAGGAGCGGCGGACAAACGAACGGAAGCGCATGGCACGTTTGGAAATGATGAAAACTGCCGTGCCATTCAAGTCTGGCATGAGATGGGGATTGAGGCAGGGTGGTAAGGTGGTAGTCCCTCCTGTTTACAGGAACATCCAGCCCCCCGTCGGCTACTATTGCGCCGTTGAGGTCAGTCCGTGCCGGTGGGGCATCATCATGCTGGATGGAAAAGTCGTGGTGGAGGCCGGCTATTCAAAGGTGGTGATAAATGGTGACGGAACTGCAAGGCTGACCGTCTTTCCGGGAAAAGAGAAAGTCGTTGAATTAGGCACCTGACAAGGCCGGCAATATCCGCATATAAACAATCATACACAAAAATGCCGCAAACTGTCTTCCGAATAGTTTTGGACAGTTTGCGGCATTTTTGTGTGCCATCTTATAGGCTCCGGCCATATGGTTCTTTGTTATTCGATGAGTTTCGTGGCCCGGTGTTCTTCTTTTGCCGGTTGCTCAAAAGCGTCGCGTGCTCCGGTGAAGATTTCTTCTACGCGGTCTACCGTTTTGCGACGGAACTTGGCGGAACCCCACAGCAACTTGTTTTGAGCCTTGTTGAGGGCGTTGGCATCATTGATCCATTCTTCCGCCTTGTAGGTACGGCCATTATACCCGTCCAAATCTTCCTCATAATAGTAACTGATTTGCGTCAGTTCCATGTGACACTTCCCGTCGGAACATTTTATGGTGAGCAAATAACGGAAACGCGTGCGATCCAAGACGAAAGGTTTCTTCTTGAATATCATCCATTCTTCGAAACGTCCGACCAGCGTACCGGTAGAGGCATCCTCCATAGCCATTTTGGTACCTTTCATTTGCTGTTCCCCTTTCATTAATTGATTGAGGTAGGCTTTCATCACATCGTATATCTGCTGTTTGTTTTTGCCTTCCACGGCAAAGGTTTGCTGGAACAGCACTTGTCCGTTCACTTCAGGTACGGCACCGACCAGATATTTACTGTCGTCTCTTTTGGATTTTGCGCAAACCAACATCGGTACGCATAATAACAATAATAGAATTTTTCTCATGGGTTCAATCTTTTTGAAGTTCTGCGCAAATTTAATAAAAGAAAAGCAATATCGGGCAGACGAGCCTTCTGTTTTAGTCATTTTTGTACCTTTTATAAGAGATACTTGTTCAAGTAGGCCGTAATATCTGTTTTATAGGTGTCTGAAATGGGGATGCGGGTTTTGCCGAAAATGATTTGTCCCTTATCCAATGTTTTCACTTTGTTCATCTGTACGATGTAAGAGCGGTGTACTCGCATGAATCGGGGAGACGGCAGGCGTTCCTCCATACTTTTCATGCTGATAAGTGTCAGGACAGGGCGAGGGTCGTTTTCCGTATAAATCTTCAGATAGTCTTTCAGTCCTTCGATGTAGAGTATGTCTTCCAACCGGATTTGAACGAGTTTATAGTCGGATTTTACGTAAATAAAGTCCTCTTTACGGGAAGGATTTGCCTGATGTTTCAGTTCAAACCATTCCAAAGCCTTGCGGGAGGCAGTCAAGAATTCATTATAGTTAATAGGCTTGAGCAGATAATCCAAAGCGTTGACCTTGAAGCCGTCCAACGCATACTGGTCGAAAGCCGTGGTAAAAACGATACGGGTGTCTTGGGGGAGCATCCGGGATAATTCCAAGCCGTTGAGGTCGGGCATCTGTATGTCCAAAAACAATAAGTCGATGTTCCTGAAGTTGATGTCGTTCAGTGCCATGACGGCACTGTTGTATTTGCCGCATAGTTCCAGGAAAGGTGTTTTGCGGACATAGCTTTCCAACAGTTCCAATGCCAGCGGTTCGTCATCTATGATTACGCATTTAAGAGTCATTTTGTGGTAGTGTGTATCGTTAATATTGATTTGTAGACCGTAGCGTTTTCATCACAGCCTTTGGTCCATTCATATTTGTCGGGATAAATCAGGTCGAGACGTTTCTGGACTTGTTCCAGACCGATGCCGCTGCCGCTGATGTCGTTCCTTTGCTTAGGAAAATAAGAATTTTCGATAGAGCAGCTTAGGGTGTCGGGACCGGAGCTGTAGATTTTGATGTGTATAAAGCTCGGTTTGACCGGGCTGATGCCGTGTTTGAAGGCATTTTCAAATAAAGATATGAAGATAAGCGGAGCTACCCGGATCGGGTTTTCGCTTGGAATGTCGATATGGAATTGCAAGTCTACATTAGATGACAATCTGATTTTCATCAGTGCCACATAGTTTTTCAGAAATTCCAGTTCACGGTTCAGCGGGATGAAATCCTGATTATTGTCGTAAAGCAGATGACGCAACAATCGGCTGAGGTCCTGTACCGCCTGTTGTGCCTTGTCCGTGTCGAAGGCAATCAGGGCATAGATGTTGTTCAGGGTGTTCAGCAGAAAGTGCGGATTGATCTGGTTGTGCAGGTTTTTCAGTTCGGCTTCAATCCTTTTCAGTTCGGCCTTTTGCCTGCCCAATTCAGCTTCGTGCCATTTTTTACTCATACGGATGGTGGCGGCCAGTGCTGCAATCAGTCCGAACAGAATGAAGTCGCGCAGACGAAACAACAGGAAGCCCCAGAATCCCATACTGTTTTTGGGAGGAGGGGGAGTACTGTGAAAATAGGCATTGACCAGCTCAAACCACAGATGGGTGAAGAACAGCATACCGATGCAGAACGCCACATTGGAGAGGACGTAGGCTTTATTTCTTTTATTGAACAGCAGTTGGGGAACAAGCCATATATAATTGAGGTAGAACACCATGGCCATGGCCAAAGGAGGCCCCATCATACGAAACATTTCCTCTTGGCCGGGGCGTTCGTTGGCCCGTCCGATCAGCATCGGTGGCAAACAAAACAGGAACACCCATGCCAAGAGATGGATGAGCAGTTCCTGTGAGTGTTTATAATTCAAGTACCATTTCATAGTCGTTTATTCATACCGGATGGCTTCGATTGGATCCATATTGGCGGCTTTCTTGGCGGGATACCAGCCGAAGAAAATCCCGATAAACGTGCAGACACCGAAACTCATCACGATGCTCCACCATTGGATGAAGATGGGCATATTGGCAGCAACCTTGATGACATATGCCGCCCCGACACCCAATATGACGCCTATTACGCCTCCCGCGATACTCAGTATGGCAGCTTCGATGAGGAACTGGCTCAGGATGTCTATACCGCGTGCTCCCACAGACATGCGGAGTCCGATTTCCTTGGTTCTTTCCGTTACGGATACGTACATGATGTTCATGATGCCTATACCTCCGACAATCAGTGAGATGCCGGCCACGCTACCTAATAAGATCGTCAACAAGTCCATCGTGGAATTCATCATGGAAGAGATTTCCTCTTGGCTTCGGATGGTGAAGTCGTCCACGTCGGCTTCTGTGGTTTCCGTTTCTTCTTTTAAATTATGGTTTTTGCGTAAGATTTCGGTGATTTCCTCGATCGCCATATCCGTGGCATCTTCGGTAACGGCAGAACAGTTGATGCCTTGAAGGTAAGTCACCGCCAGGATACGTTTCATGACTGTGGTGTAGGGGGCGAGCGCCATGTCGTCTTGGTCCATCCCCCAGGAGTTATAACCTTTGGACTTCAGTACGCCGACCACACGGAACGGGATGGAGTTGAACCGCACCACACGTCCGATAGGGCTGCTTCCGTCGGGGAACAGGTTATCCACTACGGTCTGTCCCAACACGCATACCTTGGCGGCCGTTTTGATGTCCTGTTCCGTGAAGAACTCGCCGTCTGCCACTTTACGTTGCTGTATGGTGAGGTAATCTTCGTTGACCCCGTATATGCTGGACGGGGTGTTGTTGTTACCGTAAATGAACTGTCCGGCACTGTTGACCGACGGACTGACGGCTGTCAGGTATTTTGCTTCATTGCGTATGCTTTCGTAGTCTTCCAGTTTCAAGGTCTGCATTTCGTCGGCATCCAGACGCACGCCGCCGCGCATATCCGCTCCCGGATGTATCATGATCATATTCGAACCCATTTCCGAGATTTGTTTGCGGATGCTGCGTTTCGAGCCTTGGCCGATGGCCAGCATGGCAATAACCGAGGCCACGCCGATGATGATGCCGAGAGCCGTCAAAAAAGAACGTAGCTTATTGGAAGCAATGGCCTTGAGGGCTATTTTGAAAAGATTGGTCGTATTCATGTATTCCTTTATTTAATCGTCTTGCGGAAGCGGAAGCTGTGCCAAGGCCTCTGCGGCAGACAGTATGTTGGAGTTCAGGGTGTCTTCCCGTATCAATCCGTCGCGCAATGTGATATTGCGGCTGCTGTATTGGGCTATCTCCGGGTTGTGCGTTACGAAAATGATGGTACGTCCCATGGCATGAAGTTTTTGGAACAATACCAAAATCTCGAAAGAGGTACGTGTATCCAGATTACCGGTTGCCTCGTCGGCCAAGAGTACGGCCGGGTCGTTGACTAATGCCCGGGCAATGGCCACACGCTGCATTTGTCCGCCCGACATTTGGTTGGACTTGTGGTAGAGGCGGTTACCGAGGCCTACCATTTCGAGTGCCTTGACAGCCCGTTCCTTTCTTTCTTTGGCCGAGACGGATGAATTGTACATGAGGGGGAGTTCCACATTCTCTACTGCCGTCGTTTTGGGCAGCAAATTATAGTTTTGGAATACGAAACCGATTTTCCGGTTGCGCAGGACAGCCCGGTCGCGGCGTTTCATGGTGCGGACATGTACACCGTCCAATATATATTCTCCCGAAGTGGGCGTATCCAAACAACCTAATTGGTTCAGCAACGTAGATTTGCCGGAACCGGACGTTCCCATGATGGTGACAAATTCCCCTTCGTGAATCTTGAACGACACTCCCCGCAGGGCATGTACCACTTCATCGCCCACGATAAAGTTCCGTTTCACATTCTGTAGCTCTATGACTACTTTTTTCTGTTCGTTTCCTTCCATGATAATGGACTTTTAACCCGGGTTATTTCTTTTCTTTCTTTTTGGGACGTGGCATGAACGGGTTGGTCTCTTCTTCCTGCGGCCCTTCCGGTGCCTTTATTTCCGTCATGGACATTACGACTTGCGTTCCTTGCTTGATGCCTCCCAGGATTTCGGTACGAATGCCGTCTGTCGCTCCTATGTTAACCTTGTGGGCCGTCAGTGTGTTTCCTTCGCGTGTCCAAAGCTTGTTTTTGCCGTCCGTGTCTACGATTTTATACGCTTTGCCCAGTACTTCTTTGGTCGGGGTGAAGCGTAAGGCTTTGGCTTTTACACTCAGTACATTTGTACGTTCCAGTGTGCTGACCGATACGTTGGCTGTCAGTCCGGGTTTCAGTTTGAGGTCGTTGTTCGGTGCGGAAATGACGACTTCGTAAGTGATGACGTTGTCTGTCTCCGTGGCTTCTTGTCTGACTTGTGTCACTTGCCCGTGGAAGGTGTCGTTGGGATATGCATCTACGGTGAACGTGACAGTCTGTCCCTCTTTCACACTTCCTATATCGGCTTCGTCGATGTCGGCAATGACACGCATGTCGGTCAAGTCTTTGGCGATGGTGAAAAGGGTAGGTGTCTCGAAACTGGCAGCCACAGTCTGTCCTTCTTCCACTTCCTTGCTCAACACGATACCGTCGATAGGCGAGGTGATAGTGGCATAGCCGATATTGGTTTCGGCCTTCTTCACGCTTTCTTTCGTGGTGTTGTAAGTTTCCAAAGCCTTGCGGTAGTCCAGATAGGCCACTTCGTAATCGTTCCGGCTCACGAGTCCCTTTTCGTTCAGCGTTTTATAGCGTTTATAATTGGCCGTCTGGTAATCCAGTTCGCTTTTGGCACTCGCCAGATTGGCCCGGGCACTGTTCAATTCACTGTTGAGGGTCGTCTTGTCCAATTCCGCAATGACTTGCCCTTTTTTCACGAGGCTGTTATAGTCCACATATATGTTGCTGATGATGCCGGAGACCTGTGTACCGACTTCTACCTCCGTTACAGGTTCGATGGTTCCTGTGGCGGTCACGCTGTTACGGATGGTATCCGGTTGTACGTCGGTCATTTCAAACTCCACGGGCACACTCTTCTTGGGCCATGCGATTATGGCAATGATTGCTGCGATGGCTACAATGGCAACCGTGATGATAACTTTCTTTTTTTTCATATGGCGTCTGTTATGTTTTTAAAGGTTGATACTTTCTCCTTGATAGAATTTGAGGAGTTGGATATGGAGCAGGGTATTGTATTTGCTTTGCAGGCGGTCTTGTTGCGCGCTCATCAGTTCGTCCCGTCCGTTCATGAGTTCCACGATATTTTTCAGGCCGTTTTTGAACTGCTCGTCCAACAGTTCGTAACTGGTCTGTGCACTTTTGAGTTTGGCATTGGCTGCTACATATTTCTGTTGGTTGCTGTATGCGTTGAGCCAATACTCTTCTACGGTACTGTACAGTTTCTTCTGTTGGTCCTGCAACTGTAGTTCACTGTCCATTTTGTTCAGCCTGGCTTTTTGCACGTTGGTTTTGTTTCGTTTGTTGTCGAAAATAGGGATGGACAGCGTCACACCGGCCGAGGCACTCAGGTTCTGTCTCATTTGTTCCCCTGCCGACTCACGGCTGCCGGAATAGTGGCTGTCGCCGATGCCGGCCGTCAGCGAGATGGAGGGGTAATATCCGGCTTTGGCAATGTCGATGTCCAAATCGGCGGCATCGATGCTCAACCGGCTGCTTTGGATTTCCGGACGCAGGTTCAATGCTTTCTGGTACACTTCGTTGACACTGGGGATAAGTTGCATCGTTGCTTCATCATTTGTTCCTATACCGGAGATGTCGAACTTACGGTCGTCAGTGATTTCCAACAGTTCTTTCAACTGCCGTTTGTAATTGTCGATTTGGGTTTGGGTAGCCACGCAGTCGTATTGTGCACTGGCAGCTTGTGCCTCCAACTGAGCCAGGTCGGCTTTAGAAATTTGCCCTTGCTCATACATCTCCTTTCCGCGTCCAAACTGGCTTTTCGCCGTTTCTTCCATGGCTTTGTTTACGTCTAAGGCGTCTTTGGAGTAGAGGATTTGCACGTACAACTGGGCTATTTGCTCCTGGATGCTGTTGGCAGTGGTCTGTGTGGCCAAGGCCGAGATTTGGTTTTGCAGCTTTTGCGCCTTGATGTTTTTGCGGTTGGCTCCTCCGTCCCATACGGTCCACGAGGCGTTGAGGCCATAGTTGCCGTTTTCCGTCAATTTGTTAGAGGAACTGTTGGCGATGCCATTGGCTACGATACTGGTCTCCGACTTTTGCAGCGGCCGGTAGTCTATGGCTTGTGTGGTACTGAAAGACAAGCTGGGGAACAGTTCGGCCTTCTTTTGAAGCAGGTCGGCAGCACCCTGTTCTTCCGTAATTTTGTTTTGCTTTAATTGAATGTTATGGGCGATGGCATAGTCGATACATTCTTGCAGTGACCATCGGGTCGAGTCTTGTCCGGCGACGGCCAGAGCCTGAAACAGGCACGCGGCATACATCAAATAATTCTTGTAACTCATGAAGTTCATCTTTTTAACTATACAAAAGTACAAAGAATAAAGATGGGGAGGAAATAAATTGTACTATGAGGGATTTTTTTTCGACTGAATCGCTGAATATATCTACTAAAAAGAGTATATTTGAAATTTGAAAGATAACCATAAAACGTGATAGGATTATGTTCTCAGGAATTGTAGAAGAATGTGCCCGGGTCACCGGGATTGTGAAAGAGCAGGAGAATGTGCATTTTACTTTGCAATGCTCTTTTGTGGACGAACTGAAGATAGACCAGAGTGTGGCTCATAACGGCGTGTGTCTTACGGTGGTCCGCATTCAGGACGGTTGTTACACGGTGACGGCGATGAAGGAGACGCTCGACCGTTCGAATCTCGGTCTTTTGAACGTGGGCGACGAGGTGAATGTGGAACGTTCCATGATGATGAACGGACGGTTGGACGGGCATATCGTGCAGGGGCACGTGGACTGTACGGCCGAGTGTGTGTCGGTCGAGGACGCTGAGGGGAGTTATGTCTATACTTTCCGCCATGCTTTTGATGCCGGGATGGTGAAGAGGGGCTATTTTTGTGTGGATAAAGGTTCGGTGACGGTCAACGGCGTGAGCCTCACGGTATGCCATCCCACAAAAGATACTTTTCAGGTTTGCATAATTCCTTATACGTATGAGCATACCAATTTCCATTCTTTGAAACCGGGTTCTGTGGTCAACCTTGAATTCGATATCATCGGCAAGTATCTGAGCCGCATGACGAATCTGCTCGAAGAATAGGACGGTCGGCTTTTGTTTTGTATCGGCCGTAAAAGCCGTATGACGCCCATTCTCGCTCAAATATCTTTGAGCAGGATGGGTTTCTCCTTATTTATATATCGCGCGCGTAGTTCGCGTATGGTTTCCCATTCCGTATTGTTCCGGTGGATGGCTGCCGGAGTGAATTTGTCTCCGTAATTGTCTATCCGTTCCAACAGCAGGTTTACAGTCAGATGGTTGATGTCTTCGGCCGGGGCAAAGCGCACGGCGGCATCTTCGTTCGTTCTGTCGAAAACCAACAGGTGCATCCGGTTCAGTTCGTGGGTCAGGCGGCCGACCACTCCCGACGGGAGGTTCGTTTCTACCGAAAGCCCCTTCACGGTGTAGCCCTCCATACCTTTTTCAAAACGTTTGCACACTTTCGACATGATGAGGATGAGCAGCACGTCGTGGTAGCTGCGGCTTATCTTATGGATGTCTTTGATGTAGTAATAGCTTCTCAGGTTTTGGTTGGCGTAAGAAAGTTGGGCGCCGAAAAGACAGATAATCCATGAGAAATTGACCCACAGCATGAACATGGGCAAGGCTGCGAACGACCCGTAAATGGCATTGTAACTGGACACCCATATCTGGGAATGGATGTAGAAATATTGAAGGAACTGGAATGCCGTGCCGGCGATGAAACCCGGAAGGATGGCATTCCGGAAACGGATGTCCGTATTGGGCATGTACATGTAGAGGGCTGTGAAGAGCAGGCCGCTCAGGGCATACGGAGACAGTTTGATGAGGATTTTCACCGTCGTGCTGAGCACCATGAAATTCGGATAGTCTTGTGCGATGGTAGCCAGGAATATGGAAAGGCCGCTGCTGATGATGATCAGGATGGGCAGAAGAAGGAAGACGCTGATATAGTCCGTTATCTGACGGTAAATGGACCGTTGGTTTTTCACGTTCCAAATGCTGTTCAGGGCGATTTCGATGTTGGCGGTCAGTTGGACGACGGTGTACAACAATAAAAGCAGGCCGAAACCGATGAAGATTCCGCTTTGCGTATGCTCGAGGTATGAATTGATGAAATTGAGCACCATGTCGGCAAACTGTTGGTTGACGCTCAGGTTGCTTTTGATTTTCTCTTCGATGATGGAACCGTATCCCAATCCCCGGCCGATGGCAAAAATGATGGCCAGGATGGGGACGGTGGCCAGTATGGTGGAGTAGGTCAGGGCCGAAGCGTGGCTGTTCAGATGCTTGGACAGGTAGCATTCAGCCGTGAGCACCAATTTGCGGAGGGTGTTGAATGCATATTTTTTGACCGGTGAAAACTTTTCTTCATTGATGAACCATATTTTGTGCGTGAAGAAGAATTCCAGTTGATGTATGTTGTACGGCATAGGCTTTTCATGTTAAAAGGTGATGAAAAAAGAAAAAGCAGTCGGCCTGTAAGCCGGGTTCTGTACCTCGTATGAAACGAAGTGCTTGCCATTTATCCACGCCTTGCGTCACCGTAAGGCTCTATCGTTCTACCCTCCGGCTCGGGCGGGCCGCCCTCTCTTGTGGCGCCGGTATACGCGAACTTTCAACTTCCAGAATGCACGGCCCGGATGTCGCCATCCGGCCGGTGGGCTCTTACCCCGCCTTCTCACCCTTACCGTCCTTGCGGACGGCGGTTCTTTTCTTCTGCACGCTCTAACCCTCGCGGATTACTTCCCGTTAAGAAGTGGAATGCCCTGTGTTGCCCGGACTTTCCTCTCCCGGCCGAAGCCGGCAGCGGCAAGCCGGCCTACTGCTTTGATGTCACAAAAGTACTTCTTTTTTTCGAGCTGACAAAATGCAGGTCAACGAATGTAAAAATGTCGGTGTCCGATTTTAATCGCTGTTAATGGGAAAGATTTCTCTGTTAAAAGATAGCAAAAAGGAAACTGAAAGGATACATTGCAAGTCCTTTGGCGTTACTTTTGTGCAAGTTTATTACGAAAAGAATCATTTAGTATGAACAATATGACAACAGAAACAATGAAAGAGACAACAAGAAAGGTATTGGGAACAGCCGCCCTTTTCATAGGCAGCTTTTGTGTGATGGGATGTGTGGAGACACCGGTTAAGGCACAGCCTTCGGCCGCCCCTTCCGGATTAGTGGATCTGACCCAGGCTGCGGAGACGTCCGTCAACGCAGTGGTATATATCAAGGTGACGACGAACAGTAAGACGAAGACCGTGGATGTGCAGGATCCGTTCTCCGACTTCTTCGGCGATTTCTTCGGATTCGGGGGCGGAGGCCGCCAACAGCGGCAAATACAGACTCCGAAACGTGAAGGTTCAGGTTCGGGAGTGATTATTTCTTCCGACGGTTATATCGTGACCAACAACCACGTGGTGAGCGAGGCGGACGAATTGTTGGTGAAGCTGAACGACAACCGCGAATTCAAGGGGCGCATTATCGGTACGGACGAGCAGACCGATTTGGCTTTGATCAAGATAGAAGGAAAGGACTTTCCGACGTTGCCTATCGGTAATTCCGATGACTTGAAGTTGGGAGAGTGGGTCTTGGCCGTGGGCAATCCCTTCAACCTGACTTCTACGGTGACGGCCGGTATCGTCAGTGCAAAGGCCCGTTCGATGGGTGCCAATTCCATAGAAAGCTTCATCCAGACGGATGCCGCCATCAACCGTGGCAATTCCGGCGGCGCGTTGGTCAATGCGCGTGGCGAGTTGGTGGGCATCAATGCGATGATTTATTCCCAGACGGGTTCTTATACCGGTTATGGTTTTGCCATTCCGACGACCATCATGAACAAGGTTGTGGCCGACTTGAAGGAATTCGGTGTTGTACAACGTGCCCAATTAGGCGTGATGGGTAATGATGTGACTCGGTACATCGATGACGAGAAATCCAAGGGCAACGATGTGGATTTGGGTACGGTAAACGGCGTTTATGTGGCCGAAGTGCAGGACAACTCCACAGCTTCCGAGGCCGGGTTGCGCAAGGGTGATGTGGTCATTGCTGTCAACGGTAAGGATGTAAAGAAGATGGCCGAGTTGCAGGAAGCCATCAGTACGATGCGTCCGGGCGACAAGGTGAAAATCACTTATATGCGTAACAAGAAGAAAGACACCGTGACAGCCGTGTTGCGCAACGCGCAAGGCAACACCAAGGTGTTGGAGCAAATGGATATGGACCAGTTCGGGGCAGCCTTGAAGCCTTTGGACGGCGAGACTAAACGCCAGTTGAACTTGCCGAACGGTTTGGAGGTCGTAGCCGTGAAGAAAGGCAAAATGGCGGATGCTGGAGTAGAGAAAGGCTGGATTATCCTGCAAGTGAACGACAGGCCTATGAACACGATGGAAGATTTTGAAGAGGCTGTAAAAGAAGCCAACCGTTCTTCCGACCGTATCCTGTGGATTCGTGCCGTGACGCAAAGCGGACGGTTGAGAAGCGCAGTGGTGGAATTGGATGAGAAATAAACGGTGACGGGCTGACAGGCCTGGCTTGAAAGTCCGTCCCATCTTAGACAGAAGAACATAAGGACAAAGGAAGTTTGCGCCAGCAAGAAAATATTTGTTCTTATGTTCTTCTGTCTTGTTTTTATCTTTTTGACAATATGTCAACCTGCCTTTTGCGAGATTCAGCTATTCGTGAGCCGTGGCGGAGGTGTACGGAAATACGCGAATCTTGTGCATTGTGTCGGGAGCAACGTGTAAGCGTTTCATGCCTTCTTTGTGCCATGGTGCCGGGACGAAAGGCCGCTCTTGCCGCAAGCGGAAAGGGGGAGTGTAAGTTCGGAGCGTGTCCGGCCTGTCGTTTTGACATCTTTCTTTTGTCGGTGGGAACGTGCCGAATAGAGAAAAAACGGGCTTCAAAAGCTTGTCCGGACTTCATTTTCAAGAAGGTTTTCGGCCGATAAGCGGAGGCCGTCTCCAAAATCTGCGGAGAAAAAAATTGTTTTCTCAGCCGAATGATTTTTCGTTCGCCTGAGATTGACGCGCGTTTTTGCTTAAAAAAACAAAACAACGGGTTTGAAGTGTGAAAAAATGTATCTGATTTAATTCTAAAATGTGCGGAACGCGTGGTTTTTCATCCCGGAAAAATGGATAAAGGCTTTCGTTTTGTCAGTAAAAATGTGTAAAGGATGGCAGGATGAAAGTTTTGTCCCTGTTGCGTCAAAGACCTACGGGAATCCGGAGTGAAGAATGTAAGAGAGAAACAGGTTGCTTCGGTTTGATGTTTTGTATATATTTGTAAGTCACTTTATAATGGGTCGTTATGAGGAAGATTGGTAAGATGGTATCGGGGGCGGCTGTACTGTTGATGTTGGCGGCGGCATGCGGGGGAAAGGAAGGACGTGGTGCGGATTTTTCGGAAGGGAAGAATCGCGATATAGAGGTGATAGACATCGACAAGGCCAAGCGAGAGAAAGCTTTGCTGTATTCTTCCATATTAGAAGAGCCGGACGTGATAGTCTTGGAAACCAATCCGGAATGTATTATTCAGGACGTTTCTGCCATAGATATATATGAAGGTAATATCTATATTTTGGATGATGAAGTGCCTGCCTTGTACGTATTCCGGCGAGACGGTACTTTTTTAAGGCGGATAGGCCACCAAGGCCGGGGGCACGGGGAATACCGTGAGCCTTCGGATTTTTCCATAGACCGCGAAAACGGTATCTTATACCTTTGGGACGGGGCTTTGTGCATGGCGCATAAATACAGTCTGCGAACCTATGAATATCTCTCTTCGGTAAGGACGAAGCGGAGCGGCTATCAGAGTTTTTGCATGCAGTATGTCGGCGGCAAGTTGTACGTGAACCGGACATCGTTGGATGCGGATGCCGGGAATTACCTGTTGATGGAAATAGACGAAAAGACGGGAGTGCAGACCGATTCCTGCCTGAAGGCTGACGATTACAACCGGGGGTGGAATTTTGCTTTGAGATTACCTTTTAGTTTCTTTTACTCCAAAAATACGGATGCGCCTAAGTATGTGGAAATGTTTTCCGAAAATAGACGAGTATGAAAAACTGATGGGGATAAAGGAAGATTCCAATCCGGTGTTGTTCTTTCACAAGTACAAATCAAGGAGCAAATGAACGGGTCGCGGTGCTCCGGACGGACAGAAGGTCGGGTTTCGGGCTTGGTTAAAGCGGAAATCCTGGCAGGCCGATTAATATTTATGCAAATATTTACGGCTTAATCCGGATTTTTTTGGTAACTTTGTGCGTTTAATATGTAGTAGGAGAATGAGACAGTTAAAGATTACCAAAAGTATCACCAATCGTGAGAGCGCTTCGCTTGACAAGTATTTGCAGGAAATCGGCCGTGAGGATTTGATTACGGTGGAAGAAGAAGTGGAATTGGCACAGCGCATTCGCAAAGGTGATCGTGTAGCACTCGAAAAACTGACACGTGCCAATCTGCGTTTCGTGGTTTCAGTGGCCAAACAGTATCAGAACCAAGGACTGAGTTTGCCGGACTTGATCAATGAGGGCAACTTGGGCTTGATAAAAGCTGCTGAGAAGTTCGACGAAACCCGCGGATTCAAGTTCATCAGTTACGCGGTGTGGTGGATTCGCCAGTCCATTCTTCAGGCTTTGGCGGAGCAGAGCCGTATCGTACGTTTGCCCTTGAACCAGGTAGGTTCACTGAATAAGATAAGTAAGGCATTCAGCAAGTTCGAGCAGGAGAATGAGCGCCGTCCGAGTCCGGAGGAGCTTGCCGACGAGCTGGAGATTCCGGTAGACAAGATTTCCGATACCTTGAAGGTGAGCGGACGCCATATTTCGGTGGATGCCCCGTTTGTGGAAGGAGAGGACAACAGTTTGTTGGACGTGTTGGTCAATGACGATTCTCCGATGGCGGACCGTACGTTGGTCAACGAGTCTCTCTCGCGTGAGATTGACCGTGCGTTGTCCACGCTTTCCGAACGCGAAAAGGAAATCATCCAAATGTTTTTCGGTATCAACCACCAGGAAATGACGTTGGAGGAAATCGGCGACAAATTCAATCTTACGCGTGAGCGCGTGCGTCAAATCAAGGAGAAAGCTATCCGGCGTTTGCGTCAGAACACGAAGAGTAAATTATTGAAGTCTTATCTCGGCTGATGCCGTGCGGAAGGGGTGGAATGATGGACTTGAACTTTAAACATTGGGGGCTGTTGGCCTGCTTGTTGGGGCTTGTAGGGATGTCTTTATCCGCGAAGGTGGAGCGGACTACGGTGTATATCTTCGGATTTTCGGCGTCTTTTACGGATTCGGTGGCATACATTACGGATGTCCAGCAATTGGATAGTGCTTACATCGAGACGAAGTATGATTTCCTGATGGACCGTGTGGTATACAGCGACCAGTTGCAGACCTATCTGGAAGCGGTAAAGCAAATGCCGAATTCTACATGCACAGTCTTTTTCCATACGAAAAAGAACAAGCTGATGGAAGAATATAATAAGATAAGGAAGCGTTATAGCGGCGATGAAAGTGTGATGTTGAAAGAACTGACAGACGGAGGCTTTAAGTTCCAATCGCCTGTTTACGAGCCGCTGGTCAAAGTCACGCCTGAGCCGGTTGAATCTAAGGCGGTGAAAAAAGAAAAGAAGCGGAAAGCTTCCAAGGATAAGCAGGAAAAATAGAAACAGATGGAATACCAGTATAATATTGCGGGGCATCTGTGCCGGATTGTTTTCTGCGATGCAGGAAATGACAGCAGTTTGTTGCCTTCTTTTTCGCCATTCAAGAGCGAAGAAGAAGGCAATTTGTTATTTTGCCTCTCGGTGGATGATGCTTTTCGTTGGCCGGTGACGGGAGAAGAAGTCGGACAGTTCGATTGCGGTGGCAACAACTTCGGGGTTTACCGCCTGCCGGACGGGAGTTATCAATTTGAAATCTGCGATGAAAAGAAAGCCTTGTGTTGCTTATTGCAGGCTAACGCCGATTTTTCGGATTGTAGGGCCGCTTTGGTGGCAGAGAGCGATGCCGGGCGTAAGTTCGGATTGAATAATGCCCTCATGTTGGTGTATGCCTTTGCTTCCGCACCGTATGCCACGTTGCTGATGCATGCTTCCGTAATCCGCAATGACGGCCGGGGATATTTGTTTTTGGGTAAGAGCGGGACGGGGAAGAGTACGCATACACGGTTGTGGTTGAGCCACATCCCGGGCTCCGACCTGATGAACGATGACAATCCGGTGGTGAGAGTGGTGGAGGGGACGGTCTATGTCTACGGTTCTCCCTGGAGCGGGAAAACACCTTGTTACCGCCGGGTGTCTGCGCCGGTGGGAGCTTTTGTACAGTTGCGGCAATGTCCGGAAAACACGATTCGGAAAGAGAGCGTATTGGAAAGTTTTGCCTCGCTCTTGCCGTCCGTATCGACCATGAAATGGGAGCGCCGTATTCATTCAGCGCATTGCGACACCATTTCGGACATCATCCGCCTTTCGCCGATATACCTTTTAGGATGCAGGCCGGATGAAGAAGCGGCCAGACAGAGTTTTCATACATTGACGGGACGATGAACAAGAGGGAGAATATGGACGAAATGGCGGTACGCCGGATGGAAGTCCCTAATGCCGTGTTGTTGGGACAGGTGAAAGAAGCTATACGTGAGGGGCATACGGCGACTATCAATGTAAAAGGTTACAGTATGCGTCCCTTTTTGGAGCATTGCAGGGATAAGGTACGTTTGGCATCGTTCACGGATTTGAAAGTGGGCGATGCCGTGTTGGCCGAATTTTCGCCGGATAAATATGTCTTGCATCGTATCATAGAGATTGATGGAGATGTCGTGGTGATGATGGGGGACGGTAACCTGAGGCACAAAGAGATTTGTTGCAAGGAGGATATAGTCGGGATTGTCACGCACTATATCCGGCGGGGCAAGACGATACCGGCATCCGACCCACGCCTGCAACGTCGCGTGCGGATGTGGCACAAGCTTCTGCCTGTGCGCCGTTATCTGTTATACATATATAGGATTAATCTTAAATTATCAAATTGGCTAAAATGAGAATCAAGGATGGTTTTGAACTGCGTGAGATTTGTGGGGAACATGTGATTCTGTCGCATGGGATGGACAATATTGATTTCAGCAAGATTATTTCGCTGAATGAAACAGCGGCTTTCTTGTGGAAAGAGGCTGTGGGAAAAGAAGAAATCAGCGAAGAAGAACTGACGGCCACCTTGTTGGAGGCGTATGAGGTGGACGAGGAGACGGCTCGTAAGGACGTGGCGCAGGTGCTTGCCAAATGGAGAGAAATCGGGCTGTTGGCCTAATCGGACGGAGCTATGGATATAGAACAAATCAGGGCATACTGCCTCAGTAAGCCTCATGCCACGGAAGATTTCCCTTTCGATGAAACCACGCTGGTCTTTCGGGTCATGAATAAGATTTTTGCCAGTATCGGTTTGGACAATGTGGATTGGTTTTGCCTGAAGTGCGATCCGGAGTATGCCATAGAGTTGCGTGAGCATTACACGGGGATTACGGGGGCATGGCATTGGAACAAGAAATATTGGAATCAGATTGCCATTACGCATGGCGACGTGCCCGATGCCTTGATACGTAGCCTGATAGACCATTCGTACAATGAGGTGGTAAAGAAGTTGCCCCGCAAGCTTCGTGACCAGTTGAAGGAGGAGGAATAACGGACTTATTCCTCCTTGTGGTCTTCACCTTTCAGTATGGGGAGTTGCCAATGGTATTTTACGGCCAACGTACGGATGGATATGACGATGATGGCGGAAAGGATGGCATTGACTTCGGCCTGAAGTCCCACAGAATAACCTATAATATAAACGATACCGCCGGCAATGCAGGCCATGGCATAAATGTCTTTGCGGAAAACGAGCGGTACTTCGTTAATCAGTATGTCCCGGATGACACCACCGGCGGCTCCTGTCACGCAACCCATGATAACGGCTGTCCAGACAGGGTATCCCATGTTCAGTGTCTTTTCCAACCCCGTGATATTGAATAAGGCCAGACCGATGGTATCGAAGATAAACCAGGTGCTTTGTTGCCGTATGATTTTCTTTCCGAACAATATGACATAAAGTAGGGAAAGGCCGCAACAGATGATATACACGGGATTCGTCATCCAGAACGGAGGAATGCCCAGCATGATGTCGCGTATCGTACCGCCACCGACTGCCGTGGCCGTGCCTACGATATAAGCTCCGAACCAGTCGAACTGTTTGGCCGAAGCCAGACGGATACCCGAGATGGCAAATGCCATAGTTCCGATAAACTCTATCACGACGAAAGAGACCGGAAGCCGGAGGGTGGTCCCCATGACTTGCAGGAGGTGCAGGAGGTTTTCGGTCATGGGTTCACGACGTTTTGCGGTTTTCCTTCAAGGAATGCGCGGATGTTTCGTTCGCAGATGTCCATGAGCCTCAGGCGGGCTTCCCGTGTGGCCCAAGCGATATGTGGGGTGAGATAGGCATTAGGGGCCGAAAGCAGGGGATGGTCTGCCGAAGGCGGTTCGGTGCTTGTCACGTCTGCACCGTATGCGGCAAGGATATTGTTTCTCAGGGCTTCGGCTACCGCCTCTTCGTCCACTAACGGGCCGCGTCCGGTATTGATGAGGATGGCTCCCGGTTTCATAAGCGCCAAGGTGTGCGGGTTCACCAAATGGTGAGTCTCCGGGGTGAGCGGACAGTTCAGGCTGATGACATCGCACGCGGAGAACAGCTCTTCCATTGTGGACTTCCGGATGTCGGTACCCAACTGAAGAGGGCTTTTGGAGGTGCAGGCATATACTTCCATGCCGAAAGCCAAGGCTATGCGTGCGGTAGCCATGCCGGTATGTCCGAGTCCCACGATACCCATTTTCTTACCGGACAGTTCCATGAGGGGCGTGTCCCAATAGCAAAAGTCCGGATTGCGGCTCCAACGTCCCTTACGGTTTTCTTCGGCATAATGTTCCACGCGGTTGGTAATGGCCAACAGGAGGGCGAAGACCATTTGGGCTACCGAACGGGTACTGTATGCCGGGATGTTGCAAACGGGAATCCCGTGTTTGCGGGCAGCTTCGATGTCTACCACGTTGTAGCCCGTAGCCAATATGCCGATATATTTCAGATCCGGCAAACGGTCGATGTGTTCGGCTGTGATGAGGGTCTTGTTCGTTAGCAAGATATCCGCTCCTTCGGCGTGTGCATAAAATTCTTCGGCCGAAGTCCGTGGAAACACTGTCAGTTCTCCTAATTGTGCGATAGGCTCCCAGGAAAGGTCGCCGGGGTTTAAGCCGTAGCCGTCTAATACAGTTATTTTCATAGGTTTCTGTTTTATTTTCCGTTAATCTTGAAATTCATGCGGCGGTAACCGACCAGTTTGTCATAACGCCCTCCGTTAGGACGATGGTATACCAAGATGATGTATTCGTTTTCCGTCTCATAAAAGTTCCCGTCCGTCCGTCCGCTGTTTCCTTGGGTTTCACCGTCCGGCACGAAGAGATAATTATAATTGTAATATCCTTGTTTCAGGAGAGCGGTGGCTTCGTAGGCCTGTGTTTCCCGGTTGTATGTCATGCGGTATTCGGGGATGAAGCGGTTGTAAGTCCATTCGCCGTTCAGGTAGACTTCTCCGCCGGGCAGTTGAGGACTTTTCAAAGTGAAATGCGTGAATACATAGTCGCAAGTGGTAGCCACGTCTTCGTCGTCGCTGTTGCGGATGATAAAGGCACCGTTTTGGTCTTCGTCATACAGATAATTCCGGGCGGTTTGATTGGGATAGAGTGTGGCGTGGTAATACGGGTCGAACCATTCCATCCTGTCTACGTTCAGTGTAGGGATATGTACGTCCAGAATCTCAAATTTGTGGTATTCGTTGCCGGCCGGGAAAATCAGTTGGCGGTTGTGCGTGAATTCAATCTTATTGGCCGCCTGGATGTTGGGCTTGGGATTGACCACACAGTTATCCCACCGGCGGTTTTGCATTACTACGGTTTTCAGTTCACGATGCGGGTCGATGACTTTCACCAGTCCGTAGTTGACGGAGAAATCCACTTGCTGGTGGGATTTGTTGAAGTCTATGTCCGTATTGGTACTGACGGTAGCTCCTATTCCTACGCCCGGTTCCACCAGACTGAAACAGGCCGTAAGGACGGGTACAGGTTCGTCGCCCTCGTCGTTGTAGACCGTGAGTTTATAGTTGCCGGATAGCTTGAGCGAAATGTTTTCGTTCGGAATCCGTAGCGAGTAATGGGTGTAAAGCACGGTCGTATTGAAGCTTTTCTCGTAGTCTTCTATCGGTTCCCCGTTGAACCCGTTCATGTAATCGGATTCAAAGATTTCTGTCGATGGAGACCAGTCTGCATTGCAATGTTCCACCTTATATATATAACGGTGGTATTCGTGTGAGAACTCGTCGAAACCGATTTCCAGATGATTCCCTCCCCCCAAGTTCATGATGGGAGGCAGCAACGGGTCATCGTTTACTACCACTTGCAGAGTGTGCAGTTGACGGTCCAGGATTTCATGCCGTTGTGCAGTTATTGCCGATGCACAACATAGCAGGCTTAAGAGTACGGTTATCTTTTTCATACTGCAAAATTACGCTTTTTTTCGGATGCCTTATCAAGTTTTTATCTTAACTTTGTCTGCAACCTTTTAAAATGATATGATGTCACATCGAATGTTAGGACTGTTTGTCGGAGGGGCGATGATGTGTCCTTTAAGCCTGTCGGCACTGACTTATACGAAAGCGGATTCGTTGAAAGTGGTACAACTCCTTGATGTCGGGAAAAAACAAACGAGAGGAACGGACCTGACTTTGTTTTTTGCGGAGCAATTCATCGGGGTGCCTTACGTGGCTTCCACTCTCGAAGTAAATCCGGATGAAGAATTGGTCGTCAACTTACGTCAGTTGGACTGTACGACGTTGGTCGAGAATGTGGTGGCTTTGACCTTGACCGTGAGAGAAGAGCATCCCACATTTGTTTCTTTTTGCCGGAATCTGGAAAAAATACGTTACAGCGGAGGACAGTTGAACGGCTATTCTTCCCGTAACCATTATTTTAGCGAATGGATAGCGAGTAACGAAAGTTTGGGCGTCGTGAAGGAAATAAAAGGAGAAAAAGGTAAGGGATACCGGCCTTTTATTGCCGTACAACGTCTGCGTTTGGATTATATGAGTACGCATCCCGATGCATATCCGATGTTGAAAGGAAGGGCAGGCGAGATAAGCCGTATCCGCAGAAATGAACAAAAATTGGCAAATGTTTCAGTGAGATACGTACCTTTGTCGTTGTTGGATAAGGGAAAGGATGTATTGGAAACGATTCACGACGGTGACATTTTAGCTATCGTGACCCGAAAGAAAGGTCTGGATACCTCGCATTTGGGATTTGCCGTGTGGCAGAAAGGATGCCTTCATTTGCTCAATGCTTCCAGTATTCATAAGAAAGTGGTGTTGGAACCCATGACATTGAGCGAGTACATGAAAAAACACCCCTCCCAATTAGGGGTGCGGGTGGTACGTGTCATTTGAACAGGTCGATATGTTTCATTTGCCGCATGATGGCCGTCTGCCGCTTCAACATGTACCGTGACGGATTTTTGGAACTGTATTTGAGCGGATTGGGTAATGTGGCGGCTATCAGCGCACAGTTGGCACGCGTGAGTTTCTCGGCAGGACGCCCGAAATGTTGTTGTGCCACAGCTTCGGCACCATATATGCCGTCGCCCATTTCGATGGAGTTCAGGTAGACTTCCATAATCCGTTGTTTGCTCCAGCATAATTCGATTAAAGCCGTGAAGTATGCCTCCAGTCCTTTTCTGACCCAAGAGGAAGTCGGCCATAAAAACACGTTTTTGGCAGTTTGTTGGCTGATGGTGCTGCCTCCGCGCCGGCGTTTTCCCGCCATGCGCTCTTCTACGGCATTTTGGATTTCCACCACATCGAAACCGTGGTGTTGGAGAAACCGTTGGTCTTCGGAAGCCATGACGGCTACGGGCAAGTATTTGGACATTTCATCCAAAGGAACCCAATGGTGTTTCAACCTGATTTTTTCGCCCCGGCCGACTTGTTGTGCACAGCGGATGAACATGAGCGGGGTGACAGGTACGGGGACAAAGCGGTAGAGAATAACAAAAAAGATTGTACTCCCGAAGAACGAGAGTACAATCCATTGAATCAGTTTCTGAATTTTTTTCATCTGTCTGATTAGTTGCCTGCCTGAGCTTGGGCTTCCTGAATCATTTTTTCACTGGCATACAAATAAACTTCCACACGACGGTTCTGCTCGCGTCCGGCAGCCGTACTGTTGTCAGCTACGGGGTCAGCTTCTCCCAAGCCTTCTACCGATGTTATCTGTGTCGGGGAAACTCCGCATTGTTTCAGGTAATTGGAAACAGAATTGGCCCGTTGTAACGACAGGTCCATATTCTTTTGCACGCTTTGGGCGGCTGTGCTGTTTTTCCATCCTTGATTGTCGGTGTACCCTTTAATCGCCACGTCCATATCCTTGTTTACATTCAATACCGTGCTGGCAAATTTGGCCAATGAAGCGGTAGCATTGCTGCTTAAAGCCGAACTGCTGGTATTGAACAGAATCCCGGAGTCGAATGTTACTTTCACCGCTTGCAGACCGTTAGCGTCGGTTACGCTTTCCACTTGCGCGTTTTCCACTTGTTGAGCCGCAGCTTTGGCTTTATCCATTTTCTTTCCGATCAATGCACCTACACCGGCGCCCACGGCTACGCCTACAGCAGCACCGATACCGGCTCCTTTACCTTTATTGCTGGATGCCAAGGTTCCAATCAATGTACCCAAGGCTGCACCGCCGCCGGCACCGATCAGCGACCCCTTGCCGGTATTGTTCATGTTTCCTCCACAACTGCTTAAAAGCATACCTGCACTCAGTACGAGTGCACAAAACTTCAATCCTTTCATAGTTATAACTTTTTTAAAATCTAAATCACAAGCAAAATTAGATATTTTCTGCCGAATAACCGCATGAAAAGGAAACTTTTTGCTAATTTTGCAAACTGTTTATAGATATTGATTATGGCTAAAGAACTTAAAGATTTGACCAAAAGAAGTGAGAACTATTCTTCATGGTATAACGAATTGGTGGTGAAAGCCGATTTGGCCGAACAGTCGGATGTAAGAGGATGTATGGTGATAAAGCCTTATGGTTATGCCATTTGGGAGAAGATGCAGCGTGTGTTGGATGATAAATTCAAGGAGACCGGCGTGCAAAACGCTTATTTCCCGCTGCTGATTCCTAAATCGTTTCTGAGTAAAGAAGCCGAACATGTGGAAGGATTTGCCAAGGAATGTGCCGTGGTGACGCACTATCGCTTGAAGACCAACGAGGACAAGACCGGTGTGGTGGTAGACCCGGCTGCCAAACTTGAAGAGGAGCTGATCATCCGTCCTACTTCCGAGACTATCATTTGGAATACTTATAAAAACTGGATTCAGAGCTACCGCGACCTGCCCATCCTTTGCAACCAATGGTGCAATGTGATGCGCTGGGAAATGCGTACCCGACTTTTCCTCCGTACGGCCGAGTTCTTGTGGCAAGAAGGACATACGGCACATGCCACGCGTGAAGAAGCCGAGGAACGTGCCAAACTGATGTTGAAAGTGTATGCCGATTTTGCCGAACAGTATATGGCCGTGCCCGTAGTGCAGGGCGTGAAGAGCGAGACGGAACGTTTTGCCGGTGCTTTGGACACTTATACCATCGAAGCCATGATGCAGGACGGGAAAGCTTTGCAGAGCGGCACGTCTCATTTCTTGGGGCAGAACTTCGGAAAGGCATTTAATGTGCAGTTTATCAATAAAGACAATAAGTTGGAATATGCCTGGGCTACTTCCTGGGGAGTATCCACCCGTTTGATGGGCGCACTCATCATGACGCATTCCGATGACAACGGTCTGGTATTGCCGCCGAAGCTGGCTCCCATCCAAGTGGTCATTGTTCCTATATATAAGAATGCGGAACAACTGAAAGCTATCGACGAGAAAGTGGAAGGCATCGTTGCACGTCTTCGTGCATTGGGTATTTCCGTGAAATATGACAATGCCGACAACAAGCGTCCCGGCTTCAAGTTTGCCGATTATGAACTGAAAGGTGTGCCGGTGCGTTTGGTCATGGGAGGGCGCGATTTGGAGAACAATACGGTAGAGGTCATGCGGCGCGACACGTTGGAGAAGGAAACCCGTACGTGCGACGGCATCGAGGACTATGTGAAGACTTTGTTAGACGAAATACAAGATAACATCTACGCCAAGGCAAAATCCTATCGCGATGCGCATATTTATGAATGCGACAATTACGAGGATTTCAAGGAGCGTGTGAAGGAAGGCGGTTTCTTCCTTTGTCATTGGGACGGGACGGCTGAGACGGAGGCGAAGATCAAGGAGGACACGCAAGCCACTATCCGTTGCGTGCCGTTTGAGTTCGAGCAGACTCCGGGGGTGGATATGGTGAGCGGGAAACCGGCCAAATGCCGTGTGCTGATTGCCCGTTCGTATTAAGAGCGAGATTTTTTTGTTTTCATGGTTGTTGGTGGCCACGGACTTTTTCTCAAGGAAAGTTCGTGGCCACTCTTGTTTGCGTAGGTTTAACAGGTGATAATATTAGTTAAACGACAAGTTTTCTTCCGGAGATTTTATGGTATCCTTCATACAAATCTCTATCTTTGCCCATGAATTAACATCATTGTTAGACATTAAAGTTGTTATGAGCAAGAAAGATAATACGGAACAAGCGATATTGCAGGCGGCCGAGACAGAGTTCTTGGACAAAGGTTTTGCACTGGCCAAAACTACCGAAATAGCGAAACAGGCGGGAGTGACGCACGCCATGTTGCATTATTACTATCGGACAAAAGAAAAACTGTTCGAGCGGGTTTTTCAAGAGAAAGTGGATTTGATGGCCCATTCCTTAGTGGCTACCTTGGATGACGGAAAGCCGTTTCTGAAACAGATGGAAGATTTGACGGGGGCTCACTTCGATTTTATAGCAGAAAACCCGAAGTTGCCGTTTTTTCTTCTGAACGAGATTCATCTGAATGAAAAGCGCAGGGAACTTTATCTTCCGGTATTGTCGAGCGCGGTACGGAACACGTTGCAAAATGTGAAAAGACGATTGGAACAAGCCGTGAAGCGCGGTGAGGTACGTCCCATAAGGACGGCCGACCTGATGTTTTCCATCTTCTCGCTGAATGTAATGTCTTTTGTGGGACAGTCGCTTGTCCAACAGGCATTCGATTTAGGCCAGGAAGACGTGCGGCAGTTCATCTTGCAGCGCCGGGCAGAGAACATTGAAATGATATTAAGCAGACTTAGGAAATAAAGAAGGATATGAAACGGATTTTCGTATGGGCCGTAGGGATGTGCGCCGTTTATGGGACGGTATCGGCTCAACTGACTTTGGAAGAGTGTTACCGTGCAGCACGGGAGAATTATCCTTTGGTGCGGCAGTTCGATTTGATTGAGCGTACAAAGGATTTCACTGTGGAGAATGCGGCGAAAGGCTATTTTCCCCAACTGAGCTTTTCGGGAAAGGCTTCATACCAGTCGGACGTGACGAAGATGCCCTTTAGCATTCCGGGAGTAGAGTTCGGTTTGGACAACGACCAGTACCAACTGGTATTGGAACTGAACCAGACGATCTGGGACGGAGGGGTCGTACGTAACCGTAAAGAGGAGGCCCGGGCCGAATCCGAGGTGCAGAAAGGACAACTGGAAGTAAACCTTTATGCGTTGAACGACCGGGTGAACCAATTATTCTTCGGCATGTTGCTCATAGACGCCCAGTTGGCACAGAACGCCTTGTTGCAAGCCCAGTTGGCACGCAACCATGGCCAGGTGAGTGCGTGCATGCAGCAGGGAATAGCCAATCAGGCCGATTTGGATGCCGTAGCGGTGGAACAGTTGAATGCCCGGCAGACGGAGAGTGAGCTACGTGTCAATCGTAAAGCGTATGCCGAGGTGTTGGGACTGCTGACCGGTCGGAAAGGAATTGATGCGGAGCGGTTGGTCAAGCCGTCCGTCACCGTGGAGCCGTTGGAAGAAAACCGTAGGCCGGAATTATCGCTTTACGAATCGCAGCGGCAGCAGTTGTCCGTGCAGGAGAAAGGTTTGACAGCCCGTTATATGCCCAAGTTGGGAGTATTCGCACAAGGGGCTTACGGTGACCCCGGACTGAATATGCTGAAGGGCGGATTCGAGCCTTATTATATAGCCGGTGTGCGGTTGAGTTGGAACATCAGCGACTTGTACACGCGGAAGAACGACAAAAGACTGTTGGCTGCAAGTCGCGACGACATCGACGTGCAGGAGGCGGTATTCCGGTTGAACAACCGTATGGAAACGGCGCAGCAGTGGCGTACGGTGGAGAAAATAGATACCTTGATGAAGAATGACGATGAGTTGATAAGGTTACGCACCAATATCCGGAAGTCGGCCGAAGCCAAGGTCGCGAACGGCACGCTCACCGTGACGGAAATGTTGCGCGAAGTGACGGCCGAAGACCAGGCCAAGCAGACCAAGGCCTTGCACGAGATACAACGCTTGCAAGCCTTATATGATATCAAATATACGATGAATCATTAAAAACAGAATGAATATGGACATTTGGAATAAGTTATGGCGGGGCGAGCTGGACAGTCCGGTCGCCGTGGGAAAGACGGGGTATGGATTCAAACGGGGAGCCCGGGACATTTGCGGCGTGGCCTTGTTGGGATTGCTTGCGGCGTGTAGCGGGACAGACACGGATTTCGATGCTACCGGAATCTTCGAATCCACGGAAGTCATCGTATCGTCCGAAGCCAACGGTAAAATCATGGCGTTGAATCTGGAAGAAGGTGATTTGTTGGAGCAGGGGCAACAAGTGGGATATGTGGATTCCGTGCAGCTTTACCTGAAGAAGTGCCAACTGGAAGCCCAAGTACGTTCCATCGGTAGCCGTAGGGCGGACGTGGCCAAGCAGGTGGCGGCCACTCGGGAACAGATCGCAAAGGCCGAACTGGAAAGAAAACGCAGCCTGAATCTGTTGGCGCAGAATGCCGGTACGCAAAAGCAGGTGGACGATGTGGAGTCGCAACTGGCTGTGCTGAAAAAGCAGTTGGAAGCCCAGTTGTCTACTTTGAATCTCGGCAACCAAGGCGTAACGGAAGAAGGGGATGCCGCAGAGATACAGATACGGCAGATAGAAGACCAACTGGAGAAATGCCGTATCGTCAGTCCCATTTCCGGTACGGTGCTGACGAAGTATGCCGAACGGGGCGAAGTGACGGCCCAAGGCAAACCCTTGTTCAAAGTGGCGGACATGAAGCATGTCTTTTTGCGGGCGTATGTGAGCGGCGACCAACTCTCTACAGTAAAACTGGGGCAAACGGTGAAAGTCTATGCCGATTACGGGGCGGAAGACCGTAAGGAATACAAGGGAAAAATCACGTGGATATCCGGACAGGCCGAGTTTACGCCTAAGACCATACAGACGCGTGACGAACGGGCGAATCTGGTGTACGCCGTGAAAATAGCCGTGGAAAACGACGGCTTGCTGAAGTTGGGCATGTATGGCGAAGTCAAATTCAACTAAGGTGTCATGGAATCCATTGTGAAGGTAGAGGGCGTGTCCAAACATTACGGCAGCGTACAGGCTTTGGACGACGTTTCTTTCGAGGTCAGGCCCGGAGAAATCTTCGGACTGATAGGACCGGACGGAGCCGGGAAAAGCACGCTGTTCCGCATGTTGGCCACTTTGCTGTGTCCGGAGAGCGGGCGGATTACGGTGGACGGGCTGGACGTTGTGGGGGACTACCGCAAGTTGCGTGCTTGCGTCGGTTATATGCCGGGCCGGTTTTCCCTGTATCCCGACCTGACGGTGGAGGAGAACCTGAACTTTTTTGCCACGCTGTTCGGTACGTCCGTACGTGAGAATTACCATCTGGTGGAAGACATATACAAGCAGATCGAGCCGTTCAAAACCCGCCGTGCAGGGAAACTCTCCGGCGGGATGAAACAAAAACTGGCGTTGAGCTGTGCGTTGATTCATAAACCGGTGGTCTTGTTGTTGGATGAGCCGACCACGGGAGTCGACCCTGTCTCGCGCAAGGAATTTTGGGAAATGTTGCGGCGGCTGAAGCGGGAAGGCATCACCATCATCGTCTCTACGCCTTATCTCGACGAGATCCGGAGTTGCGACCGTATGGCATTCCTTTACGGCGGTACGGTCAAGGGGATAGATACCCCCGCCGTCATGTTGGAACGGTTTGCCGACATCCTGTGTCCGCCGGGGTTGCAACGCGAACCGGCCGGAGCCCGGTCGGAATGTGCCATCGAGGTGCACGATTTGGTGAAACGGTTCGGGACGTTCACGGCTGTAGATCACATTTCCTTTCGTGTGGGGAAGGGCGAAATCTTCGGTTTCCTCGGGGCGAACGGGGCAGGCAAGACCACAGCCATGCGCATGCTGTGCGGCCTGTCTTATCCCACGTCGGGCACAGGGCGCGTGGCCGGTTTCGACATCAACACCCAGCAGGAAGAAATCAAGAAACATATCGGTTATATGAGTCAGAAATTCTCGTTGTACGACGACCTGAAGGTGTGGGAAAACATTCGCCTGTTTGCCGGTATCTACGGACTCTCGGACGAGGTGATAGCCCGTCGCACGGACGAAGTGCTGCATACGTTGGGACTGGAAGCGGAGCGGAACACGATGGTCAAATCGTTGCCCTTGGGGTGGAAACAAAAGTTGGCTTTTTCCGTGGCCACGTTCCACCGTCCGGACATCGTGTTCCTCGACGAACCGACCGGAGGGGTCGACCCTAAGACGCGACGCCAGTTCTGGGAACTGATCTATCAGGCAGCCGACCAGGGTATCACCATCTTCGTCACGACGCACTATATGGACGAGGCCGAATTTTGCGGTCGCGTGTCCATCATGGTGGACGGGAAGATACGGGCATTGGATACGCCCGGAGGCTTGAAGCGCACTTTCGGCGAGAAAGACATGGACGGAGTGTTCCACCGTTTGGCCCGTGAGGCCACACGTAATGCAGAAATTTGCGGGTAAGAGAGCGCAGACCGAACTTGTTCGGTGTCTGCCGAGCGTGAGTAAATTATTCAATAAAGATGAAACAGTTTTGGGCTTTTATCAAGATAGAATTTTTCCACATCTTCCGCGACCGGCGGACGATGTTGATTTTGTTGGGCATGCCGGTGTTGCAAATCATTTTGTTCGGTTTTGCCATCACCACCGAACTCAACCACAGCCGCGTGGCCGTGCTCGATCCGTCGAAAGACGCCGTCACCACGCGCATTACGGAGCGGATAGACGAAAACCGTTATTTTTCGGTCGTGAAAGAATTGTCTTCGGCCTCCGACATCGAAACCGTGTTCCGGCATGATGAAGCGGACATCGTGGTGGCTTTCACTCCGGATTTCGATGCCAATCTGTCGACGGGAGAGGCGGGCATACAACTGGTGGTGGATGCCACGGATCCGAACACGGGCAACATGATGGCCGGTTACGTGCAGGGCATTGTCGGGCAAGCCTTGCAATCAGGGACGCAATCAAGTCCCATCGTGCAGACCCATCTCTTGTTCAATCCTCAGATGAAGAGTGCCTATAATTTCGTACCCGGCGTGATGGGGTTGATACTGATGCTGATTTGTGCGATGATGACTTCCATTTCCATTGTACGAGAGAAAGAGACCGGTACGATGGAAGTCCTGTTGGTGTCGCCCATCCGGCCTATTTTTATCATTCTGGCCAAAGCCGTACCCTACTTGGTACTCTCTTGCGTCAACTTGATTACGATATTGCTGCTGTCGGTCTACGTGCTGCACGTGCCGGTGGAGGGAAGCCTCTGGACGCTGTCTTTCCTGAGCCTCCTTCTGATTGCGGTGGCTCTGTCGTTGGGATTGCTCATTTCATGTGTGGTACAAAACCAAGTGGCGGCCATGATCGTGTCGGGTATGGGACTGATGATGCCTGTCATGTTGCTTTCAGGCATGATTTTTCCCATAGAAAGCATGCCGGCTGTCCTGCAGTGGATTTCCAATATCATTCCGGCAAGGTGGTACATACAGGCCGTAAAGAAGGTGATGATAGAAGGCTTGGGCATGGCCGCCGTATGGCATGAGGCGTTGATACTGTCCGGCATGGCGGCCTTGCTCATCGGGCTGAGCTTGAAGAAGTTCAAGGAGCGGCTGGAATAATACGGACGTAAAAAAGGAAAACTTATGGTACTGAAATATTTGATAGAAAAGGAGTTCAAGCAAATGCGGAGGAATCCCATCATTCCCCGGCTCATTTTGGTGTTTCCCTGCATGATGATGATTCTGATGCCGTGGGCTGCCAATCTTGAAATCAAGTACAACAACCTGGCTGTGGTAGACCTGGACCATTCTGCCTTGTCGCGCCGTCTGGTGGAGAAAGTGGCCTCCACGGATTATTTCAATTTAGTGGAGAGCGCACCGGATTACGGCCGTGCATTGGAGAGCGTGGAGCGCGGAGAGGCGGATGTCATTTTGGAGATTCCGCGTGACTTTGCCAAATCTTTAGGTACGGGGCACCCCGTGGAACTTCAGATTTCGGCCAATTCCATCAACGGAACCAAGGGCGGACTGGGCAGTTCTTACCTTTCTACGGTGGTAAACGATTTCGTGAATCAGGAATTGGGAGGCACGGGTATGGCCCGTTTGTCCGTACTTAACTTGTATAATCCGCATCTGAATTATAAAGTGTTCATGGTACCGGCTTTGCTCATCATGATGCTGACGTTGCTTTGCGGCTTTCTTCCTGCATTGAATATCGTGAGCGAAAAAGAGGTGGGCACGATTGAACAGTTGAACGTCACGCCGCTCAACAAGTTCGTGTTCATCCTGGCTAAATTGGTGCCTTACTGGATTGTGGGGCTGGTGGTCCTGTCCATCGGCTTGGTGTTGTCCGCCGTGCTCTACGGCATTGTGCCGTCAGGCAGTTTGTGGCTGATATATTTCTTCTCGTGCATCTACATTCTTACGATGTCGGGTTTCGGACTGATTATTTCCAATTATTCCGCCACGATGCAGCAGGCCATGTTCGTCATGTTTTTCTTCCTGATGGTATTCATCCTGATGAGCGGCCTGTTCACCCCCGTGCGCAGCATGCCAGACTGGGCGCAGTGGATAGCGGCTTTCAATCCGTTGACCTATTTTATTCAGGTTATGCGTATGATTTTCCTGAAGGGATGCGGGCTGACCGACTTGTGGCCGCAGTTCGGCAAGATGCTGTGTTTCATGTCGGTGTTTGCCGGAGTAGCCGTGTGGAGTTACCGGAAGACAAATGCCTGATAGCCCGAGCCGGTCATGTATGGCGATGGATGGCCTGTCGAATGATTTACAAAACCAAGCCGTGGGGAGTATTTGGGCTTTAAATGGATAAATGATTGAGAAACAGTATAATAAATAACGCCTTGCAGGAGGTATGACAGTCTCTGCAAGGCGTTATTTTTTTCTGCGCCAAACGATTTTTCAATCTCAGGCGAACGATTTTTCAATTTCCTGAGATTGATTTTCCGTTCTGCGGCGAACGATTCGGGCGTTGAATCTTCTTTACGGATTCTATAGCATGAGGAGATTTTCCGGCATGCGGAAGCCCCGCAGGAAGTCTTCTATGCGCATCCTTTTCTTGCCCGTCAGTTGGATTTCCTTCAGGCGGAGGTAGCCTCCGTCGACGGCCACTTTCAGATAGGTCTTTCCGTCGCTGACCACTTTGCCCGCCGGTTCGTGGCACACACACGGCTCTTTCTCCGTTTCGTATATTTTAAGGGTATAAACCTTGCCTGTGGCTTCGTCCTTCATCTCGCTCCAGGCTGCCGGATAAGGCGACAAGCCCCGTACGAAGTCGTACAACGGTTTGAGCGGCCGGCCTTGCCAATCCATCCTGCACGTCTCCTTGAAGATTTTGGGAGCCGGGTGCAAGGGGCCTTTCACCGCCATCTCTTCTTGCGGTATGGGGCGGATGGTATCTGTCAGTATATGGTCTACCGTTTCCACCACCAACCGGCCGCCGAGTTCCATCAGTTTGTCGTGCACCACGCCCACATTGTCGGTATCCGCAATCGGGATGCGCACTTGTTGGATGACCTCGCCGGTGTCGATTTCATGTTTGAGGAAGAACGTGGTGATGCCCGTTTCCGTTTCGCCGTTGATGACGGCCCAGTTGATGGGGGCGGCTCCACGGTATTGCGGCAACAACGACGCGTGCAGGTTGAATGTGCCCATGGGAGGCATGTTCCACACCACTTCGGGCAACATGCGGAAAGCCACCACGATTTGCAGGTCGGCACGTAGGGAGCGGAGTTCTTCCACAAAGGCTTCGTCTTTCAGCTTGACCGGTTGCAAGACACGCAGGCCGTGTTCCACGGCATACTGTTTCACGGGACTGGCTTGCAGTACGTCCTGATGACGGCCCATTGGTTTGTCCGGCATGGTGACGACGCCGACCACGTTGTAACCTCCTTCCACCAAGCACTTCAGGCTCTCCACTGCGAACTCCGGCGTGCCCATATATACAATTCTCAAATCTTCTTTCTTTTTCATGTCTTTAGTTTTTAGTCGTCGGATAAGTCGGCCAGGGTTTTACGGTAAAGAGTCAGCACGTGCGACTTGCGGATGAAGCCCATGAACGTGCCTTCCGTGTCTACTACCGGAAGCGTCCAGGCCTGAGTCTTGTCGAACGTGAGCAGTACCACGTCCATGGAGTCGTCGATGTTCAGGCGGGCCACCGGCTCTTTCATCAGTTGGCCGATTTGGAAACGGTGGTACAATTCCTGCCGGAACATGATGGGGCGGACATCGTCCAGATAGATGATACCCACCAGACGGTGCTGGCGGTCCACCACCGGGAACACGTCGCGGCGCGAAGCCGAGATGGTTTTTACCAATTCACTCAAATCCATGTCCGGATACAGGTATTCGTCGTATTTCTCGATGACCGAGTCGAGACTCATCAGCGTGAGTATGGCACGGTCTTTATGGTGTGTGAGCAACTGGCCTCTTTTGGCCAAACGCATGGAATAGATGCTGTGAGGCTCGAAAGAAATAATGGTCAGGTAGGCACAGACGGATACGATCATCAGGGGCATGAATAGCTGATAGCCTCCGGTGAGTTCCGCGATAAGGAATATGCCTGTCAGCGGGGCGTGCATGACGCCGCTCATCAGTCCCGCCATGCCGATCATGGCAAAATTCCGTTCGGGCAAGTAAATGCCCAGACAACGGTAGAAGTTCCAAAGGCGGGCGAAAATAAAGCCTGAGATACAACCCAAAAACAGGCTGGGGGCGAAAATACCGCCACAACCTCCGCCGCCGTTGGTGGCCGTGGAGGCGAAGACTTTGAAGATAAGCACTAGCGCCAGGTAAAGCAACAACAGGTTGCCGTGTCCGTAGAACAACGAACTGTCCATCGCCGTGTCCCAGTCTTTCGCGCTGTTTCCGTTAAGCAGCAGGTTGATAAGGTCGTAGCCTTCTCCGTACAACGAAGGGAAAAGATAGATGAGGATGCTCAGCGTGGCTCCGCCGATGAGGAGCTTGACGTAAGGATTGGAATATTTGCGGAAGATGTCTTCCAGCGAGTTCATCGTGCGGGTGAAATAAAGCGATACCAGTCCGCAGAAGATGCCCAAAAGGATGTAGGCCGGTATTTTGTCTACGGCGAATCCGTTTTGCAGATGGAATTCAAAGATAGTGTTCGTACCCGATACGGCGAATGTCACTCCGGCGGCCGTCACGCATGAAATCAGCAAAGGCAGCAAAGCTCCCATCGTGAGGTCTATCATGAGGACTTCGAGGGTGAATACAAGCCCGGCAATCGGGGCTTTGAAGATGCCTGCCACGGCACCCGCCGCTCCGCAACCCACCAAAAGCATCAGTGTCTTGCTGTTGATACGGAACAGGCGTCCGAGATTGGAACCGATGGCCGAACCGGTGAGCACGATGGGGGCTTCTGCTCCTACGGAACCTCCGAACCCGATGGTAATGGCACTGGCGATGACGCTCGACCATGTGTTGTGCGCCTTGATTTTACTCTGTTTGCGTGCGATGGCAAAGAGAATCTTGGTGACACCGTGGCTGATGTCGTCCTTTACGACGTAGCGGACGAACAGTCCCGTCAGGAAAATACCGATGACGGGATACACCAGATAAAGGGCGTTGGAACCGGTGGCGTCGAAACGGTAGGTCAGGAGGTATTGTATCTGATGGATGAGCCACTTCAGGAAGAGACCGGCGAAAGCTGTCAGCACACCGACCACAAAGCTGATCATCAGAATGAATTTCTGTTCGCTGAAGTTCATCCGTCGCCAGATGAACAAGCGTTCGAAAAATGTGAAATTCCTTTTTACCGCGTACATGATTTTTTCTGCTTATTTCCTGATAATGGCTACTTCGCCGTCCGAACCCAGTTTGATGATACTGCTGGGGACGGCTTTCGTTTTTTCCTTCCGGCGGCTTTGTACAATGTAGTCTACCGCATTTTTTATTTCGTCGCTGATGTCGTCGAAACAAGCCGGCGAAGGCTCGCCGCTCACGTTGGCCGAGGTGGACACGACGGCTTTCTGGAAACGGTAACACAACTGGCGGCTGAACTCTTCACGGGTGACGCGGATGCCTACACTGCCGTCTTCGGCCAGCAGGTTGGGGGCCAGGTTCTTGGCCTTGTCGAAAATGATGGTGAGCGGACGGGTGGCATATTCTATCAAGTCCCAAGCCACGTTGGGCACGTCGCTTACGTAACGCTGCAACCGGTGGTCGGAGTCTACCAGGCAAATGAGTGCCTTGCTGTCGTCGCGCTTCTTGATGTCGTACACACGACGGACAGCCTCTTCGTTGGTGGCATCGCAGCCGATTCCCCATATCGTGTCCGTAGGGTAGAGGATGACGCCGCCCCGGCGCATGACCTCTACCGCCTGTCTGATGTCTTCTTCTTTATTCATGTCCGTATGTTCGGTTTAAACTTTAAAATTCACTGGTGAAATGGAATTTGATGTGCTCGAAATCGTTCTGGGCCATCTGAAGCACGTAGTTGCTGTCGGCCAGGAAAACGTCGCGGCCTTCACGGTCCTTGGCCATGAACTGATACTTGCGCTTTTTGAAGGCTTCCAACTGTGCCTCGTCGTCGCTTTCTATCCAGCACGCCTTGTACAGGCTGACGGGTTCCCAGCGACATTTGGCATTGTATTCGTTTTCCAGACGGTATTGTATCACTTCAAACTGTAATTGTCCTACCGTACCGATGATTTTCCGTCCGTTGAACTGGTTGACGAAGAGCTGTGCCACGCCCTCGTCCATCAACTGTTCGATACCCTTGTTCAACTGTTTGGTCTTCATGGGGTCGGCATTCTCGATGTATTTGAACATTTCGGGAGAGAAACTCGGCAGTCCGCGGAAATGTATCATCTCTCCTTCGGTCAGTGTGTCGCCGATCTTGAATATGCCGTTGTCCGGCAGTCCCACGATGTCGCCGGGCCAGGCCTCGTCTATCGTGCTTTTCTTTTGTGCCATGAACTGTGTGGGCGAAGAAAAGCGCAGCGTCTTGTTTTGGCGTACATGCAAGTAAGGCGCATTGCGCACGAACTTACCGGAACATACTTTGCAGAAGGCGATACATGAACGGTGGTTAGGGTCGATGTTGGCTGTGATTTTGAAGATGAAACCGCTGAACTTCGGCTCTTCCGGCCTGACCGTGCGCTCTTCGGCCAACGTCGGACGCGGGCTGGGTGCAATCTGCACGAAGCAGTCCAATAGCTCTTTTACACCGAAATTGTTCAGTGCCGACCCGAAGAAGACGGGAGCTACTTCGGCTTCCAAATAGGTCTGAACGTCGAACTCGGGATAGACACCGTCCACCAACTCCAAGTCCGTCCGCAGTTTGTCGGCATCGGCCTGGCCAACGTGAGCTTCCAGTGCATCGCTGTGGATGTCCACCTCCACCTTTTCCGTTACCTTTTGCTTGTCGGGGGTGAACAGGTCGAGGCGTTGCTCGTAGATGTTGTACACCCCTTTGAAACGTTGACCCTGATTGATGGGCCATGAGAGAGGGCGCACCTTGATTTGCAACTCCTGTTCCAGTTCGTCCAAAAGGTCAAAGGGGTCTTTTCCCTCACGGTCCATCTTATTGATGAAGATAATGACCGGCGTTTTGCGCATACGGCAGACCGTCATCAGTTTCCGGGTCTGCGCCTCCACGCCTTTCGCACTGTCCACGACGATGATGGCGCTGTCCACTGCTGTCAGCGTGCGGAACGTATCTTCGGCAAAGTCCTGATGGCCCGGGGTGTCCAGGATATTCACTTTGTAATCCCTGTAGTCGAATTCCATGACGGAAGTCGTGACCGAAATACCGCGTTGTTTTTCGATTTCCATCCAGTCGCTGGTGGCCGTTTTCTTGATTTTGTTGTTCTTGACGGCACCGGCCACCTGGATTTGCCCGCCGAAGAGCAATAGTTTTTCGGTGAGGGTGGTCTTTCCGGCGTCCGGATGGGAAATAATGGCAAAAGTCCTTCTTCTTTCTATTTCATTCATACGTTTCGATGCGTCGGTTTAATTCTGTTCTAATTTCTGGATGCACTCGGTCAGCGAGTCTTCCCAATAGGGAATGTCGATGTGATAAGTCTCTTTGATTTTGGTCTTGTCGAGCACGGAATAATGAGGCCGTGCCGCCGGTGCGGGATATTCTTCCGTATGGAGCGGGCGTACCTTGCAGGTGGTGATACCGGCTATGCGGTGGATGGCTTTGGTAAAGTCGTACCATGAGATGGCTCCCTCGTTGCTGAAATGGTAAATTCCGGGAACGAAATCCTGTGTCAGTACGGCAAAGATGGCCACCGCCAGGTCGCGTGCGTAAGTCGGCGTGCCGATTTGGTCGAAGATGACCCCGAGACTCTCTTTTTCCCGACCTAACCGCAACATGGTCTTGACGAAATTGTTTCCGAAAGTGGAGTAGAGCCATGCCGTGCGGATGACGACCGATTCGGGGCAGTTCCGCATGACGGCTTCTTCGCCTGCCAGTTTGGTGCGGCCGTACGCCGTAGCCGGGCATGTCGGTTCCTCCTCGCGGTAGGGTATGTGTGCAGTCCCGTCGAACACGTAGTCCGTAGAAACCTGTATCATGCAGCCGCCCCGTTCATGCACGGCCTTGGCCAGATAGCCCGGGGCTGTATGGTTCAGCAAGTCGCAGAACGCTTCGTCGCTTTCCGCTTTGTCTACGGCCGTGTAAGCCGCACAGTTTACGATACAGTCGATTTCGTGCATGCCGACGAATGACTTTACGGCTTTCTCGTCGGTGATGTCCAACTCTTTCACGTCTGTGAAAAAATAATTGAATTCCGGATGACCGGCAGCCAGAAGCTGCATTTCATTGCCCAGTTGGCCGTTGCAGCCTGTTACTAAAATATTTTTCATATCGTTTGTTTCCTTTTGTTCATTCAAATTTCAATTCGCCTGCCTTGTCCTGCTTGTAATAGTCTGACAGCATGGCCAAAAGTTTGGTGATGTCGGCCACGGCCTTGGCGGTCTCGTCGCTTATCGGTTTGTGTTGCAGGCGGAGCAACATCACGCCGTAGAGGGCATCGAAACAGTTTTCCAATTCCGACACGTCCTTTTTGTCTCCCTTGTTGCGGAGTTCTACGATGTAGGGTAAGGCCTTGTAATAAGCAGCCGTGTAGAACGGAAACTTGGAGGACTGCAACAGTTGGTTGTGCAAGTCGGTGAGCCACAGGATGATGTTCCGGTTGATTTGCAGGTGGCCACCCTCCTGTATGCCTTCTTCTTTCATCATGCGGATGAGATGGCTGTACCATTCTTCCATTTCTTTTTCCGTTTCCTCCGTGGCTCTGAACTGTGCCAGATAGTTCTGTTTGAGTTCATCCGGGTCCAAGTGGTGGGCACGGAGAATATCTTCCACCTGCCACATGTAAAGCAGGTATTCGGCAATGTTTTTTTCTTTAAGTTGTTGGGCTATATACATATATTTATAACGATAAACCGGTCAGCGTGACGGCAAACCCCACGATAGAGGCCACAATGACAACCACTCCTATGAGTCTGTTCAGCAAATAGATGCCTTTGACATCGAAACGGCTGCGCACCTTGTCTATGAAATAAGTCAGGACGAACCACCATATCATGGCTCCGACGAGTATGGACAAGTAACCCAGAGATTGCTGTACCACGTGGTCGGGGACGACAAAGGTGAAGCGGGCGAACAACGCCACGAACAGAAAGATGATGAGAGGGTTGGAAAACGTGACCAGAAAACCGGTCACCATATTGTGTATCAGCGTACCTTTACGGGGAGAAGTCGGGCGGATGGATTTCGCCGGATTGCAACGGTAAGTGTACCATCCGAAAAAGAAGAGCATGATACTGCCCGCCATCTGCAGGTAGAACATGTTGTCTTTGTTTTCAATGAAGTCTACCACGAAACTCATTCCGAATCCCGTAATCAAAGCATATATGATGTCGCTGAAAGATGCTCCGATTCCTGTGACGAAGCCATACCAGCGCCCTTTGTTCAGTGTACGCTGAATGCAAAGCACTCCGACTGGTCCCATAGGAGCGGATGCCACCACGCCGATGAGCAATCCTTTTATGATTAAATCTAATGTACTAACCGGTTCAAACCACATAATAGGTGCAAAATTGGCATTTTTTCATGAGACTATAAAGAAAAGGCCGTTCTTTTTTTATTTTTCGTGAAAAAGAGTTTTTTTCTTTTCGCGGTTACATCTGTTTTTCTTAACTTTGGAAACTGTTATAATTAACTTTTATGTATTTTATATGGCTATGGAAAATAAACCTTATGTAATAGGGCTTGATTTAGGAGGAACCAACTCAGTTTTCGGCATTGTGAATTCGGAAGGAAGTGTGGTGACTTCAACGTCTATCCGGACGAAAGGACAGAACGATTTGGATGTCTATATGGACAGTGCCTGTGCCGCTTTGGCTCCGATGATAGAACAGGTTGGCGGCATCCAGAACATCAAGGGGATGGGAATCGGTGCGCCTAACGGTAACTATTATACCGGCAATATCGAACTGGCACCCAACCTGCCGTGGAAAGGAATCGTCCCGTTTGCGAAGAAATTCAGTGAACGATTGGGGATTCCCGTGGTTTTGACAAACGATGCCAATGCTGCGGCTATCGGTGAGATGACTTACGGAGTAGCCAAGGGGATGAAGAACTTCATCATGATTACTTTGGGTACGGGCGTGGGCAGCGGTATTGTGGTCAACGGCGAGTTGGTCTACGGTTGCGACGGGTTTGCCGGAGAATTGGGACATGTGATTGTGGATACGACCCCGGAAGCTCGCTTGTGTGGCTGTGGTCGTAAGGGGTGTTTGGAGGCTTATTGTTCGGCCACGGGCGTGGCGCGCACGGCACGCGAGTTTCTCGCCAAACGTACAGACGACACGGAGTTGCGTAAAATCCCGTTGGAGGAGATTACGTCGAAAGACGTATCTATTGCCGCTGAGCACGGTGACCAACTGGCACGCGATGTATATAAGTTTACCGGTGATTTGTTAGGACGCTCTTGTGCCAATTTTACCGCCTTCTGTAGTCCGGAGGCATACGTGTTTTTCGGTGGGCTGACAAAAGCCGGTAATCTGATTATGGACCCGATAAAAGAGGCATACGATGCTAATGTGCAGAACATTTTCAAAGGAAAAGCCAAGATGTTGATTTCCCAAATGGATGATGCACAAGCGGCTGTGGTAGGTGCTGCGGCATTGGCTTGGAAAATTTAGTATTAATTAAAAATATGAGATTATGAAGAAAAAAGCATGTTTTGTGTTGGTTTTTGGAGTTGTTGTTATAGCTTTTGCTATAATAGGTAAAAGAGGAAGTTTTAAGACGCCCTCAGAAAGTGATTTACTCTTGGCTAATGTAGAAGCATTAAGCCAAAATGAAAATTCTTATGATTGTATATTAACAAAGGATGAATGTAAATTTGTAATTAAGACACAAGGGCAAATGAATATTCTTGTAAGTAAATTGGGTATGTATGGGGCTATCATTGGTGCTACTGTTGATTTAAGTAGTGGTACACAAATCTACAAGCGAAAAAGTTGGTGGCAGAATGGGGTTAGATGCGGGAATGATATTACCTGTAATGATTTCTTAAAAGACCTCGGCTTATGATGAAGCATACATTGTTCTCTCTTTCTATTTTAGTCTTGTGTAACTCTTGCGGTGATAGAAAAGAAGAAGCTAATATACGTGATTTGTCAGAAGTAAATAATACTATATCAACTTGCTCTTTTATAGAGCAAGTTGATTTTATTCCTCTTCATGAAAAAGATTCATTTTTATTGGGGGAAATCAATGCTATACGTAAGTATGACGGTAAATGGTATGTTTTGGATAATAAGCAGAAAACAGCGATTGTTGCTTTTGACTCGGTAGGTCAACCTGTTTCTCTATACGATAAGACCGGAAATGGAAAAGGGGAATATGCAGAGATCACAGGTTTTGACGTGTCCCCAGAAACGGGAGATGTTTGTGTATTATGTGGTCCACCTAAAATTATAATATTAGATAAGGACCTAAAGTTCAAACAAGAAATAAAACTATCCGACTATTATTGGAGAATATGTTGGTATGATGCAGGTTTTTTATTGTATTCGGCTAATAATGCAACAGTGGATTATATTACCTTGGAACAAGGTAAGGCAAGAAAAATATTTCAAGCTGAAAGCGATATGTATAATGTTGCGGGTACGGAACCTGTTTTTATTAGGGATGGTGACAATCTGTACTTCCATACGGAACAGTCGGATGCCTTGTATGAAATTAAGGATTTTGAATTTGTCCCGGTTGTATCTTTAGATTATCCATTAAAGAAGGAAACAGAGCAAATTTTGCATAAAAGGTATTATGGAGATTTGAATGTACAAGAACGAATGAAGTATGTAAGGCCTACTGTAAATTGTGTGATAGGCAATGATACGTGCCTTTCTTTTATATATAGTAGAATGCTATATTATATTAATATGCCTTATAAGAATCATTATATTAATTCCGTATTAAAAATTGATTGCGGAAGATCGACTATAAAAACAGGAAATCAACTAATAAGTTGGAAATATATCTCGGAATATGATCCGGAGAGTTATAGTGACGATCGTTTATATAAGGGAGTTAAGGTAAATCACCCTGTAATGAATGATAGTTTAAGGCGATCAGGAAATCCAATGTTGGTATTATATACTCTAAAAAAGACTTTTGGAGAGTAAAACGTATACTGTTCCAAATGGGAAGATAATGTTCAACAAGTAAATTTTCCAAGTCTATATGTATAAAGCCGGCCTCAAAATCACTTTTGGGCCGGCATTTTCTATTTGCCATTCGTCCGGCAAACGGTTTTCCGGATAAATGGGTTTTGTCATCTGATTTGGGGACGATAATTCTTGCGGATAGGATAGAGTTCCTCTGCTTTTACTTCAACAACTTGTCCTTCGCGGGCGATAATCAGAGTAGTATGGTTATGTTTTGCACGCTCCACGAGGCGTTTCTGAGCCAGGTATATGCCTTCGTCGATTTTGCGCTGCATTTCATAAACCTCATCCTCGCTCATTATCGTTTTCTTCGGTGTATTGGTCTTTGAATTTTTCATATACGGCTGGTTCAATAATAGTTATACTCTCGTCTTTGCATCCGTAGGCTATTTTATTGGCCGGACAGGTGCTGTTGTCATACAATGCCCAATAGTCGCATACGGGCATATAGAGGTTGAACAGGTTACTTAGGCCGTTGTCGTAACGACGGTAAATCACATCGAGCGGGATGTTGTGTCCACCTTCGCTTACGCGTTTGGCCACCCGTTTCACGGCCTGTTCCGGACTGCTCAGCGAAAAGAAGAGCAGCGTGACGAAATAGCCTCTTTTCTGTGCCTGTTTGATGAGCTTCACGTAAGACCGTGTAGCCAATGTCGTTTCAAAAGCAAAGGTTTCGCCTTCTTTCAACAAGTGGATGATGCGTTCTATCATCAGTCGTCCCGCCTGGATGGCTACGCCTTCGGGATTGAACGGAGACAGTCCGGCTGCGATTTCGTCGGCGTTGACGAATTCCCGGCAATCCAACATTTCCGGAAGTACGGTAAAGCTGGCTGTCGTTTTTCCGGCTCCGTTACAACCTGCAATGACGTACAAGTTGTGTTTTTGTTCTCCCATTACATTATTTATTTAAATACTGAATGACAAAGATACGATTTGGCGGTGAATCCGGCAATATTTCCGGTTCCTTTTTAAGGGGGCTGAGTGAAAAAGCAGACGGTCAGTCTTTCTTTTTCAGCAAATCGGGACGCAAAGCCTTTGTGCGTTCGAAAGACTGTTGCAGTTCCCATTCCTTAATCTTGGCTTCGTGCCCGGAAAGTAAAATTTCCGGCACGGTCCAGCCTTTATAATCGGCCGGACGGGTATATACGGGAGCTGCCAGCAGGTTGTCCTGGAACGAGTCGGAGAGGGCGCTTTGTTCGTCACCGATGACACCGGGCACGATACGTACTATGGCATCTGTCATGACAGCGGCTGCCAGTTCTCCGCCCGTCAGTACGTAATCTCCTATACTGACTTCTTTCGTGATGAGGTGTTCACGGATGCGGTAGTCTATACCTTTATAATGTCCGCACAGGATGATGAGGTTTTCACAAAGGGAAAGCGTGTTGGCCATCGGTTGGTCGAACTGTTCGCCGTCCGGTGTGGTGAAAATCACTTCGTCGTAGTCCCGTTCAGCCTTCAAGGCCGAGATGCAGCGGTCTATCGGTTCGCACTGCATCACCATGCCCGCAAAGCCGCCGAAAGGATAGTCGTCCACCCGGCGGTACTTATTCGTGGCATAGTCGCGCAAGTTGTGCAAATGGATTTCCACCAAGCCTTTCTTTTGGGCACGTCCTAATATGCTTTCACGCACAAAGCCTTCGAGCAATTCCGGCAAAACGGTAATGATGTCTATTCTCATGGGAATCTGTTTTCTTGTAATCTACTGCAAAAGTAGTGATTTTGTGCCGGATTTCATGGCGTGTGGCGGCTGATTACTAAAAATAGAAGTTAAAAAGGAAATTTTGGGAACAGAAAACGTTCCGTAGATTTGCTTTTCTAAACCTTTAGATATACATTTGCCATATCAATAACTAAAGTATTAGAAATAATGGGAAAGCAGGGCACACTGACAAAAGCTGAGATGCAAGTCATGAACATCCTTTGGAGTCTGCCTTCGATGAAGGGCACCATTTCGGATGTGCTTGAGGGGTACGGCGAGAAGAAACCGGCTTATACTACCGTAGCCACGTTCATGAAGATTTTGTTGAACAAGGGATACGTAGGATTTGAGAAGCTGAAAGGAACGAAAACCCAGTGTTATTATCCTTTGATTACGAAACAGGAATATACGCGGAAAGTGCTGGACGGGGTGAAGGAGGACTTGTTCGGCGGTTCGTTGTCCTCTTTGGTTCGTTTTTTTGTCAAAGAGGAACGTATCTCGGAAGAAGAATTGAAAGAAATGCTTGAGATGGTGGAACGGCAGGGGGATGAGCCCCGGCGCGCGTAGCCCGCAGTCCACAGGGCATGGTGGTGGAACAGTTTAAAATATAGGATATGGGAACATTCTTGGTTTATATCATCAAATCGGCTTTGTGCCTGACATTGCTTTATCTGCCTTATACCTTATTATTACGTAAGGAAAGGCTGCATCGCTTGAACCGTATGGCCTTGTTGGCCATACTTGCGGCTTCGTTCCTTTTCCCGCTTTCGCAGGAGGAGTGGTTTGGCGGAATGTGGCATTCGTGGCAGTCTGCCGCACCGGAAGGGGCGTATGCCGGATTGATAGACCGGCTTGGGCGGACGGAGCTTTTCATGCCGGAGGTCGTCATCATGCCGGATGCGGATGTTCCTGTTTGGCCTTTGGTGTGTGTCTGTCTTTATTTCGCAGGTCTGGCGGTGTCGTTGTCCGTCCGTATGTACCAGTTCTTCCGTATGCGTCGGGCGATATCTCGCGGTTGTCTGTGGCGCGAGAGCTTTTCAGACGGTATTACGCTCTACTGTCATGCCCGTCCCATGCCGCCTTTCAGTTGGATGCACAGCGTCGTGATGTGGGAAGGAGACTTGGAGGGCGATGCCGGCGAAGCCATTCTCATGCACGAAAAGGCCCATGTGCTGTACGGCCATTCCTACGATACGCTGCTGATGTTGGCTGTGGAGGCTGTACAGTGGTTCAATCCAGTGGTTTGGATGATGGAGATGGACTTGCGCTGCATTCATGAGTATCAGGCCGACGAGTACGTACTGAACCATGGAGTCAACGCGAAGAACTATCAGTTATATCTAATAAAAAAGGCCGTTGGCAGCCGACTGCAATCTTTTGCCAACGGTCTGAATCAAAGCACACTTAAAAAACGTATTGCTATGATGTGTAACAAAAAATCAACGAAATGGGCAGTTTTGAAGTACATGTACCTGCTGCCCGTGGGGGCTTTTGCCACAGTGGCATTCGCCCGTCCGGAGATCGTAAACGGAGTAGACGGCCGGTTGGAGCAACTCTCAGCGGTCAAAGTTACGGATTTATCCGCAACCGCGAAAGCCGTCGCGGCTGAAAATGTTCAGCCGGAACCTTTAAAAATGGGAAAAAGGGCTTCCAAAGCGGAAGTCTCAGAGGTGAAAGCCTCCAAGCCTTCTTCGGTTGTGGCGAAGGCAGATTCGGCCGTTGCCTCTTCGGAAAGGACGTCCGAAGGTATTGTGGTGAAAGCGATGGCACCCCGGAATGACCTTCCAGACCGTGTGGAGTTCAAGGGGACAGAGCTTGCCCGAACTGATGGGAAAGATTCAGCGTCTTATTATTTGAGGTTGAAAAGTGCCAAGGTCGTACCTCGTAATGTGTATGACGTGGTAGACGTTAAGCCGATGTTTCCGGGAGGTGATGCCGAGTGCATGGCTTATGTGGCGCGTAACATGAAATATCCAAGCGAATGTTTGAAGAACGGTGTGACGGGACGCGTGCTCTGTAGTTTTGTCATCGACACGGACGGGAGCCTGTGCCGTATCGAAGCGGGGGAGAAAAGTTATGCGCAGGCGGTGGACGGCAGTCCGGCATCCAAAGAAATGTTGCGACTGTTTGTCGACGAGGCTTTCCGCGTGATAAGCGGAATGCCGAAATGGACACCGGGACAGAAGGACGGGAAGGCGGTGCCCGTGCGCTATGTTTTGCCGTTTACGTTCCGCTTGCAATAGCATGTGAGCCGGTCGATATACGGACTGTCTTTCGGTGGGGGATGGACGTTCCGGTTTGACTTTACCTTGATGGGCCCGTTCCGTAGGGTCGAGGTTATGACGCCTCCTACGGGACGGGCTGTTTTTGTACCGCGTTTTCCGCGATGGCCCGCGCCACGGTGTATGCCGTGGTCCATGCGGCCTGAAAGTTAAATCCTCCGGTCACGCCGTCGATGTCGAGCACTTCGCCTGCAAAGTACAGTCCGGGGCAGGTCTTGCTTTCCAGCGTTTGCCGGTACACCGATTCGAGGCTTACCCCTCCGCACGTGACGAACTCTTCGCGGAACGTACTCCTGCCGTCCACGTCGTAGCGGTCGTTGCACAACGTGTCGGCCAGTTTGCAAAGCCCTTTGTGCCCCAATTCGTTCCATTTCCGGTCGGGAGCGATGCCGGATTTACCGATGAGGTAATGCCATAACCGCGCAGGCAAGTCGTACGGGCGCAAGCCGGAGATTTTCTTTTGCGGGTGGCGTTGCGCCATGTTTTGTAGGATGCCGGTCACGGTTTCGCTGTGGGGGTCGTTTGTCCAGTTGACGAAAATGGGGAAGCGGTAAGCTTTCTCCTGTATGAAACGGGCGGCATGGGAAGACAATTTCAGGATGGCCGGGCCGCTCATGCCCCAATGGGTGACGAGCAACGCGCCTGAATGCCTGAATTTGGTACCGGGGATGCCGACCAATGCCGGGTCTACCACGGTGCCCATCAGCCCGCGCAGTGCCGGGGAGGCAATGTTGAACGTAAAGAGCGAAGGGACGGGCGTTTCGATACGATGCCCCAACCGTTCCAGATAAGCGAAGCTTTCGCCACGCGGTGAACCGCCGGTGGTGATGGCCACGCGGTCGAATAGCAGACGGCCTTGGCGCACATCCTGAAACGTGATTTCATACTTCCCGCCGCAAGGCGTGAGGGTTTCCACGCGGTGGGAGGTTTTCACCGTGACCCCCAATTCCGCAGCAAGGCTTTTCAGGCAACCGGCTACGGCACGGGCATCCTGTGCGGCCGGAAACACACAATGGTCGTCTTGCGCGACGAGCGGCACGCCGTGCGCTTCGAACCATCGGTAGGCATCCCGGTGACCGAACTGTTTGAAAAGCCCCTTCAAGAGCTTGTGCCCACGGGGATAGACCTGTTTCAGGTCTGTCACACCCTCAAAAGTATTGGTCAGGTTGCAGCGTCCGCCGCCCGAGACCAGTACTTTTTTCAATACATCCGCCTGCCTTTCGAATACCGTGACCTCCACCTGCGGCGCGAATGTTTTCAGGTTGACGGCCAGAAAGAAGCCGGCCGCTCCTCCGCCAATGATTGCTATCTCCATTGCTTCCACGATTCTTTTTAATGGGCAAAGGTAAGTATAATCGGGCGGATTTGAAATGATGATTCTGACATTTTGCTACTTTCAGCTCCAAATCAGTAGTTTCAAAAGACAGCGGTTAGGAGAATCTAAAAAGACAGAAATGTATAAGTATGCAATTTCCGTGTCGTTTTTACTGTTTTATGCAGTATATATTCATTTACTTTGAGGAAAGAAAAAAATCGTTTGCAGCCAAACGAAAAATTTCTTTCCTCATATAAATTCCGGGTACTCCGCATGTCGTGGAAAAAATCCGCCCGAAATGGGAATTTTTCGCTGCACGGAGAGGGGCAAAACTGCTTTTTTGCGGCTTTTTCGTTCTATTTTCCTGTATTTCGCCGACAAGAATTTACGGACAGAATGTTGGCGGTTCCGCCTCGCAGGTTTCACCGGAAGAAGAAAGAAGCGGAGGACAGGCGGTTCCCGTCTGCTTTCGTCTTGTGAAAAAGCTTTCAGGCTGTCTTTTTGATTTTTCCGGGAGGCGCGTGCGTCGCTTATTGGGCATCGAGGTCGCATCGAGGGGCGAATGGACGATTCTCGAAGGTATGGGATTGACGTTTTGACAGATTGTGCCGGAAAAGTACGCTTTTCTTTTTTCTTTGCGCCCTTGGGCGTTTTCTGCGAATTGACTATCTTTGCTTATGCGAATGACGGGGGAGCCGTTCGCGGGAACAGAGCCGCGATGTCTCCCCGTCAGGGTTTATCATTGAATGCAAATGGAAGTAAAGGAACAGATAGAGCGGCTTCGCAATGAATTGCACCGCCACAACTATAATTATTATGTGTTGAACGTCCCGGAGATTTCCGACCAAGAGTTCGACCGCATGATGCGGGAGTTGCAAGACCTCGAGGCGGCCCATCCCGAATTTGACGAGCCGGACTCGCCGACGCGGCGCGTGGGGAGCGACCTGAATCAGGAGTTCGTTCAGGTGCCCCACCGCTATCCCATGTTGTCGTTGTCCAATACGTACAACAAGCAAGAGGTGGCCGACTTTTATGAACGCGTCCGTTCCGGTTTGGAAGGCGAGCCGTTCGAGCTTTGTTGTGAAATGAAATACGACGGGCTTTCCATCTCGCTGACCTACGAGCAGGGGCGATTGGTGCGTGCCGTGACGCGGGGCGACGGGGTACAGGGCGACGACGTGACGGAAAACGTCAAGACCATTCGTTGTATTCCGCTTCGTCTGAACGGGAACGGTTACCCCGAAGAGTTTGAAATCCGTGGGGAAATCCTGATGCCGTGGACGAGCTTCGAGGCATTGAACCGTGAACGCGAAGAACGCGAAGAACCGCTTTTCGCCAATCCGCGTAACGCGGCTTCGGGGACGCTGAAAAGCAAAAACTCAGCGGTGGTGGCGCAACGCAAGCTTGACGCTTACTTATATTACCTTTTGGGAGAACACATTCCTTTTGACGGGCATTATGAAAATTTGCAGGCGGCCCGCTCATGGGGATTCAAGATATCCGGGGGGATGAAGAAAGTAACTACGCTCCAGGACATTTATGATTTCATAGATTATTGGGACGTGGAGCGCAAGAACCTGCCTGTGGCTACGGACGGCATCGTGCTGAAGGTCAACTCCCAGAGGCAGCAACGTGCGTTGGGCTATACCGCCAAAAGCCCCCGTTGGGCCATCGCTTACAAGTTTCAGGCGGAGCGTGCCCGTACGCGCCTGAATGCTGTGACCTTCCAAGTCGGACGTACCGGAACGGTGACGCCGGTGGCCAATATGGATCCGGTGCAGTTGGCCGGTACGGTCGTGCGGCGTGCCACGTTGCACAATGCCGACGTGATGGAGCAGTTGGATTTGCATATCGGGGACATGGTGTATGTGGAAAAAGGAGGGGAAATCATTCCCAAAATCGTCGGTGTGGATGCCGATGCGCGGGGACCGGAAACGGGACCAAGGGCCGAGTTCATCACCCGTTGTCCGGAATGCGGGGCCGAACTGGTGCGTTACGAGGGAGAAGCCGCATGGTATTGTCCCAACGACACGGCTTGTCCGCCGCAAATCAAGGGGCGCATAGAGCATTACATCAGCCGCAGGGCCATGAACATAGACAGTCTGGGACCCGAAACCGTGGACGATTACTACCGCCGCGGCTTGATACGCGATGTGGCCGACCTGTACGATATACAGGTGCAGCAGATTAACGGCGAGGACGGCACGCGCGAGAAATCCGCGCAAAAGATAGTCCGCTCGATTGCCGACTCCGTAGAAGTTCCTTTCGAACGCGTGGTGTTTGCCTTGGGCATACGTTTTGTCGGTGAAATTGCGGCTAAAGCCTTGGCACGCCATTTCAAGTCGATGGACGCGCTGGCCTCGGCATCGTTGGAGGACATGTTGCAGATCAACGGAATCGGTGTGGTGATAGCCGAGAGCGTGATCCGCTATTTTGCAAACGAAGCCAACCGCGATTTGGTGCGCCGTTTGCGGGAAAAAGGGGTCCGGATGGAGCTTTCCGACGAAGAATTGAGCAGCCATTCCGACAAGTTATCCGGGCAGAGTATTGTGGTGAGCGGGGTGTTCTCGCTTCATTCGCGCGACGAATATAAAGCCATGATAGAACAGCACGGTGGAAAAAATGTGGGCAGCATCTCTTCGAAGACTTCTTTCGTGCTGGCCGGAGCCAACATGGGACCGGCCAAACTGGAGAAAGCCGGTAAATTGGGTATCCCTATCCTCTCGGAAGAAGAGTTCTTGAAAAAGATAGAATCGTGAAAGATTGTTTGCATTATGGGATTTTATTTGTATTTTTGTCGCGAAATAGATAGAACTACTTAAACTATGGCACAAAATAAGTTCAAGGGGTTGGGAATTGCTTTGATAACTCCTTTTAAATCGGATGGTGAAGTGGACTATGAGGCGTTGACCCGTCTGGTAGAATATCAGATACGGAATGGCGTGGATTTCCTGTGTATTATGGGAACGACGGCCGAAACACCTTGCCTCTCGGCTGACGAGAAGAAGATATTGAAAAAGATGCTTGTGGAGCGTGTAGCCGGCCGTGTTCCTTTGTTGATGGGATGTGGCGGGAATAACACGGCAGCAGTAGTTAAAGACCTGAAGGAAGGGGATTGGAGCGGCATCGACGGTATCTTGTCGGTTTGTCCTTATTATAACAAGCCTTCGCAGGAGGGGTTGTACCAGCATTTCAAAGCCATAGCGGAGGCTTCGCCCGTGCCGGTCGTGTTGTATAACGTACCGGGGCGTACGGGAGTCAACATGAGTGCGGAGACGACATTGCGCTTGGCCCGTGATTTCGAGAATATAGTGGCCGTCAAGGAGGCCAGTGGGAATATGACCCAGTTGGAGGATGTGATAAAAAACAAGCCTCGCGACTTCGATGTCCTTTCAGGGGATGACGGCATCACTTATCCGCTGATTACGATGGGGGCGGTAGGCGTGATTTCAGTGATAGGCAATGCCTTGCCCGCCGAATTCAGCCGTATGGTCCGCATGGCACTGAACGGAGATTACGAGCATGCCCGTATCATTCACCACAAGTTCTCGGATTTGTTCAAATTGTTGTTTGTGGATGGCAATCCGGCCGGCGTAAAAGCCATGCTCCATGCCATGGGAATGATTGAGAACCAACTTCGTCTGCCTTTGGTGCCTACACGGTTGACCACAATGGAGAAAATCTCGTCTATTTTGAAAGAGTTGGATATCCGCTATTAAGCAGATACCGGATTGAATCGTATGCAGCCGCCTGCCGGAGAGTTTATTCCGTCGGGTGGCTTTTTTTGTATCTCCTGTTTCCGATGGGTTGATAGGTGTTCTGAATAGTTAAATAATGTGTGTTTTTGCGGATTTTCCGGCAGACGTTCGTAAACCGTGTAGAAAGCATTGGAAATAAGAACGGAAACCAATATTTATCATTTATGAAGAAACTATCTCTTTTTACGGTGGCTTTGTTTTTCAGCATCGGAGGGGGCGGGGTATATGCCCAAGGGGCATTCGTCCATCCGGGGCTTTTGCACAGTCAGAATGACTTTGACCAAATCAAGAAACGCCTGGCAGAGCACGATGCCCAGACGCTACAGGCTTTTGAGGTGTTGAAGAACAGTTGGGTGGCCAACAAGGCAGTGAACGACATTTGGGGAGTGACGGAATATATCAAACGTGGAATTGCCGGTGACGAAAACTACATGAACGCCTATCGCAATGCGGCCAAGGCTTACCAGTGTGCCTTGCTTTGGAAAATTACAGGCGAGGCGCAATGGGCGGAACGGGCTGTCTATGTGTTGAACCAGTACGTAGCGATTACCAAAGGAATCGGTGGGAATACGAACCAGTCCTTGGTGCCCGGCTTTATCGGTTACCAATTTCTGAATGCGGCCGAGTTGATGCGTGATTACGAAAAGTGGGAGAAAGAGGATTTCGAACGCTTCAAGCAGTGGATGATCGACGTGTGGTTCACTACGGCACAAGACTTTCTGGAACGTCGGCACGATACTGTAGTGCGCGAAGGTAACTGGTATCACTATCACAGTAATTGGGGATTGGGAAATGCCCTTTTCTGTGTGTCGCTGGGCATCTTCGCCGATTTGCCGGACATTTATAATTACGGTATGTACTGGATAAAAGAAGGGCCGGGCAATGAATCGCTTTATGTGGGCGACAGTCATCCTGTGAAGCCAGACCAGGGTATGTGTGGTTACGGATGGGGACTCATTCCTTGGTTTCATGAGGATACCCGCGGTCCGTTCGGATACTTAAACCAGATGCAGGAAAGCGGCCGCGACCAGGGGCATGCCATGGCGGCGTTGGGCTTGTTGTCATACGCCCTTCAGTCGGCCTACAATCAGGGAGACAATGCCTTTTGTAACTTATATAACCCTTTGATTCCGGGTGAGGCGGGGCAGACCATGGTGGCCGGTGCGGCGGAATATGTGGCTATGTACAACTGCAATCAAGTAGACCCCGCCGATATTCCTTACACTCAGAATTGGTGGATGGGTGGATTGAGCGGTACGGGGCGCGGACAATGGCGGCCGATATGGCAGTTGTTCATCAATCACTATCAGAACCGTATGGGAATGCCAATGGAGTACTGCACGCGGATGTCCAAGATTGTGGGGATAGAGGCCGGGGGAGGTTCCTACGGTACGAATAGCGGCGGTTTCGACCATACGGGATTCGGGACGCTGATGCATGCGGACGAGGCGGTGACGGAGAAGACGAAGCCCACCGTGCTTTCTCCGGAAATCGTGCAGGACGGTACTGTACGCCCATACGCCGAGATGAAAGAAGTGAAGAAGGGTACGCCGTTAACCTTGCGGGCTGTATTGCCCGATGGCGAAACCGACACGGGAAATTGGGAATGGGAAGACGGCATGAAAGGAGCGAGCCGCGACATTACGGCCGATGCTTCGGGTGTTTATCGTTTGTTTTACACCAATACGCAGGGGGTGAAGAGTGTGCAGATGTTTTGCATTTCCGTATACGGAGAGGGCATTCGCGCCACGTTGACCCCGTGGATAGAGTACGACGGGGTACGCATGAACCAGACGAGCGAGTTCAGTGCCGTCAACGGAAGGGACGTGACCCTCGGGGCTGATTATGCCAATTGGAACTATGTGGCTTCCACCAGATGGTATGACAGTCAGGGTAAGCTGTTGGGCTCCGGTGGTTCTTATACATTCCGGCAAGGGAATTCCGACCAGACTTTCAAGGTGGTGCTGACCAACGAGTCCGGCGTGGAGATAAGCCGGGAATTCACGATTAAGAATTCGGTGGTAATTCCTACGTTAACGGTGGACGGGAAAGAGCAGGAGACTTTGCGAGCCATTGTCACACAAGGGCATGATGTGGTAATGAAAGGTAAGATAACTTCCGTCCGTTATCGGAACGGAGTCTACACTTGGAGTTCCGGCGAGCATACGGAGTCCATTTCTTTTGAGAACGTACAATCTTCCATCTACCGCCATTTGGACTGGATAGACACTTCATCTTCCATAAAGACATACGAGGCTAATTTTGATTTTGAAGTCAAGGTGTATCAGGAAGGACGGACGCTGGAAGACGGTTATTATCGTATGAAAGACCGTGCTACGGGGAAATACCTGAACAGCCGTACGATGAAGTTCGAGGCATTGGAAGGAGATGGGGATTCGACGGCTTTCGTTTGGCACTGCACATGGTTAGAGGATGTGGAGCGTTATAAGATACAGAACCACAACGACTCGGCTTATCTGAACAACGAAGGAACGCTGACCGACCGCACTTACAGCAAAGCGCGTAGCAGCTTCTATTTATATACGTTGGTAGGGGGAGAGGAATTGGAATGCTTCGTGCAGACACCGGAGCGCTACGGTTCTTATTATTGGGAAACCGACGGCGAGACGTTGGTTTGCGACCAGGCTGACAAGATGCCTTCCGACTTCCCATTCGTATTGGAAAAGGTGACTGGCAACGGAGGCGAAACAGGTATTTCCGAGACTGTGGTGCGCGATGCGGCATTTACGGTGGACGTGACACATTCAGGGATTACGGTTACGTCCGGGAGTGTGGTCGGTATGACGGTTTACACGATGGCCGGTAGTCCGGTAATGCGTACCCGATTAGGAACCGGTACGCATACGATACACACCGCTCCGTTGGCTCCGGGCATTTACATCGTCCGCGTGACGGACGGAAAGACGGTAAGGAGTGTGAAATTCGTCCGATAGGACAGAATGAACGCATCAAGAGCAGGTGAAGCCCGCCCGGTATTGTCGGGCGGGCTTCTTCAATATCTGCATGCAAAGCTTTTTTCTTCTTTCGGAAAATAGTATATTTGCCGATAGGTTTTGTGAGGAAGTGTGACATGAAAATATACGTACGTTATTTTATAATAGGATTTCTGTCTCTGGTTTCTTCTTGCGTCAATGAAAAGGAAGATGCCGGCATGCAGCCGGATGCGGTGGAAGTGGGAGACATGTTGCCGGAATTTACCGTAGTGATGAATGACGGACGGACGGTGGAGAGCGGAAGTTTGCAAGGGCAACCTTCGTTCATATTGTTCTTCAATACGGCGTGCGGGGATTGTCGCTGTGAATTGCCGCTCGTACAACAGATGTACGAAAGGTACGGAGCGGACGGTCGTATGGTTTTTATGGCCATCAGTCGGGAGCAGGACGCGGTAGCTGTCGGAGAGTATTGGGCGGACAACGGACTTACGATACCTTTTTCCGCACAGACCGACCGTACGGTTTACCATTTGTTTGCTTATTCGTCCATACCTCGCATTTATGTCGTGGATGCGTCGCGGATTGTCCGGGCGGTTTTTACGGACTCTCCTTTGGCCACGTCGGAAGACTTGACGTACGAGATAGAACGTGTATTGACGGAAATAAAAGATACGGAAAAGTAAGTTTGAGATTATGAAATGTTTGGTGATAGGTGCCGGAGGCGTGGGCGGCTCTTTGGCTGCTCTGCTGGCCTTGGCCGGGAATGAAGTAACGTGTGTGGCTCGCGGGGAGCATAAGGAAAAAATGTTGGCGCATGGGTTGCGTTTCCATTCGGGAATCAAAGGAGAGCAGGTCGTCCCGTGTTATGTTTACGACGGGACGGAGGAACGTCCGGGAGAGATTGGTGTGGCTACGGCCGAAACTTATCGGGGGAAGGCCGAGCTGATATTGGTCTGCGTGAAAGGGTATTCCGTCGATTCCGTGGCGGATTGCATCGTCCGTGCTTCGGGTGAGCGTACCGTGGTGCTGCCCATCCTGAATGTATATGGTTCGGGGCCCAGAATCGCCCGTGCCTGTCCGGGTTCACGGGTCATCGACGGTTGCATTTACATCGTAGGGTATATCCAGGCTCCGGGCGAGGTGACACAGAGCGGCCAGGTGTGCAAACTTGTGTTTGGGGCACGTCCAGGGGACGGCGTTTCTCCGGAAGAACTCGAAACCGTTCGCCGCACGTTGGCGGACGCGGGAGTGAAAGCGATTCTTTCGGAAGACATAGACCGGGATACTTTTGCCAAATGGGGATTTATCAGCGCGATGGCCGGAATGGGGGCTTTCTTTGACGCACCGATGGGAGCCGTACAGAGAGAAGGCGAGGAACGGGATGTGTTCATCGGCCTGACGAAGGAGAGCACGGCGTTGGGAGAGCGCTTGGGCATCCGTTTCCGGGAAGACCCTGTGGCGGCCAACCTGCGTGTCATAGATGCCTTAGACCCACAGACGACTTCTTCTTTGCAGAAAGACTTGAAGAAAGGGCGGGAGTCTGAAATACAAGGACAATTATTCGATATGCTGGATGCCTGCCGGAAGCAGGGGATAGAGGCTCCGACATACGAACGGGTGGTAGCGAAATTCAGGAACTCCTGAATGAGGACAGCCCAGGCAGAAACTGAAACAGGAAACTCCTCCGGCTGACATCGCTTTGCGGTGGTCGGCCGGAGGAGTTTCTATTACGGGATGAACCTTGGCGGCAGAAGCCGCCGTTAGGTTTATGCTTTCTTTTTCAGGCGGTTCTTCCAGAGTGCCGTCATGTCCTCCAATGTCTTACCTTTGGTTTCGGGCACGCTCTTCCAGACGAACAGGGCTGCAAGCAGACAGATGATACCATACAGGCTGTAAGCGAACATAGGGCTGAAATCGTACAAAGCCGGAAAGGTGGACGACACCAAGTAGTTGAACACCCATTGGAACGCTACGGCGATGGCCACGGCTTTTCCTCGGATGGTGTTGGGGAAGATCTCGGCAATGAGAACCCAGCAAATCGGCCCCCATGACATCATGAAGAATGCAGCGTACACGATGACGGACAGAACCGGAACGATACCTTTGACGCCCATCTGGTCGCAAAGGGCTACGGCAAAGGCACCGACAGCCATACCGATGGAACCGATGATGAGCAACGGTTTGCGTCCGAAACGGTCGACGGTGAAAATGGCTACCAAAGTGAAGAGGATGTTGACCACACCCATGATGACGGTCTGCATCATACCGCCTCCTTCGGCGCCGGCACTTTCAAATATGCGTGGGGCATAGTAAAGCACGGCATTGATGCCGATGGCTTGTTGGAAGACGGAGAGAAGAATGCCGATGACGATGACAGCCACACCGTATGTGAATAGCTTTTCAGTCTTTTCCTTGGACGTCTGTTTGATTTCCTCCAGTACCCTTCCGGCTACATTGCGGCCATTGATTTTCTCCAAAATGGCAAATGCCCTTTCGTCTTCACCGCACATCACCAGATAGCGCGGAGTCTTGGGTACGCAGAACAGCAACAGGCCGAACAAGGCGGCCGGGAAGGCTTCGGACCCGAACATATAACGCCAACCCTCGTACACGCTCCACATGTCGGACTCGGGGCTGACAGACATCACACCGCTTACGGCGTCTTTCAGGATGACCGGATTCTGATGGTCGCCCATAATCATATAGTTGACGAAATAGACTACGAGCATGCCGAAGATAATGGCAAACTGGTTGCACGACACCAGTGTGCCGCGGATGTGGGAAGGGGCAATCTCGGCGATATACATCGGACAGACGGCAGAAGCCAGTCCGACGCCGACTCCGCCCAACACACGATAGAGGTTGAAGGCAATCAGCAAGTCCCAGTTGGCCTTTCCGTATTCGAAGAAAAGAAACTCCGGATAGTAGGAACCCAATGCGGAGAGGAAAAACATGACGGAAGCCAGACGGAGGGAATCGCGTCGCCCCAGACGGGAGGCCAGATAGCCGGATATGGCGCCGCCGATGACGCAACCTATCAATGCACTGGACGAGGTGATGCCGTGCATCACCTTGTCATACTGAAAATCAGTCGCGGTGAGGAAAAAGGCTTCAAGGCCTTTCTCGGCACCGGAAATCACTGCCGTGTCGTAGCCGAACAACAGTCCGCCCAAGATGGCTACGGTGGTAATGGAGTACAAGTACAGTCTGTCTCCTTCTTGTGTCAAATTCATGATGATTCGTTTGATGTTAAATTAATAAATTTCATTATGTTCGTCCGGACTGAACGACTTGCCCATGCCGTGCAGTTTGTTGTACAACTTACGGTCGAATTTGTAGTACCGCGCGGCCCGGTGGGCTACGCCGGTCTGGAATTCTTCCAGAGGAAGCACATATTTCATTTGGGCAATCCGTTTGTGGAAATTGCGAACGTCGAATTTCCGGTCATATATCGTTTCGTAAAGTGTGCGGAGTTCGGCTGCGGTGAATCTCTTGGGGAGAAGGTCGAACAGGGCAGCGGGCTGCGTCTGCACGTATTGCCGCACGAACCATAGGGCTTCGCCGATAATCTGGTTATGGTCGAAAGCCAAAGGGCAGAGCGCATCGATGTCCGTCCAACAGGCTTCGTAGCGGTCGGACAAATGGGTAAGTTTCTTGTCGATTTTTACCATCGTCAGGTAGGTGATGGTGACGATGCGTTCCACTTTCTGGTTTAATTGGTGGAAGCGTTCCAGCCATTTGATGTCTTTCGGATTGTTGGTCCGATTTTTAGAGCCGAACGCCCTGAACTGTATGAGGTGAAGCTCATTCAGTCCTGTCAGTTCATAGAGAACCCGCTGTGCCGCCTCGTCCAGGTCTTCGTCATTGTAAATCAGACTGCCCGGCAATTTCATGTTATTATAGTAGCCGCTTTCTTCGTGGCCGGTCTGCTTTACGAGAAGCACTTTGAGATGTTCGCCGTCAAAACCTAATACGACACAGTCAACAGAGACGTGAGGATTGATCATTTCATCGACGCGTAGGGGATTTTTCATCGTATTGTCGTATTTTGCATACAAAGATAGTATGGCGGGAGGGGAATGGGAGATACCTTTTTTATGTTATATAACATATAATCAAGGGGCTTCGGGACTACTTTTCATCTTTAGTATGATAAGGTACGGGGTTTTACCTGATTCCGGAAAAATGTACGGGGCATATCTACTGTACGATTTGATGCGGGAGTTTTTTTCTTGGATACAGATAATCAGTTTTTTATCGTTCGCAACTTTGCTCTCGGAGCGTAGGGTACAGTTTTCTCCGGCAGAAATGCGGCATACGCTTTCACCGGAAAGGGAATTACAATAAGTCTTGGCTTTAAAAAAAGTTAAGCCGAGAGTGGTTCGGGCGGCTTCCTTTCGTGAGCGGCAGGCGGTGAAGGAGGAAATAGAATCGTAGAGTACGTTTTATTTTACACCAAAGAAGGGTTTTCTTTTCTGCGCCAAACGAAAAATCAATCTCAGCCGAATGATTTTTCGTTTGGCTGAGATTGATTTTTCATTCTCAGCAGATTTTTTTGTCCATCTCAATCAGTTGAAAACCAATGCTATGCAGAATGCAGTTCTTTTGTCTGAAATCCTTATATTCCGTATCCCCTGCGAGGTGCATGTCCGGCAGGTGTACCCGTTTCCTTTAGGGGTGAAAACGAAAGCAGGCAGAAAGGTCTTGTGAACCCCTCTGCCTGCCATATCCCTCTCTTACGGAGTATTTTTGATGATGTTCCGTAGATTATTGTTTGCCTCCGGCTTTCCAGAAATTTTCTTCTTTCTCTATTTTTGCTTTCTGAGCCTTATATTCGGCATTGGCCTTTTCGTACTCTGCGTTCTTACGCTGTACTTCCTGAATCTTCTCTTTCAGACGATTGGCAGAACCTGAGATGCTGACGTCCTCCTGAGCAGCTTTCGTACAATACGAGATAGCCTCTGAGAAGTTTTTGGATGAGGCCAGAATCTGTGCGCGCACCAAATGAGCCTTTCCCGTAATACCTGCGTTGTATTGTACGGCTTTGTCCAGATATGAAAATGCCTTGGCGGAGTCTCCCGTTTTAGACACGGCATTGGCAATCTTCAATGCAATGGCCGCTTTAGTTTGGTCGGTGGGGCATAATTCAAGGGCTTTATCAAAGTATTGCACCGATTCGGCCACTTTTCCGTCTTTGTAGTATTTCTGTGCCGTACCGATGGCCGATTCGTAGCTCGGTTCGATGTTGTAAGCGTATTCTGCTGCCTTGAAATAAATGTCGGTATCGTCGCAATCATTAGCAGCCAATAAGGTCAGCGCTGATTTCAGATAAGCCAGATTCGTTTTGTTTTCTTCGATTTTCGGACCGAAAATAGCAATAAGTTGCTCGCGGTCGGCAGCTTTGGACTGGGCAAACAAGGTTTCGATGCGGTTCAGTGTCGGGTCGTACTGTGCCACGATCTTTTGAGCCGCTACGGAGTCTGTCGCTTCGTTGGCCAAGCTCAACATGCCTTGGCAAGCTTCGCGACTTTCCATATAATCTTTCAGGAACTGCTCGCGGAAAGCGGTAGAGTCGGCCATGTATCTTTGATATGAGATTTCAAAGAATTTGTCCAATACGAAACCGGGGACCTCTTTTGCGCCATCCTTATTAATAAGGTCTATACCCTCGCGGAACATGGTGTAGGCCTTGTCCAGCGAATAACCGTCGGCCACACCCGCACCGTAGTAAGCATAGTCGAAAGCCTTACGGGCCAGGATGTCACCCTTTGTGGCACGCTTGTCTGCCTTCGTAAAAGAATTGAGGGCATCCATGTGCTTCAGACGCGTGTCATATAAGTTCATCAATTCGTTGAAGTATGCCTTTTTCTTCGTCATGTCCTGCTCTTTGACCAGTACGTTGGCCAAAATCATGGCACCATAGGCATACGTGCTCACTTCGGCGCACGGAGCCATCGTGAACACGGCTTTCCAGGGCTCGTACGCCCCTACGTAATCCTGGGCTTTGTAGCTGTCTTTGTAGGCTACGATATTACCTAAGGTCGTGATACTGTCTTGCCCATGTCCAATACGGTCGTACACTCTCGTTCCTTCGTATTGAGCCATAGTCGGTACACAAACAGCCGTTAAACCAAGAACCGTTGCAATTTTTGTAAATTTCATTTTTATCCTTCTTTTAGCTGATTCAACAAATTTTGTTCTTTTAATTTGAGTCGAATAATCTTGCGCAAAAATACAAAAAAAATTGTGCCGTAAAGACCATTTGTGAGAAAAAACAATGGTTGAAAATGGATTTTCTGATTAATTATGTTTTTTCACGAAGAATACTTGTCGGGGGAAACAGAAAAAGTGCGCGGAAAAGAGGTGGTTTGAATTCTTTTTTGCACTTTTGCATATAAAAATACGACTATGTTGAATTTGGATGATTTTTACAGGGCCAGGTATGTCTTGAGCAATGTGGTGCGTCGGACGGATTTGATTTATGCACCCAAAATCAATCAGGAAAGTGAGATTTACCTGAAACCCGAAAATTTGCAGGTGACCGGCTCTTTCAAGCTGAGGGGAGCTTGTTATAAGATATCGCAGTTGGGCGATGAGGAGAAGGCCAAGGGCGTGATTGCCTGTTCGGCTGGAAACCATGCTCAGGGAGTGGCGCTCGGGGCCGCCAAATACGGCATTAAATCTTTGATCTGCTTACCCGAAGGGGCACCGATCAGCAAGGTGGAGGCCACACGTCGGTTGGGAGCCGACATTTGTTTGGTACCCGGCGTATACGATGACGCCTACCGTAAGGCTTTGGAACTGCGTGATGAATTCGGGTACACCTTCATACATCCTTTCGACGACGAGAGGGTGATAGCCGGACAAGGAACGATCGGTTTGGAGCTGATTGAACAGTTGCCGGACGTGGATACGGTGATTGTACCGATAGGAGGCGGAGGGTTGGCCAGTGGGATCGCCTTTGCCATCAAGACTTTGAATCCGAAAATAAAGGTGTATGGCGTGCAGGCCTGTGGAGCGCCCGGCATGTTGCAGAGCCTCGAGCACCAGAAGATAGAATGCCTGGATGCTGTGTCTACGATTGCTGACGGAATAGCGGTGAAAGAGCCGGGGGAACTTACTTACCGGACGTGCAAACAGTATCTCGACGGGGTCGTGACGGTGACGGAAGATGAGATATGTGCCGCGATTCTGGCTTTGATAGAACAGCATAAACTGATTGCGGAAGGAGCCGGAGCCGTCAGCGTGGCTGCCGCCATGTTCAACAAGGTGCCCGTAAAAGGGTGCAAGACCGTTTGTGTAGTGAGCGGCGGAAATATCGACGTGACGATATTGAGCCGCGTGATTAACCGCGGGCTTTCCAAAAGCGGGCGGATATACACCTTTTGCGTGGAACTGGACGATAAACCGGGGCAGTTGTTTGTGGTCAGTCAGATTGCCGCGTCGGTGGGGGCGAATATCATCAGCGTGTATCATGAGCGGAATGACGATACGTCCAACGTCACGGCCTGTTGGTTGCGTGTCCAGGTGGAAACCCGTAATGCGGAACATGTACAGGAACTCCAGCTTGCATTGAAGAATGCAGGTTTAAAACTAATATAAATAAAAAAAGATTTTATGAAAGCTTTACACACGAAATCGGCACCTGCTGCCATCGGCCCTTACAGTCAGGCCATTGAAGTGAATGGATTTGTTTTTGCTTCCGGCCAGATACCTATTGATCCGGCTACCGGAGAATTTGTCGAAGGCGGTATCAAAGAGCAGACCCGTCAGGCGTTGACAAATGCCGCCCATATCATGGCGGAAGCCGGCATCGACTTGTCGCATGTGGTCAAGACTACGGTCTTTTTGGCAGATATGGCAGATTTTGCCGCTATGAACGAAGTATATTCCACTTTCTTTAAAGAACCTTTTCCTGCACGTTCGGCAGTTGCCGTAAAGGCATTGCCTAAAGGTGCGTTGGTGGAAGTGGAATGCGTGGCCGTCAAATAAGGCTGGCTACTCATTACAACCGGGAAACTTTCTAATAATGATCGTAATGTGTGATTTCGGGAGTTTCCCGGCTTGTATTTTCTTCGAAGCGGCTGCACAGCCGTTTGGCTTCGGCCACGTAGCGTTCGCCGGTCCAGTTGCATTCACAGATAATGGGGTTTTTCATCCATTGCATGTATTTGCCGTGCTTACAGTTGTAGCACTTTACCATTTTGTCTTTATTGCCAGCCATAATACTCTTTTATGATATGCGATGGAACTTCTCGGGAATATTCTTGCGATTGCTTTGCAGCACTAAGGAGTCTGGTGTCAGTTTCAAAATGTCCAGTGTGTCGTTTCTCGTTTCCGCTCCGTGTACGCCTTCGCTTTCCCGTAACAGAATTAATTTGCAGTTGTACAGACTCCATTGGTTGTACTTATATGGGCCGGTGGCTAAAGACCGGGCTTTACCGTTCATCTCCAATTGGAATCCGTGTTGTTTGTCAGTGTCCGATTGCCATTTCCTTTGGGCGAGTTGGTTGATGTTCAGAGCCACGTTTACACTTTGGTTGTCGTCGCACGTCGTAATGGCATATTGGTCGGTGTAGTTCGCTATTTCGCCCAATATACGTCCCGGTTCCCCTGTTTTTTCGTTGGTTTTGTTTAACGCCAGTGTGTCGCCGTCGTCGGTAATAAGCTCAAGACTGCTCATTCCCGTGCCTTCTCCCAAATGACCGTAGAAAGCCGTGTCGGGCGGATAAACCGTCACAGAATCATTCTCCTCCATATAGTCTTTGCTTTGTTGTCCACCGGTACATCCCGCCAAGAGACTTGCAGCGACTGCCATTGAAAGCAGAGGGTATATCAGACCTTTTCTCATGTGTTTTATGCTTATTTGTGAATACTGACTTACAAATATACTAATTATTCAAAAAAGACCGGTCTTATTCTTGTTTTATTTATCGTATTCGACATTTCTTCGCTATTTTTGCGTGCGTTGGCATGATGTTTGAAGCGTTGTTTTTACAAAACCATTTAATAAATATAATATGTATTGGATTCTTTTTATCGGTATTGCCTTGGCCAGTTGGTTGGTACAGGCTAATTTGAAGAACAAGTTCGAAAAGTATTCGAAAATTCCTATCGACGGAGGATTGACCGGACGTGATATCGCCGTGAAGATGTTGCATGACAACGGGATATATGACGTGGAAGTGGTAAGTACGTCGGGGTCGCTGACCGATCACTACAATCCGGCCAACAAGACGGTCAATTTGAGTGAGGATGTGTACGATACGTGTAGTGTGGCAGCGGCAGCCGTAGCTGCACACGAATGCGGCCACGCCGTGCAGCACGCCCATGCTTATGCCCCGTTGAAGATGAGGAGTAGTCTGGTGCCGGTCATTTCTTTTGCTTCCAATTGGATGATGTGGGTATTGCTCATCGGGATGTTTACGCTGAATGTGTTCCCTCAAATCATGTTGTTCGGAATCATCTTGTTCGCTGCCACGACCTTGTTCAGTTTTATTACCTTGCCGGTAGAAATCGATGCAAGCCGGCGTGCCGTCAAATGGCTGAGCGAGGCCGGTGTGACGAATAACCGGAATTATGGGGCTGCCGTATCGGCTCTCCGTTCTGCCGCGTATACTTATGTCGTAGCGGCTTTAGGTTCTTTGGCCACCTTATTATATTATATCATGATCTTCCTCGGTCGTCGGGACTAAAAAGCCGAGGGTATGTTTTTAACAGTAGTATTACTTTTAGTCGGCATCGCGCTTGTATTGCTCAGTGCCGACAAGTTGACGGACGGTGCGACCGGTTTGGCGCGGCGGTTCAACGTGACTGAAATGGTGATAGGCTTGACGGTAGTGGCCTTTGGGACGTCGTTGCCGGAGTTTGTGACCAGTTTTATGTCGGCGTTGAAAGGAAGCAGTGAGATTTCTATCGGTAATATAGTGGGAAGCAACACATTTAATGTATTGATGATTGTGGGGTGTTCGGCTTTGGTCAGTCCCATTGTCATTAGCAAGTCTACTATTCACAAAGACATTCCGTTTGCTATTTTAGCCACGTTGTCCCTTATCGTCGTATCATTGGATGCGGTGTTGGACGGCGGACAATTTGAGAATCTGATTTCGCGTACCGACGGATTGATGCTGTTAGGTCTCTTTGCCGTATTTATGTTCTATACGTTTTCCATCGCCCGTAACAAAGACGGTGCGGGCGAGCAGCCGCAGGCCTTGCAAATAGCTCCGATGTCCTACGGTCGTATATTCCTTTATGTCATATTGGGATTGGCCGGTCTTGTGTTCGGAGGAAACTTATTTGTGGATGCGGCTACAGAGATTGCGCTCAGTATGGGAGTAAGCGAAACGGTAGTGGGCTTGACTTTGGTGGCCGCCGGAACGTCTCTTCCGGAACTTGCCACTTCTATTGTGGCAGCCAGGAAGGGAAGTTCCGCCATTGCAATAGGGAATGTTGTGGGAAGCAATATTTTCAATATTTTCTTTGTGATGGGCTTTTGTGCGACCGTATCTCCGATGCCTGTGGGGAGTATTTCATATTTCGATTTAGGGCTTATGCTTTTAAGTATCCTGATTCTCTGGTGTTTCTCTTACACCAAACGGACGATTGAGCGTTGGGAAGGTGGAGTCATGGTGGCAGTTTATTTGGTTTATCTTGCTTATCTGATTCATCAGGCATAGAGGAAAGAAGAAACTTTTGTGAGTTTTATTGGAAAAAAGTGCTCCAAAGGCTTGCAAGTTTAAAGAAAAGGAGCTACCTTTGCATCGCAATTGAGGAAAACACCTGCTGAAAGGTAGGGAAATCCGAGGAAGCAAGGAAGTTTGGGTGAGTGGCTGAAACCACCAGTTTGCTAAACTGACGTGCGGGTTACCGTACCGGGGGTTCGAATCCCCCAGCTTCCGCAGAGGATTTAAAAAGGTGATCTTCGGATCACCTTTCTTGTTTTCTGAAGGTTACTGTTTTAGATTTCTTTTTTGATATATCCTCAATACAACCATTTGCCGTTTTTATATCCCTTCGCAAATGGGAAACCGTAATTTGGGTAAATCAATCCGTGATTTATTTTATTCGTTTCTCGACAATACCCGGTAAATTTGCTGCCATCAAAGCCATATCCCCAAACGGAATTCAAGAAAAACGTCCGCTTCGGAATGGCGGCGAAAAGAAACATTCAAATCCATAAACCTTTTTAAATTATGAGACCTTATATCATTTGCCACATGGTGGCTTCCATCGACGGGCGTATCGACTGCGCCATGGTGGAGCAGATTAGCGGAGACGAATACTACACCACACTGGAGCAACTGGATTGCCCCACTCTATTGGAAGGGCGGGTAACTATGGAGCATTACAGTGCCGACAAGGAACCTTTCATTCCGATAGAAAACAAACCGGTAGGCAAACCGTCGGTCTATATGGCTGAAAAATCGGATGCCTATATGGTCACCGTAGACACTCAGGGCCGTCTGCGCTGGAAATCGAACACCATCGACGATGTACCGCTCATCTGCATCGTCAGCGAAAGAGCCAGCGAAGAATATCTGGCCACCCTGCGCCGACAGGAGATTTCCTGGATTGCCGTGGGTAAGGAACACATCGACCTGGAGAAAGCCATGGAGATTCTCTACACCCAGTTTGGCGTGAAAAGACTCGGTCTGCTGGGCGGCGGACACATCAACGGCGGATTCCTGGAAGCAGGACTGGTGGACGAGGTAAGTCTGCTGCTGGCACCGGGCATCGACGGCAGAAAGGGAGAAACCTCCTTGTTTGACGGCATTTCAGACAAAAGCCGGATGCCGGTGCGCCTCCGTCTGCAGCAGGTGGAAGCACTGGAAAACGATGTATTATGGCTGCGTTATAAACTATAATCCAAAAACAGAAAGATATGAATACGAATATGACCGGAAAAAAGAAACTCGTGGTATTCTTCTCACGTACAGATGAGAACTACGGAGTGGGCTACATAGCCAAAGGAAACACCCATATTGTTGCAGAAATGCTGGCTTCGGAAACCGGAGCCGATCTCTTTCAGATAGAGCCCGTGCAGTCTTATCCCGCGGAGTATGACCGCTGCATCGAGATTGCCCAACAGGAAAAACGGGCCGGCGCCCGTCCGGAAATCAAAAACGACATCCGGATTGAGGACTATGACATGATCTTCCTGGGCTATCCGAACTGGTGGAGCGAACTGCCGATGGCAGTCTATACCTTTATCGAGAAGCACGACTGGAACGGAAAGCTCATCGCCCCCTTCTGCACCCATGAAGGCAGCGGTCTGTCGGCCACAGAGCGCCGTATCCAATCGGCCTGCCAGGGAGCAAAGGTTCTCCGGGGAATAGCCATTCAGGGAAGCACGGCACAGCACGATGCGTCAGCTACCCGCAAGGCAATACAGGACTGGCTCAAAGCTCTGGAGCAATAGCCGAATGTTGAAAAAATACAAAAAAGCAGTCCGGGAAAGCGTCAATCGGGAAAATGCCGCTATCTTTAGCCGGTAAATCTAAAAACTAAAAAACATGGGAATTCTAGACACGATTTTGGGTAATGCTTCCGAAATGGACGCTGCGTCTCTGCAAAAGGAGTACGGCCCGCTGCTTTGCGATGGAGAATTTATCGAGAAGGCTTTCAAGCTGATTCGCGACAAATGGGTATTCACCAACAAACGCCTCATCATTCAGGATATTCAGGGAGTCACGGGAAAGAAAAAGGAATATATGTCCATCCCCTACCGCTCCATAGAGCGCTTCTCGGTGGAGACAGCCGGCACCTTTGACATGGACGCGGACATGAAACTGTGGATCCGTGGCGAAGAAGAACCGTTGGAACAGAAGTTCGGCAAGAGCTCCAGCATCATCGAGGTGCAGCGCATCCTGGCCGCACACACTTTATAAAAGGAGCTGAATATCGGCCTGATAAACAGATAAAAAAATGGTCTTGATGATTTTTGCAAATCATCAAGACCATTTTTTTATTTCATCGAAATCATTTTTTCGTTTCGTGCACCCCGTTTTAATACAGATTCAGTTCGTCTACAAAAATGAATGCCGAATTGCCCTTTCCGGGATGCCAGTCGGGCAACTTGCCGCTACGGACGGTCACCTCTACATAACGGGCTGACACCGGAGCGAAAGAATACTCATAAGGATAGATTCCGTCCTTGTCGGCCTGCTTCAGATCGGCAATATCCTGCGCCAGAATCTCACGGTAGTTCACACCGTCGTCAGACACCCGGATGCGTACTCCGCGCGGTCCCATAATCCAGTCACCTTTCACCACATTGCAACGGAAGCACAGTTTGCTGATTTCGGTAGCTTCCTTCAGGTCGATCACAGCCTCAAGGTCTCTGCCCTGGAAGCCCAGCCAGCGTCCGGTCTTGTAGTTACCGTCTCCCTGCAAACCGTCGTTCAGCGCCGGCGCTCCGTTGAAGGCGTAACCGCCACTGGGCTGCTGCTTGAGGGTGATGGGCTTCATGGATGACTTGCTGCGGGTAACCTTCTCGGAGAAGATACGGCTGCGCGCACCACCCGGACGGAATACAGCGGCCTTGATCTGCGCATCGCTCTTGATAAACAGCGGTTGCAGAGAATCGTATGGAGTGCTGTCCTTAGTCGGGTCGGTACCATCGAGTGTATATCGGATATCGCCCTGTCCCAAAGTCTTGAAGGTCACTTTCAGAGCGTCCTTCTCGGTGTCGGGCTCCAGTGTGGCGCGAATATCCAGCAGATGGGTGGCATAATTATAACCGTTCACGTCATACTGATCCATCATGTCGGGCACACGTTGCAGGAAGTTTTCATAATTGCGGTGCTCCGGCTGTGTCCACTGCACTTCGGAAAGAGCGGCCATACGGGGCAATACCATGTATTCCACCTGACTGAAAGTCGGGATATACTCGGTCCAAAGATTGGCCTGCGCACCGATTACATACTTCTTGCCGTCCTCCGGAATACCGGCTGTAGGCTCCAGAGAGTAGACTTTCTCTACCGGAACATAACCGCCGATGGCCAGAGGTTCGTCGGCTGTATTGGTAGTCTGGTAATAGTCGAAGTAAACATGTGAATTCGGAGTCATGATCACCGGATGCTTCTGCTTGGCCGCCTCGATACCGCCGCCCACACCGCGCCAGCTCATCACTGTGGCGTTCGGTGCCAGACCGCCTTCGAGTGTTTCGTCCCAACCGATGATGTGACGTCCCTTGCTTTCCAGGAAACGTTCCATACGCGAGATGACATAGCTCTGCAGATATTCCTCAGCTGTATGGCGGTTATCGCCCTTGATTCCCTCATCGGCAATGCGTTTCTGGCATTTGGGGCACTCCTTCCAACGGGTCTTCGGACATTCGTCACCACCCACATGGATATATGGCGAAGGGAAGAGTTCCACCACCTCGCTCAGCACGTCTTCCAGGAAAGTCAGCGCCTTTTCATTACCGGCACAAATCACATTGTCGGACACACCCCACTGGGTCCACACCTCATAAGGGCCTCCCGTACAACCGAAATCCGGATAAGCGGCCAAAGCGGCCTGCATGTGTCCCGGCAAATCAATCTCCGGCACAATGGTGATATACCGTTCGGCAGCATAAGCCACAATATCCTTGATCTGCTCCTGTGTATAATAACCGCCGTAAGGTTTTCCGTCGTACTTGCCGGAGTTGCGGCCGATTACGGTTTCCTTACGCTTGCTGCCCACCTCGGTCAGGCGCGGATATTTCTTGATTTCGATACGCCAGCCCTGATCCTCGGAGATGTGCCAGTGGAAACGGTTCACCTGATGCAGTGCCAGAATGTCGATATAACGTTTCACCTCGTCCACCGTAAAGAAATGACGGCACACATCGAGCATCATACCGCGGTAGCCGAAACGGGGAGCGTCCTGAATGGTTACGGGACTGAATGCAATCTTCTTGTCCTTGGCACCGGCAGGAATGGATTTGCGCAGCACCTGCATACCATAGAACACACCGGCCGGAGTGGCTCCTGTGATGGTGATGTTCTTGCCTACTTCCAGGCGATAGCCTTCATTGATCTTTCCTTCAAAATCAACGGTCTCGCTGGCTCCAGGGATTGACGGGTCGAGTGCCAGACGGATGCAGTTGGACGAAGCATCGGCATCGGCCTTGATTTCGGGACGATAGCCCGTCTGCTCCTCGATATATTGCGCCAGGAAACGGGCATTGCGCTCCATGTCGGCATTCAGCGACGGGTAGCTGATGACTGTGTTTTTACTCAAAGTAAAAGATTTGGCCTGCTGCTTCTCTATGTGATTGGGCAGCGGAATGATCTCGTAATTGGCTTGAAGAGCCTTCTGACTGTGACAGGCCGAAAGACAGGCGGCCAGCGTCACGGGGAGAAAAATCTTAACGATAGAATTCATGTTTCGGGTTTTAAGGATTTTAGAATACACAAACTTACAATTTTTATCAGGAAGTCACAACAAAAGTTTCAAGAAATGAATCTTTCCTTAAAAAATAGACGGTTTGAATTTTCTTACTACCTTTGTAAAAACAAAAAATTGACTGTTATATGAATTCAATGGATTTACTTTATTGCGCTGCTTGCGCCGCCTTGGCGGCCGGTAAGGATATTCTGGATGTATATCTGGACCCGAACTCAGACTTCGGCATCGAAAAGAAAGCGGACAATTCACCGCTGACCATTGCCGACAAGAAGGCGCACGAACGCATCATGACTTATCTCACACAGACTCCATACCCGGTGCTGAGCGAAGAGGGCAAACACATGGATTATGCCGTACGCAAGGAATGGAACACACTCTGGATTGTGGATCCGCTGGACGGCACCAAGGAATTTATCAAGAAAAACGGTGAGTTTACCGTAAACATCGCTCTGGTTCAGGAGGGTGTTCCCGTGCTGGGCGTAATTTATGTGCCGGTAAAGGAGGAATTGTATCTGGCCGAAGAGCAGTTGGGTGCCTTCAAGCTGCAGCACATCGCTCCGGGAAGCTGTCCCGAAAATCTGAAGTCGCTGCTGGCCGGTGCCTGCAAACTGCCGATGGAGCAGCCGGAGAAGAATGCCTTCGTTGTGGTAGCTTCACGCTCGCACCTCACTCCCGAAACCCAGGAGTATATCGAAAAGATGGAAAGTCTTCACGAGAAAGTGGAGACACGCTCCAGCGGAAGTTCCATCAAGATTTGTTTGGTAGCCGAAGGGGCTGCCGATGTATATCCGCGCTTTGCGCCGACCATGGAATGGGACACGGCCGCCGGACATGCCATCGCCCGGGCTGCCGGAAAAAATATCTGGCACACAGACTTGCAGTCGCCGCTGCAATATAACAAGGAAGACTTGCTGAACCCTTGGTTCATCGTACAGTAAACCGACTCATATTACCATAAGAAACTCCTCAAACCCGGTGTTGGTCGTCCACACCGGATTTGAGGAGTTTTCATTTTCATCGGTCGCACATCAATAGGTGATGGCATTCCACTTGGGCGGTTCCACGCCCATCAGATGGCGCACAAAGAAATCATAGCGCTTGTGCTCGCCGAAGTTGTCGCCCATCGTATGGCCGGCTCCGGGAACAACCACCAGTTCAAAATCCTTATTGGCTCTGATCAGTGCGTTGACCACCTGCATGGTCGATGCGGGGTCCACATTGTCGTCCATCTCTCCCACCACCAGCATCAGCGGACGCTCCAGCCGGTGCGCCTGTTCCACATTGGAGCTTTCTATATATGACGAATCGACGGGATAACCCATCCAAAGCTCGTTCCACCAGATTTTGTCCATGCGGTTGTCGTGACAGCCACAGGCCGAATAGGCGGCTTTATAGAACTCGGGATGGAACAGCACTGCCGACATGGCTTCCTGTCCGCCTGCCGAACTGCCAAAAATACCCACCCGTTCCAGATCTATATAGGGATAGCGGCGTGCTGCCTCCTGCAACCAGGCCATGTGATCGGGCAGTCCGGCATCCTTCAGATTCTTGTAGCACACTTCTTCAAAGTCCTTCGAGCGGAACGAAGTGCTCATGCCGTCCACCTGAACCACGATGAATCCCAGTTCGGCCAGCGAGGTCATCCACCAGTTATAGGATGAGAAGCTCTTGGGCACATGCTGTCCGCCGGGACCGGAGTAGATGTATTCCACCACCGGATATTTGCGTGACGGGTCAAAATTTGTCGGTCGGTAAATCACACCCCAGATGTCGGTCTTGCCGTCGCGCCCTTTTGCAGAGAACACTTCCGGAGCGCGCCATCCGTTGGCCTCCAGACGGGATATGTCGGCCTGCTCCAACGGCATGACCTGCCGGCCGGTACGGGCATCACGCAACACCGCCACCGGAGGAGTGTCTACCTTGGAATATACATCGACCAGATAACGATAGTCGGAAGAGAACCATGCCTGATGCATCCCTTCGTCGGGTGTCAGTTCCACCAGCCCCTTTCCGTCGAACCCGATCCGGTAATAGTGTATCAGATAAGGGTCTTCCTTGGGATTCATGCCGTTGGCCGAGAAATATATCCACTGGTTCTGCTCATCCACATGCTGTACGCCACGCACATACCAGCGGCCTTTGGTGATCTGACGCACGGGGCGCCCCGTCGTGCGGTCGTAAAGATACAGATGGTTGTAATTGTCGCGCTCGCTGGTCCAGAGAATGTGTTTGCCGTCTTGCAGATAGTTGCGGTAAATCAACGGATAATTCACATACTTCTCTTCCTTCTCTTCAATCAGCGTGCGCACCTTTCCGTCCTCGGCAGAGAGTTCCAGCACGCGGTAGGTTTTGTGGCCGCGCTCGTTGTACTCAAAGGTTACGCTCTTGCTGTCGGCATCCCAACGCAGGTAGGACAGACTGTACTGATGCGCAAACAAGGAGGTTTCGGGAATGCAGCGCTGACCGATCTCCACATGGAAGATACAGGGCACCTTAAACGGCAGTTCATCACCGGGCTTGGCATATTCCTGCTGGTGCAGTTTGGGCTGAAGCTGGTCGCGCGGCGAGGATTCCACGTAATAGACATAGCGTTTCTGCACGGGACGGATGCGGCAGGAAAGCACCTTGCGCGAATCGGGCGACCACTGGATATAAGAGGAATAATAGTTGCTCAGGGTTCCGTCCTGACTCAACTGACGCTCGCGCCCGCTGGCCTTGTCACGAACAAAAATATTGTCGTTCTTGATATAGGCCTCATACTTTCCGTCGGGCGAAGTAACGGGTCCCCACCCTTTTTCATCGTCGGTCTCCATCCAGTGCCGCCCCTTTCTGCGTGGAGGCACCTTGCCTTCGCGTGTGAGACGGTTGGCCGCAATCTCATAGCGCCAGTTGTATCCGTCGCACACAAAGCGGAACACATCAAGCGAGGCTTCCAGATTCCCCTTGTCCAGAGGCAGGTTCCGGGCATCGACACGGCGCCCCAGAGACTGCTGCAACTGCACCGCCAGAGAGTCGCGTACAAAGAGCGGACGGCGGATCTGACGGTCGGCATCCACCAAGAGATACTCGTTTCCCTGAGGGGTACGTTGCAGATACCAGAAAGAGGAGGTGCCCGTTACCCAATGGGGATTCACATCGCTATGATATACCTGATAACCACTAAACTTCTGACGGAGTGAGTAAGCACGGTTATAGTCTTCCAGCGTGCCTTGAGCGAAAGCCGGTCCTGACGATAGTAGCATCAGGGGGAGAGCAATCCTTAAAAAGTATTTTTTCATAAGTGTCTGACTTTAGGTTTTTGAAAAATTCCCCCAAAAATAACATAAAATAGAGACAAAACACCGGATTCTTACCCAAAATCAGCGAACATACCCAAAAACAGGCAGCAGACAGAGCGGAAAAATCATAAAACATGGGTATTTCATATCGCAAGAAAATCTCCTTACTTTGCCGGCAACGATTTGGATTATTAATATTTGGATTTATGAAAAAGACAATTGTAGTTTATGGTTCCTCAACCGGAACTTGCGAGGAGCTGGCCGGAAAGATTGCGGCAGCTCTGGGACTGGACGACAGTGCGGTGATCAATGTTTCGGAACTTACTCCGGACATGATTTCCGAAAACGAAGCCTTGATTCTGGGCTCTGCCACCTGGGGATGCGGCGAACTTCAGGACGACTGGTACGACGGAGTGAAGGTGCTCCAGAGTGCCGACCTCAACGGTAAGGTTGTGGCGCTCTTCGGTTGCGGAGATTCCGAGTCGTATGGCGACACGTTCTGCGATGCCATCGGCTTGCTGTATCAGGAAATCAAGGACAAGGGATGCACACTGGCCGGCAGCGGAATCAGCACCGACGGCTATCTGCATACGGATTCGGTAGCGCTGGATGCGGAAGGCAACTTCCTGGGACTGGCGCTGGATGAGGTGAACCAACCGGAACTGACCGACAGCCGGATCGCAGCCTGGGCCGAACAGATTGCTCCGGCCCTGCAATAAGCCCATAGAGTTTCTTTCACAAAAAACGGGAGCCATATCGAGTTTCGTGACATGGCTCCCGTTTTTTATTTTTAAAATGATTTCGATAAAAATTTCCAACTGTCCGGATGATCTTATCCAATCATTACCATCTTTTTTTAATGCCGCCGGCCCGCCAGCAGACGCCATAGCAAAGCAGACACACCGGGCAGCGCCGTGACGCAGGCAAAAACGATGTATTTCAGCGTATAACCGTGTAGAGGAAGCGGATAGCCTCCCTGCTTTTTCATGCGACGGACATAGAGTTGCAGAAACGCCCGGTCGGGGCTGTCGGTAAAAAGCTTGTAGAGCATGGACATATAGTTCTGGTCGATGCGACGGCGTAATGCCTGCTGTTGCTCTGCCGGAAGCTGATTGGCCTGAGCAGACAAGCCCAACTGGATGCCCAGCAGATCCGTAAAGCGCTTGTGCAGTTTCTCACGCTTCGGACTGTTCATGATGGAGTCCTGACGCTGATAATAGGCATACAGTGGAATATCGGTAATGACTACAACACGCGCCCGCAAGTACAGCTGGGGCGTGAAGGCCTCGTCTTCGTGATAGGTATGCTCCGGAAAAGTCAGGTCGCGACACAAGGAACGACGGAAAAGATAGCCCCACGCACCGGCGCGCAGGTTGTGCTGGAGCATAAAGGCGGTGCCGCTTCCTTCAAACCATACGGAAGTATCTCCTTCAGCATCCGGCAAACGGGTGCAGTCGTACACCTTACGGAAATCAAACGTCAGCAAATCGGGCTGCTTTTCCTGCAACAGCGACCACACGGCTGCATAACGCTCCGCAAACAGATAATCATCCGGATCGACAAACTGGACGTATTCTTTCGTGGCCAGCGACAGACCGGTGTTGCGGGCCCCGCCCAATCCTTTGTTTTCCTGATAGAAATAGCGCACACAAGAGGGTACCTGCCACTCCGAAAGCCAGGCAGGCACAGAAGTCTCCGGCGTACCGTCATCCACCAGAATCACCTCATAGTCTATATCCGAAGGAAGGGACAGCAGACTGTCCAGACAGCGTTTCAGCAGCATTCCTTCTATCCGATAATAAGGAAGGATAAAACTGACCGAAGCACTCATAAACGCAACATTTTACTGATTGAAGAATAAACCGGACTGGCTTTCCGCCCCAACAGACCGCTCAGCAGGGCCTTGAAACGCGAAGCCACAGAAAGACCGGGCGCTCCCAACAGACGGATGACCGAACGGCGCGAAGGCAGTTCGGTACTGCCGCCGGCCTGCAGGACTTCTATCTGGCGGTCCATCGTATAAAGGTAAAGGCGGCCGAGCGTCTCCGACTGCCATCCGGACTCTGACAGCAGGCGCTGATAGAGCTCCAAAGCGGCGTGAAAAAGATCCAAACGCTTTTTCAACGAGACCTGTGTGGTAATGGAACCGTTGCGGCTGCAATAGTAATAAAGTCCGGTCGGAACGGCCAGAATACCGGTGGCACGCTGCATAACCAGCGGAACCACATAAAGGTCTTCAAAATAAAGTCCCTCGGGAAAGGTCAGTCCCTGCCACAGGCTGCGCCGGTAAATCTTGTTCCAGGCATAACTGTGGGCGTATCCGCCCCGCTCTATCCACTGCCGGTAGGTCTCCACCCGAAGATGTTCCGAAGGCTTATAACAGAATGTTTCTTCGGCCCCATGATGCACCTGCACGGGATACTCCAGCACATCCGCATCGGAATGCGCCCGGAGCGTCTCCATATTGCGGGTCAGCGTGTCGGGAGCCAGGAAATCATCCGAATCGACAAAGGTGATGTATTTGCCCCGTGCGGCTACCAGTCCCGTATTGCGGGCACTGCTCAGACCACCGTTGCGGGCATGGCGGATATAGCGCACCCGGGAGTCACGACGGGCATATTCGCCACAGATCGAACCGCTGTTGTCGGTAGAAGCATCATCCACGAGGATGACTTCAAAAGAAAAGCCTGTCTGCCCGAAGATACTCTCCAGGCAGGCAGGCAAATAGGGTGCTACATTATATACGGGTATTACAATACTGAGTTCTAACATCATCTGTTTTTATTTCCTTTTGGAATCCTGATACAAATATAGCGCATTTTTCAGTATTTCTGTTCATTTTTTCAGAATCCTACGCGGGCGGCCACGAAAATATTCCGGCCCGGCGCACTGATGCCCGAAGCAAACATGCGGTATTCCGTGTCGAGCAGGTTCTCCACACCGGCCTGAAGCGTCACGTTTTGAGTCACATTGTAACTGCCCTTCAGATTCAGAGTGAACCAGGCCGGCATACCGTCGCCGTCGGCTCCCTTCACAGTGGCATACTTGATGTTGTCTTCACCGTCGGAATTATAATCGGATGCGCGCTTGCGGCTGTTATACAGGGAATAAGCCTCAAAACGTCCCTTACCGTTCGAGGTAAGGTAAGCCACTCCCACTCTTCCGAACATCGGCGGGATGTGATCCAGCGGCTGGTGCTTCTCTCCCTTAACCACGCGTCCGTAGGTATAATTATAGGTGGCATTGAACTCCAGATTGCGCGAAGGCTTGGCAGTCAGGCTGCTGCTGAAGCCCCACAATACGGCTGCCTTGGCATTGACCTGTGTGTAGACATCGCACAGAGTTCCCTGATACTCCATCTGACTCTCTCCCTTGAAAAGACCGCGGGCAGTAGTGATGGCATCAAAATAATAGGTTCCGTACACGACATTCTCCCACACCAGACGGTCGCCGATATGCTTGGTGATGTTCATATCCACGGTCACCGTCTTTTCAGGCTTCAGATTCTCATTGGGAATCGTCACCGTGCTGGTTTTGGATTCAAAGACTTTTGAAGCGGTGTCAATATTGGGCACACGATAGGCCGTGCTGGCCGACCAGGCCAGTTTCCAGGTCTTGGCCGGCAGATAATTCAGTCCCCAGGCCAGACTGTAGGTCATGTTCTGCTTGCGCTGGTCCTTTCCGGCAAAAAACGGGAACACATCCTCATCCAGCACACTGGAGTAGGTTGTGGCATAACCCAAACGCACGCCGTCGTTCATGCGTACCTTGGGCGTGATCTGCCATTCGTGAGTGGCAAAAGCCTCAACCGTGTGCATCCGGTTCTTACCGTCGGGATAACGGGTTCCGTTTTCCGAACGCTCACCGGTCACCACATTCTCGGTTTCGGCGGTCGATTTCAGGAAACTGAATGTTCCGTCAACACCCAGATGCAGCGTGTGCTGATCCCAATACTTGATCCAGTCGGTATTCAGGGTGGCCATGTGCACCTGCTCCCAGTTGTGATAGAGATCCTCTTTCTGGAATTTGCGGTCATGACGGCTTTCCTTCACATTCTGATAGGCCAGAGTCAAGTTGACCTTATCGGCACCCAACTTGTTCCATCCATGAAAATGATAGGCCGAGAGCAAACGGAACTGCGGACCGTAATACCACTCCGCAAACTTCGGGGTGACGGTTCCGTCCTTGGCAGTACTCATTTCACTCAGACGGTCATATCGGTTAAAGTCTGTTGTATTTGATAATTGGAAGTTCAGGATATGCTGCTCCTCGCGGTTCGGCTGATACAGGAACTTCTGTAAAATGTCATACTGGTCATAGCCGGAGCGGTATTGTTTCTCCGGAGAATCATTCGCTATAGCCTCATCCGCTTTTCCGCCCCACGGCTTCACATAATAGTTACAACGGATATAGGCATCGTCATCAGGCAGGAAAGGATTGCGGTTCTTTCCGGCTTTCAAATCGCCAAAATGGCTGTAGGTGAATGAAGTGAGCGAAGCAAACTTCTCGGTTCCGTAATTGAAATCCACGTGTGTAGAGCCTTCGCTGTTGGCACTACCATAGCGCACAGCTGCATTTCCGGTCGTAAAGCGGCGCTGTCCCGGAACGGCCAGAACCGGATTCTGGGTATTGAACACAATGGCACCGCCCAGTCCGTCGGTTCCGTAATTCAACGAAGCCGGACCGTTGAGCACTTCCACGCGATTCTGGATAAACTGGTCTACGGTAATGGAGTTCTGCAAATGACCATTACGATAAATCAGATTGTTCATGCGGATTCCGTCTACCACCAAAAGAATACGTGATGCCTCGAAACCACGGAGAACAGGACTGCCTCCACCCTGCTGGCTTTTCTGCACAGCCACCTGACCGCTCTCCATCAAAAGATCGGCCATATTCTGTTTGTTCGCAAAATCAATTTTGCTTTTGGAGAAGGTAAACGTTTGCTGCGTAGTATTTAATTTCTTTTGCGTATCCCTATTTACTGAGATCAGAACCTCGTCCAAATCAGAAGAACGATATACCTCTACACTGTCTGCTACATGTGCCTGTGCACACAGTGTCATCGAAAACAATCCAAATCCTAATAAAAATCGAGTCATGAAAACAATCTTTCTTTATTTTTTAATTAATCCCAAATTGAAGAGGTATTGGAAACCCAAATATTAGAAGACGAGGTGTTATAGTCAGAATGACCTGGATCACTAGGTAAATTTTCCATGTTACTAATTTCAGAGCCACACAACAGTACCTGCATATTCAGGTTTACTACCTTCAAAGAAGGAGCTACATAATTTTTTTTCATAATTAATAGTTATACATAATTTAGTTTAGTTACTGCAAAGATATTCCAATAAAATGATTAAAACAAACAATCTCCATCATTTTTGTAATTATTACAGTTTTATTAGAATATTACTGTTTTTGACATCAGGAAATGCCGCATGTTTGCTATGTAAATATAGCAAACATGCGGCATTTCCTCCACAAATGTTATATTTCCTTAATCGAATATTTTCCGGCTTTGGACAACGCTTCCTGCAATTGCTCCACAGAAAGCGGTGCCTGGACAAAATCAATGGTAGCTACAGGCGGTTCCAAAGTAACTGTTGCCAGTACACCGTCCAAAGCATTCAAGGCCTGCTCCACATGCTGACGGCAGTGGTCGCACATCATGCCTTCCACCTGATAGCGTTTGCGCACCAACTGACTGCCCGTTGTCGGGTCCGTAGAACTAAATGAAGAAACATGCAGACGCAAACTGTTGGTCACCACACTGACGCTACTCATTGCCATAGCCGCTCCGGCAAGCATCGGGTTCAACAAGAATCCCCACAGCGGATAAAGAGCACCAGCAGCCACCGGAATACCTATTATATTATAGATAAAGGCCCAGAAGAGATTCTGGCGGATGGTGCGAACCGTGGCCTGCGACAATTCAATCGCATCGACAATCTTGCGCAAATCGGAGGAGATAATCGTCATCTTGGCCACATCCATCGCAATATCGCTTCCCTGCCCCATGGCAATACCTAAATCGGCACTTGCCAGAGCCGCACTGTCGTTGATACCATCGCCCACCATGGCTACACAGGCTCCCTCAGCCTGAAGCTGACGGACATATTCATTTTTCTGCTGCGGCAAAAGAGAGGCTTTCATTTCGGTGATACCTACTTCTCGGGCAATGGAACGCGCCGTAGCCTCATGGTCGCCCGTCAGCATCACCAGACGGATGCCGCGTTCCTGCAACATCTTTATGGCCTCAACAGAGGTTGCTTTCACCGCATCACGAATGCCACACACAGCTAGCACAGCTGTCTCATCGGCAAAAGCGATCACAGTCTTAGCCTCACCTGCCAAACGACGACAAGCACTTTCCTGTTCTTCATCCAGAGCGATACCCTGCTCGCGCAACCATTTCACGCTTCCTGCAAAATAGGTTTTGCCGTCTACCTGCCCGCTGATACCGCAACCGGTGTGGCTGACAAAGTCTGTTACCGGAAGCGCGGACACATTGCGGAAAGACTGGACCACAGCCTCGGCCAACGGATGCTCGGAACAACGCTCCAAACTATAAAATACACGACGAGCAGATGAAGCTCCTTCCTTCCAGATGCAGTCGGTCAGCACCGGACGGCCCTCGGTAATGGTACCGGTCTTGTCGAGCACTACGGTATCAATTTTACGGGCTGTTTCCAAACTCTGCGCATCTTTTACCAGAATTCCCAATTCGGCACCCTTACCGATTCCCACCATAATCGCTGTAGGAGTAGCTAGTCCCAGCGCACAGGGACAGGCAATGATCAGCACAGTTACCATAGACAGAATACCGAAAACCCAACCGTCTTCGGATTTCAGTAATCCCCACGCCAGGAGGGTGATGAGTGATATGCCCATGACTACGGGCACAAAAACCGATGCGATGCGGTCCACCAGCCGCTGAACAGGAGCCTTGCTGCCCTGCGCTTCCTGCACCTGACGGATAATCTGTGCCAGAAGCGTGTCCGCTCCCACTTTGGCCGCCTCGAAAACAAAAGAACCTTTCAGGTTGACCGTACCGGCAAAGACCTTTGCTCCCGGACGCTTGCGCACCGGAAGTGATTCGCCCGTCAGCATGCTTTCGTTGACAAATGAGTCACCCGAAACCAAAGCACCGTCCACAGCGATCTTTTCACCAGGTTTGACCAGCAGATGCATACCTGGCTCCACCTGTGCCAACGGCAACTGTTCCACACTGCCGTCCGCACGACACACCGATACGATACGGGGTTGCAATCCCATCAGCTTGCGGATTGCAGCCGAAGTATTGCCTTTGGCACGCTCTTCCATAAAACGGCCCAGCAAGATAAAAGCCACAATCACGCTGCATGCCTCAAAATAGACATGCGGCTCCAGACCACGGCTCAACCAAAATTCAGGGAAAAACAAGTTGAACAGACTGAACAGATAAGCCACTCCGGTACTGTTGGCCACCAAGGTGTCCATATTCACCGCACCGTGACGCAACTGTTTCCAGGCGTTGATGTAGAACACTCGTCCGAAGAAAAACAGCACCACCGTTGACAGAACACAGGAAATCGCCGCGCTATAAGCCCAGTCCATGAAAAACATGCTCAGCACCACAACCGGCAGTGAAAGTACCAAAGCGCTGATAGCATGCCGTTTCAGACGGTGCATCCGTTTCAGATGCATCTGCTCCACAGCATCATTCTCCGACTGCTCCGTTTCCAGAATCAGATCATATCCGGCTGATTGTAGGGCCTGACGCAACTGCTCGGGCGAGCAACTGTTGTTGTCGAAAACCACCCGCACATTCGAAGCCGCAAAATTCACACCGGCCTGACTGACACCAGGTACCTTGGATAATTCCTTCTCTACCCGCACGGCACAGGCCGCACAACTCATTCCCACAACCAGGAAAATTCGAGTTTCTTTTGTTGTATCTTGCATATCCTATCCTTTTTTCTCTGCAAAAATACAAGCGCCACGAAGGAAGATTATTACATAATTCGGGATATTTTTTATATCATACCTCGTCCAGCGGACTGCGGGGATGATTTTTCTGTTTGCGGTATTGGGTGGGGGTCATCCCGGTAATCTTCTTGAACTGAGCACTGAGATGCGCCTGACTGGAATAGTGCACCCGATCGGCTATTTCGGCCAATGTGAGTTCTCCGTATGACAACAGTTCCTTCACGCGCTCCACTTTTTGAAGAATATGATACTGCTCCACGGTCATCGAAGTCTGCTCGGAGAAGAGTTTGCTCAAGGCACTGTAATCCATGTGACAGGTTTCCGTAAGGACGGCAGAAAGATTCTGGTCTTCCTGAATCTTTTCGCTTCGCACCATCCGGATAATCGCTGACCGAATCAGCGCCACCAGTTGCTCTTTACGGTCGGCCAGCAACAGAAAGCCATGCTGCTCCAGACGCTGCGCCAGCTCCTTCCGCATAGATTCAGACAAGGGAGCAGACAACACTACTTGCCCCAACTCCACCCGCAGATAAGGCACCTGCAACTCACGGAGCAATTCCTGCACCACCCAGATGCAGCGGTTGCACACCATATTCTTAATATAAAGAACAAACTCTTTTTCCATAAACAAATACTCCTTCAAGCCATTTCGGCAATACAAAGATACGCATTTGCAACCAAATTGCATCAGAAAAATTCTATCTTTGCCTTCAGAAATCCATAAAACAACAAAGAATATGAAACCACATGATCATGAAGAATGCTGTTGCAGCGGCGGATGCTCCTGCCACAGTCATCACGACCACCATGAAGGTCACGGCATGCAAGCCTGGCTCCCGGTTCTGATCACCGCCCTGCTGTTTGGCGGAGGCCTCATCGCCGAGCATCTGTTTGCTCAAACCCTGCCGGCACGTATCCTGTATGCGCTGGCCTATCTGCCCGTAGGCTGGCCGGTGTGGAAGCATGCGTGGAACGGAATGCGCCATGGCGACTGGTTCAATGAATTCGTACTGATGGCACTGGCAACCGTAGGCGCTTTCTGTATCGGCGAATTTGCCGAGGCCGTAGCCGTGATGTTGTTCTACACCATCGGAGAAGAATTTCAGGAACGCGCCGTACGTCAGGCACAAAGTCACATCGACTCTTTGCTCGACATGAAGGAGCAGCAAGTAGAGGTGTTCCGAAACGGCGCGTGGACACACGACTTGCCGGAGCAGATTCAGGTAAACGAAACCATCCGCCTGCAAGCAGGCAATCAGATTCCGCTTGACGGCATCCTGCAGTCTGACAAGGGACGTTTCAATACGGCGGCCCTTACGGGCGAGAGTGTTCCCCAAAGCAAACACCGCGGCGATGCACTTCTGGCCGGAATGATCAACGAGGAACATGTCATCGAGATGCAGGTGACCCACCGTTACGAAGACAGCGCCCGTGCCCGAATTCTGGAACTGGTACGTGAGGCCCGCTCACGAAAGTCAGCCACCGAACTGATGATCCGTCGTCTGGCTCGTGTCTATACCCCCACGGTCTTCGTACTGGCTCTGCTCATTGCCATACTACCTCCGCTGTTTTTGGCCGAGGCCCAAATCACCGACTGGGTTTACCGTGCTCTGATCTTCCTGGTCATCTCCTGCCCTTGTGCGCTCGTCATCTCCATTCCCTTGGCATATTTCAGCGGAATCGGCGCTGCATCCCGTCAGGGCATCCTGTTCAAGGGAGCCAGTTTCATGGACCGGTTCCCGCATCTGAAAGCTATTGTCTTCGACAAGACCGGCACCCTGACTTACGGTGATTTCACCGTTCTGGAAGCCCATCTGGAAGCCGGTGCACCGGACAACGCCTTGAATCTGGCCTGCTCGCTGGAACAACTGTCCTCACATCCCGTAGCTCACGCTATTACGGAATATGGAAAAGAACAACACCTGCCGCTCCTACCCGCCGAACAGGTACGTGAAGTGGCTGGAAAAGGATTAACCGGTATTGTAGACGGCCATACTCTGGAAATGGGAAATGCCCATCTGCTGACGGCACACCACCTGTCGGTACCGGAAGAAGTGGCCCAGCGCATCGAAACCGTAATCTATCTTCTGATTGACGGCACCTATGCCGGATATTTTCTCATTGCCGACCGCATCAAGGAGGATGCCGCACGCACCATACAACAACTCAAACGGGCCGGCATCGGACAGGCTATCATGCTGAGCGGAGACAAGCAACAATTGGCCGAGAAAGTGGGAAAAGAAATCGGAATAGACCGTATCTATGGTGACCTGCTTCCCGAAGACAAGGTGAAACATATCGAACGGATTAAAACGGAAACACAGGATGAAATGGCTTATGTGGGCGACGGTATCAACGACACCCCTTCGCTGGCTCTCAGTTCCATCGGTATTGCCATGGGTAAAAACGGTTCGGAAGCCGCTATTGAAACAGCCGACGTGATTCTGCAGACCGACCATCCCGAACGTATTGTCACCGCCCTGCACATCAGTCAGGCCACACGCCGCATTGTATGGCAGAACATCATTCTCGCATTAGGTGTCAAGCTGGCCGTGCTTCTATTGGGTGCATTCGGCGTGGCCAACATGTGGGAAGCCGTCTTTGCCGATGTTGGCGTAGCCCTGCTGGCCGTACTGAATTCCATCCGCCTGCTGCGCATGCGATTTAATTAATGGGGTTAAACAGAACCATCCCCTCAAGTATCTTTCGAAGAAATACGATTGATACCTATAAAGACTAAAGAAAGGATTGTATCAAACTCATTTTCGAGTCCTGATACAATCCTTTCTTTAGTCTTTTTGAATGCTCTTTTTTCAAATGAAAATTGCGTATTTTGAAAAAAGATATTTTAGCATACAGCTGCTCTTTTCTTATATGATTTATTCAAAATCACTTTGTTGCTGTTCCACCTCTTTCAAGCGTTTGCGGTTCTGCTCCTGCTGCAAACGGCGCATCTCCTCTGAAGCAGCATCCCCAGTTTGCAGTCGGTTTTCTTTTTTCGTTTGGCTCTGCTGATATAAGGTTTCCAACTCTTCCTTGTCGGCAATAAGCGGACGCATCGGTTCTGTTGTTTTTAATACCAACTCTCCCGATACTGGAGTATGCTTTCCTTGCAGAGTCAGCGATGCCTTGATCCGAATCTCTCCACTCTCCGGCAGTGCACGGACCAATATCGGAGCGGTACCCCACTGTACGGCACGCGGGTTCGTGAAGTCTTCTTCATCAGCCACCAGTTCACCCGGTCCCTCAATCTCAAAACGGATCATACTGTTGTTCAAGCGCTTGATATTTCCCTGATCGTCTGTAATGGCAGCCACCACAGTAACCAGATCCGAGCCGTCTGCCCGGGTTTCCACCCCTTCGTTGTCTACCCACAGTTTGATTTTGGAAGGACGGCGCGCCGGATATACTTTATGGGTAGCCACCACTTTTCCATCGATCAATCCTTCGGCCAACAGATAAGACTCCGCATGCTTTCCTCCACGAGCCAGTTCCTTATCATGCATCACATCCCACACATTCGGGAATACAATAATCGGCGACGGCATGCCACCAGCCTGCTTGTCTTTCTTATATATATAAGGAGTACTACCCTGACAGCAGGTCAGACGCACTTCATCACAATTACTGTAAACCGTTACGTCCTTAGGAGAGAAAGGAGTCATGGCATGGGCTATATACACCATCGGTCCGCTTTCGGCAATCAGTTCCGGATTTTCATAAGGCGGACGCTGCGCACAGAACATATAGTACGACAGTTTCGGCTGACGGTAAGCGTCCATAATGCCACCATAGAACGGATCGGGATGATAGCCGCGCTGATGATCGAACGAATGCCACAGACAACCGCCCACATGCTGTCGCGGATTACGGTACAGCGCATCATAGTTGGTATACTGATAATCGGTCTTGGCGTATCCCTGAGCCTGTACCAGCATCGGCACCTCCCCCCACGAACGGCTGACACGACTCGGAGAATTGTGCGAACTCCAGTCGTCCACATTGTCGCCCCACTCACGGGTAAAATAAGACACATCCGAATTCAGCTCATTCGCATTGAAGGCCCCACCGGCACCGTTCAGCGGATGCGTGAACTGCACCGGGAAAAGTTCATGTCCCTTGGCGGTAACATCACAACCGGTATAGCAATACGGATAAGGATATTCCTCTTGGACTATATTCACCACATTCTTGGCAAAATCCTCCGGATACCAGGTTTCGTTCAGAATCGGTTCCCAAAGCCATACGGAAGGATGATTGCGGTCGCGGCGCACCATATTGCGGATATCGCTATACACCCGCTGGGCAAAAATCGGTTCCTCGTTCCAGAACTGCCATCCCGGTGTGTTCACGATGACAAACAGTCCTAATTCGTCACAGGCATCCATAAAGGCAGGGTCTTGTGGATAATGCGCATTACGGATCACACGCAGACCGGCATCGCGCAGTTTTTTGGCATCGCGCCAGTGCAAACTGTTGGAAAGAGCATTACCGACTACGGCAAAATCCTGATGGCGGTTGGCTCCGATCAGCGGTTCGGGATAAGGTTTTCCGTTGAGCCAGAAGCCGTCCTTCCCCTTGAACTCCACACTGCGGATGCCCACACGACGGCGGTAACCGTCCACGACGTGACCTTTGCGGTCCTTGACCAGAACGTGCAACTGATACAGATATGGCGAATCCGGTGCCCACAGATGCGGCTGGCGCACCGTCATTTGGGCAGTAGCCACTCCGGTCTGTCCGTCGGCCATGGAAATTTTCTGCTCGGCACGGCGCACCAGTTTCCGGTCGCGATCGTAAAGCTCATACACCACCTTTCCGGAGAAAGCCTTCCCGGCGCTGTTACGAATGTGGGCATCCAGACGAATCCCGGCTTCCTTTTCAGACACACCGTCGAAGGACACAAACAAACCGCCTCCGGCCTTCACGTCCTCATAATTAGGGTCGGTAATAAACACCGAGTTATGTACCACCATCCAGCAGTCGCGATAGATTCCGCCAAAGTAGGCAAAATCCAGCATGTCCTGCGGCTTTCCGGGAGGGTAAGTCGGATCGTCACTATTATCGGCCCATACGGTGATGACATTGTCGCGTCCGAATTCCAGATACTCACTCACATCAGCGATGACAGGCAGGAAACCGCCGAAATGCTCCTTCACCAGTTTGCCGTTGACCCACACTTTCGACTTGCCCATAATGGCCTCGAAATGCAGGAACATCTTCTTGCCTTTCCAGGCATCCTCGGGTGTGAAATGCTTGCGATACCACACCTCGCCCTGATAGTTCACACAACCGCTTGCCTCCGAAGGCAGCAATTCCATCCCATCGGGCAAAGACACCAATGCCCATTCGCTGTCATCAAAATCCACACGCTCGGCTCCGGTAACTGCACCTTTGTGGAAACGCCACGCAGGGTTCATACTGTAAGCCTGACGCTCGGTATTGGGCAACTCGAAAAAACCAGCCGCAGAGAATTCCGGCTGATGGGCCGCTTGCAACGAAAGCGCGCAAAACGCCCACAACACAAACAACACCAGTTTCCGAACCGAAACGGGTTGTATCATACATTTCTTTTCCATGATTTATTAGATGCTTTGGTAATGATCAATCACAAAATACTATTTCCTTTTCAAGAGAAGCAGACAGCCTTCCTTGCTCTTCACCGGAATCGGTGCCTGCAACTGCAACGATCCGGCAGTCTGGAAGTCGGCCACCTCCGGCTTCTCCAGAGTGACCTGATCGGGACGCATGCCCAACGCATTCCAGTCAAACGACAGCGTGACCGTCTTACCCTGATTGCTGAAGTTACCCACAGACACCAGTACCTGATCCGCCTTCACATAAGCCGTGGCCTTTACCTCCGGATCCGAAGTCTGCACCGGGCAGTCCTCGTCCCAATAACCCAACATACGGGCCTCACCGATACCGAAGGAATCCCAAAGAGCCCAGACGGGAGCCGGAGAATAGGCGCCATAAGAATGACGGGCTGTAGCTCCGTAAACCATTCCCAGGAAACGGTTTCCTCCGTCCTGAAGCATCTCGCTCATCTGTCCGAAAGGTATTCCGGAGAAGGTGACGAACCACTCATCGGGCCTCATCTGATTATAACGGAAGCTTTCACCAAACCACAGGCGGTCCACATAAGGGAAGAAACCGGTGTATTGGTTGGCCGGACCGACAGAATATCCCGTATTGGAATGCAGGTCGATCAAGGCTCCGGGGTGATACTGCTCCATAATCTTGCGCATTCTTTTCATCACCGGACGGTCGAAGGACACATCATCCATATAGATGCCGTCGAGGTCATAATTCTGGAACATCCAGCGCAGTCCCTCCAGATAGTAATTGATCCAGCGGGAGAAGCCGGTCAGCACCAGAGCGGCATCGGCCGTTTCCTGAGGCAGCTCCGTGTACCAGGCCGGACGATAGTCATCAATCAGATGTTCGCAGTGCCAAGGCAATCCATAGCCCACTCCCGGAGCAAAAATCTCATGGTTCAGACTCTTCAGAGCATAGATTTCCGTGGCATAGTTTGTCAGTTCGCGGATGGTATAATAAAGCTTCACTTTCCGGCCGAACTCATGCTCATGCCTGATGAAAGCCTTCAGGGAATCCTGCACGATAAACGGATAATTGATGACCGGATTCAGTTTCTGCGCATGATGGATATTGATGATGTTGGCCCCTTCTTCCGCCGCCTTGTCAAAGCCGGTGTGTGGCGCGTGATAATATCGCTCGGAGAAATGTTTCCGGCTGTCTACGGGTTTCACCGGGGTTATCAGCAGATCGAATTCATACTGACTCGGTTCCGCACGGAGTGTATCGGCTCCCGTGCTGGCCACCACCAGAGCCTTTTCGCCTTTGTTTCCCGACACGCAGACCGTTCCCCGTCCTCCATTGGCCCAGGCCTCGGGAGGAGCCGGCTTATAGTCGTTGAGCAACGGACCGTGATAACTGCCTCCCCGGTATTCCACGTGCAGACCGGCCTTGGCATTGCCCATCCAATAGCTATCCCACGGACCTTTCCAGTCCCACCGGTAGGAAGCCGGACGGAAGCCGCCGCTGAAGCCCGTTCCCATGAAATATTCCGAAGCATAAGGCGTATAGTCTGTTTCAAGACGGATGTCCTTCACCGGCAACGGGGTGGATGAAGAGACTTTCAGGTTGTAATGAACATGACCGTCGTACTCCATCGAAGCCTCGCTTTCGAAAGATATGCCCTCTCGCCGGCACGAAGCCGTCCAGGTCACCAGTCCGTCGGCCTTCTTTTGCAAGGACACATTCTGGGCCTCAAAAGCCACCGGACCGCGGTCGGTCGTCACGACGAAACGGAACGGAGCCGCCAACACTTCCCGACCATTCACACGGATAGAAGCCGGCAGACCGTTTCCATCCACCTGCAGGGTCTTGTCCGTAGCCGTTATGGTGCGCCCGTCGAGTTGCATGGCCGTATAAGGCTTTACCGGATTGTCGTCCATCCCGATGGTGGAATTCAGCCACCGCAGACGCGCATGCCGCCACAGGTCATTATCTCCCTTATCGGCCAGCACCTCTTTCGTGACGCGTATCTCCAGCGGAATGTTCCGGGTGTCGCCGCCCGCACAAGTAAAAGTCACATTTCCTTTATATACGCCCGGTGCCGCCGTTTCGGGAATCTGAACCCCGCACCACAAGGCCTGCACCTTTCCCAGAGGAACATTCACCGTGAATTTTATCGGTTTGCCGTCCCAGTTGATTCCTTCCTGATTAAAGCAGGTGATGTTCTCCTTGGGGATTATTTCCTTTCCGTTGGACAGATCGGAGAAAGCAAGATGCACCTCGCTGATGTCCTGCCGGGCGGCCCAGACTCCAATCTGCCAGGTATAATACTCATTGCGCTGCGCCACTCCCGAAAAACCTTTTTTCGCTCCGGTCTTTACCCAGCGGGCCGGAATACTGTTGGTCAGCCGGATGGGAAAAGCGCGGTCTTCGGGAAAGAGCACGGGGTTGCCCGCATAGACATTTTTCAGGCTGTCCATCTCCCGCCGGGTGGCAGCCAGTCCCATCGGCGTAAAGGCATCAAAGCGCGAACGACTCTCAAAGCGCACCACTTTAGCGCTGCGAATCTCTCCTGTCAGACTGTTCTTCCAATTCTCATCCGCCTCATAGACCGGAGGCAGATAATCATTCCACGGACTCCCGTAACGGGCATCGTCCCATCCTTTCCGGTATTTATAGGGCAGATAATAAACATAATACAAACCGTCGCCGACCACAGGTTCAAAGGCCACCGTTGCCGATTCGGCCGAAAAGTCGGAAACCCGCACATTCCGGATTTCCTTACCAGAACGCGCATCCACCACGACCACTTTTTTGGTTTCGGGTCTCAAATCCGGACGCCGCCAAGGCAAACGCACCTGCACCGCATTCCGTCCCTGCGCGCCGTCCACCTGCACCACTGCCCGATGATTGCCGTGCTGATCGGCCTGCCACATGGAGTCGGCCACAACAAACGGAATGCCGTCGGGAGCAAAAGAACGGTATTGACTGTCACCGTCCGGCGCAATAACTTTGGGGGCACAAGCCGAGCAGAATGCCAATACGGCTGTGCAAAACAAGAATGATGTCTTCATAGTCTATTCAGGATTAAAAGTGTGTTATTCTCCGCGCTGATCGGGGTTCTTGGCTTTATAGAAATTGATTCGTTCTGTCCAACTCTTGTCCTCAAGCGGAAATACCTTATGTGTGTTGGCCCACTCCACCCATTCGGCTTCGAGCGCTTCCACCCGTTCAGGGTCCTGCTTCGCCAAATCCTGAGTCTCAAACGGATCACGGCTCAGATCATATAGTTCCCACGCCACATTGCGGTTTGCACGTACCAGTTTCCAGGTACCGTGAATCACGGCACACGATCCCTGATGCTCAAAGAAAAGCGTACGCTCGTGCATCTTTCCATCCTGAATCACCGGCAACAGATTCTCACCCGGCAAATCGGAATGAGCCATCTTTTTGGGGTAACGCACACCGCCCAAAGCCATGCAGGTAGGCATCACATCAATGATATGCGCCGGCTGGTCACAGACCTCTCCCTGGTGTGTATTCTTTTTCGGGTCGCCATAGGTCAGGATAAACGGTGTGCTCGTACCGCCCTGAAAACACCATTTCTTATAACTGCGATAAGGGGTGTTCGACAGGTCGGACATCAGCTGACCGATAAATCCACCTTCCTCCGTGGCTCCGTTGTCACTTAAAAACAGGAACACAGTGTTCTCCATCATTCCTTTGTCGCGAATGGCCTGCACCAGTTTACCGATACCTTCGTCCATAATCTTAATCATGGCGGCATAAGTAGCCATACTTTCAATCCACTGCTTCTGCTGCTGTTCGTTCAGATCGGTCCATGCCGGACGCTTTCCTCCGAACTCACGGTCGAACAGAGGCAGGCTCATCGTATCGGGCACCAAACCCAACTGCTTCTGTTTCTCGAAACGCTGACGGCGCAACACATCGTAGCCCACACGATAGCGCTCACGGCATTTTGCTACCGCCTCGGCCGGAGCCTGTAACGGCAAGTGGGGCGCATAGTGGGCCACATACAGAAACATGGGTTTCTTCGCATCATGGCGCTGCACAAAGCACACGGCCGAATCGGTAATGGCCCGGGTGTAGTAATAGTCATCCGGCACCTCAGTAATCGGAGTCAGATCGTTGTATAAAGGTTCGGGCTTGTAATAGCTGCCGCCGCCATGCAGGCAACCGTAATAACGGTCAAAGCCACGCTGCACCGGATAGCTTCCGTTGGGACGGTCATAGCCGCCGATAGTCGTCACATGCCATTTACCGCTCATGTAGGTGGAGTAGCCACCGGCACGCATGATCTCGGCAATCGTGGGATATTCGGCATCAATCTGACCGCGGTAACCCGGACGATGCTCGTCCACCTCGGCCATCCATCCCATACCTACCTGATGCTGGTATCTTCCGGTGAGCAAGGCCGCACGGCTGGGACAACTGCGGCCGGTATTCTTGAACTGGCTGAAGCGGATTCCGGCATCGGCCAGACGGTCTATATTCGGGGTTTGTATTTCGCTGCCATAGCAGCCCAAATCAGAAAAGCCCATATCATCACACAAAATCAGTACGATATTGGGAGCTTGCGCATTACGTGCCATCAGCTGTCCGGACGCAGACAGCAACATGGTGGTCAGAAGCAGTTTGTTCATAAAATATAATGTAAATAAGGGTAAAGTAAAAAGGTTCTATTCTTATCGTATCAACAAAATTAGCAAAAAACGGACGAAGATAAAAGAAAGCGGGGCATAAAAAAATCCCGCAATGTGCGGGATCTACCGATTCTTTGGAATCAGGACAAATAATCTTCCAAAGCAATCCAGACGGCCCAGATGTGACAGAACGATCCTCCGAGCACAAAGAAATGGAACACGGAGTGCATGTAGCGCCTCCGGTTCATGCTGTAAAACAACGCGCCGGTGATGAAACAAAGTCCTTCGCCTGCTATCCACCAGAGCACTTCGGGACGCACGCTTTCCATCAGCGGACGGAAAGCGGCCACAATGCTCAGCCCCATACCGATATAACAGAGGGTTTCCAGATTGCTGTGTTCCTTGAGATTACGGAAAGTGAGCACCGTACCCACCGCCGCGCAGGTCCACACAAAGGCAAACAGTCCCCATCCCCAACCGGCTTCCTCACGCAACACAGTGAGCACCAACGGCGAATAGCTGCCGGCAATGTGCCAGTAAATGGCGGCATGATCAAAGCGCCGCAACCGTTCCTTCCACACACTCCGGGCCGGCAGTCCGTGGTAGATGGCAGAACACAGATAGGACGAAAGCATGCCGAACAGATACAGACTGACACCGAACACCGCCCAGCGGCTGCCCGCCTGCCAACAGACCTGAAGCATCAGCACCCCTATCAGAATACCCAGCACAGCCCCTCCGGCATGCGACCAGGTGTTGGTGCGCTCTTCTCCTTTTGTATATCGAATGGCCATAACCGTCAGATTTTAGATATGTGTCGTTGCTTGATTACATGGAATATATCAGCACCAGAGTGTAGATGATGCAGACAATACCGATGGCCAGCAAGCCTACGGAACCGAGCAGTAACGTGCGGTCGTGAGACTTCAAGGCACCTAAAATTCCAATCACACCACTCACCGGAATTCCTACCGGCAAGGCAAACACTCCAAAGAGCAGGAAGGTGACTAAAATCACCGCTCCCATAGCAATAAGAATTTTTGTTCTCATAACAAGATCATTTTTCCGTGAAACATTCTGAATCATCGTTCTTTCGCAGTCCCCGTCCCTATTCTGTCTTTTGCATCCGGCGGAAAGCCAGCAGTTTTCCATTCCAGGGTTCTATACCGGCATCGGCCATCTTGGTCGGTTCGCCAAAAAGCAGGTCCAAAAGATAACGGGGCTTTTTCCCGCCCACCGTCATGCTCATGATGCAGGAAGCGCAATAGACAACCACATCCTCCACCGGCATTTCATCGGCCCGGCTTCTCATCAGGGCGGCCACCTTCTCGTTCGGCAGTTTGCCGTAAAAGACCTGCCCGCAACACTTGGCTCTCGCACCGGTCTTCTCAGGCTCCACCAACTCGATATTCATGCGCTCCAACAAGCGGCGTACCGTTTCCAGATGCTCAGGTTGCGTACGGGCCGCACAAGCGTCCTGAATCGTCATCCGGATGCCCCCGTAGTCCGGAAATGGAAAGCTTTCGCTTTGGAGCAGCGTTTTCAGAAAGAATTCCGTGATGCACTGGGGATAGTTCTGTTCATACTGCCTGATGCAGGTACTGCAAGGCGTGATGATGTGGGTTCCTTCGTCCAGCGCAGGACGGTCAAAACAGCATACCTGCTGCAAATCCACGTCTCCATACAGCTCCGCAATCACTTTTCCCAACTTTTCCGCCAGATGCGGCTTGTAACAAAGTAGCGCACAACCGGGTGCGTATACCATTTTCTTCATCCAGAACGAATTAATAAGTTTGATTTAAAGATAGGAAATAATCTCAAAGTGAAAGGATAAAGATACACAAAATAACAATATCTCGTTTTATTTTGCATCAGTTTTTTATTACTTTTGCCCGCGAACCAGAAAACATGCAATAAATGTCATTTTGTCAAAATGATATTTCCATTCGGCGAGAAGCCCGTTTTTTACGGACAAAGGAGTTGCTGACTGAAATATGAAAATCTCAAAAAAGCATTTGAAACATAATGCGCTATCTCTCAACGAGTAAAGCGAAATCCTTTAGTATTCGCGGGCAATCCATCTGGAAGCAATCTGTTAAAAAGTAACGGGAAAAGGAGAACTTTTTTACTTCCTTCCGATGGAAAATAAAAAACACCGTGGTGCTTTTCCCGATTTGACCCGTCAATTCGGAAGAAGCACCACGGTGAATAGGAACAGCCGACAGGCCTTTTTCTGCATATCGACTGCATATATACGGAATAATGTCCAAATTCTGCTGCATATTTATGCGGAACATCCGCTATAATCACATTCTAAGAAAAAGCGTTTGTTTGTCAGAATGGCAAAATCCAAACAAAATGCAAGCATCCTCACCTCTTAATCTACCACTTTGAATCGGGCAAATTTCAGAAGCAACTGTTTCGTGCCCATAGAACTGAATACCACTGTAGCCTTGAGATTCTCGCCGCTGCCTTCGATGGCCTGTATTGTTCCTCGGCCGAAACGCTCGTGCTCGATAGTCTGACCGATACGCAAGCCTCCCGCATCACCCGATGGCGCGGCAGATGCCGAAGCCGGTGAAACGGCAGATGAAGCCGAGGGTGCGGATACAGAAGAAGCAACAGGACGCATGCGGGTGACCGGGCGCAACGGACTGGCCTTGGGCACCACCCGACTGACAGAAGCCAGCGGACGGGAATCGGTGTCGTCCGTTTCACGACGGTAGCGGGCGCCTCCCCCACTCAATCCTTTCACACAAACAGGATCGATCTCATACAGGAAACGGCTAGGGTTGGAGAACTCCATCTTGCCATATCGGTAACGGTTGCCGGCGTAGGAAAGGAAACAGAGTTCCTCGGCACGCGTCAGAGCCACATAGAACAGGCGGCGCTCTTCTTCCATCTCTCGGGGGCTCTCTAAAGACAAGGCAGAGGGGAAAAGATTCTCTTCCAGTCCCACAACAAACACCACCCGAAACTCCAGTCCCTTGGCGGCATGAACGGTCATCAGCATAATCTTGTCATCGCCTTCTTCATCGTCCTCTTCCGTGTCGCTCATCAAAGAAACCTCCTGCAAAAAGTCGGCCAACAGATAATTTGACGAGCCTTCTTCCAAGCGTTGTTCCACGAAAGCCTGCATACCGTTGAGCAACTCTTCCACATTCTCACGGCGGGCCAGGTCCTCGGGATCCATAGAGCGCGTCAGTTCCCGGGCAATGCCGCTCTCCTTAATCATGCTGTCGGCCAACACATAAGCGTTTTCCTTAGTCACCCGTTCCTGGTAGCTTTCAATAAAGCCCCGGAAAGCCAGCAGTTTGCCGGCGGTACCCTTGGTCAGCGAAGGCAGGTAATCGGACAAGTTGCAAAGCACTTCCCACAGGCTCACTTCGGCCTCACGGGCTGCGCGCCGTACTTTCTCCAGAGTGGTCTGCCCGATGCCGCGCGCCGGATAGTTGATGATGCGCTTCATGGCTTCCTCATCATCGGGATTGACCAGCACCCGGAAATAGGCGATGATGTCCTTGATTTCCTTGCGCTGATAGAATGACAGACCGCCGTAGATACGGTATGGCATTCCTTTCTTGCGGAAAGCCTCCTCAAAGATACGGCTCTGCGCGTTGGTGCGATAGAGGATGGCAAAATCGGAATAGTTCATCTCACGGCTGCGCACCAGCTGACTGATACGGGCGGCTACCAGCTCGCCTTCTTCCAGATCGCTGTAGGCACTGATCACCTGCACGGGCTCGCCGTGTTCATTCATGCTGTACACATCCTTCGCTATCTGGCGGCGATTGTGCTTGATCAGACTGTTGGCGGCATTGACAATCACCTGAGTGGAACGGTAGTTCTGCTCCAGTTTGAAGATGCGTGCCTGCTCGTATTGCTTCGTAAAGCCCAGAATGTTCTCAATCTCCGCCCCACGGAAACTGTAGATGCTTTGCGCATCATCGCCCACCACACAGATGTGCTGATGCCCTCCGGCCAACTGCCAGATGATGGCATGCTGGGCGTAGTTCGTATCCTGGTACTCGTCTACAAGCAGATAAGCAAAGCGGTTGCGGTATCGCTCGCAGATGTCGGGATGATCGCGGAACAGAAGATAGGTGTACAACAGCAGGTCATCAAAATCCATCACGTTCGACTGGCGGCAGCGGTCGCAATACTCCTGATAAACCTCTGCCACACGGGGCATGTTCATCGCCGCATCGGCCCGCAGACATTGCGTAGAACGGACATAGTCTTCGGGGCGCACCAAACGGTTCTTGGCACGCGAAATCACGGCCAGCACCGACGAGGGCTTGTATTGTTTCTCATCCAGCGCCTTGTCCTTCAGAATATTCTTGATGAGGGATTTGCTGTCGCTGGTGTCGTAAATGGTAAACGAGGGTTTGAAGCCTATAGCCTCGGCCTCGGTTCGCAGAATACGGTAGAATACGGAATGGAAAGTGCCCATCCACAGACGGGCGGCCAGTTCGGGTTCTACCAGGGTGGCAATACGCTCGCGCATCTCACGGGCGGCCTTGTTGGTAAAGGTCAGCGCCAGAATGGAACTGGGATGCCAGCCCTGCTGCAGCAGATAGGCTATCTTGCAGGTCAGCACACGCGTCTTGCCCGATCCGGCTCCGGCAATCACCAGACTCGGACCGTCGATATAGGTTACAGCCTCTCGCTGGCTGCTGTTCAGATCGTTCAAAAAATTGGTCATCTTGATTCTAAAGGTTTGGAAAGATATACATCAGACAGGCATAGGACTGTGCTCCCAGCAGGTACACCAGAATCCAGCCTGCATATTCGCCCAAGCCGCAATAAATGGACTGCACCACTTCGTGAAAGGTGCGCAGGGTATTGCCGATTACACCATAGGTTACGGACACCAGCACCAGAGCCACCATACAGGTAGGCACCAATCCCACACTGAAAGGGGACGGAAATACCCGGCCAGTGACACTCACCAAAATGCCCTGCGGAAAGAGCACCAGCACAAGCAGCAGAAGTACAAACAGCAGGGTGAGCAGCAAGGCAAACCACAAGGCACGCCGCTGCCGGAAGGAAAGAGGCACGCCGCGCATGCCTATGCAAAGGCGCAACAGAGCCTTGTCCAGCCCCGAACGCTTGAAGGCTCCCCTGCTCAGGAAAAAGCCGATGAGATAGAACAACGGCTCGTGCAAGACATTCGACACTGCGTTCAGGAAAGACCACCGAAGTCCCTCGGACGAAAGAATGTTGTTCACCGGATAGCCGGCCGAAGAAAGGACCAAAGAGGAAATGACCAGCAGGATATGCAACAACACTTCGACCAGCAGGACAAAATTGGCGACTTTATTCATCATCGGCTTCGAGTTTATCCAGATCGAGAATACCCAGTTCCAAAGCACGGACCACCAGGCGAGTGGCATTCACTCCCATGCGGTCGCCCGACGGGAACAGACGGTTGATAAGATCGTTCTGACGCTTCTCCAGACTCTTCACTCCGAAAGGCATTCCCTTCAGATTGGTAATGGCCTCCTTGGTGTAGCCCAGCGCCAAGTGACGCAGGAAGCGCTCGTCGTATTCATCAATATCATAGTCAATCACCGCATCCTGGCGCTTGTTGTCGTTCAGAACGGCCTGACGGAAACGCTCCACAATCTTCTCCAGAATAGGTTGGTTGAATACATACCGGCGGCCGTCCATCACCTGACGCACATCATTCTTCGTAAGCAGCTCACCGCTTTTGAGAATAATGCCGTCGGTACCGGCAGCCAAAGCGTCAATCCACAGGCGCTCGTTAAGCACCTCGCCCGTAAAGATCAGAATATGTAAATCGGGATATTTCCGGCGCACCTGCCGGCAGATGTCCACTCCGATGGTGGTTGACCCGCCCAACCCCAGGTCAAGCAACAGCAAATCGGGTACCTGCTTTTCTATGAGTGTCCAGAAATCGGCCTCGTTCATGGCCGTACCCACCACTTCCGCCTCAGGGATCTCGGTCCGGAAGATTTCTTCCGTTCCCTTCAGCTCTAATTTTACATCCTCAACAATAATTACTTTAAAAGGTTTCATGCTTCTTTAATTCTTTTTGGGTATCGTAAACCAGATGCGGGCACCGTCGGTAGTCTTTTCTGCATTGATACGGCATCCGCAGAAGTTCATATAGGTATCATGCTCCCGAATGATCTGCTTGCAGATGAGGTATGGTATTCCTCCTCCTTCGGGCATAAACAGTTCTTCCAGTTCTTCCTGCGTGTAGATATCGCGCGGATCTTCCAGACTGAAGCGCGCAAAGTCACCTTCTGACTGAAGGATCAGCAGGAACACCGTTCCCGGCAACTGCTCCTTGCGGTCCAAAGCCGCGCGGAACAGATTCTCCAGCAAAAAGAGCAGCATTTCTTCGTCACCGCGAATCTCACAGGAATCGTCCAGTATCTCCATCCGGGCATCAATACGGCGCTTGGCACACATCTTGGTGAACAGCTGGGCTGCCTGAGTCAGCAACTCGGAGGCTTTGAAATCCCGACGCCGGAATATAATGGCGTTGAGCTGCCGCTTGGCCTGCTGGAACAGTGTGGTATAAATAGAACGGTAAAATACGATCAACTCATCCAGATTGGCCGCCATAGCCTGTCTTTCCGCCGGATCATCGGTGGTCTGCAACTTCTGCAACACCTGCCGGATACGGCTCGGATAGTACATGGACTCATGTTTGATGGAAGAAAGACAATTGTCCAATATCTGATTCTGCACATAAAGTGCGTCTTCTTCATAACGCACGCGGTCGCGCTCATCGCGGGCCATCTCAATATTCTCATACTCCCGACTCACCAGAATGACTTTCTGATAGAGAATGATGGAGAAACAGCGGATGATAAAGTTGTCGAGCAGCATGTCCGAATCCTGCAAACTGGTCTTGTCGACGTTGAGCAGCACGGAACCGATTGCCTTGTAGCTTCCTTCATCCGGACGGACATAAAGCGGATAGGCACAGAGTCCCGATACCCGCTCCAAAGGCTCCAGCGTGTGCACCACGCGCTCCATCAGCTCATCAACCAGAAAGACGTCGGGCACCTCACCGCTGGTGATCCGTATCAGTTCCGACTGGTCATCGCGCAAAAGCAGCAGACGCACGCCCCGCACCTGATGAATCTCATTGAAACCATGCCACAGCAAATCGAGCATCTCCTGCATCTTTTCGGGCATCTCCTCCTGATGCACATCCTGGAAACGGTCGAAAAGGGCTTTGTTTACTTCCGTAATCTGCTGCATGTTCAGCTGGAAGGCTATACGCTTGCGGAAATAAAGGATATAGAACCCGACCATAGCCACAAACGATGCAAAGATCAAAAGCACAATACTGGTCTTGATGTTGTTCTGCGACACTTCCAACATAGAGCAGTACTCTGCCAGAGAGGTGTCCTGACCCAGAATTTTATACAACTGGGTGTATACCCGGTTATTATAGTAATAACGCCCCCAGTCGTGAAGATTCATGGCTGCAATGGCGGTTTCGTTTCTTAACCCCAGAAGCAGGGCATAATCCATAGGAATGCGCTGCTGGCACCATTTCACTTCCAACGGTACGGAAATGAACTCAGGTTTATAGGAGTAAAGCCTTTCCTTGCTTTTCGGATAGCGGCGCTTATAGAAGCGGTTGATACAGGCAAAAGCCGAATCCGAAAAGAGCATGGCCTTTTCATAAGCATGTTCGTTGTTGGCAAAATACAGCGAATCGGCCCAGGCGGTAGCCTTCTGAATTTCGGGGTCGATACACACCGAAAGGTTCTGGATGCCCCGGGCTCCCTGCCGTTCGTTGGCCACCGCCGTAGATGCGGCACGTATCGTTCCCAGTGGCAGAAGCAGCAGGAGCAACAGGAAGGCCCTTTTGATTCCCTTCAGAAGACGGAAATAGAAACGGCTTCCATGCCCCAGTTCACTTTCAATCTGGAACAGACAAACCTGGAATATCGGGTTGGTTTTCCGGTATTTTTCAATGATTCCCTTGCAGTTCATCAAGCCAAAGCCATGCCCCTTGCGGCTGTCCTGATGATTGTTTCCGATACGGCTGCTGTCGTAGACCTTATTTTCCAGAATCGTCTTCACGTCTTCGGCCGACATACCTTCGCCCGTGTCGCGCACGGCAATCTCTACATATTGGTCTCCCTCACCCACCTCAACGGAAACCTTTCCGCCCCGGTCGGTAAACTTACGCGCATTATCCATCAGTGTATTCATCATAAACAGCGTCAGCGCCTTGTCGGCTTTCACCCAAAGTTCTGTATCCGCCACTTGCAGTTCCACTCCCTTTCGCTGGAAGGTGTACTGGTTCTTCTTCAGCACCTGCAACAAATCCTGCAAGGCGAAATTCTCAATATGCAGGCTCAGTTCGCCGCGGCTCATGATAATCCACTGCGCCAGAATCTCGTTGTAGAGATTAATCCGGTCTGTCAGTTCCACGGCATACTCCAGTCTCTTGGAACCGGAATCTCCTTCCTTACGGTATTTCTGGATTTCATTGAGCAGGCGGTCTATCAAAGGAAATACGGAATAGATCAGATTCACCTTGGCGCGCTTGCTGATATTCTTACGCTTGTTTTGCGCAATACGGTGCTCCGACATAAACTGTTCGTCGCGAATCAGCTGAAACTCCTCATCCAGATTCTTCAGTTTGTCCAAAACATTCTGGGCCCAAAGCGAAAAGGCATGAAACACCTGCTGCACGATTTTGTCTTCAAACTTATTCCACTTTGATCCTTCCACTAGTTCCTGACGCACAGCCTCGGGGTTGGCAAAGGAATCGCAAAAGTCCAAAGTATGGCGCAAGGCCTCGGTCTGCCGGCGCGAACGCAGAGTCCACAATCGGAAAAAGACGAAAAAGGCCACCAGAAAAATAGGAACAAACAGCAGGACGAACATGAGCAGAGCGTTCAGCGAACGGGTCTGCCCCTCCAATTCCTTGTACTTGCTCTCCATTTCGCGGTCCTGACGAATCACTTCGAGAATGTCCAGATAGGTATTCCGGTTATAGGCCACCGCCTCGCTATTGCCGAGCACGGTATAAAGCACACTGAGGTGTTCGCGCTCCTTGGCAATCCACTCGGGCACGGTATACTTGTCTTCGTCCAACAGCCAGCGCTGGTCCTCGGGACTGGTAGTACCCGGTGTATACATCTGCAAAGGCGGAATGTGCAACTGCTCGAAATAGGGCTGGTGATACTTGTTGATCTGGTCCATCGCCGCATGCAGACATTCTTCGGCCTGCTCATAGTTTTTGTTGACGATATAGAAGAAGCCCAAAGTCTGATATACGGTAACGACCATATATTGATAACCGTAATCACGGAAAGAATTCAGAGCCTTTTCGGCCAGAAGTATGGCCAGTCGGCCGTCATCACTGTCGGCCGAATCATACCACCCCATGAACTGGGTATAGAGGTAATCGTACCATCCGGGACGCTCTTCGCGCAAAATTTTACGGTAGTATGTGTTGATGAAGATTAAAGACATGGACCAACTGGCATAGGCCTCCAGATAAGTATATCCGTAATAGCGTGAAGTGGCAAAAGCCTTGAAGAGCACGTCAAACTTACGCAAAAGGATTTCCCGGCTTTCCACTCCCAGATTGGAACCGGTATACCCCACCAGATACATGTAACGCAGGTGCAAAGGCACATCATCTTCAATATCTTCTTCGCGGATTTTGGCCAGTTCTTCCGAAGCCTGGCTCATCAGCTCCATATTATAATAGTAATAAGCGGCAGAAAGATGATAACCGACGATGGTATGTGTGGCCTGCGTGCGTTCTGATTCACTCAGGTCGTCAAACTCTTCATTAATACGGTTAATCCGGTCCAAAGCACGATTGCGGTAGGTATAAAACATCTGGTTACGCGAGGTGCGCTGGCAAACCCGCATCATCAGCACATCGGCATCCAGAAGCTCTATCTGATTGCTGCAATGCGCATATATCTGCAAAACCAAACTTTCCACCTCCGTAAAATTCATGCGGAAATAATAAACGTAAGCCTGGTTCAGCAAAGCCCGCGTCAGTCCATAGCCGCAGGCAAGAGCCTGTTGCTCGGCCTGTCGGGCATAATGAAAGGAAGAATCCAGATTCTTATAGCGCCAGAGATAAGCCTGATGATTCAGGGTATCCACTTCTCTGCGGTCGGCCTCGGCCGAACTGCTTTGACACGATATGCCCACGAAAAGGACACAGAAAAAGGAGACAAAGACCAAAGCCTTTGTCCACCACGACAGATATGTGTGCTGACAATCCCCCATACGCACACAAAATTACAGTTTTTTTATCAATTATCACACAAAGAAGAGCATAATAAACAGCAAGAAGCGCGCAAATATCAGTCAACCAAAATCATACAGATTTGAGGTAAAGTGCAAAATATATAAAAGAAAGAGGGTTTTTATGATAAAAAAGTTGTATTTTCGCAAAAGATTTTTTTCAAGATAACATTTTTGCCGTTTTTTCAGAATGAATAAAAACAAATCCACAAGCAAAATAAGGATCAAAGACATTGCCGAAAAGGCCGGAACTTCTATCGGTTCGGTAGACCGTGTGCTGCACGGACGACCCAATGTTTCGGAAGAAGTGCGCAGACGGGTCGAACAGGCCTTGAAGGAACTGGATTACGAACCCAACCGCTATGCAAGCGCTCTGGCATCGAACAAGGACTATCGGTTTGTGGCCTTTATCCCTTCTCCGGCACTGGAACCGTACTGGGGCGAAGTGTCTCAGGGACTGCAAGATGCCATTCAGAATTACCGGGACTTCAATCTTTCTCTAGAGGAACTGTATTACAACATCTTCTCGCCCGAATCCTACAACAAAGGACTGAAAGAGATTCTGGACCGACAGCCCGACGGAGTCATCCTAGCTCCGCAGCTTTCGGCCATCACATATAACTTCTGTCAGCACCTGAAGGAGAACAACATCCCCTTCACGTTTCTCGACTCCAACATCCATGACTTGGATGCGCTGACCTTCTACGGTCAGGACTCGCTGATGAGCGGACGCTTTGCCGCCCGCATGAGTGTGCTCGAAGCGGCTCCGGAAAAGGAATTCCTGATTGTGCATTTCGACATCCCTTCGCTACAGCAATACAACCGGGAAGTAGGATTCCGGGAATTCATCCACAAGAACCATCCGGGCAGTGTGATTCACGAACTGAGCATCAGTCCCAAGGATCCCAACGCTCATGAAGTGCTGAACGACTTTCGGGAGAAGCATCCCGAAGTGCATTTCGTGTGTACCTTCTGTTCCCACACACACGTCGTGGCCCGGTTTATTCAGGAAAAGGGCATCACGGACTGGCACATGATGGGATACGACATGCTCGACCCGAACGTGAATTTCCTGAAACAGGGCATCATCCGCTTCCTGATCGCGCAACATCCCTGGCAGCAAGGCTACGGCTGTGTGGACGCACTGTTTCACCACATCGTGCTGAAGAAGGAAATCAAGCGCACGAACTTCATGCCGATTGAGCTGCTGACAGCCGAGAACTGTGACTTTTATCTGAAAAATGCCAAAACCACTTATTAATAGAACATTCTGCTATGCATCATCACAAAAAAGGAATATGGGCCTTGAGCCCCATCATCGTGCTGTTGCTCACCTATCTGGTGACCAGCATCATTGCCAACGACTTCTATAAAGTGCCCATCGTAGTGGCCTTTCTGATTGCCTGCATCTACGGTGTGGCCATCACCACCGGCGAGAAACTGGAAGAACGCGTGAAGATTTTCTCCAAGGGAGCGGGACACCCGAACATGATGCTCATGATCTGGATTTTCATTCTGGCCGGCGCCTTTGCCACTTCGGCAAAAAACATGGGCGCCATCGACGCCACCGTAAATCTGGCCCTGCATCTGTTACCCGACAACCTGCTGCTGGCGGGTATTTTCATCGCCTCATGCTTCATCTCGCTGTCGGTAGGAACGTCTGTGGGCACCATCGTGGCTCTGACACCGATTGCCGCGGGTATTGCCGCCAAGACGGGAGCCGACCTGCCCATGATTGTAGCCATCGTAGTGGGCGGTGCCTATTTCGGGGATAACCTGTCGTTTATTTCGGACACAACCATTCTGGCCACCCGCACGCAGGGATGCGAAATGAAGGACAAGTTCAAGGTGAACTCCCAGATTGTGGTACCGGCTGCGGTCATCGCCCTGATTCTGTATTTCATCATGGGCGCACAGATCAATTCGCCGCAGCACATTCCGGAAGTGAACTTCTTCAAGGTGATCCCTTATCTGGTGGTACTCGTCACAGCCGTGATGGGACTGAATGTGATGCTGGTGCTCACCTCGGGCATTGTGCTGGCGGGTATCGTAGGTTTTGCCAACGGCAACTATGACTTGTATTCCTGGTTCGATGCCATGGGAAGCGGAATCCTGGGTATGGGCGAACTGATCATCATCACCATGCTGGCCGGCGGACTGATGGAACTGATCCGTTATAACGGAGGTATTGACTATGCCATCCGCATGCTGACCCGCAAGGTGAACTCCAAACGGGGGGCCGAGCTGAGTATCGCCGCTCTGGTGAGCCTCACGGACTTGTGTACGGCGAACAATACAGTGGCCATCATCACCGTGGGCCCTCTGGCCAACGACATCGCCGAGCGCTACGGAGTGGACAAGCGGAAGAGCGCCAGCATTCTGGACACATTCTCCTGCTTTGCCCAGGGACTGATTCCCTACGGAGCACAGATGCTGATGGCGGCCGGACTGGCGGGCATCAATCCGATAAACATTATCCCGTATCTGTACTATCCGATGCTGATGGGAGGCTGCGCCTTGCTGAGCATCCTCTTCCGGTATCCGAAAAAATATTCATAACATCATGAAACAGAACATGCTGATCGGAACGCTGGCTCTTTGCAGCATTCTGATGGCTTCGGCCTGCAAGGAGGAGACTCCCCCGCCGGAGCATGAATTCAAGACGTTCCGCACCGAACGGACCGAACGCCTGAACAACGATGCGGATGCACCTTCAGGGCACATACGCATTGAGATGGATTATCTGACCGCTCAGGATTCCATCGGCCGATCGGCCAACCGCACGGTGATGCAGCGCATGTATGAACGGAACGTATCGCTGGCCCCGCAAGCTGCTGCCGACTCGTTTGCCACGGAATATCTGAAGCGCTACCGCGAGGATTTGCAGGAACTTTACAGTCAGGAGAAAAAGACTCAGGTGACCAAAGCCTGGTATGAATACAGCCGGACCATTGCGGCCCATCATCTTACGGGCAGCAAGGAACTGATTCAGTATGAGGTGACGCACAGTTTTCACGAAGGAGGCTCTGCCCCCTATGAGGAGAAACTTTTTCTGAATTTTGACGCACGCAGCGGAGTCCTGCTCACCGCAGACAGCATCTTCAAGAAAGGCAGCCGCATTGAGCTGGAGGCACTGCTCTTGCAGGAGCTGGAAGAGGAACAGGACGTGAAGTCGCTCGAAGAGCTCCGCCAGAAGGGATTCCTGCGGCTGACCAACATGTATGCCACCGACAACTTCCTGCTTCTGGAAGAGGGCATCTGCTTTTATTACCAGCGCGACGAACTGGCCTCCTACGAAGCCGGACCGGTGGAAATCCACCTCTCTTACAAGAAACTTAAAAACATTCTAACGGACAAAACCAAAGACTTATGGAGCAGATTTTAAAATACTTCCCCAACCTGACCGAACGTCAGATCGAACAGTTCCGCATGCTCGACGAACTGTATCACGACTGGAACTCAAAGATCAATGTCATTTCCCGAAAAGACATTGACAATCTGTACGAGCATCATGTGCTGCACTCTCTGGGTATCGCAGACTACATCCGCTTCAAACCGGGCACCGAGATTATGGACCTGGGTACGGGAGGCGGTTTCCCGGGCATCCCGTTGGCCATCATGTTTCCGGAATGCAAGTTCCATTTAGTGGACAGCATCGGCAAGAAGATCAAGGTGTGCACCGCCGTGGCCGAAGCACTCGGACTGGAAAATGTCACCACCCGCCACTGCCGCGCCGAGGAGGAGAAACGGCAGTTTGACTTCGTGGTGAGCCGTGCCGTGATGCCACTGATGGATCTCATCAAGATCATCCGCAAGAACATCAAGAAGGAGCAGAAGAACGCTCTGCCCAACGGACTGATCTGTCTGAAGGGTGGCGAGCTAGACAAGGAAACCATGCCGATGAAGAACCACGTGACCATCTCATCACTCAGCGACGTGTTCCACGAGGAGTTTTTCGAGACCAAGAAGGTGGTTTATGTTTCACTCTAAAACCTGCTGAACGACATGCTGAAAGTTAAACGCATCGTCACCAATATGGTGGCGGAGAACTGCTACATTGTGAGCGACGAAACACGCGAAGCAGTCATCATCGACTGCGGCGCTTATGATGCGGCCAACGAGCAGGCCATCGCTTCCTACATCGAAGAAGAACAACTGCACCCCGTGCATCAGATTTACACGCACACGCACTTTGACCACATCTTCGGCTGCGGATTCATTGCCAACCGTTATGAGGTGCTGCCGGAATGCCATCCGGCCGATGCCGCGCTCTATAACAACATGGACGGACAGTGCCAAATGTTTTTGGGCACCGCCAACCGTCATCCCATGCCGGAGCTGGGCCGCTTGCTGAACGAGGGGGATGAGGTCACCTTCGGAAGCCATACCTTGCAGGTGATTCACACTCCGGGACACACTCCGGGCGGCATCTGCTTCTATTGTGCCGAAGAGAAGGTGCTCTTCTCGGGCGATTCGCTCTTCTGCATGAGCATCGGTCGCACGGACTTCCCCGGAGGCAATTACGAGCAACTGGTGAGCAGTCTGAGAAACAAGATCATGACACTGCCCGCCGACGTGAAGGTTTATTCCGGCCACGGCGAACCGACCAGCGTAGGCTTCGAACGGGAGAACAATCCTTACTTCTGATCATCATCACAGACCAACGGAATACAGTTTCCCGGTATTACTATACAAGAATGAGGCATGCCCGCCATGGACATGCCTCATTCTTGTTTTTATCGCATCAAAAAATCGTCGGGACGAAATTTTCAAAACATCGAAACGAATTGAAAATTTTGTCGGGAGCGTTTTTCCGAATCCCTTTCGAGCATTCTTATTCTCTCCTCCCTGCTTGCCTGAACCATCCCGAACGACGCAGGAATATCTTTTTCAAAAAACATTTTCAACGTCCGCTTGGCACGTCGGAAACATGCTGGCTTGCCGCCTCTCTCGCCGCATTCAAGGCAAGCAGATCACGTCCCGAAGGAGCCTGATAGAGCTTCAGTCCGAAACGGGGAACCAACGTGATGATGCGTGCCAACAGCGTACTCATATTGTGTTCATAGGTCACCCACTCCTTATCCCTTAGAAAGAAATAGAACTCCACGGGCAATCCCTGCGCCGTAACCGGCATCTGGCGCACCATGAGTTTCATATCCGTATTCACCAGCTCGTTTTCGCTCCGCAAGAAGCATTCCATGGCCCGGCAGAAAAGAATCAGATTCACACGCTCGTTCTCCGGACAAGCCGCCACATCAATCAGTCCCGTAGCAGCAATCTCGCGGCATTCCTGCTCGCTGCAACGGTGAATAGTGGTGGTGTCGATCAACAGGGAACGGCGCACCCGACGGCCGTCGCTGGTCTGCATTCCGCGCCAGTTCTGAAACGACTGGCTAATCAAAGAATAAGGTGGAATGGTAGTGATTGTGTTGTCGAAATTGCGGACCTTGACCGTAGACAAGGAAATCTCCTCCACATAACCGTCTGCCCCACTCTGCGGCACGGTAATCCAATCCCCCTTGCGCAGCATATCGTTGGACGAAAGCTGCACTCCGGCCACCAGTCCCAATATGGAGTCCTTGAACACCAACATCAGAATTGTGGCCGCGGCACCCAGTCCGGCAAACAGAGCCACCGGCGAACGGTTGATCAGAATGCTCACAATGATAATGAAACCCACAAAGCCAATGATAATCTTAAACAGCTGAATCACTCCCAACACATAACTGTTGCGGTGGTCGAGCATCTCGTCGGTAATCAGGCGGATGCTGGAGAGCACCACAAAACACCAGCGAATCACCACTGCCACCATGTAAATCTTGGTCATGGCATAACAGAAATGACGGAAAGCCTCATCCTGTTCCGGCATCCGTATATCGGGGAAAGGATAAAAGATAACCGGTACCATCAGGAACAGCACAATCGGAGGAATGAGGTGGCAGGTGGTGTTCAACACCTTCTCATTAAACAGATGATCGTCCCACGACACATGGGTGCGCTCTACAATACGGCTCACCACAGGCTTCAGAATCCGCTTGAAAAACCAGAAGGCAAACCACATGAGCAAAGCACTCAAAAGCAGAATCATCAAACGGTAAAAGGCCAGACGGCCCAATGCATCCATCTTGTCCAGCCCGAGAGCTGCCAATATATCATTATAAAAAGTCTCTATCAAATCCATAATCATGATGATCAAACAGTCCTACAAAAAGACTATCCCCCGACTCACGTCGGGGGATAGCAACAACACAAACACAAAATAAAACACGACAAAACACTAATACAGAAGATCTGTCTATGAATGAGTTCATAAGTAACACTCCGTCATATTCACATACTTCAGAATGCATCACACCTTCTGCATAGGAACACATAAAGTGTTCAACGTAATGAATATCTTAATTACAAATTGTAATCGAATTACATAATACCTCTTTCACGCAGAGCGCACTGCCATTTCCATGCAGTTGCCAATACGTCTTCCAGCGGAGTTTCTGCCTTCCAGCCCAACACCTTGTTGGCCTTGTCTACATTACCCCATACCTTAACGATATCACCCGGACGACGGCCTACAATCTTATAAGGCAGTTTCACGCCGGTAGCCTTCTCGAAGGCGTGGATCAACTCCAATACGCTGGTTCCCTTACCGGTACCTACGTTGTAAACCTCAACAGGCTCTGTAGTCTTATCTTCCATGATACGAGTCATAGCGCATACGTGAGCCTTAGCCAAGTCTACTACATAGATGTAGTCGCGGATACAAGATCCGTCTGGAGTATCGTAGTCGTCACCGAATACGCTCAACTCCTTGCGGATACCCATAGCAGCCTGAGTCAAATAAGGAATCAAGTTCTGAGGAACACCGTTTGGCATCTCACCGATGATTGCAGATGGGTGAGAACCGATTGGGTTGAAGTAACGCAGCAGGATAGCCTTGATAGGAGAACCGCTCTTTACTGTATCGTAAATGATCTCTTCGTTGATCTGTTTTGTATTTCCGTATGGGCTCTCAGCCTTCTTGATAGGAGTTTCCTCGGTTGCAGGCAATACGTCCGGCTGACCGTAAACAGTACATGAAGAAGAGAAGATAATACCCTTAACGTTATATTTAGGCATCAACTCCAACAAGTTAACCAATGAAAGGATGTTGTTGCGGTAGTATTTCAAAGGCTTCTCTACACTCTCACCTACAGCCTTGCTTGCTGCAAAGTGAATGATACCACTGATTTTTGGATATTTCTTGAACACGTTCTCAGTAGCTTCGAAATCGCACAAGTCGATCTTCTCGAAAGCAGGACGGATACCAGAGATCTTCTCGATGCCATCCAATACATCTTCGCGAGAGTTTGACAAGTTATCTACAATTACTACGTCATATCCGGCAGCCTGAAGTTCTACTGTCGTGTGTGAGCCGATGAAACCTGTTCCACCGGTTACCAAAATAGTTTCTTTCATATCAGTTAAATGTTGTTGTTAATGTTTTATACAGCAAATATAGACATTATTTATGATACCGCCATTCAAAAATGAAAATATTTTTTCAGAAAAAAGGCCCGAAGAGCGTTCTTCGGGCCTTTTTATTGTTAAACGGACGGATCAGCCTACCTGAAACAGGAGTTTGAGTCCGTTATCTACTCCACTGAAGCCCATAAAGGCCATTGCCAGCAGACCGGCTGTAACCAGCGCGATACTCATTCCCTGCATTCCCTTCGGAATCGGCATCATGCTCAGCTGTTCGCGGATTCCGGCAAAGATAGTCAATGCCAGTCCGAAACCGAGCGCAGTGCTCAGGGCATACCAGACACCCATCAGCAGGTCGAAATCTTTCTGGATTACCAGAATGGCAACTCCCAGCACCGCACAGTTGGTCGTGATAAGAGGAAGGAAAACTCCCAGAGCCTGATACAGGGCCGGAGAGACTTTCTTCAGAATAATCTCGACCATCTGTACCAAAGCAGCAATCACCAGAATGAAGGCGATGGTCTGCAAATAACCCAGGTCATTGGGGTCGAGCACGTATTTCTGCAATACAAAGGTCACCAGTGTGGCCAGTACAAGCACAAAGGCAACGGCTGCCGACATACCCAGGGCGGTGTCTACTTTCTTCGATACACCGAGGAAAGGACAGATTCCCAGAATCTGGGAAAGAACGACGTTATTGACAAATATCGCTGTGATAAAAACGATAATGTATTGATAGAATAATTCCATAATGACTTTTTTGATGAGGTTATACCTTTCTTATCTTATTGACAATGGCTATGAGATAACCCAAAACCAGGAATGCACCCGGCGCCAGCACGAACATCAGCATTCCGTAATCCTCGGCCCACAAAGTCATTCCGAACAGTTTGCCGGTACCCAGCAATTCGCGGATCGCACCCAGAATAGTCAGTGCCAGCGTAAAGCCAAGCCCCATACCCAGACCGTCGAAGAAGGACGGAACCACGCCGTGTTTGCTTGCAAAAGCCTCGGCACGGCCCAGAATGATACAGTTCACCACAATCAGCGGGATGAACAGACCGAGAGACGCATAGATATCGGGAGCAAAAGCCTGCATGATCATCTGCAAGGCAGTCACAAACGAAGCGATCACCACAATGAAAGCCGGGATACGCACGGTATCCGGAATCAGATTCTTGATGAGCGAGATGACTACGTTGGAGCAGATCAGCACAAAGGTGGTGGCCAGTCCCATAGACATACCGTTCAGAGCCGATGAGGTAGTTCCGAGTGTCGGACACATACCGAGCAGCAACACAAAGGTAGGATTCTCTTTGATGATGCCATTCATCAAAACTTTAAAGTTATTCATATTTATTCTCCTTTTCCGTATGTTTCAACAATAAACCTTCCACATATATTAATGTGCTTTCTGCGAAGCACCGCTGTTGGTATCGGTCCACTGTCCGTTGTTCTTATATACTTGATAAGCATTGTTCACCGCTTTCAGGAAAGCACGGCTGGTAATGGTCGAAGCCGTAATGGCGTCTACATCTCCTCCATCCTTGGAAACCACCAGTTCCTTCTCGCCCGGGTTACGGCCGATGATGCTTCCCTTACCGTCTTTCTGGAACCAGGTATCTGCCTTGACACCCAGACCCGGAGTCTCTGATGTGGCCAGAATGGTGTATCCCTTGACAGCACCCTGCTCGTCGAAGCCCACCAACACAGAGATAGGTCCTGCAAAACCGTTTTCAATGGCCATAACGGCTGTTCCCTTGTCGGTCTTGTAAAGCACATAACCGCCGTCGAGCGTGTCGGGCTGCTCCACATTGAGTTCACCGTCTGTCGTGCCCAGAATCACCTGTTTGATACCGTCCTGCAACTTCTGCTCGTTGATGGCGGCAATCGGTCCTTGGGTCACCTGATTCACATAGGCCAGCACACCGCCGGCAATCACTGAGATAACGGTCAGCACTACCGTCATATTTACCAGATTAGATTTCAGTTTTTTCATTTGGCAACCCTCCCGTATCTTTTTGGTTTGTTATAGGTATTGATGAGCGGAGTGAACGCGTTCATAATCAGAATCGCAAACGACATACCTTCCGGATAGGCTCCGAAGGTACGGATGATCACGGTGATGGCACCGATGCCGATACCATAAATGATCTGTCCGCGTGGGGTCATCGGTGAGGTGACATAGTCAGTAGCCATGAAGCAGGCACCCAACAACAGACCACCGGAAAGCAACGTATTCACCGGATCGGCGTAAGCCGGGTTATACAAGTGCAGCAGACCGCTCAGCACCAATACGGTGAGCAGAATTGAAACCGGGATATGCCAGGTGATGATCTTGCGCATGAGCATATACACCAGACCGATCAGAATGGCCAGAGCGCTGACTTCGCCCAAGGAACCTCCCATCTGTCCCAGCAGCATGTCAAAGGCATTCGGGAGTTTTTCCAACACGGAGGTGTCACCGGTCTTCACGGCTTCTTTCATCACCGCCAGCGGAGTGGCTCCGGTCTGTGCATCCAGATAAGAGGTAAGCTGTCCGGGCAAAGGCCAGGTGGTCATCTGCACCGGGAAAGAAATCAGCAGGAATACACGTCCCACCAACGCCGGGTTGAACGGGTTGCATCCCAGGCCACCGAAGGTCATTTTACCCACACCGATAGCTACCAGCGCACCGATAATGATGATCCATACCGGCAGATTGGACGGCAGGTTGAAGCCCAACAACAGACCAGTCAGCACGGCTGAACCGTCGGTAATGGTGAGCTGTTCCTTGTGCAGCAGAAAGCGGGAAATGGCCCACTCGAAGAACACACAGGAAAGGACGGAAGTGGCCAGCACGATTGCGGCTCCCAGTCCGAAAAAGATTAATGAGGCGAGCAAAGTGGGGATCAAGGCCACGCATACGCCATACATATTTCGCTGAACACTGTCGCCTCCATGCACATGCGGTGACAGCGATACTATTAACTTCTTTGCCATTGTTCTATTTTTTAGCATTACGCGCTCTGATCAGCGCCATCACAGTTGATTTTCCTATTCTGATATTGTCGAGCATCGGTCGGTTGGACGGGCAGGTAAACTGACAGGAGCCGCATTCGATGCAGGAAACGATGTCGTTTGCCTCGACCACATCCCACTTCTTGAAGGCCGAAGCCGTGGCCAGCAAATAAGGCTCCAGTCCCATCGGACAGGCACCCACACACTTGGCGCAACGGATACAAGGCTGTATGGCTGCACGGCGGGATTCCTTGTCGTTCATCAGCAACAGGCCGGAAGAACCCTTGCACACCGGCACATCCAGATTCATCAGGGCCTTACCCATCATCGGACCGCCGCCGATCACCTTGCCGCAATCCTCGGGCATACCGCCACATTCGTCAATCAGCGCCTTCATCGGAGTACCGATACGGGCCCACAAGTTAGCCGGACGCGCCAACGGTTTACCGGTTACGGTGATCATGCGCTCCACAAGCGGTTTGTTTTTCATCACGGCCTCATAGATGGCAAAAGCGGTACCGACATTCTGTACGACCACACCTACCTGAATAGGCAGTCCCGGAGGAGGCGGAACCTCGCGGCCGGTAATGGCCTGAATCAACTGTTTCTCACCGCCCTGCGGATACTTCACTTTCAGCGGCACGATCTCAATGCCCGGATAACGGGCTGCCTTCTCCTGCATGCGGGCGATGGCATCGGGCTTGTTATTCTCAATGCCCACATAGGCTTTCTCTACCTTCACGGCCTTCATGATGAGCGAAATGCCGACAAGCACCTCATCGGTCTTTTCGAGCATCAGTCGGTGGTCGGCTGTGAGATAAGGCTCACACTCCACACCATTGATCACCACACAGTCGGCCTTGGAGCCCGGAGGAGGAGTCAGTTTTACGTGTGTCGGGAAGGTGGCGCCACCCATACCGACGATACCGGCTTTCTTTACCTGAGCCACGATGTCCTCAGAAGTCAGTTCCGGACGGTCGGCCAGAGTGACCAGATCAGCCGAGCGGTCAATTTCCTCTTCCCACTCATCGCCCTGCACATCTACGATGATAGCCGGACGGCGATAGCCGCTGGCATCGACAATAGCGTCTACTTTGGATACGGTTCCTGATACGGATGAGTAAATCGGAGCGGAAACGAATCCGTCGGCCTCAGCCAGCAAAGTTCCCACTTTCACCACATCGCCTTTCTTCACTACCGGTTTGGCCGGTGAACCGATGTGCTGATACATAGAGAACACCGCCTGTGCCGGGATGGCAGCAGGCCGTGACGGCACCTCGGCCGTCAGTTTGTTTTCAGCGGGATGCACCCCGCCTATCTTGAATGTTTTCACAGTCTATCCCCATTAATTTGATTCAACATTAGAACGGGCTGCGGTCTTTTCTGCCGCCGGCTGTTCCGTTTTCTCACTCGCTGGTGCCGCTGCCGCAGGTTCAGCCTTCGGTTTGCGCGGCGGGAAATTGATGGCGTGAATGGCTCCCTTCGGACAGGCTTCCTCACACTTGCGGCAGAGGCGGCACTTCTCCGGATCGATGTAAGCCAGATTGTTCATCAGCGTGATGGCCTCGAACGGACAAGTCTTCACACACTTGCCGCAACCGATACAAGAAGCCTGACATACCTTGTTGGCCACAGCGCCTTTGTCACGGTTCACGCAGGTAACCACCATGCGGCGTCCTTTCGGTCCCTTCGGGCGAAGCTCGATGATCTTTCGCGGACAGGTCTTGGCACAAGCGCCGCAGGCCGTACACTTCTCTTCGTCCACTACCGGCAGCCCGGTTTCGGGATTAATGGAAATGGCACCGAACTGGCAGGAAGCCACACAGTCGCCACAACCCAGACATCCGAACGCACAGGCGGTTTCACCGGTACCGGTCATCAGGGCCGCACGACAGCTCTTCACACCGTCGTAGCTCACCACACGCGGGCGGTTGGCACATGATCCGTTGCAACGCACCACAGCCACCTTAGGTGCAGCGGCAGCTACCGACATGCCCAGAATAGAGGCTACACGCTCCATTACCGGCTGTCCGCCTACGGGACAAAGCATACCATCCAGACTTCCAGCGTCTGCCGCCTTGACACAAGCACCGGCAAAGCCCGAGCAGCCCGGATAACCACATCCACCACAGTTGGCCTGAGGCAGCACCTCGCTCACCTCGCCAATTCGGGGATCTTCTTCAACAGCAAATTTCCGGGAGGCCACGAAGAGCACCAGTGCGGAAACCAGTCCCACTGCTCCCAGAATCAATACTGCAATCCAAATTAAATGCATCATTTTATTAGTTTATATGTTTAAGGGTAAATGAAAATTTTCGGGTCAAATGATGACGCATCAGATATATAATAAGGTAATAAGGTATCAGCACACCAATAGACAGCAGAGCCGCCAGTGCCTCGTCCATCCCCCGAAGCAGGGACAGGAATAAAACCACCAGCATCAGAATTAAGGGAATAACATAGGCGTAAACCACGGCCTTGAGCCCTTGCGACAAGGTGCCCACCAGCATCACTTCCTGCCCCACTTCAAAGTCGGCAGCGTCGGCGGCATGCACCTCAATCATTTTCTCCTTGCTCTCCGCAGAGTGGCAGAGGCTCTTGGCTTCACAGGCCGAACAGGCCGAGGCCTGCATGATCTGCACCTGTATCCGGGTGTTGTCAATCTGTTTTACTCTACCTTTGTGTGTTATGATTGTGCTCATTTTGTCATTTCAAGTTTGCAAATTGATGCAAAAATAGCATTTATTTAGAAATACAAAAAAAATGATTTCCTAAAACGACAGGTGATTGTACTTTTTTAACCTTACTAACAAAGAAAAACCACCCTTGCAATCCTTTCAATTTGTGAATATCTGTTTTTATATCCCAAAACCAGGGTCTGAAAATCATCTCAATGAAATGAAAAAGTCTTCCTGATGTTTTTGAAAAATGATTTCGATGATTTTTTCAGGCGTCTTCGGGCATATTTTCGCAGCCTCAGACACAGCCGGAAAAAGAGCACAAAAAAAGAGGCCGTTCTGTACGACGGCCTCTCTCCTCGCAGAAAGCATCCCGCAGCTTTCTGCCCCATTGTTCATTGTTTTCTTTTGCTTGCGCGCTCTGCCTTCTTGCTGTTCCATTCCGTAAAGGCTTTTTTCTGCTCGTCTGTGAGCAGGGCCTCGATGGATTTGTTCAGCTCGTCCAACTTCGCCTTGCGCTCCTCTCGCTTGATAGCCTTACTGTAGAAATCGGTGTAGAGGCTGCGCACGCTCTTTTCCTGACTGTCGGTCAATGTGAGCACCTTGTCGAGCTGTTCCACTTTCTTGTTTACCATTTCTTCGGGCGAAAGGCGCTGTCCGCGTTTTTGTGCCGACATGGGCAGAGAACAAAGTACGGTCATAAAAGTGCAAAAAATCAGTTTTTTCATTTCTTCATTTGTTTTTATGGTTCAACATATCGTTTTTATTGGATGGTGTAGACAAAAGTGAGCATAGCGTAAGGCTGCAACACATTGGCTGTGAGGTAGTCGTAGTAGCTGCTGCTCACCGACTGGCGGAATGACTGAGCCTGCTGCAACAGGTCGTAGGCTTCGAGACGGATTTCGGCGGCCTTGTTCTTCAGGAACTTCATGCCGATCGAAGCGTTCCACAGCAAATAGTTCGAAGCTTCGCTCTCCAAACCGGTGTAACCGATGTAGCTCATTGAGGTGCGGACCGTCAGGTCTTTCCAGAAATTCCAGCCGAACTGTCCCTGAGCCGTATGCATCACGTAGTTGCTGGCTTGGGTTTCGGACTGCGAACTGAAAGCCCGATTGATGCCCGAAGAATAAGACACCGTGAAATCCAGCTTTTCGCTGATGTTGCTTCCGATGACGAGTTTCGGCACCAGGGTCAATTCGTGGGTGTAGTTGGTCACTCCGTTGAAGATGGTCGGCACATGGGCATAGTTGGCCGACAGGCTCAGATTGACATTGCTCCGGAGCCAGTCCACCGGAAAGCCATAGGTCAGCATGGACTGCAAGCTGTAGTAACCGTCCATATTCACCGGTTTGGTAAACTGCGCTCCCTTGTCGAGTTGTATGCCGCCCGGCAACACTTGGTCTTCTTGGGCTACGAAAGTACTGTCGGCCACATAGTCTGTGCGGAAAGTGGCCCCCACCATGGCGATAACGGTCTGCCCGGACAAGGTGGTGTGCAGATAGCGCAGATTCAATGTATGATTGATTTGCTGGTCCAGATCCGGATTACCGGTTGAGAGGAACAGCGGGTTTGTGTTGTTGATCACATGCTGCAGGTCCTGAAGCGACGGTGCAGTGGAGCTGCTGCGATAGCGCAACTGAAAGGAGTTGTTGCGGTCGGCCATATAGCGGGCGGTGAATGAGGGCAGCACGGAGAAGTAGGTATGCTTCAACTGCTCGGCATAGGGATAGGTTTCTTCGCCCTGCAAGGTGGACCACTGCATTTCGGCTCCTGCCATCAGACGGAGTTTGCCGACGTTCCAGCGCAGACCGAGACCGCCGGCCTGAGTGATGTAATCTGTCTGATATACGTTAGAAAGGTCTTCCACCAACTGCTCGTACAAGTCGTCCGTACCATTTGATTCATAGGTTTTCTGCTCCGCATCGGTGTTGGTGTACGACATCTTGTAATTGGCCTGCAACTGCACCTGGTCGCCCAGTTTCTCGGTGAACATCAGGTTGGTGCGGAACATCATCTGCCGTTGCAACATATCCTTATACTGGGAATAGGCCTCCTCGCAGAGCTGCTCTTCCTGCATTTTCCGCTCCAAGTAATCGGTGTAGGTGTCGCCGTTGCGGTCGGAATACTGGCCCCGGAAAGAGAGCGACAGGGTTCGTCCTTCGGTATTGAAGCGGTGGCGGTAAGTAGCGTCGCCGCCTATCTGCCAGGCTTTGACCAGATTGTCGGTCACACTGTTCACGCCCTCGGAAAAGATTCCGTTGAGCAGATTCTGTCCGTCATACAGACTGTATGTGTCGTTTCTCTGGAAGCTGAATTTAGGACGTATCTGCAACGAGTTGCGGTCGTCAATCTGATAGTCCAGATTCATGTTGATGCGGTGATTCCAGTTGTTCATGTCCGACTCGCTGTCCTGCTCGTAACTCATTCCCGGCAGCACGGAGTCGAAATATTTTCGAACCAGATTTTCTTCATAGTCGTTGTTGGTTTGGTTCAGGAAATAGCTGGTGGTCAGCTTCAGACGCTTGTCCCATTCATTCACATAGTTCACGCCCAGACCATTGGTTTGTGTCAGTCCGCCGAGTGATCCGACCATAAAATTATCGGTAGACGCGCTGCCGCCACGGCTTCCTCCCCCGCCGCGACCGCCTCGGCGCCCGCCACGCTTGGAGCTTTGTGACGACATCACACCGGCCAAGTCTTCCTGTGAGAAATTCTGCTGGTTCACGTTGTTACTCATACCCAGCACCGAAACGCGCTGCGTGTCATCAAACCAGTTCACGTTTCCGCCGGCATTGTAGCGGTTGTCCAGTCCGTAACCGCCATAAACCTTTCCGAACAGTCCCTCGCGATATTCGGGCTTAGTCACGATATTGATGGTCTTGATTTCCTCGCCGTCATCAAATCCCGTAAACTCGTCCTGATCGCTCTTCTTGTCGAACACCTCGATACTGGCCACAATGTCCGAAGGCAGATTCTTCAGAGCCAGATTGACATCGCCGTCGAAGAACTCCTTGCCGTCCACAAGTATCTTCTGCACCGCTTCGCCCTGTGCCTGTACCTCGCCCCCTTCCACCACGATGCCCGGCATCTTGGCCAGCAGGTCTTCGGTGGTGCTTCCCTCGAGCACTTTAAAGGCCGAGGCGTTGTAGGCCAGCGTATCCCCCCGCTGCTGGGCCCGGGTGGCGCGGGCTTCGACATTCACCTTGCCGATCTTTTGCACCTCTTCTTCCAGCTGCACATCAAACACATACTTCTTGTCGGCGCTCAGCGCCAGTTTGAGCCGGACTGTCTTATAACCCAAATAACGGGCCTCGAGCTGATAGTCGCCCAGCGGCAAACGGTCAAAGCGATAGTTTCCGTCCAAATCGGTCGTGGTATAGAGCGTATCCTTGCCCGCCTGAACAAGAGTCAGCGGAGCCATCGGCAAGGTTTCGCCACTCGTGCGGTCGGTCACCTGTCCGGACACAACCAGCTGCGCCTGAGCCATCATGGCCGCGGAACAGAACGAGGCAAACAGTGAGATTCTTTTTTTCATATTCGGTATAGTTTTATTGGTTTCTGGTGCAAAAGTATTCTGCTTGCGGAGGGTAAACAAGCAAAATGCGCCACTTGCGGGTGAACGACAGAAAAATGAGGGTAAACAACAAAATGAATATTTTTCCTTTCGCAAAAAGAACGGTATCTTTGCAACAGAAACAACAAAATCTGAAACCATGAATCAAAAGATACCTTTATTGATTGATGTGCTTTTCATCGTCATCGTGCTGCCGGCTCTCTGCCTGATGTTGCCCATTGACCGCTGGGTGACCAACAATTTCTGGTTCGTCTGCGCACTGATCTGCTGGCTCTACATTGTTTATTTCCTGAACCGGAAATTCACCATACCGCTGTTTTTCAAGGGGCGCAAGCACGTGCTGCTGGCCATAGGCATCCTGCTGGCCACCATATTCGTCACCTGGCTGCTGTCGCAATATCAGATGGAGTTTCCGCAACGCATGTTCCATCCCAACCGGGTGCGCCGCATCGGCAAGAGCCGGTTGCACCAGCAGGCGGTGTGGTTCCTGTTTACCACTGCCTCGGTGTTCAGCATCGCCACAGGACTGTTCCGAGAGCTTACGCGCCAGATTGTGCGGGGACATACGTTGGAATACGAAAAGAAGAAAGCGGAACTGGCCCTGTATAAAGCGCAGATCAACCCGCACTTTCTGTTCAACACGCTCAATACGCTGTATGGCATGGTGGTTCTCAAATCGGAACAGACCGAAACGGCTTTCATACAGTTCATCAACCTGATGAAATATATGTATACCAATCCCACCAAGGAGATGATACCGATAGAAGAAGAGGTGGAATACATCCAGGAATTTATCGAGATTCAAAAGTACCGGACGGAAAAGAAAGAACTGATTCACTTCAGCTACACGAACGACAATGCTTACCCCGGACTGCAAATCGTGCCGATGCTCCTGATCACGTTCATCGAAAACGCGCTGAAATACGGTCTGTCTTCGGTACACGATGATCCGGCAGATATTCGGATAGAGGTCCGGAACGGCATTCTGAACTTCCGCACCGACAACCGGAAGGCCTCCGAAGCGCACAACCGCCCGAAGGGAATCGGCATCGCCAACTGCCGCAAGCGTCTGGAACTGGCATACCCGGAACGCCACACGCTGGAAATCAAGGAAACGGAACACGAATTCAAAGTATTGCTCACCATAAAACTGATAGAACCATGAAATGTATCGCCATTGACGACGAACCGATAGCTCTGGAAATTATCAAGAAGTTCTGCAACCAGATGGGCGGACTGGAAATCGAAACTTTCAGCAACCCATTGACAGGGCTGGAGGCCATCAACCGCACTCTGCCCGACCTGGTATTTCTGGATATAGAAATGAAGGGAATCCACGGACTGGAGCTGGCCCGCAAAATGCCTGCCGGCGTGATGCTGATCTTTACCACAGCTTATGCGCAGTTTGCTCTGGACGGCTTTGAGCTGAATGCCATCGACTTTCTGCACAAGCCCTACTCGTTCGGCCGCTTTGAAACGGCGGTCAAGAAAGCGATTCATCTGAAATCCTTGCAAACGAGGGCGCAGCAAAGCGATGAGCAGTCGCTCGTGGTCAAGGCGGATTATAAGAATATAAAAATAATCTGCTCGGAGATTATTTATCTGGAAGCCATCAATAATTATGTAAAGATACATCTGAACGGCAGCCATCCGGTACTGACTCAATGCACTCTGAAAAGCCTCATCGAAAGCCTTCCCGAGCAACAGTTTCTGCGGGTGCACAAGTCATTCGTGGTGAACAGGGCGTTTATTGTCAGCTTTTCACGCACCGAAGTAGTCCTGCCCCAGGGAAAAATCCTTCCCGTGGGCAGAACCTATGCCGATGCCTTGCAGCAATAATCAGCGGTCCAGATGGAATTTCTTTTTGTAATAGGACTCGGCTGTATAGAGAGCCGCCGCCGGATTGTTTCCGGTGACGCGGTCCTTCGTGACCAAAGTGGTGGCGTATGCTTCGGAATATTTATAGAACAGACTGTCGTGTCCCACACACAAACCGATCACCACATTCAGATCCGTATGCGCTTCGTTCAGCAAGCGTGCCTGAAGAATCGGGTTACACATAGCCGCCCCGATAGATTCGCATTCCTTCGGGATTCCGAGCGATGATTTGGGTTTACCGGCCACCTTACAGATCACTGCATAAGCCTCAAAACCGTTGGCCTGAAGAATACGGGCAAAGATGCGTGCCTCGCGAATCAATCCGATGCAATTCGCAATGCCGATGCGCCGTGCTCCGATCTTACGGGCAAACTCCATAATCTCCTGCACACGGGTCCACTGACAGTAACCTTCGTATTCCACTTCGGCACTGGCCACCATAATATCGTGGTTTCTTTCCTCCTCATAACGCTCCAGCGCCCACTGCATATCCTCATCGCGCAGATGGGTGGTGGGACAGAATTCGGGATAAGTACGGTTCTGAAACTTGCAGTTCTGTGTTCCGCAATCCACACAGGAGTGTTTCTGCTTTTCTTCTTTCATTGCTTCGCCTTCCATAACTGTTTCTTTTTATAAACAAACACACAAAGATAGCACTTTGCTTCCACAACATCCTCCTTTTTCTGAACATTCTTTTTCTCTTTAAACCCAATGGCAGCATGCGAAAACCCATCCCTTGTAACATGTTAAAGCCTATAAAATAAAGGAACAATGTAAAAGTTTCCCTCTATCTTTGTGTCTGAAACCTCATAAAGAAAAGCACTTTTATGCGAACAGAAAAAGAAAAATGTCACTGCGGCGAATGGTATGATGCCAACAACGACGCCGAACTGATAGCTGAACGCCAACAATGCAAACAGCTATGTTTTGAATATAACCGGCTGTCGCCGCTGCAAACCGAGGAGCGCGCCGACTTGCTGCGTCGCCTGTTGGGACGCACCGGAAAGCAGTTCATCATCGAGCAACCCTTTTATTGTGATTACGGGTATAACATAGAAATCGGAGAGAATTTCTTCATGAACTTTAACTGCGTGATACTTGACGGTGCCAAAATAACCTTTGGCGACAATGTGTTTGTGGCTCCCAATTGCGGTTTCTACACCGCCGGTCATCCGTTACAGGTGGAACCGCGCAACCAGGGACTGGAGTACGCCTACCCCATCCGTGTAGGCAACAATGTGTGGATCGGGGCACAGGTGTGCGTACTGCCCGGAGTCACCATCGGCGACAACTGTGTGATCGGTGCCGGAAGTGTGGTCAACAAAGATATTCCGGCCAACTCACTGGCGGTGGGAAATCCCTGCCGTGTAATCCGACAGTTAGATCCGAAAGAAATGAAGAATACCCGATCATGATGATAAAAGCTACCCATCAAACAACTGCCCCCAATAAAATTATATTTAGCAATTCAACAGCAGTTATATAGGCGCAAGATCTTCTTTTTCAGAAAGAATCATCTGCCAACGTATTCAAGAGCACTTACTTATATTCAAAAGTTCACTTCTTTTATGAATACCTCTTACAAACAAAAACAGGATATACAGCAGTCGGCTTCTTTCCTCTTTATGAAAAAGCTGGCGCAATGGATGGACCGCTACTATCTGGACCCGCTCATCGGTCTGATTCCCGGCATCGGTGACGTAACAACAGCGCTGCTCTCACTGCCGCTCATTTATCTATGCATCGTCCAGATCCGTTCGTTGCCTCTTACCTTAGCCGTTATTTACAATATGCTGACCGATGTGGTGCTGGGCATGCTCCCGTTCGGGGTGGGCGCGGTACTCGATTTCGTAAACCGCTCGTTCATACAAAACTGCCGGATGATTACCCGCTACGTGGAGAACGACCGGAAAACCGTTGCCGCCGTGCGCCGCAAGGCCGTATGGATGGCTCTGGCCATTGTGGTGCTCTGCGCGCTCATCTATCTGCTTACTCTGTGGATTGGCCAACTGATGCAATGGTTTATAGGGCTCTTCCAATAAGTCTATATACTGGGAAAAACCGGTAAAAAGCAAAAGAATGTTAAACTAAAGTCATCTCAGGCAGTAAATCATCCTCTGCGCTGTTTATATAGGCGAGTACTCGAAGCAAATATGTATCAACCCATAAAACAGTAAACAATGAAAAAAGCATATAAATTTATCGCTCCGGCTCTGATTGGCATTCTTGGATTCAGCTCTTGCAGCAATGAAGAAAACGGTGGATTCCAGTTTCCCACCGCCGAATCCGTAATCGGCAACTATCAGGGCACTATCCAGACTCCGAGTACCGACTCCACACAGCTGAAAGAAACGGCTGCTTCCGTAGGCCTGGACTCCATCTACATTGCCGACATGGCCGTAGACGATATTATCCGTATTCTGGCCGGCGACAGCATTACCGATTCCATCAGCTATCCGGAACAGGTGGCCTACACCATGAAATATGAAAGAAAAATCAACCTGACCTTCGACACCGTGTGGGTGGCAACCCAGCCCGACACACTCCGTTTCGACTATACCCGCGGCGATTCAACCTATCAGATCAAGGTGGTGTTCGACGAAGAGAAGACAGGAGCTTACAGTATATTCGACAGAGAACTAAAACTAAACCTACAAGCAAACAAACTGATCATTAATGAAGATACCGTTCAGACTTTCCATTCTATTCCCTATCAAATTCTACTCAATAAACAATAAGTCCTAAAGAAATAGAATAAAGTCATTATTATCTTCAGTCCGGTTGGAACCTTGCCCATGATTTCAGGTTCCAACCGTTTTTCCTAAAAAAATACGGTACAGATTGGCATGAAAAGCAATAAAGAAACAAACCTGATCCGGGAACTGCAACAAAACAACCGGGACGCCCAGCGCAGGCTTTACCAGCAATACGCCGGAAAGCTGAACTCGGTGTGCATGCGGTATATCGGACATCAAGAAGACTGTAAGGATGTGTTGCAGGACATCTTTATCAGAATCTTCACTTCCATTGTTTCTTTTGAATATCGGGGAGAAGGATCGCTCGAAGCCTGGATCAACCGGATTGCCGTGCACGAATGCCTGTCTTTTCTGAAAAACAAAGGCAGACTGCAATCGTTCATACTGGTGCAGGAGGACCTGCAAAGGGAGTCGGAACAGATCGAAGAGCCTTTTCCCGAACTGGAGAAGGTGCCCGCACAGGTGTTGCAGGAGCTGATTTGCGAACTGCCGCCCGGCTACCGCACGGTGCTGAACCTTTATGTGTTCGAAGAAAAGAGCCACAAGGAAATTGCCCAAATGCTCGGCATCGCGGAAAAGACCTCTTCTTCACAACTTTACAAAGCCAAGGCACTGCTTGGCAAATGGATCAAACGATATAAAAAACAAAATGCTTATGGATGACAAATGGTCTGACCAGTTGCGCCAAAAACTGCAACATCACGAAGAAACGGTTCCCGATGACTTGTGGAACCGGATAGAATGCCGGCTGGAAGAAGCTTCCAAACAGCCCGCAGCCGAGAAGAAAACGAAGCACCGCCCGCTGTATGCTGCCCTGTGGAGCGGAGCGGCGGCAGCCTGTGCCCTGCTGGCGCTGTGGCTGGGAGGGGAATACGGACCGAAGGAGATACCGGCCGGTGCCCCGCACCTGACGGCCGAAATGCCGAAGACCATAGCCCGTAATGCCGACTCCAAGGCCGAAACACCGGAGCAGGAAACTGAAGCGCCGGAACAGGAGACACCAATAGCGGCTGCACCGGACCGCATCCACCACGGACAGGGACTTCCGGAAACGGTTCCGGCAACGACCAAGGAGGAATTGCCGACGGCAGAAACAGCGGTAAAGGAAGAGGAACAACCGGCAACGGAAAGCCCGGCACAAGAGGAAGAGACAGCAACAGTACGCGAACTGGACCGCATACATTTCCCAAAATCCGGCTCCAGCGGAAAGTCCGGCAGCACCCTGCCCGACCACCAGCCTGCGCGCACGGCACAATGCTGGGCACTGGCTATGGCAGCAACACAGGGCATCCCCCAGTCCCAACTGAACTATGGCGGACAGGGAGACATCAACAAGGGTAAGTTCCACACCGCTACCATCAACGGCAGTACCTGGGGCGAATCGCATCTGACAGACATTCTGCTCTACAACAAGAACGGTACTCCCGAGACCGACATCAACCATCATCAGCCCATCACGGGCGGAGTGAAAATCCAGTACCGTCTGAATGATGTCTGGAGTCTGGAGAGCGGACTCACCTATACCCTGCTGCGCTCGGAACTCCGTTCGGGCGGAAACAGCTATTTTTATAAGACAGACCAGCGACTGCACCTGCTGGGCATTCCCATAAAGGTGAACTACACTTTCTGGCAGAACAGACACTGGCAGACCTATGCGCAGGCCGGCATGCTGTTCGAAAAAGATATAGCAGGAAAAGAAACCACGGATTACTATAAGGAAAAACAAAAGGTAAGTTCCGACCGGAACGACATCCGGATACAGGGACTGCAATATACAGCTCTGTGCGGAGCGGGCATCCAGTTCAACTGCACCCGCCATCTGGGCATTTATGCCGAACCGGGACTGGCCTGGCACATTGTGCCCGACAAAAGCATTCAAACCATCTATACGGACAAACCTCTAAACTTTAACATAGAATTAGGAATGCGCCTCAGCTGGTAGGGGCGCATTCCTTTTTTCGTTACTCCGAAACCGCTCTCCGGAAATTATTGGTAAAGATCAACCGGGTGCCTGTGCTGGCATCTGTCTGCACTTCCCGAATGGAAATCCTCTTATCCGTCCATTCCAGAATCTCATGGGTCACGGTGCTTGCTCCAAATCCGGGAGGAGCCTCCTGATTCATCGGAAAGAAGAAAGTGCATCCCTCATCGAGAATCAGATTCTTTCCTTCTATCCGATAAGATGATTCCTTTCTCCATCCGGATACGAAAGTATACAGAATACCGTCGTCTCCGAAACAAATCTTAACATCCTTCTCACCACCCATTTCGTCGCGGGTAATGAGCTTGCCCAGAGGATAAACCACCGGATGCTCCTCACCGTCAATGATGTAGGGATTTCCCCCGTTGGCATCGTAGCCTTCACACATCAGACTCTCATACTCCCAAGTTACACTCGGCTGACCGGACTCTTTTTCAGTCTCCTCTTCGCAAGCTGTCAGGAACAGCGGAAACAGCAAAAGGAAAATTCCAAATAAATTCTTCAGTTTCATGATTTCTGTCTTTTTAGAGGTTTTCATACTTATATCCACAAAAGTAATTAAAATGACAGAAAAAGCAGCCGCAGTATTTTACTTTTTTATCCGATAAATCTCCCTGCACAAAATCCGAGACAAGGCACAACGACAGCACGACAGCCCCAACACTTTCCTTTTGTCACTCTTTTTGCCGATTTGCTGACGCACGCCGCATCCCAAAGCACGAATCGGGAAGGAAAGCTGCATAAATATGCAGAGCAGCACCGCATAAAACAGGTATATATACCGATTTTATGCAAAAAATCAGCCGATAACCCTGCGCCACAACCACAGGAAACCACACGAAGGACCACAGCGGTTGCCGGAAAACACCGTGGTGAATTTCCCAAACGGTCAGGATGAGTGGAAAAAAGCATCCCGAAGAAAGAAAAAACGGCTCCGAAAAGCAGAAAAGAAACGGCTCTTACGGCTATTTCACACAAGGAGCAGACACGGGAAAAAGCAGATTACTCACAATAAGACAGCATCTTACAGCTCCCAAAGAGACCAGAGACTGCGATTTTCACACACTCCCTTCCGTGAATACGTAAAAACTGGAATCTCAACCCGCCGAAATATCATTTTGTCAAAATGTAAGGCTACAGTTGTGCGAATCGTATAAAATTCTTAATTTTGCTCTTTCAGAAATTAATTACTAACAATAACTGTTTACCCTTATGGAAAATCAAGAAAAATTTACCGGTCTGCCCGAAAATGCCTTTCGGGAACTGAAACCGGGCGAGCAGTATGAACCGCTCATGTCGCCGCAGCGACAGTACAAGGAGGTGAATCTGTGGTCGGTGCTGTGGGGTGTGGTCATGGCCGTGATCTTCTCGGCAGCCACTGCCTATCTGGGCCTGAAAGTGGGCCAGGTGTTTGAAGCCGCCATCCCCATCACCATCATTGCCGTAGGTGTGGCCGGAGCCACCCGCCGCAAAGGTGCTCTGGGCGAGAATGTGATGATTCAGAGCATCGGTGCCTGTTCGGGCATGGTGGTGTCGGGAGCCATCTTCACGCTGCCGGCGCTGTATATCCTGCAGGCCAAGTACCCGGAAATGACGGTCAACTTCATGGAGGTGTTCATCGCCTCGCTGCTGGGCGGTGTACTGGGTATCCTGTTCCTGATCCCCTTCCGCAAATATTTCGTGAAGGACATGCACGGAAAATATCCGTTCCCCGAAGCCACTGCTTCCACTCAGGTACTTATCTCGGGCGAGAAAGGCGGCGGACAGGCCAAGCATCTGGTCATTGCCGGACTGATTGGCGGACTGTATGACTTTGCCGTGGCCACCTTCGGTCTGTGGAACGAGAACTTCACTACCCGCTGCATGCAGTGGGGCACGGATCTGGCCGACAAAGCCAAACTGGTATTCAAGATCAACACCGGTGCGGCCGTACTTGGTATGGGCTACATCGTGGGCTTCAAATATTCGCTCATCATCTGTCTGGGTTCCGTGGCCGTATGGTGGGTCATCATTCCGCTGATTGCTGCCATCTGGCCCGACCTGAATGTGAGCAGTGGCAGTGAAGTGATTGCCGCGGCGAGTGCTTCGCCCGAACAGATCTTTGCCTATGCCAAGAGCATCGGTATCGGCGGTATTGCCATGGCGGGCATCATCGGTATCATCAAGAGCTGGGGCATCATCAAGGGAGCCGTATCCCTGGCCGCCCAGGAGATGAAGGGAAAGAACGAAGGCGACAAGCAGGTGGAGCGCACACAGCGCGACCTGTCCATGAAGATTGTGGCTATCGGCTCCGTGATCACGCTCATCGCCATCTTCCTGTTCTTCTATCTGGACATCATGCAGGGCAATCTGCTCTTTGCCATCGTGGGCATCCTACTCGTGGCTGTCATCTCTTTCCTGTTCACCACCGTAGCAGCCAACGCCATTGCCATCGTGGGCAGCAACCCGGTTTCGGGCATGACGCTGATGACACTGATTCTGGCTTCCATCATCATGGTGGCCGTAGGCTTGAAAGGCACCGGCGGTATGGTGGCAGCGCTCATCATGGGTGGTGTGGTTTGTACGGCTCTGGCCAGTGCGGGTTCGTTTGTCACCGACCTAAAGATCGGTTACTGGCTGGGCAGCACACCGAAGAAACAGGAAACCTACAAGTTCCTCGGCACCCTGGTATCCGCCGCTACCGTAGCCGCTGTCATCATGATTCTGAACAAGACATACGGATTCACCAGCGGACAGCTGGCTGCCCCGCAAGCCAACGCCATGGCGGCTGTGATCGAACCGCTGATGAGCGGTGCCGGAGCGCCTTGGTTGCTCTATGGCATCGGTGCCGTAATCGCCATCGTGCTCACGCTGTGCAACGTATCGGCACTGGCATTCGCCTTGGGTATGTTCATCCCGCTGGAACTGAACTTGCCGTTGTTGGTGGGTGGTATCATCAACTGGTACGTAAACAGCCGCAGCAAGGACACTGTCCTGAATGAACTGCGCAACGAACGCGGCACCCTGATCGCTTCGGGATTCATTGCCGGCGGTGCGCTGATGGGTGTGGTGAGCGCGGCCATGAAATTCGGCGGCATCTCCTTCGAGTTTGGCGACTGGTGGGCCAATCCGTGGAGCGAAGTGCTGTCGCTCGTGGTTTATGTGGTGCTCATCTACTACATCATCAAGAGCTGTCTGATGGTGAAGAAATAAACATACACCCCTCCCCTTGCGGGAGATAACCATACAAAAAGCCCTTCCGGCGCGCTCCATCCCGAGTGAATGGAATTGCCGGAAGGGCTTTCTTATTTCAGAAAAACATTTCCGCAAACGGAAAACTGTTCCCGAATTTAATCAACGGTAATGGTCGGAATACCGGTTTCGGTCTTCTCGCGGATCACTTCACAATCCTGAGGCACATTGTAGAAGGCACGTTTTCCAAGAACAACGTTTTCAGGAATATAAATCCGTTTCAGCCTTGGGCAGCTCTCAACAGCATAATCGGAAATAACCTCTACACCTTCGGGGAATACAATCTCTTCCACATAGTCATGTCCCGAAACGACTTCCTTGCCATAAACCTTGTTAGGCTTAAGCACAATTCGTTTGAGCATATTAGGAATGAAATAAGGAGTGGTGGTGTCACCTTCTCTCAGATAAATCACATCTTCATACTCCTCCAGATAGGGATTGGCCGGATCCACATGCACCTGCTCTACCGATTTGCCGTGCACTTTCAGACCAATCACTCCCTGATAGCCAATGGATGCAATGTTCTTTCCGATATACACTTCCTTAATCTCTTCCGGAAACGCAGACTCAGGATTGAAAGCCGTCAGTATAAAACCCTTGGCGCTGTAAGGAACTGTATACTTCGTGTCGCCGGACTTGATTTTTACCAGAGTCAATTCACCGCCACTATACTCCACGAGAGACTTGTCATCCTCAAAAACGGTCCACTCCAGGAAATACGGATTAAAGTCCTTGCAGGCATTCGCATCATCCGCATCGAGCATGAAATTGTTGGTCGGATCACTCAAATACCATTTTCCATCAAGACAAACATACAGCCACGCATGTCCCTGTCCCCAGGTAAATCCGTTGGCACTGACAGCTGGAATATTCTGGGAAAGAAGCATCACTTTGAGCAGATTGGCCTTACCCTGACAGATTCCTTTTCGGTTCTTGAATACGGGATAAGGATCGTTGTCCGATTCCGTATACTCAATGCTGTTAAACACCCAAGTCAAAAGACAGTCGTGAATGGCTTTCTGAGATGTCATTCCAGCCACAATCTTATCCACATAATCCTTGATTTCCTGATACTGCTCTGTGGTGATCTGCGTATCGTACAAAGAAAGTCCCTGCTCCGGATTGCCGGCTTTAAGGAGTTTCATGGCTTTTTCGTGATAGGTACCTTCAAGAGCCACTGCACCGTCCTCTACCGGAAAGAACTGACCGGCATCAGAATTTCCGCTTTCTACCTTTTCTGTAGGAGCAGACAGCTGCAAGTCATCCATCTCTGTGCTGCAAGAAACGAAAACGCCCGCACACAAAAGAGCACAAAAAATAGGTAATTTTCTCATCATAATAATTCAAAAGTTTAAAACAATATTGCCAAATATAATAAAAAACGAATTCCAAAATATAATATATAACCTTTTTTATCAAAACAAGTTTTAAACGAAACAAGAAATTAACATGGAAAGAGATCTTTTAGAGAATTCAGAAACAGCATAAGGCGGCCGGAAAGCCGCATCGCCAAATCCCATGCAGACAGGCGGAAAGGCCGCAAAAGGCTCTCACAAAGGAAAAATACCGTTAAAAAATCTACATTTAAAAAAAACAGGCTTCAAACCTTGGGCAAATCAAAGTTTTGTTATAACTTTGCGCCGCTATTACGAGTTAATGGCATATTTCAAACCTATAAACAATTAAAAATTATTTATGGCAACTAAAATCAGATTACAGCGTAGAGGACGTAAGAGCTATGCATTCTATAGCATCGTTATCGCTGACGTAAGAGCACCACGTGATGGTAAGTTTACAGAGAAAATTGGTACTTACAACCCGAATACCAATCCGGCCACTGTAGATTTGAAATTCGATCGCGCTCTTTATTGGGTAGAAGCTGGCGCACAGCCAACTGATACTGTTCGCAACATTCTTTCTAACGAAGGTGTGTACTTGATGAAACACCTGCGTGGTGGTGTAAAGAAGGGTGCTTTTGATGAGGCTACCGCTCAGGCTAAATTCGAGGCTTGGAAGAGCGACAAGCAGAAGGGTATCGAGGCTTTCGAAGCAAAGAAGGCTGCTGACGCTAAGGCTGCTGCTGCTGCTCGTCTGGACGCTGAGAAGAAAATTAATGAAGAGATCGCTAAGAAAGTAGCTGAAAAGAAAGCTGCTGCCGCTGCTGCTCAGGCTGAGACAGAGGCTGCTGCCGAGGCTACTGCAGAAGAAACTGAAACTCCTGCTGAAGCATAAACATTTTAATTTCTTTCGCTTCTTTCAAACAAACATTTTAGAAAGGTCTTACCCTCGGGTAAGGCCTTTCCCCTTTTTATCCCCTCACCCGTTTTCCGGTTTCCAGAAAAAACGGCCACCGAAAAACGGTAACCGCATCTTGCTGCGGTTGTTTCATTTTTGTAAGGAAACATGGCCTGCGCTTAATATTCTTTATTTTTGGTTTATTCTTCCTATCAAAACGGTGGTTTTTATCTTTTTATCCGTATATTTACCGCAAAACAAACCAAAATCAAAGAAAAACAAACCACTATGAAACTGAAAAACCTTTGCATCCTGACTCTGCTCGGCGGATGCACACTGACCATAATTCCGGGATGCGCACGCAGCACAACAGGACAAAACATGACCGGAAACGGCGACACGGCGCAAATCGTCAAAAAGGCTTTGCAGGAAAAAGCCTTCAAGGTCCATGTCACACAGATGTATCCGCAAAACCGCCGCGCCCGTTCGCTCACCACTTATTACTCTCTGGAGTTGCGCAATGATTCCGTGTTCTCGGATTTGCCTTACTTTGGCGAAGCCTATACTCCCCAGATGCCCAACGACAAGGGGCTGGTATTCGAAGGACCGGTCATGAATCTGAAAATCACTCCCGAACGGAAAGAGAAAACCGTGATTTCCTTCGACGCACGCAACAACGGAGATACTTATACCTATTATGTTACGTTGTGGAACAATGGAGTTTCCGACATCAGAGTGCAGGCCATGCGCCGGCAGTCCATCTCCTATCACGGCGAATTGGAGGAGTAATCTCCTCCGCGGGTGAGAAACAAAGAAAAGAACAGATTTTCTTTGTTTCTCACTTTTTTTTCCTAACTTTGTGGCAGACGAAGAAACAAAGGGGTGCCCGTTTGCTTGGCGGGCTGAGATCATACCCTATGAACCTGAAGCGGATTATACCGACGTAGGAATTGTTTTTTGACAAACCAATCCTTTTCTTTATCGGCATGGCTTTTCGGGCTCCGGAGGTACAGATTCATTCTGTCCGGACATCGGCATGGCGCGCTCCCCCTGACATGAATTCGTCCATACGAATTGTATAACCCGTAAACATATAGTTATGCTGCAATTACAGTTTATCACGCATCATAATGAGCGTTTCTCTTATCTCGACTCGGCACGCATGGCGCTCGAGGGCGGATGCCGCTGGATTCAGCTGCGCATGAAGCAGGCCGGCGAAGAGGAATTCATCGAGACTGCCGAACAGGTACGCCGCCTGTGCGACCGCTATCAGGCCACGTTCATCATCGACGACCATGTGGAATGGGTGCACCGGGTAAAGGCCGACGGAGTACATCTGGGCCTGAAGGATATGCCGGTGGACGAGGCACGACGAATCCTCGGACCGGAGGTGATTATCGGCGGCACGGCAAACACCATCGAGGATGTCGTGATGCATGCCCAGAGAGGCGCGAACTACATCGGTTGCGGACCGTTCCGCTTTACGACAACCAAAGAAAAGCTCTCGCCGATTCTCGGTCTTGAGGGATATCGGAACATCACTGCAGAAATGAAAAAGCGGGGCATCAGCCTGCCCATCGTAGCCATCGGCGGTATCACACGGGCAGACATCCCGGAAATCATGCAGACCGGAGTGACGGGCATCGCTCTGAGCGGTACCATCCTGAATGCGGAAGATCCGGTGGAAGAAACCCGACGCATCCTGCAACTGTAAACCGGCAGCGCTTCATTTCATCAAGAATCAATCAATTAACCGATCACTCAATAGTTATGGAAGATAAAATCAGAATTTCCTACCCGAACTCAGAGAAAGTGTATCTCCAGGGAGTGCGCTTTCCAAACATTCGTGTGGGTATGAGAAAAGTGAACCTGACTCCTACCGTAACCATCAACGACAAGGGAGAACAGGAGTTTCACGAGAATGCCCCGGTGTTTGTATACGACACCAGTGGCCCGTACAGCGATCCGAACATCGAAATCGACCTGAAAAAAGGATTGCCGCGCCTGCGCGAACAGTGGATTCTGGACCGTGGCGATGTGGAACAGCTCGAAGGCATGACTTCGGAATACGGACGGATGCGTCAGGCCGACAAGAGTCTGGACCATCTGCGCTTTGAACACATCACCCGCCCTTATCGTGCCAAGAAAGGCCACTGCCCCACTCAGATGTATTATGCCAAGCAGGGCATCATCACTCCGGAAATGGAATATGTAGCCATCCGCGAGAACATGAACTGCGCCGAGTTGGGCATCGACACACATATCACTCCGGAGTTTGTACGCGACGAGGTGGCTGCGGGACGCGCCGTCATCCCGGCCAACATCAACCACCCGGAAGCCGAACCGATGATCATCGGCCGCAACTTCCTGGTCAAGATCAATACGAACATCGGCAACTCGGCAACCACTTCGAGCATCGAAGAGGAAGTGGAGAAATGTGTGTGGAGCTGCAAATGGGGAGGCGATACGCTGATGGACCTCTCTACCGGCGAAAACATTCACGAAACGCGCGAATGGATTGTGCGCAACTGTCCGGTTCCGGTAGGCACCGTGCCGATGTATCAGGCCATGGAGAAGGTAAAAGGAAAAGCCGAGGATCTGACTTGGGAACTGTTCCGCGACACGCTGATCGAACAGTGCGAGCAGGGAGTGGATTACTTTACCATTCACTGCGGCATCCGCCTGAAGAACGTGCACTATGCCAACGAGCGCCTGTGTGGCATGGTGAGCCGCGGCGGAAGCATCATCTCCCAGTGGTGCAGCTATCATCAGAAGGAAAGCTTCCTGTATGAGCATTTCGACGACATCTGCGACATCCTGGCCCAGTACGACGTAGCCGTATCCTTGGGCGACGGATTGCGACCGGGTGCCATCTTCGATGCCAACGACCGGGCTCAGTTTGCCGAACTCGACACGATGGGCGAACTGGTAGAGCGCGCGTGGGCCAAGAACGTGCAGGCCTTTATCGAGGGACCGGGACATGTGCCGATGCACAAAATCCGCGAAAACATGGACCGTCAGATCGAAAAATGCCACGAGGCTCCGTTCTATACACTCGGTCCGCTGGTAACCGACATCGCACCGGGCTACGACCACATCACCAGCGCCATCGGAGCGGCACAGATCGGTTGGTACGGCACCGCCATGTTGTGTTATGTGACTCCAAAGGAACATCTGGCTCTGCCGAACAAGGAAGACGTGCGCAACGGCGTGGTCACTTACAAGATTGCCGCCCATGCCGCCGACATCGCCAAAGGGCATCCGGGTGCCACCGTACGGGACAACGCCTTGAGCAAAGCCCGCTACGAGTTCCGCTGGAAAGACCAGTTCAACCTGGCTCTCGACCCGGACCGCGCCATGGAATACTATAAGAGCGGTAATCACTTCAACGGCAAATACTGCACCATGTGCGGACCGAACTTCTGTGCCATGCGTATCAGCCAGCGCATGAAAAACTGCGAATTTGACGCCGAAGCACAGGCAAACATTCAGAACGACGAACAATAATAACCAACTAAAAATAAAAGCAAAATGATCGAAACGAAAGTATCACAGGGCATTATCAGCACCTACTTTGAGAAAATGCAGAAGAATCTGAATCTGGACGTAGCCATCGTGGGTGGCGGCCCTTCAGGCATCGTAGCCGCTTACTACTTGGCCAAGGCCGGTTTGAAGGTGGCTCAGTTTGACCGCAAGCTGTCTCCGGGTGGAGGTATGTGGGGCGGTGCCATGATGTTCAACCAGATTGTGGTGCAGGAAGAAGCCATGGATATCGTGCGCGACTTTGACATCAACTACGCTCCGTTTGAGGACGGTCTGTATGTGATGGACTCTGTTGAGAGTACTGCCGCCCTGCTCTACAAGGCCGTACACGCAGGAGCTACCATCTTCAACTGCTACTCGGTAGAGGATGTCATCTTCAAGAATGATGTAGTGAGCGGTGTGGTTGTAAACTGGACCCCGGTGTTGCGCGAAGGTCTGCACGTCGACCCGCTGAACATCTTGGCAAAATGCGTGATCGACGGTACCGGACACGACAGCGAAATGTGCTGCACCGTGGCCCGCAAGAACGGCATCAAGCTGAACACCGAAACCGGTGGTGTGATCGGTGAGCGCTCACTGGATGTGGTAGCCGGCGAGGACGAAGTGGTTAAGGGTACCAAAGAAATCTATCCGGGACTGTATGTCTGCGGTATGGCAGCCTCAGCCGTTTCCGGAACTCCACGTATGGGACCTATCTTCGGCGGTATGCTGATGAGCGGTAAGAAGGTGGCCGAAATGATTATCGAAAAGCTGAAGAAATAAAATCACCGATAAGCAAACAAAAGCCTCATGAGAACATAAAACGACACTCATGAGGCTTTTATCATATTCTGACCTATATCCTTTCAGCTTGAATCAAGAAGGCATCACCAGATGTCCTCCGCCTTTTCAGGATTCTGAAATACTGTTGCTGGAACCAGCTCCAGATAATCCAATAAGATCTCACTATTCATACCAGAAGGTGTCTTTATTCGAAGATAATATGTCTCACCAGCTCGCATATCAAATGCTCCAATAATACGCCGGATAGAAGTTTTTGAATCACGCAGAGATTCTCCTCCCCCCATAAAATTCCGAATTCCTTTAGGAGCCTTCATGAGATTTGCCTGATAAAGAATCAAATCAGAGTCAACAAAAGAATCACTCCAACCAAAGGGAATATAACCCGTGTCAAAATTCACCCGTTCATCAATAGGGATACCTATAGCCGCGATATTATCCTCTGTACCAAAATAATACTGCACAATACCACGTAAAGGATTACTAAAAAATCCCATACGAACCTGATACATGCCATCGGCAGAAACTGGTGGTAATTTTATTAATACATCGCTTCCATCTTTCTGGGCAGGAAGACTCAACTCATCTCCCTGGTAATCACTCCAACCACCTATAAATCCTGGATTATAAAACAGATTTCCGGATAGTACTTTAATATTATCCATATAGTCCACTGGCAAATAAAGAGTCCGGAATGAATTATTCATCAGGCGACGATAGCCCAGATTCATCAATTCGGGAGTCAATGAAGTAAAATCAAAACGCAGTCTTTCTTTTGCAAGTCCATTCAATGCAAAATTATCATCATAAACCAACATTTTATTCAGGAAATAAATATTTCCGTTTGATGCCTTTTGCATATGCTCTCCTGAAACAAGAATGCCCTCAATCTTTACTTTTTGCTCCATAAAGGTTTGCGGGTTATGTTCTACAATACGGTTCAAGCGAACACCGCCAGAAGAAGTACTTTCGTAAAGCTTCAGCAAACGACGATCTTCTCCCATCGTAGTATAATATTCATATACGGGAATTGTAGGATGAGCTATACCTGTTTCCAGAAAGGCGCCAAGATCAAAATCATACTCATTATAATGAATCACCAATTGCTCCGGTCTTAAAATCTGCGGCAAAAGATGATAAGCAACAAAACGGTTTACTACATGACGCGCATCCGTGTACTGATCATTATACAGCATACCTTCAAAAACAGAATTATCCGCATAATGCTCCTGCAAATAAGCCGTCAACGTGGCAGCATCCCGAATACCTCTTGAAGCAAAAACACTATCATGTTCCGCAAAAACAGTAAAGGCATAAGGACGACTTTGGGGAGTTTCGGGAGTTCCCTGAGTTGGATTATAAGGAGGATTATATTCCATAACGAAATCTTCATCCTCTGTTGCCATTAAAGCCTGATCCCATTGTGTTTCCTTCAACAGTTTTGTAAAGACCTTAAAATCGGCCTGCTGTTCCAGAGCTGCGGGTAATAAAAGTGCATCATCTTTAGATACATCACTAGTTTCCTGCGCCATTAATGGAAAGCCACAAGCCAGGAAAACTAGGGTAAGTCCCATTTTTTATAGATGTTATTCATAATCGTCTTATTTATTCGTTTGTTATTGCTTTGTCAATCTGCATGACCACTCCTGATTGCATCTGGTCTGAAAAGAAAAGCTGATAATTAGATTCTCCGACCTCTTTTACATATCGAATTGAACTCGGGATGGTCTTTGCAGTAGATACCGAAAAGACATTTCCTTTATCTCTCCGAACAGAAACAGTCTGAGAAGTATGATTACCAGTCAACAGACAAGTTGTGATTTTGGATTCTGTATTTTCTGGAATATCTGTCATTACATTTCCAAACAAGATGTGCTGATCGATAAAGAAAAACAGTTCCGTAACCTTTTCGAGCACTTCATACTTACCTTTTATCTCCCAATCGGCAGAATCTATCAGATTATCCGCCATCGCCCTGATCTCATCCCAGGAAAGCAAGGTACCACTACGGAAAGCTGCCTCCAAAGCCTCATCCGTAGGAGCAAATATGGTATAGTTTACAGCCGTAGAATTCCAACGGAACTTCTTCTTTCCGGAACTCAAAGTCTCGAAAAAAGAAAAATACGGTGTTCTCTCCCAATATTCATAATCTGGATCAAAAAATCCTAATTGATCCATCAAATCCAAAGGAATATCCTCCAGCAACTGCAAAAACTTTGGAGAAAGTTCCTGTAATGCCTCATGCGTGCTGCACAACGTTTCACTCAACACAGCATCTGTAACGATACATTTTCTATTGTCGGAACCATTCAAGACTTGCACCGCATTGACATTAGTCTGATATTTATTTCCTTTTCTTGTAGCTTCCAATTCATAGGTTCCTTTGTAACCTTCTTCCGATTCTTCAATCATTGAACCAGTCACGGTTTTCAGTTCCTTTCCATTTCCGAAAGCAAACTGATTCATAACCAAACGTTTTAAAAAGGCGCCCAACTCTGCAGAGGAAGGGGTTATTCCTAAAAATCCACCGACCTCACCCGTTTCTGGATCATATCTTTTCAGTTGAGCACGAAAAGGAAAAGAAGCAGCTTTATCCAAAGTTACGGACAAAACGCAAGGCAGGTTCGGAGTCTTTGGATTCACGACTGGAATAGCCTCAAAGGCTTTGTCTGTAGGAATGAAAACACGTGTAATATTAGAAGCATTAAGATAGGGAGCAAACATGTATGGAGCCAGGACAGAGTTTTCCTCAAACAAAATGGTTTTCATGATCTCGCATCCCTCCAGATTCTTAATCTGATCTGTCAGAGTGACCAAGGTGTCATTAAAATAAATTTGTTTCAAATCGGCCAAAGGTACACGAATCTCTCCCTGACTTTTTGTCTTGATGACTTGAGTCTGCCCTCCGTTCTCAAATGTAATGCTATAAGCATCCGACAAATCATACGTTTTGGTCTTGGTCTGTACCTGAATCGGTGTCTGAGCCCACGCGCCGATGCTGGACGCCATCAATATAATCGGTAAAATCTTTTTCATCTCTTCAGAATTTTAATGGTTTGATTATTTACTTTTACTAATAACAATCCTTGAGAGAAATCCATCAACGATATGCTACATGAGGAACCCCGAACAGCAACATCCTTTAGAAGTACACCGGAAGCATCATATACCTGAACTGGCGCATTCCCCGTTACTCCACTGATATACAAGATTCCATTGTCCATACGATAACAAAGAGTCTCTGAAGAAACATTCTTGATATCCGTAGACGGCTGACTAAAAGACAGGGAAGCAACATCATCTATCAAGAAAATAAACTCTGTTTTTTGTAACCAATGATTATATACCTTCAATAGATTCTTCTGCAACTTTACCTCGGAAGAAGCCTCCAGCTGCATTTGCAAAGACGATCCGTCGCGCATTTTCAGAAATGCAGTAAGATCATCTGCGTAGATATTTGGAAAGACCAAACATGCTACAATACTCAATAATAATTTTTTCATGTCTATAGATTTAAATAAAGAACAATTACAAATATATGTTTTAATCCAAGAGAAATAAATTAATTTTGTAGACTTTTTTTACACAGTATTTAAAATACGAAGACCACAAAAATGTAAAAAAAGACACAAGGCATCATGGAATATATAAAAAAAGAGTTATCCCTCTTTTCTTACGAAAGAAAGGCATAACTCTTTTATCTCAAAACATGTATTTTGTATTTTCCGAAGAAGTCCTTATCAGAACCTCCCCCGTTTTGTAGTTCACCAATAATCAGAATGCATCATGCTTCGCGATTCGGATTACTTGTTCTGCTTGATTTCCTTCAGCATTTCCTGAACAGCGGCCTCCAATTGAGCATCCTTGCCGGCAAGCACATCTTCAGGTTTGTTATACACCTCGATGTCGGGATCAAGCTGCTGGTTCTCCAGAACACCGCCACGCATATCCACGGCAGTAACCTGAGGAATACCGAACACCAGTCCGCCATCGAGATACTCCCACCATACGGCTGTCATGGTTCCCGGAACCGGAGCACCGACCAGTTTACCAATACCCTGCTCCTTATAATACCAAGGAGTTCCGTGAGCATTGGAATAGTTGTCCTCACAAACGAGCATGCACGAAGGTTTGAACCAACGGTCGAACGGGTCGTTACCGATGAACTGGCCGCGCGGTTTGTACTGCAGCGTGCGCTTACCGCTCAGCAGGATACAGATATCGTCGTGCAGCCAGCCGCCTCCGTTATGACGGGTGTCTACCACCACGGCATCCTTGTTACGGTTCTCGTCGCTCATCAACTCCTTATAAAGTTTCTGGAAACAAGCTGCGTTCATCTCCTTGATGTGCACGTAAGCCACACGATTGTCGGACAACTGCGCTACCATGCGCTGATTGCGTTTTACCCAGCGGTCATACAGCAAATCACTTTCACGACCGGAAGAGATCGGCTTCACGGTCACATGGAATTCCTTACCGCCATCTTTTACCGTGAGGCGTGTGTAGCGGCCCACCTTGCCTTCGAGCAACGGATAATAGTCCATTCCAGCCTTGATTTTCACTCCGTCAATAGCCAGAATCACGGCACCGGCCTTGATCGGATGAGCAGCCAGTTCAACCGGACTGCCCTCGAGCACTTCCTTCACCTTCAGTCCGTCGCCCTGATAAGTCTCATCATAGAACACACCCAATGAGGCTGTAGGCAACGCGCCGCCGTAACCGCCGAAACGACATCCTGTGTGCGACACGTTCAGTTCGCCCAACATCTCGCTCGCCATTTCGGCAAAGTCATAGTTGTTGTTGATGTGAGGCAAATACTTGGAATACGTCTTATAGATGGCATCCCAGTCAGCACCATTCATATTCGGATCGTAGAGTTTGTCTTTGGTCTGTTTCCAGATGTGCTCAAACTGGTAAGCACGCTCCTCGTCCGGACGCGAAGTATAGAAAGCCTCAAACGGTACATTACTGATGCGTCCGTTTTCGATATCCAGTTTCTTGATCATGCCTCCGCTGGCCATATAGGCATTTTTCACTTCCGGATCGGCATCCAGATTGGCCCAGTCCATACCGCGCATTTTCAGTTCATTGCGATACTCCTTGATGTGCTGCACCCAAAGTCCGGCACCGCCCTCGTATGGAGCCACATAATACAGTTTGCTTCCGTCCTTGCTCAGCACGGCATCGCCCAGATTGGTAGAATAAGGAGTGAGGCGCAGCGTGCGTTCCTCCAGATGTTCCAGGTCGAAGACCAGATCCTTGTTCTTCTCCTTTTCCTTGTTGGCCTCGTATTTCTTGCGCTCCTTGTCAGACATTTCCTTGACCTTCTTCTCCTCGGCCTCTTTCTCTTCCTTCTCACGCTCGGCCAGAAGTGCCAGTTCCTCCTTGTTCATCATAAAGCGGTCGTAAGCATCCGCATCGAAGAACATGATGTACTCGTCACGCTGTGAGCCCCAGGAACCGTGGCTGCGATAACCCGAACGGTCGCTCTGGAAAATCATGGCCTTACCGTCGAGCACCCACTTCGGACTACCCTCGCTGTAACCGCTGTTTGTCAGATTGTGGATCACCCCGCTGCCGTCGGCTCTGACAAGCGCGATGTCCTTATTGTTCCAGCCACCCACACCGATATACTCCGTGAGCAGCCATTTGCCGTCCGGGCTCCAGGTAAAGTCCTGATCACCGTCGGTATAAGAATACTGATATTTGCCGTCCATCACCGTGCGCACCTTGCGCGACTTCACATCGAGCACACAGATTTCGGTACGGTTCTTCAGGAAAGCCACCTCGCCTCCCTTCGGATTATACACCGGCTGGAAGGCTGTGTATTTGCCATCAGTAAGTTGTTCTTCCTTGATCTCGGTGGCATAAGTAAAGTTCTTCTCATCCTTCTTGACCAGACTGGCCTGGAACACCTGCCACAGGCCGTTGCGCTCGGAAGCGTACACCAACGAACGACCGTCGGGCGCGAAATCCACGGTACGTTCCTTCTGCGGTGTATCGGTAATCTGCTTGGTCGTTTTATAATCAATCGAAGTGACATACACATCACCGCTCATCACAAAAGCGATCTCATTGCCTTTTGGCGATACGGAAATCTCACTGGCTCCGGATGAACGCAACTGACGGATCACATCGCGCTGCATGTCGTCGCGTGTGATGCGCACCGTCACCTTTTTCGGTTCCCCGCCCGGCTGCAAGGTGTAGATTTCGCCATCGTAGCTATAGCACAACAAATCGTTGTCCGAAGCCGACAGGAAACGCACCGGACAGTCCTTATAGTGTGTGAGCTGCACCGGATTGTCCTGCACGGAAAGACCTTTCTTGAAAATATTGAAAGAGCCGCCCTCCTCGCTCAGATAATAGAACTGGCTGCCGTCGGCCGCCCAGAGCGGATTCCGGTTCTCGCCCTTGAAGCTGGTAAGCTGGCGATAGTTCTTTCCGTCGTAGAGCCACACGTCGCTGGCGATGCTCGAAGTCTGATGCTTGCGCCAATAGTCCTCATAGCCCTTGACATCCTCAAAAAGCACACCCTGACGGCCTACATCGGGATTGCGCATGGTCCATTCGGAGTAAAGCTGCGGACGGCCGCCCTGCACACTTACCTTATAGATATGTGTGTAGATACCGCTCGGATATTGCGTATTGTCCACCGAAGGCATGCCCCAGGCCGAGAAGAGCACCTGCTCATTATCCAGGAAAGCCACCGGGATTTCATTTCCCGAATTTGTGGTGATGCGCTTCGGCGCTCCCCCTTCGAGCGAAGACACATACACATCCATACTACCCTCGCGCGCACTGGCAAAAGCAATGTGCTTGCTGTCGGGGCTCCACACCGGAGCGTAATCATAAGCCGTATTGGCTGTGAGCTGGCGCGCTTCACCACCCACAGCCGGCACCGTGTAGATGTCTCCGCAATAAGTAAAGGCAATCTGCTTTCCATCCGGTGAAATGGAACACCAGCGAAGCCATCCGGGCTGCTCGCCGGCAGCCCACAAGTTGGTCTGGCAGGCCAGGGCCAAACCGAACAACATCTTCTTATTCATAAAGCAAAATGATGAGTTAAACCATAATTAATAAAGGACAAAGTTAACCATTATTATCCTAAGAACGCCACCGCATTGAAAAATAAAACGAAAAATAATTGAAACACTATGCGGGCTAATAGTTTTTTCTTACCTTTGCAACAAAAATAAGTGTTAAAGTTCTTATGAAATTGATTTTATTGACCAACGAGGAGTTCTTTGTTGAAGAAGATCAGATCATCAGTCTGCTTTTTGAGGAGGGTCTGGATGTTCTTCATTTGAGAAAGCCGGGCTCCGATCCGGTCTATTCGGAAAGACTTTTGACACTGTTGCCCGACGAATATCACAAGCAAATCGTCGTTCATGATCATTTTTATCTGAAGAAGGAATTCAACCTGATGGGTATTCATCTGAACAGCCGCAATCCGGAACCTCCCGCAGGCTATAAGGGGCATGTAAGCAAATCGCTCCACAGTCTGGAAGAGGTGACTGCCGAAAAGAAAAAGTTCGACTATGTATTCCTGAGTCCTATTTTCGACAGCATTTCCAAGTCCGGATATCCGTCTGCTTTTGACCGCACTCTGTTGGAATCCGCCCATAAATCCGGAGTGATCGACCACCGCGTGATGGCGCTCGGGGGCGTTTCGCTGCAAAACATACCGATAATCAAGGACTGCGGCTTCGGCGGCGTGGTTATCAAAGGCGATCTGTGGAACCGGTTCGACATTCATTCGAACAAAGATTTCAAAAGCCTGTTGGACCACTTCAAGATGCTGAGAAAGGCCGTAGGCTGAAAAAACGAGTATTGTAACCCACAAATATTTTTTAAAACGATGAGCGAGAAAAGACCATTTAAAGTATTCTCAGGAACCAATTCAAAATATTTGGCTGAGAAAATCTGTGCAAGTTTGGGCTGTGAACTGGGTAAACTGCAAATTACTCACTTTGCTGACGGTGAATTTGCCGTTTCTTATGAGGAATCTATCCGCGGACGCGATGTATTCCTGATCCAGTCAACCTTCCCGAACTCAGATAACCTGATGGAGTTGTTGCTGATGATCGACGCTGCCAAGCGTGCGTCTGCCAAAAGCATCATTGCCGTTATCCCTTACTTCGGCTGGGCCCGTCAGGACCGCAAGGACAAGCCACGTGTTTCCATCGCAGCCAAGCTGGTAGCAGACATGTTGAGTGTAGCCGGTATCGACCGTTTGATCACTATGGACCTGCATGCCGATCAGGAGCAGGGATTCTTCAATGTTCCGGTTGACCACCTTTATGCTTCAAGCGTGATGTTGCCTTACATCCAGTCACTGAACCTGGAGAATCTGGTTATCGCCACTCCAGACGTTGGTGGTTCTAAGCGCGCCAGCACTTATGCAAAATACCTGAACTGCCCGATGGTTCTGTGTGACAAGAAGCGCGAAAAGGCAAACGTAGTTGCCAGCATGCAGATTATCGGTAATGTAAAGGATGCCAACGTTATCCTCGTTGACGACATGGTAGATACAGCCGGTACAATCACCAAGGCTGCCGACCTGATGAAGGAAAACGGAGCCAAGTCAGTAAGAGCTATCGCTTCTCACGGTGTGATGTCAGGACCTGCTTCTGAGCGTGTTCAGGACAGCTCTCTGATCGAGATGGTATTCACAGACAGTATTCCTTACTCAAAGCGTTGCGACAAGGTAAAGCAGCTGTCTATTGCTGACCTGATTGCGGAAACCATCCGTCGCGTAGAAACCAATGAGTCTATCAGTTCACAATACTTAGTGTAATAGACATTAATTACAAACAAACCGAAAACTGCTTTTAGGATTTATCTTAGAGGCAGTTTTTTTAATTTCATTACCAATTATGACTAAATCAATTTTAAAAGGCCTGCTGGCATCCTTGCTGATTCCAGTATGCTCGTGCCAGAACAATGAGTTTACCTTTACCGGAAAAGCAGAAGGCATTCAGGACGGCGACACGGTGTTCGTGGCCCGTCTTAACAATGCACAATGGGAAATGCGCGACACGCTTGTGGTCAACAACGGAACCTTTACCCTGACCGGAAAGGCTGACTCCTGCGAAATTCTCAACTACTGGATTGACAACGAAAACGGCTCTTATCAGGGTTTCTTCTTTAGCGAACCGGGAAAAATAACCCTGAACGCAGGTCCGGAAAAAAGCGTGGTGGGCGGAACTCCACTGAACGACCTCTATCAGCAGATCAGCGACTCGCTGTACGGATTCAGCGACCGCATTGCCGCACTTTATGAAACAGGCGACCCGTCTTCTGCGGCAACCGCACAGAAAGGCGAAGCGCTGAACCAGGAAATCAGAAACTATCTCAAGACACAGATCACCGAGAATGCCGACAATCCGGTGGGGCTGTTCCTGACCATTACCAATGCCACTGTTTTCTCTCCCGAAGAGATGGAGCAGCTGATTGCCTCACTGCCGGAAAAGACCCGCAACAACGCTGCCGTAAAAAACATATCTGCTGCCATTGAACAGCTGAAAAAGAATGCCGTGGGCCAACCGTACACGGACTTCGAAATGAATACTCCCGAGGGAAAAGCCATCAAGATCAGTGATTTCGTGAGCAAGAACAAAATCACCGTGCTCGACTTCTGGGCCAGCTGGTGCGGTCCCTGTATGGCCGAAGCACCGGAAATGGTACGTATCTATGAGAAATTCCACGCTCAGGGAGTGGAGTTTGTCGGCGTATCGCTCGACACCGACGAGAAAGCCTGGAAGAAAGCCATTGCCGACAAGGGGCTGAGCTGGCCACAGGGTTCGGAACTGAAAGAGTGGCAGCAGAACAACGGAGCGCGCCTGTATAATGTAGAGGGAATCCCTTACACCGTTGTCCTGTCACAGGAAGGTACCATTCTGGCCAAGGGACTTCGTGCAGCCCAGCTGGAGGAGTTCATCGGCGCTACCCTGTCCAAGGAAAAGGCTCAGTAATCGTCAGACACTCCCCCTTTGTATCACTAATTCATAAAAACAGCATTTTGTCATGAACAGTATAAAAGGTTTGATTTATGGAATTGTGACTTCGGTGACTTTCGGTCTGATTCCTCTCTTTACCCTGCCCCTGATGAAGGAAGGCATGTCGCTCGACTCGATTCTGTTCTACCGGTTTCTCTTTGCCACCATTGCCCTGGGCATCATGATGAAAGTACACAAGGAACCGTTTGCCATCAAGATGAACGACCTGCCGCTATTGGTGCTGCTTTCGACCTACTACATGGTCTCTGCACAGTTCCTTTTCTGGGGATACGACTATATGGGTGCCGGAGTGGCCACAACACTGCATTTCACCTATCCGGTGTTTGTCACCCTGCTGATGCTCATTCTGTTCCGCGAAAAGGCTTCCTGGGTCACCTGGCTGGCCATCATCTTGGCGGTTTACGGAGTGGCACGCCTGTCCATCGGCGGCGAAGACCATAAGTTCAGTTTCTTCGGTGTCGGCATCGTGTTATTGTCCGCATTGGGCTATGCCGCCTATATCACAACGGTGAACAAGTCGCATCTGCGCACCATGCCCAACCGTAAGCTGGCTTTCTATGTGTTTGTCTTCACCACCCTGCTTTTTGCCGGAAAGGTGTCTGTAACACAAACGCTGCAGCCTATTCCCGACGTCATGTCCGGCGTGAATCTGGTATTGCTGGCCGTGCTGCCTACCGTGATATCAAACATCACCCTGCTGCTGGCCGTGCATCATATCGGTGGCACCATGACTTCGGTATTGGGAGCTCTGGAACCGGTTACGGCCGTATGTATCGGTGCCTTTGTCTTCGGCGAGGCCTTCACCTGGCAGCAGGGACTGGGCATTGCCATGATTCTGGTAGCCGTGACACTGATCATCCTCGGCAAACCGATACAGAACACGCTGTCGTCTGTCGTGAAGTTGATCCGTCCGCGCCATTCGTGAAACAACAGTGCGCCCTGCAAACACGGATACTACTGCTTGCAGGACTGAAATATCCAAAACTCCCGGAACTCAAAATGTTGGGTTCCGGGAGTTTTTTCTTGCAGATGGTTCCCGAAATCACTGTTTCGCAAACTGTCTGTTTTTCTAAAAAAAGATTTCTGGAGCATATTCTGGATGCCAGCACGCCTAAATCTGGAAAACGATGCAGCATCATTTTATCGCTTTTACCGTTCTCAGGGCTTCGAACAGAGAAGCAGAACTTCAGAAGAAATATTTTTCATCGTCATGAAACCGGATTTTCATCAGGATGCTTTCCGAAAATCGTGCGCATCATCGTTCCAAGAGGCCCCAAAAGCTGGTATTTCTCTTCCGGAAACGCACAGAAAAATCCGAAAACAAAACCGCTGAATCTTAAACAAGCAACACACAATCAGCAGGATAAGGGCATTTCAAGCCTCTCAGAGTCCTGAAATCCGGTCAGCTGATGCATATACGATAGTGTTTCACTAAGTGTGTCTGAGGCTAGTTTGCCTTAGGAGTGATGATGC
>OGGJ01000026.1_pt1 | contig 152110 bp, 119 predicted proteins | sample 1571071 | NCBI WGS metagenome assembly OGGJ01 (sample SAMEA2581954, study PRJEB24529) | metagenome | biome: Human gut stool | place: China | collected 2011
CCGGGCGGATTCGGGACTTTAACCCGTTAGAAACGTGCGCCGCTAGGCGCACAACGAACAATATCCCCGTCAATGACGAGGATATCTTCTATGCTGGTGTGCAGTAATCTGCTTAAGATTACAAAATTGTCTAAGCTCGGTAATGATCTACCTGAAATCCATTTGTAGACTGCTTGTGGATTTTCAAATCCCATAGCATTCTGCACGTCTTTCACGGTATAACCATTTTCCACGAGCAGTTTCTTAATCTGTCTTCCTGTTTCTTTTTGCAGGACCTGCAAATACATTGGTTCCATCTCTTTGTACCTCCGTAATTTTCTTCCATCCCGAATCACAAGTTTACCTGTAGATGATTAGTATAACGGATTCTATTACTAATTGCATTAAACTTTTGGTTTAAGATTTACTAATAACTCAATCCCACAGGTCATAGAAATATTGTTTAAGCATATCTATAGCTTCATCCTTACACTTTCTTCTATATTCTTCCAAACGCTTTTCTTCTTCGCGATATTTATCGGAAATCTCTTTATACTTAGGCAACTCATCCATAAAATGAATTGTTCCTCCGCCACCGCGCTTTCTATTTTCTTCTAATTCTTTCTCAGTTTGAAGTTTATTTCCAAATAATCCAAATCGTTCCGTAAATTCATCCATTGCTTTGGAATGCGCTTCATCAAATGGATTCTTTTGTGAGCATGTATCTTTCTCCGCTTCTCGCCATAAAAATATCATTTTGTCTAGAATGCAATTCCACTCCTCATGGCAGGTATCATTTACAAGAATTCCATTTTCATTGGTATAGTTTTCTCCCAAATATCCTGGTGAACCCGTTCTTGTATCTCTCAGTGTTTGCAGCATATCCGGAATAAGCGTCTGAAGAAAAGAAAACATCCCCCAAACATCACAATCACAATAGCCCCTTGTAATACGCTGTTTACTCCACTTTACGCATTTAAAAAAATGTTTTATTTTTGCCAAGATTTTGCTTTTCTTTCCGAGACCTGACATAGCAAAATCATATTTATTCCATATATTCATTGGGTCTCTTACTTCATAGCTTTTGCTTCTTCTCATTCCAATCCATCCCTAACTTAAAATGGAGCCATAGCTTACGCCATGACTCCACCATTAAATATTTGCCCACATTGCAGCCATGTGGATATTCCTCAGTCAACTGGCTTAACACTTTAACCATCTTCATGGATTTCAGCATATCTCTATGCCTAAATCAATGTTTTTATTTTACCTAAAACAATTCAATCATTTAAAAGTTTACAATTCACAATTAAATGTTCAAATAAGACACAAAACCGTTAAAATTGGAGATGATTATCAGTCATCGCTGTTAAACCAATGTTTTCAAAGATAGGATTCGAACCTACAACTTCACGATTACAAATCATGTGCACTACCCATTGCGCTACTTTGTATATTGGTAACCCAATTTTCGCTGAATTGGTATACTTATCTTGTAACGTAACCCTGTTACGGGAAGCCAGATTTAGGATTTTCGCAATGCAGGCAAATACTTTATGCTATTTCAATCAAAGTAGTCGCATTAGACACTTTAATCTGAGTATCTAATTCCTTTAAAAGTGTATTGTTCTTTTCCTCCAGGCTCTCTATCTTTTTCTTGATATCAAGCGGATCCACAAGCTCTGTTGTGTTTTCCTTCACATATGCATCCACGACTCCAAGAGGCTTATCGTCTTTTGTTTTACTGTCTTTTCCGAGAATGCTAAGGCGCATGCTCTCAGCAGTATTCTGAAGCTGACTGTTCTTAAGATCACATGTGCGCACACGCTCGTTATACTCATCCTGCATTTTAGACTTAAGGATTCCTTCAAAATCAGCTTCTCCATCGTATGTTCCTAGTCCACGAAGTCTGCTTCGAAGCGAAATAGCTCCAGCAACTGTGAATTTTCCATATGATGTTGTGATTTCTGTTTCAGCATTGGATGCAACAATAGCTGCATCAATTTTCTGGAATCGTTCAATCAAATCAACAATCTGCTGATATGCCGACTCCGCTTCTTTCGCATATTCATCCTTGCCAATGCGCTTTGAATATACTTTATCCTCATTTGGCTTTATGGTATCCACAAAACTTGCTTTGTCAATTTTATCTGATATCTTCTTTACTAGTAGGTCTCTTTCGTCAAGAGCCTGTGTTACTAACATCTTTTCGCTCATAAAAAATCCTCCCTTAAAATTATCTCTTAATATAATTCTAAGGGAGGATTCATGTAATGTCATTGAACTTGTAGTTCAAAAATTATGCTGCATTTAATTCTCTCATTTTCTTATAGTAGGTATAAACTCTTCTCTCCTGATCCGTAAGACATGCATCCATTTGACTTTTTGTTCTTCCAGCATTTCCGCAAACAATTGAATCCATAGGAACTTGAAGCATTTTGCTAATTGCATACAGATTATCGACTGTTGGCATACTAACGCCATCCAACCATCGATAAACACTCTGCACACATCCAAACCCTAAATATTCTTGAATATCTTTTGGTTTTACTCCTCTCATATCCATAATTCTTCGAAGATTAACACCTGTTTCTTTTTTATTAATTGTTGGAAACATACTATCGCCTCCTTTGCACTAAATTCTTGTTCTACTCAGTTCTTACACATACTTTCTTCCCCGAAAAAGCAATTCCAAACTTCAAGATTTCCGTAATTCCATCCTCTTTCATTTCAGAATCGTATCGCAACTCACCAATTTGCTTTAATGCTTCATTAGACCATTTTTCAAGCTCAACATCGCTTAATTTTTCTTTCCACTTTAATTCCAAAATAATACCAGGATACCTTTTTTCTCTTGGAATTAAAGAAACATCAAATCTGCCATCTCCAGATTCTCGGTTCGATTTAATCTTATACTGATTATCCATTAATGCTATTAATCCTAGCATCAAACCATGATAAAATCCTTCAGCTCCACCATCGAAGAAGCTAATTGATTTATCCATATATTCCCCAATAGCGCTCTGCAACTTCTTGTAATCATTGGCATAAAGACTTTCTGCAATCTTATTTGCTGTAGTCCTTGTAATTGCTCCAGTTTGCAAGAAATGTGACAAGATTTCACTCTTATATACAGTTGCAATCTCTCTATTTGGAATTGATACTTCACATAAATATGAACCATCTGCTTGCAGTTCCTTTTTAGGAGTTTTCAAATAGCCAGCAACCAACAATAAGCTATAAATATTTGCTGGATCCTCCGCAAGCGATCTATACACCACATTTTGATCAATTCTTGCAACTACTCTTTCTCCTTGCAAAAGGTCATATAATCTTTCTGTAATATCATCTGTAGCCACTCTTAGTACATCATCAAGAATTTCATTTTTTCCTGTATTTACCCAATATGCTTGAGGAAGGCATCCCTTGGAAATATAGTTGATTACAGACCATGGATTATATATTTCTTCGCTACCAAACAAATATCCATCGTACCAGTCTTTAAGTTCCTCCTCTTTATCTGATACTCCATAGTAACTGAGCATTGCTTTCACTTCAGATTCTGTAAATCCAAAAAAGCTATCGTATTCTTCATCCATTACGGAGTTCACTGTTAAATTATTTAGACCACTAAAGATACTTTCCTGAGCAATACGCAAAATTCCTGTTAGGAAACCATAGGATAAATTCTTATTATCCTTAAATGCTCCTGAAAAGAAATTTCTCATGAATCCAATAATTTCATCGTAGAAATCCTTAGAGTATCCCTCTTGAATCGGAGTATCATATTCATCAATAATGATTACTGGAGCCTTATCATAATGTGAAGCAAGCATTTTAGATAGTCTTTCTAGCGAAGAAGTAAGCTCCACTTCATTAGCTGTAGCGCTAATAATCTTTGTAAAATACTCCTTCTCATATTGTGAGAGCTTATCACTATTTAGTAGCTCTTGATGTCTTCCATACTCTTCTTGAAGTAGTCCCCTTATTTTATCTAATGTTGCGTCCCAAGTATCAAATTTAACATCCTTAAAAGTTAAGAATATGACTGGATATTTTCCTTGATGTGAACGATACGCTTCTCCACATTGCCAAATATTTTTATCGGCAAAATACTTACTAGTATCCCTATCTGATATTTCAAAGAACACTCTGAGCATATCCATATTCAAGGTCTTTCCGAATCTCCTTGGTCTCGTAAACAAAGATACCAATGGCTTTTGATCCAAGAATTCTTTGATTAATAACGTCTTGTCGACATAGTAATATTCTTCTTGCGCACGAACATAGTCAGAGATGCCGATTGGTAATGATTTAACTTCTGCTTTCGCAACCATATTTTTCTTGATGTATTTTCCATTAGACACTCTTCCATCCATTGGCTTTGGAGAGTCGTCTGGAATTAACCAATATCCTTTTTCTTTTATTGCACCCTGTATTCTTCCTTTTTTGCACATATCATTTACGGAACGTGGAGAAACATTCCACTCTAAAGCCTTTTCTTTACAAGTTTTCATATATATATCAGCTCCTGTCATTCGCAATATTATTCCTCATCTTACGCAAATTATACCTCAGTAAAACGTAAAAAGTCAAATCAATTCGATATTTTGCGTTTAATTATTGCGTTTGCTTAATGTTTTGCGTCTTGTATTTTTCGGCACTTTTATTTTGGTTTTTTCAGTCCACAAACTTGTTTGTAGCATATTACTCAGACAAGTTTAACTCCACTGAAAAAGGACCAGCCCAGCTGATCCTCTCCCATCCCCGCAAGAGTGTTATTTTTGTGTTATTTTTTAACCTCGCATACCCGCAAGCCCTTGCTATTACTGGCTTTCTAGAAGAAACGACATAATCTGCCGTGGCAGATGAATAAAACTCTAATCATAAAAATCTCCTATCATAAAAAGCCGAGAAATGCCGAGTTTTGGGGCGTTTTGCCGACTTGTTTCTTCTATTATAAAAGTTACATTTTAAGTGCCGATTTTGCACCCCCTTGGAGTATTTCTAAACCGAGGAGGTGCATCGTTAAAAAGTATATTTTCACTATTTCACGGACGTTAAAATTCCATCAAGGAATTTGATTTCATTACATCGCATCTGCTCTGTGAAAGCACTATATACATCTATTCCGGTTGGAATCTGAAATCCGTGCTTGATGAGACAAATATCCTCTCGTGCCTCTACATTCTTCTCATAAGTCGAACCGCGGTTGAGCCACATAACAGCATCTTCTTCCTCTCCCATTTCAGGATAAAAATAAAACCCTTTCTTGGCATCAAATCGGAACATATATGCCAATACTTGCAGATAGTCCTTGTTTCCAATATTATCAATCGGTTTGTACTTCGCATCTGCAATCACTCGTGCCTCTGAGTCTCTGCTGATGAAATCTGGGTAGATAAGTCCGCGATTATGGTCAAACAAACGCTGAGAACCTTTTGTAGCTTTGTTCATCGGATGATAGAAAATCTCGTCCACAATCGAATTCATATACTCTTCCCAGAGCCATGCGCCATCAAAAAGCAATCCATATACCTTCTTGCTTCCCATTCCAATCTGATGTTTCTGATGCTGTAAGATAAGTAGACACAAGTTCTGCAGTTCACAATATTCTCGGTAATATGCGTGTCTAATGGTATTGGTCTTATTTACATCAATAATCTTCTGTCGGTTACACATCTCGTAGTTAGGAGTGGCAGCTACAACATCCTTGACCTCATCCTTAGCCTGTGCAAGCAGTTTATGTCCGTATGGCTTATGTTTGATAAACTCCACCGTATGACGGATTAATTCCATCAAATCATTATCAAAGGAATACTCCCTCTGCGAATATGCTACATTGCCAACAAACGGTGTATTCTTAACAATATGTCTCGCTATATCTATCGTTCCCTTAACATTGCTGTCATTGTATGTTTTTCTCACATAAGTCTTAAAGACACCCTTACGCATAGCACTCTTTAAGTAATGTGGGAAGATAAAAACAAGCAGATTGAAAACACGATCATCATTGTTCGCATCTGTTTCCAAATCTACAATATTCGGGACATCAAATACTCTCTCAAGCAAATATTGAAACAGGAAATCCCGCCCATTACCACTAAATCTTGATTCAACTATGAGTTTCTCATCTCCAAGTCCCATGAAGCCCATGACATTGCTCGACAAATAATAATTGTTTACACTCTGTAAAATCATCTGGTCTTTTGTGATATCATCTGCCTCTCTAAGAATTTCCGGGAATACAAATATCCCTTCATTCTCCAACTGCTCCAAAGTTTTATCTGCAATTTTGCTTGTCAGAAGTGATATGCCAGACAATGACTCCTTAGGTATTCTCGAATTATCTTTTATTTTAATTCGACTCATCTACATCAGCTCCATCCGACTTTCCCTGGTTATATGCTTTCTTAAATCGCTCCATAATACCTTCTTCATCATACATACCGTTTATGTATTCCTGTAACAACGGATGTAGGTAATCTGACCATAACTGGTCAAAGTCAATATTCTTCAGCTTCAAGAAATAGGATGCACCAATCTGATAGTTTTCATTCAGACCTTCTGTTGCTGCAATTTCCACATTCAAAGCTGACATTCTGGCAATTGCCTCAGCCTCTTTCTCTTCGTTGTTTAAGTTAGCAAGCATCTCAAGGCGCTCATCTGCACGAAGCTCCACAAAACGGAATCTTCGTCTCATAGCGAAATCAAAGCTGTCTACAGATCTGTCAATATCATTCATCGTACCAATGATATAAACATTATCTGGAATATAGAATTTTTCATTGCTATCAGCATGAAGGTTTGCATACTGGGTGGAAACCTCTCCTGCCACACCTCTGTATCCTGGATCAACAGCAAAGAACAACTCTCCGAAAATCTTAGATATCTCACCACGATTTATCTCATCAATGATGAATACATATTTCTTCAACTCTTCCTGTCTTATAATCTTTGCAGTCTTTTTCTTTTTCTGAATCTCGTTAAAAATAACAAGGTTGTAGGAATATCTCTGCTGTGTAAAATTTATATTGAAAAATTCCGTAATATCTTTTAATTTGTTAAATTCTCTTCCAGACTCTAACATCTGTCTAATTTCAGAAATATTCAATCGGATACTGTTGATGGATGCATTTTGTGGTATTGAAAGATAAATATGCTCATCATCGACATCTGTGATTGTAAATTCTGTACCCGTTTTGGTCTTGAATGTATTATTTCCTGTGTCCACATCATCAAAGAACTCTTTCATTGCTTCTTGAACAGATAATTCATTTGCAATGACCTCTGTGGACTTTTTAGAATTCTCATAGTTTCTTCTAGCCTTATCCACGAATTTCTTAAACACGCCATCCTGCAATTCAAACCCCATGGAACCATCTTCATTCGTCTTTGGACGGAGTCCTTCTACAAAATCCGAATAGTCATAACTTGGGTGAAATTGGACAAACTCTACCTGTTGCTTTTGCTCATCTGTGAGCATCGTATAATCATCAAAATAGCCATTGCTAATAATGTCAGTAGCAATTTCTTTTGCAAGATAAGTCTTTCCAGTTCCTGGAGCGCCTCGGAATATAATGTTCTTAGATTCCACAAGCATAGTAGAATATGGATTCAGATAGCCATTAAATTCTGCTGGTTTTACTTCCTCTACAACTGCTGCCTTTTCCTTCTCGTCCTTCTCACGATAAACCAATTTGAAGGAATCTCCCGGATTACCGAAACGTTTCAAACACTCCTGTACAAATCTAAGAGTTGTAAAGATATTCCATGAATAAATTACAAATTGTCTGCCATCATCATAATCATACGACATTGTATTGAACGGATGTATATTGTGTGCTTTTGCTTCGTCCCTGCTGTAATAAATTCCACGAATCATTTCCTTATCCGGAGCATATTGACATATTGGAAACTGTTCTTTTTCCTCTACTGGCAAGGCTGCAATCTGTTTTTCATAAATTTGAAACGCAATACGTGGTAAAGTTTGGTTTGTATTCCGTCTCTCACCTTTCCCATATTTTCTTTTGATAACAGTTCCATCGGCAGAAACAAATGATGCATCCAAAGGTTTGAACACATCTCCTGCACTAATATTATCCATAGTGAATGAATCATCAGTAGAAGTAACAGACTCTGATGTTATAGTAATCTCGTATTTTGTCTGCTTAATCTGAATCTCATATCCTTTTGCAGTAAGATAGTTTTTTGCTTCGACAGCATTATATCCGGATACATCTATCTCTGCACCATTCTGCAAATGATTTGCTACTGCGATGACATACTTTGGTGGATAGGTTTTACCGTTTTCCCATACAAGCTCATACTTGGTACTCATATTGTGCCAAGGAACGCTATTTTCATCAATATATTTAATAGCCTCTGCTATAAATTGTCCGTCAACTTTTGGGACTGCCATGATAAGCACCTCCATTTAAATGAATATACAAAGTTCATTATATCACTAAACGGATGGTTTGACACCCACAATCATTAAGTGTCGCTAACACAAAAAAATAGTCATCTTGGTGCTATCCAGTGCAGCTACATTAAGAGCCATTCCACCCCAGCCACAGATTCCAATGATTCCTATTTTAGTTTTCTATATTCTTCATCACTTACTGGTTCAAGCCATTCATTGGAACTATTTTCGCCCAGCACTTCTATTTCCAGATGTGAAAACCATTCATCCGGTGCGGCTCCATACCAGTGCTTAACACCTGTAGGAATATTGATGCAGTCACCTGGCTTCATTTCTACAGCTTCTTTACCTTCTTTCTGATAATATCCTCTTCCGGCAACACATACCAGGATCTGCCCGCCTCCCACACTTCCTTTGCAAGATTGAAAACAGCCCATGCTTTTGGCCAACCTGCATAGAATGCAACATGTGTGATCACTACAGCAATCTCTTTTTGTGTCACACCATGATTTTTTGCATTTTGAAGATGATATTTTAAAGAAGAATCCGTAATTCCGGAAGCCATAAGAGCAACCACTGTGATAATACTTCTTGTTTTTACATCGATATCCTGGTTATTCCAGTTTTCGCCGAAAAGTACATCATCGTTAAAATGTGCAAATTCCGGTGCGAATTCACCAAGTGTATTTCTTCCTGCTGTCTGTACTATTTTTTTCCATATTCTGTATACCTCCATAACGCTGTTATTTATAAAGAGTTTACCCATTCACTGATTTCCTGTTTCGTTCCACAATTTAGCAGTCTGCCTTCTGTAATAACTGCGTCTGGTGCAGATGACTGCAATTCTTTCACAGTGTTTCCAAATCCACTTCCTCCAGATGTTGCAAAAAGCACAATCTTTTTACCACTGAAATCGTAAGTTTCTAAAAATGTATTGATGATTGTCGGAGCCACATACCACCAGATTGGGAATTCTTCTGTCAATTATGGACTAAAAAAATTTCTTTTTTTCACTTTCATTATATCCTTAACTCCCACAACAGGGAATTGCACAAATTGTTATGCAGTAATAACCCTAAGATTATGACTACCTAAGGCTTTTTCCTTATTTTAAACTCATTTTACTTCCGTCTTCTGCTTATTTCTAATGCCTGTTTCAATTTCTTTGCTATGCCCCTAAGACATGTTCCAAGTTTATACCTATTACATAATGTCCCTTGAAAAGGCAAGAGGATAAACGTATCTACATTCATCCTCCCATAAAATACTATATCATAATTTTAATTTCCATTTATCTTCTATACAGCTTTTCTCAAACCTTATTGTTGCACTTTTCATCCTTTCTTGAAAGGAATCCCCCTTGCCTTTCGTTATAATTCCTATTTCCTGCGGTAGAAGATAATCTTTATAGATGTAATCTGTTGAATAATTATATTGATTGCTACTTATATCATCTGTCCCATTATTTTCTATATGATGGAATGTTATAAATGTAGCATCTTCTGCAAGAATTGTAGGATTTTCAACAGGATATCTATCAAAAGCCCTCAATTTCAATCCATTTGGAATAGCTAATAGACTTGTTCGTATATCATCAGATATCTGTGTTATTTCTTTTAGCATGTCTGTGTATAGCGTGTACATAATTCCATCATAATGCCCAGATGTCCGATATTTTCCGTACATACCCCCAATTTGTCCTTTGATAATATTCATAATCAAAGTATATAGGTATCTAACACCATTTTTACTTATCTGTAATGCATAAGACGTATTTCTATGGCAATAACTTATATTATAGCTGCCATCATTATAATTCACATTGCTTAAATTATGCTGAATTCCATTCCTAATAATTTTAAATATCCTATAGCAGTTTTTTTCAATTATCTCTATAGATGTATTATCAGGCAAATTATTATAATGCTCTCTAAAAGACGCTCCTTCCGTAAGATGATATTTATTTTCCAAATATCCATCAAACACAGTAAAAAGAAGAAGATTTCCAGCAACCCATGCTTCTGACAATTCTACTTTGCTGTACATATAATCATATAAAGACCTATGAACTGTATGTTTTTCCTTGCCGTCTTCATCTATCTCACATGTTATCGGTCTTATTTCAGTATTGAGAAAATCCAAATCTGCCATATTGGACTTTGAAATAACATTAATAATTGAATCAATACATTGCTGATCCATCATAATATCTGTATCCTCCTCTCAGATTTCTATGTTTTACTATTTTACACTTTTTCACTCTTTTATCAAGTACCATTTAACATTTTTATAACATTCTAGTCCAAACGGAAATTACACTTTACCCCTGATTCACCAATCAGGTTAATACCATCCATCATGCGGTTTACTTTATTTACTGAACAAACTCTCAGTTCCATATCCTTATACTGTTCCGGCAAGTAATCCTTGAATGAATCCTTGACCACTTCCTTGAAAATCTCATAGTTCATCATAAAATCTATCTTCCTCCTTTTGTGCAGCAAAAGAGCTGGGGATTTCTCCTCGGCTCATTCATCTACTATATTCTGTTTTTAATAAAGTTTTGCTAAGTGGGAATCCCTCGCTGAATGATAATCATTCCTCTATACTCCTTTCCTCTTTTTAGGCAAAAGAAAAGCCGGGGATCTCTCCTCGGCTTATGTAAAACTATATTATATGTCTCTCAAATTTTTTCTACAAACAAAATCTAAATAATCTTTAGGTGTTATGCCAGCTTTTATAAATTGTTGATGAACGGATTCTCTCCATTCCATATCTCCTTCATCTACAAACATATGCCACACGCTTCGAATGACTGTAAGTGCCTTAATAGCCCAACAAACATATTCTTCTCTATGCACGTAATATATATTACCGGCATATATGCGGGCATCCTCATCAATGCTCGTCGAATTGGTAATTAGAACAGTATAAATATTAGCACCTTTAGATATTCTTTTCTCATTCTCAACAATCCATGCCTGGTGTCTTCCCGCTTCACTAACATCAGATATTGGAACACCTTTTACCTGACCTTTTTCCTCATAAATTTTATCTTCTGAGACAACAATATTATTTTCATTAATTATCCAATATGGATCAGGTGCTCCAGTACTATTAGGATTTTCTGAAATAAATCCCAACAATTTTCCCAATTCTTTGTGTCCTCTTTCAAACACTTTTCCATCAAGTGAATTTAAATCATCTAAAATCCCCTTGATTCTTTTCTCTAACTTTTGTGTCGTTGGTATTGATGTAAAGATACTTTCTATCCGTTCAATACATTCAAAGAACAAATCATCATCCTCAACAATTCTACTTTCAATTGAAAACAATTTCTCTGGAAGTCCCGACAACCATCTTATACTTATGTTTTCTTTTAAAGCATCCGACAAATATTGTATACCTGCAGTTTTGTACTCCACTTGCCCATTTTTTAATAAGTAATATGCCATACAACCTGCCATATAATTCCAAAAGCATTTGTATCCATTTAATGCTGGTGCATTTAAAATTCCAACAATACTACAAGCATGTTCATACGCAGTTTTATAATCCTTTTTCCATAGCGCATATTGAAATTTTAATTCCTGAATTGCTGATTCCTGTAGTTTTTCATTTATCTGCTTTTCTACTTTATTTTCTTCATTCCAATATCCATTTCTTAAATCAACAATATACTCTTCTGCTCCTTGCCATACTTGATTTCTCTCCAAAAAATCTCTAGCCTGTTCTATTACATCATCCACACTTGAGTAATCCACTGAATTTTCTAGTCCAAATTGAATTTCAGCTCTTAATTCTGGAGCAAATTGCTTAATCTTTTCCGGTTTTGTCAAATCATTTTGAATAGTATCTCCAATTACACAAACGATAGAATAATCACTTGGATTTCTAGAGCATCTACCTACAGCTTGAATTATCCTTGTCCGTATTCTTTCTGCATATAATTTTGAAGCTCCCATTCTGGTAATCAAAAATCTTTCTTGCAGATTTGTTGTTTTCGGAAGATTCCAAATAAATAGCAATCTACTCTCATCATCAGAAAAATCTATGCCATCAAAGCGATTTGCTAAGATAACAGTTGCTTCCTGTGCATCTACAAACAATTGTTTTGACTCTTCTATATCTTTTGCTTCAAAAACTTTTGTACTTCCTATATGCTCTGCATAAAACTGTCTAATTGCCTCTGCAGATTGAGAATCTGGGACAAGAAAAACACTTTTTTTACATAAATTTTGAAGTGCCATAACTACATTACCTTGCTCCTCTTCTCCCAAAGACAAATCCGGAAAAGTAAAAAATTTTCTTCCCAATCCCTTTTTATCCCAATCGTTTACTATTGGCAAACGACATATTTTCTCTATACCAGTAATTCGTTCTAACTCACCGCTTCTTCCTAACGTTGCAGACATTAATACTCTTTGTTTTGCACCTGCAAAAGCTTCAAAAGACATAGTTGGTGCAATCCAAGGACGTATAAGAAGTTTTCTATTTGCAATATAAATATTGCATTCTTGCAAATTCTCCGATATTCTTGAGTATGCATAATAATTGGATGATCCTGCTTCTAATCCTTGTTGTAAAATTGTCTGAAGCTCATCAAGTTTTTCCATTATCAAAGGCATCGGTAACATATTGCACCATGATGTCACCTCTGGAATATACTCATCTTCTAACAAATATTTATAATCTGTTTCACTGATAAAAGGTTTTAACAATTCTGCTATTTCTAAAAATACAGTATTTCCACTATCAATCTGAATAGTCCAATTTGATATTATATAGTCTTCACACGAATGCACATCATCCATGATTAAAATATCCACATCATCAAAAAAAGAATGCAATGCAAAAAAAGAACTATATGTCGTAACTCCTATAGCCTCTGCCATCAAAAAACTGCTTTTATCCTTCGGCAGATAATCTTTCTGTTTCCCACAAAAAGCAATTGCTCTTAACCCATATTTTAAATTTGCCTGCTCGACAACCTGATGCACTAATTGATTTGTTGGACACAAAAACAATACTTTTTCTTTATTCTTTCTTCGTCTATATTCTCCAATCAATAATCCTACTAATGTTTTTCCACTTCCTGTTGGCAATTCTAATGCAACCGTCTTTTTATCCGCATTTTTAATATACAAATTTAGCATAGCTGCTTGATAATCTAAAGGACCCATAATTTTCTTAAATTTATTATCTTGATACATTTCTTGCGGTGAAGAATATGAAAAATCTTCTTTCTTTCGTGTTTTAAATGCCATAAATACACCTTCCTTGTCTATAATCTTAATGGCTTTCATTGTATTAAACTTAATAATATTACACTATATATATCGTCAAACCTTATGCAAATTTAAGATGACAAATACTCATCTACAATATGGTAAATATAATCTAACACCCCATATATGTAACTAATTCCCTCTTTTAAAATCAAATAATCTATCGAATGACCTCTAGTAAAAAACAAATTCTCATCTGTAGATATTAAATATCTCCATACTTCTGCATTTTGATCCACCTGCTTTTTTGCAGGATTTATTTCGATATCTCTTTGGTTTGCCTCCTGCAATTCCTTTATCATAGAACGAATTTTATTACATTCTATCCCATCCAAATTGTACTGAATAAAATGCTTCTTGTATTCTTTTACTTCCTCAACGAACTCTTTTGAGCATATCATTTTATCTATAATCTCAGTCTTAATAATATCCCATAAAGTCAATAAATTATGTCCACCTGACGGTACTTTTCCCCATGCCCTCATGTATATATGCTTTAATGAGATTTCCAAACAATGCCTGTACGAAAACAAAATAGGAAAAATGAAGGTATCGAGTATCTTAGGATTTCCTCCACTATTTACAGCAATCTCTACCAACTCATCTGCACTATTTTTATAACCTTCCCGCAAACCATACAATGCTTCATCCTTGTTCTGCCATCCAAAATGTGCAGATTGATCCATCTCACCTGTATCAACAAAGATTTTCATTGAATCGCCTCCATTCTTAAAGATGAATATATCATTTTTCAAGTTCAATAAGCATTTCATCTAAAACATTGTATAAATATTCAGATGCTAAATTTCCATTAAGCTCATATTCTAACATATTCACTATATCTCTATTTGAAAGATTTAAAATCAATTTTCCATTTTCTCTCAAAGTTCCTTTTATTGCCTTCTTTGCGTTCTCATCTGAGCCATTACACGACACTATAATCGCCACACATCTCAAAGCTTTTGCGTACAAATATTTCTCTGTAGTATATATCTCTTTTTGAGTAATAACATCTTTATAATTCTTAAATTCAAATATGATGTATTTTGACCTGAAGTATTCTTCAATAAATTTCCAAAAAGCACTTGTCACATCGTCCTTTATTTTGCATATCAAATCAAATCTATAAAGGTCGTCATTTGATTTCTGTTGCTCTCTCCATAATGTTAAATCGTTTGAAAACAAAATCTTCAAAACCTTTGTACAAAACTTTTCATACTCTGTACTTGTTTTCTTATCTTGTTCCCAATCCTTTACTTCTTGTAACAGTTGTTTTATCTTCTCATTATCATCTATTAAAGAATCTAAAGTTTCATCTTCAACTACATCAAGCAGTCTAAGAAATTCTTCTGGCTCTTTTAATTCAATATCTTCCGTTGTAAATTCAACTAGAGAAAGCAGTCTGTATTTTAATTCCTCATTATCTTGAACCAGATATAATAATTCACTTATATCAATCACAAGAAATTTATCTTTTGTCCTAATGTATTCTTTTATCAAATCTGGAATCATATTGGCTGTAACAAGTACAAAATACTCATCATCTTTTAGTGACATCAAATCAGCCACTACTGTTGTATTAACAATGGACGATTTACTTATTATTTTGGAACGTACCGCCTTTACTTCAATAAAAAACTTCTTTCCATTTTTTTCAGCATAAATATCATGATTTGAATCCTGTGTATATGCAGTTCTTTTTGTATCACATCCATAAAATTTAAACAAATCTTCAACTAATGCTTCTAACTGATACCCTCTCACTGGGTATTTATATCGAACCCCTTCCATTGTTGCTATTACCTTCATTGACAGTTCAGTTTCATTTTCCCATAGTGTAACCAGTCTATCTTTAAATTCGTTATTTATCCCTTCTTCTCTATATAACTCTGATTTTATAAAAACCATGACATCCATTCCATAAATTAATGCTGTATGGTACTCTTCACGCATGTGTTCCCCAAACTCATCCGAAATTATAAGTACGAAATAGTCACACTTTTTTATACTTTCAGAGACAGACAAAATCATTTCTCCAGGCATGAGCTCAGTTCCATCTGTTATCGTTTGAAAACCTTCTTTATTTATTTTCTCACATAACGAATTTATATACATACTATTTGAATAAGAATAGCATAAATAAACTTTCTTCTTTAAACTCACTGAAGTTCCCATAATGCAACCTCCACATAGCTAAAATTTATACTACAAGTTTATCACATCATCCCTTCTTTTCATATCCCAAATTCATAGTGGATTACATCTCTTTTTCCTTCACTACATCAATTATTGCAAAGTTAACACCATATATTTCAACCATCATAATGTCACGCATAGTCATAAAAATCGGCAATTGTAATTTATTCTTATATTCTGCTATTTTTACTTTGCAGCCTAAATACTGCTCTAATTGCTTTTGCATATGACATCTCCTTGTAACATAATTTCATTCATAATAACATATTTTATGTTATTTCTTTATAATCGACCTGGTTTCTATGCATATTTAGGTAAGGTATACGATTATTATTAAAAGTACAACCACATAATATGTATTGCAGTCAAATATCATAAACAAACCGACATTCAAACCGACATTTTTATGTAAGTGAAAAGAAGTCCCCGAAGGAACTTCTTTCGCCACAAATCATATTCTTTTTTATCGATGGAAGTCCGGTTGATGATCCTACTGTTTTACAAAATAGGAGTACAATGGGGGTACAAATCCCATCCACATTCCCTAAAAGCCTTGATTTTAAGCCTTTTCAGCCAAAAGTACGGTTTCTGGGCAAATTATAGCATATTGTTGCAAGTCTATTCTTACAATTCCATCAGAAAATGTTCATGCAGCGCATGTTTCACCTGATCGAAATTACCTCGCTCCGGACATTGGATGGAAACAACCAATCCCTTCTCTGGGAGAATCGTTGTAATCTGTCCGAATGCGCCATCAGCACGATAGGATCCTGGATATGGACTGATCCAGAACTGATAGCCATATCCTACATGCCAAGGATCTGCAGATGGCTCGAAGGTAAATTTCGGGGTGGACACCTCCTGCACCCATTCCCTGCTGATAATCTGCTCGCCCTTCCAGTTACCCTCAGCCAGATAGAGCTGTCCCAGTTTCATCATCTCGGTACAAGTCAGATACATACCTCCGCCGCCATTCGGATGTCCCTGTGGATCATGCTCCCAGAGCGGCCATCCCATATCAAGGGGCTGGAATACCTTCTCATACAGATACTCTCCCATCCGCTTGCCAACGGCCCGTTCTACCATATGAGCAGCCAGAATACTGTCGGCAGAGGAATAGCAGAATGCACTGCCTGGCTCCACAGGAACCGGCTGTGCCATCATATATTTCTCATAATCCGGTGCGCCGACGCCCGGACGTCTGTCCGCATTCATCAGAAGTGCCTTACCAAAGCCACTGGACATGCAAAGCAGATGTTTCAACTGAATCTTCTCCAGATTTGGATCCGGATTTGAAGGAAGTTTATCTTTAAACACTTCCGCCACATGATCTTCCAGGCTTAGTTTTCCCTCTTCTATTGCGAGTCCAACTGCTGTTACCGTAAAACTCTTGGTGTGTGAATAAATATTTCTCGGTGCATTTGCTGCGTAGTGCATCTCACAGAGTACCTTGTTCTCATCTCCGACACTGATAGCTTCCAGCGGCAGATTGTGGCTGCTGACATAACGATGAAATTCCAAAAACTTCTCTTCCAGTAACATAATACCTCTATCCTTTCCGGCAAATCTCTGATCTGGTTCTATTATCTCATACACATCTCTGCATCTGTCGGCAGTGGCATCAGCGGTGCGGACGGCAGGGTCTGATACCAATAAGCAACACTGGTGTAATCATCGTAACGCGGTCCGGTCCAGCCCATGTTGTCGAGTGTCATACGAAACTTATTCTCAAAACGGATCGGGTCTGCAATATGGAAATGATACAACAGGAATCTCTGCTGTCCGTTATAGAATTCCCGGTTGTCTCCATAGATTGCATACATGCCTGTATATAAGCCGCTGAAGGTCTGATAGCTCTTGATGATGATGTCATTTCCAAATCCATAGGAACCGCCGAAGTAGTCTTCAGTTCCGGTATAGTGGATAGACGGATACGGATCATCGTCCAGATACATGCGGGCTTCGCCTTCTACCCAACAGGTATTGTTGCCATTCATACCAGTTGCCAGAGTCACACCAACAAATTGTCCCCTGCCTTCGATTCCGTCAACGATTGTGTAGGTACGACCCTTCTGAACCGGGTGCTCTTGACGATAGGTGGCATGGAAATAACCAGCCTCCGCCGGAATCTCCTGATAAGCTCCGGTGATAATATAATAGAGATTTTCATCCTTGTCACCACGGTTTTCCATCGTGATCCGAGCTCTCTTATGGAACGGCATCTCAAAATAGCTGTTATAGCCGCGACCAGGAGCTACCAGCATCATGGCAGAATTCAACACCGGATATTTGCCATCCCGGTCCACGAAATTTTCATCATAGGCACATCCGAAGAATGCAGAGAGCGGAGCTTCCACAGACGGATATTCCTGATCATCCCAATACATACGGATGATAAAATGGTGCCCTACATATCCGGTAAACCACATATGCTGGATCACCCCCGGTCCTGCAGCATCTACCAGAGTTACGGTTTCCCCTGCAGGAATCGTCACGGTCGGACGAAGCTTGGTGCAGTCACCGCCCTGGGAACCACCTGCGCGTACACCGGTTGGATTCTCTGCGGAAAATGCAAACGTTTTGGAGTTCTGGATCATACAATAGTTGTTCATATTCTTCTCCTCTCTGATCAAACCTGGATCATCTGAAATTATTGCTTACTTCGCTATCACGTTTCTCTATTCACTATAAATTCACTATAACATTTATCTCTCATGAAGTGACGGAATTACAGAGTCATTCCGTCTGCGCCTTCTCATTTTCTTCCCGGATAATCTCCTTTAATTCTTTTCGCATCACATCCAGTGGAGCCTTCTGTCCAGTCCATAATTCGATCTAAGCAGCCCTCTGGAACTGGACATACCAAGACCATTCAGGATTTTGCAGCCCTTCTTCTCAGCATTTTTCAGGAATGCGGTCTTGGACGAGTTGTAGCAGGCATCAAAATAAAACTGTCCTGACCTGATTAGTTCAAATCTTTGTATATGGGGTTTTATATTGCCCGTGGTTTTGTGTTCTGTCACCGTATTGAAGGTTTTTCGTCTTTCTTAAGTGACTCCCTTGTGATCTTTTTCATATCAAGGAATGGCAGCCCGGATGATGCGTCTGCTCGACAATCTCCAATACAAGACCGCCATCAATCGGCATATTCATCATGAGGCATATAAGGTGCTGGCGGTTCTCATCCCCGATAGCGTTCAGCAGCTTCCGGCATTGTTTAAATTCCGCCTCCAGTTTATGGACCTCTTCGCAAAACAGATTCATGGTATAACCATCTCCTTTATTCAAGCGCTTAAACTGATTATACCATAAATCTATGAACAAAGTTTATCTGTAAAGAAAATTGATACAGAGTTTTTCAAAATCGGTCCATCTGCTCCTGGGTAGCCACCTGCCTACAACTTGTATTGCTATTTCCTATCGTTCCGAACAATGCAACCATTGCCTAAATTGTATAGTTCTTCTTTTTGATTATACTCAATTGCAATTCAAAATGATTTCGATTTGTTTTTATAAAGCCCTCTTTTTGTAACTTTGATATCTCTGTAGACATTGCTGCACGATCAATACAAAGATAATCTGCCAGCTGCTGCCTATCAAAAGGAATATCAAAAGATAACGACGAATGTCTGATAGATTCTGCCGACAGATATGATAATAGTTTATCTCTCGTCGTTCGCTTCCCAACATGTGTGATCTTATCGTTCAGAATCAGTATCTTATTTGCCAGGACACTGACCAGATTACGGATCAGCTTCTGATGATGCTCACATGCAGTTGGACAGGTAATCAGAAGTCTTTTGACATTTAAGAGAATAATCTCACAATCCTCATCTGCTACCACACTGATATTCAAGACAGCTCTCTGGCTTGCTGCATACGGCTCACCAAAAAAATCTCCTGCGTGACATTTTGACAAAATATTTCGATGTCCCCAGATGTCTTCCTGAATAATGAGGACGCAGCCGGACACCACAATCCCCATTACTTCGGTAATATCACCTGCTCTGAAAATATAAGAATCTCGCTTTTTAGAAATTGTTGTTGCGTTTACACAATGCAATATGGATAATATCTCGTTATCAGTTAGACCTTTAAAAAATGGACTGTTTCTTAAAATAGATAAATATTTTTCCAAAATTGTTCCTCCCTGTTGGAAATCAAACATACAAGTTGTATTTATAATACTATAATTCTATCAAAAACAAAAGTTAAATTCTATTGACGGAGGTTAAAATGATAAGAAAAATTATAAAAATTGATAAAGAAAAATGTAACGGCTGTGGTGCCTGTGCATCTGCCTGCCACGAAGGCGCCATTGATATCATTGACGGAAAAGCAGAATTGGTGAGAGAACATTTCTGCGACGGACTAGGAGATTGTCTCCCTGAATGCCCTACCGGAGCCATCTCATTTGAGGAGAGAGAAGCACCTGCATATGATGAAGAAGCCGTAAAAGAAGCTCAGAAGAAAATAAATGCCAAAAACCAGACAATGACATCTCACTCAGGCTGTCCGGGATCTAAAATCATGCAGATCAGACGAACAGAAAACCCTGAGTCTGTAAAGGCCTCTTCAACCATAGATTCAGAATCAAAGCTTCAGAACTGGCCGGTACAGATTAAACTTGCTCCTGTTAATGCACCATATTTTAACGGCTCAAAGCTTTTAGTCGCAGCTGATTGTACTGCTTACGCTTATGCCGCCTTTCATCAGGATTTTATTCGAAACAAGGTAACTTTAATTGGTTGTCCTAAATTAGATCAGGTGGATTATAGTGAAAAGCTGACTGCTATTATTCAAAATAACAACATTCAAAGTGTAACTATTGTCCGAATGGAAGTTCCTTGCTGTGGCGGCCTGGAAATTGCGGCCAAAAAAGCTCTTCAAGCTAGTGGAAAATTCATACCATGGCAAGTTGTAACAATAAGTATTGATGGAAAAATCATGGAATAAAGTCAGCAACCACCAGTTCAACTGGTGGTTTGCTATAGTCCCTCTATTAAGCCTCCCTACACTTCTCATATGCAAAAAGTGCTGCACCAAGTGCTCCGCAAAGCTGTGCCTCATCGCAGATATACAGCTTTGCGCCGAGCTTTTCTTCAAGTGCATTTGTGATGCCTTTGTTCTTTGCCACTCCGCCGGTCATCATATACTCTCCCGGATTATCCTGCCCAAGCCTTGCTGCAAGTGCGCCTACCTTTGAGGCTACAGACATGTTTAGTCCGTGGATAATATCAGAAACAGCCTTGTTCTGTGCCACCAGCGATACTACCTCAGACTCTGCAAAAACTGTACACATGCTTGAAATCACAATGTTTTCCTTCCACTCAAGTCCCATGGTGCTCATCTCCTCGAGTGAAAGTCCGAGTGTCCTTGCCATCATCTCCAGAAAACGTCCGGTTCCTGCCGCACATTTATCGTTCATCAGGAAATTTTTGACCGCACCATTTTCATCTATACTGATTGCCTTTATATCCTGTCCACCTATGTCAATAACTGTGCGCACGTTGGGATTCAGATAATGCGCGCCCTTTGCATGGCATGTAATCTCTGTGATGCTGTCATCGCCGCTGTTGATGTATGCACGTCCATATCCTGTTGTTACAATCCTTACAATATCATCCTTTGATATACCGGCCTTTTCAACAGCCTTCTCCAGACTTTTTTCTGCGCTAAGCATAGCGCCGCCACCTGTCGGAATAATCATTGTCGATTTGATTTTTCCGTCCTGATCCAGTATCACCACATCTGTACTTGTTGAGCCGCTGTCAATTCCTGCTACATAATAGACTCCTGATTCCATCCTTCTTCTTGTCTCCTCGCTTATGCCTTTTGTAGGGTCCATGTCATCTGAGCCCTCTATTGTCTCTGCAAATGCCTGTATTCTTGTCAGAAGCTGCCCGGCACTCTGGCTTGTAAAATCCGTCTCAAGCTTTAAAAGAGGCACCTTAATATTATTCTTTATGCTTGCATACTCAAAGCCATAGTAATCGCAAAACTTTATCGTGTGATATATGATGCCCTTAAGACTTGGGTCTAAAAAGAGCTGGTTTCTTCTTGTATTATTGTTCATTCTGGCACACGGCATCTGTCCGAGCAGGCTCTCTGCATATGCTAAAAAGAGTGTCTCATCATCCATATTTCCAAGGTCTTTCTGTAAAACAATGAGATTTCTACCGGATGTGCATGTCATATTTTCCACATCCATCTGCATATTTTCACGTATTGTCCTCTCAAGAATACTGCTCACATGCACACCCATAAGACCTATGTAAGGCTTGCGCTCAGCTTGAGGCTTTGCAAAGGACTTTATAAAAAGCTCCCTGTCGAATGTCCTGTGCGAATATCTCTCATATGCCTTCTTCAAGCGAAGAATTGACTGTGCAAATTTTATGTTCTCACACTCGTTATCCTCATGAGGCAGATCAAGCATATACAGGAATTTGCATTTCTTTGTATTCTCTATGATATCATAGACTCTGCGCATTGAATCACAGCAATTCACGAGCACAAGCTCATCTACCTTGTCTTCGAGTACCGCCTGTATCACTGATTTACCGAATCCACAGAGATTCGCATGAGCTATCTTATCTGATTTATCGAAATTCTCCGGCATCTCCTCAAGCACAGCACATTCCTGCCCAAGGCCCTTAAACAGCTCTACCGGAGCATATTTACAAACATAATGTATCATCTGTTTTCCACTTCCTGAAATTGTTTTATAGTAAATATCCACACACCTGACGCAATAAACGGTGTCTTATTTCTAATTACGTGCCTGCTCTCCAAGCATCTCCACAAATGCCTGAAGCCTTGTGGAAATCTGTCCGTCACTGGCATTGGCCGGGTTACAGCCGTCTCCGTCTAAAACCATGGTTGGAAGCCCTTCCCACTCGAGTGAACGCTTTATAAGGCTTGATGCACCGATTGTATTCTTGCAGCCCCAGTGTGCAAAAAGCACTGCACCGGCTGCTCCAACTGTGTCGGCAAGCTCCTTTGCCTCCTCTATTCTCTGATTCACGCTGCCATTATAAATGCAGTAAACCATTTTCTCGGCAAGTGCCTCATATGGGTCATCCGACTCCATGCTTCTGAATCCATCCGCTATAAAATCGCTTGCGCTGATATGGATTGTGTCACTGTAATTGAACACATCCTTCACTGCATCCTGCAAAAAAGGCATGGTGTGCATCCAAAGTACATGAAAGCCATCTCCTGCCGGTGCACGTCTCACATCATCCATAAGAAGCTGTGTATATCTGACTGATTCATCAGTTCCTGCAAGCAGATGACACATGAAAAGAGCATACAGCTCATTGGTGAGAGTTGATGCAATATCATGTCCTTTTCTCAGGTGAAGCTGCCTGTAATAATTATTTGATGCAATTTTGCTCTTGTCCACAGCCTTTTTCACAGACTCCTCTGTGATTTCTCTGCCTGTGACATCCTGTAAAAAATTCTTAAGCTCCCTAAGCTGCTTTGCCACATACATAACAGAGTCATAATTCTTCTCATATGGAACATCTATATAAAAGCTTGGTATTTCATATCTCTCCTTTAGATACGGAAATGTCATCATATTGCCATCGCATGCCAGGTTTGTATACACCATGCACTTTGGCTTTGGCACTATACCATTTAATGCTGCGCCCAGAAAAACCCTGTGATACGAGCACATAGTTTCCGGAAAACCTTCCTTCTCAGTCTGCCTTAGAAAGGCCTGCTCACATTTAGTTCCTGCCATAAAGCACGATAATGCCTCAACCGAATATGGTGTGAGACCTGCCGCCGTCAAAAGCTCACCCGGTACAAAAATACTGACCATGGCGGCATTTTCAGGCTTTGCAAGTGCCTGTATGATATTATTCATGACAATCTTTGCCACATACTGCCCTGACATGGGAAGCTTTCTGTCCGGAAATAATGCTAATCTTTTTTCCTGTAATCTATATCCTGCAAGTAAAAGCTTCCTCGCCCTGACAGGATCGTTTTCTGCTGTCTCGCCTACTTTTGCTCCAAATCTATCTACTATACTCATCTGATATTTCAGCTCTTTTCTTTATTCAAATATATATAAATATTCTGTTTACCATACTATTATAGCAATTATGCACAAAAAGTAAACTCTCATTTTAGCCATATTTCACTATAACTATTGTCAGATATCCTTTTGCCTCGGTAAGCTCATCGAGCCCCCTGTATACACGCTCCGACTCCATTCCACAATTGGTCACACCATACACTGTCATTTTCTTTTTTCTGATAGCATCTCCTGTGCGAAGCACCTCTATAAGCTCTGCAAGCTTCTTTCCGGATTTCATGTATACACAGGTTCCACCGTAGCCCACGGTATCCCTCACATCATACGAAGCCGGTATGATGTGTATCTCATCCCTCATCTCACCAAGCGAAACTCCAAGCCGCGCTGCCGCTGCACAAAATGACGGCACACCGCTTATCATCACAGCCGTAAAGCCTGCCTGAATGACACTCTTATGGATATACATATATGTTGAATACACGCTTGGATCCCCGATTGTAAGCATTGCCACATTTTTCCCTGCTTCAAGCGCACAAACAATGTCTCTGTATATCTTATTGTGTGATATAGCAAGCTTTTCCTTGTCCTTTATCATGGGAAAGGGAGTGCACATAATCTGTTTATTCTCTATATCCGGTAAAACAGCCTGCACTATGCTGTACGCATAGCATTCCTCTTTTGAAGCTGCAGGGATTGCAAGGATATCACATGCTTTTATTGTATTAATAGCCTTTAAGGTCATAAGCTCAGGATCTCCAGGACCTACACCGATGCCATATAACACACCAATATTATTTTTATTGTCATCACCGGCTCTTTCTATCTGCTTGTCCATCTTTATAATTTCCTGCTTTCTATACCACATTTACAAGTAATGCATTCCTAACAAAATCATCACAAATCGATATCATATATTCTTCTTGTATCAATTACCGTCTCTGTACCATTATCATCCACAACTATCATCAGGTGCCCTATGCTATCAAGCTTTTTAAGATACCCTGTCACATGCTCATAGCTGCCACCCTCCTTGTGCTCATCCGGCACAAAATATGTCACCTCAAAATAATTCTCTGCCATGGTGTTTATGACATTTTCGTCATATAAACTGTCTGAATTTAAATTACGCTTTCTATAAAGCATCATGAGCTCATTCATTTTCTCATCAAGCTCTCTTTTTTTGTCCTCATCAGGCTCATGCCACTCTTTTGTCAGCCTCGCTGTCTCTGCAATAGCCTCCTCATGACCTGTAAGTGCCGCAAAAGGTGCAAACTGTGCTGAGCGGTCCCATATAGACATCTGCGGATGTACCTTTGACACATGATGTGGTAAATCTATAATATCATCATATTTTCCCATGCCATGCTCCTTATATACTTTTTTGTAACTATTATAAACCACTAAGAAAAATCCGATTAAGAACCACAACGGTTGCTGCTATGCCTTGTGTCCGCCAATCTGATTGTTCCTTGAAATAGTTGTGGCACCCTCCTCAAGATTCATACCCTTTAGCATGGCATTCTTTCCATATTTCTTCTTGACGGAAATCATAGCCTCCTGAAGCTTTCTCTCCTTGGAAAGTTCCTCATCCTCTTTCTGCTTTTCCTTAGACCTCGCCTGATAATCTGTAAATAAATCAAGCTGCTCAAACTGTTCACTTTCCTGCACCTTGCTCTCATCACAGACCCTGTTTGCCACCACAGTAATCCTTCGTGTCAGAAGAGAAGGATCTATGATACGGTCATAAAGCTCCATCACAGCATCCATGATGATGCGCGTGGATGACGTATAACGCCCTAAATTTTCTGTACCATGTGCATGCTTTGGAACCTTTCTGCCGTATCGGTCTATGGTAATCTCACCTGTATAATCTCTGTGTGTACCTTTCTTACCGCCAATACTGTCTCTGCCTTTATTATTTACTGCGTGGTCATAATTATTGCCCAAACAGCTATCAGCCTTATTAGACAGATTTGCAATATCATACCCTATAGTGAGTACTATCTGGTCTGTAACCAGCCTCTTATCTACGAGATCAAGCACAAGAAGGTCCGTCATCTCACGCACAATAAGCTTTGTCTTCTCATAATCATACGGCTCCTGAAGCACCTGCCCTGAGCTGATGCTGTTGGTCTGCGGTCTGTATGCCTTGATATCAGCTATTGTAACAGGCTCATACCCCCATGCATGGTCTATAAGAAGTTCTGCATTGATGCCAAACATCTTATACAGCTTTTCCTCATTGTAAAAATCATTCGGACCGCCTGTTGAGCACCTGGCCACATCTCCCATTGTATACATGCCGGCTGCCTCGAGCTTTTTGGCATAACCTGCTCCCACTCTCCAGAAATCGGTAATCGGCCTGTGGTCCCATAGCTTTCGCCTATAGCTGTTCTCATTAAGCTCTGCTATACGCACTCCTCGCTCATCAGGCATGGCATGCTTTGCCATAATATCCATGGCTATCTTGCACAGATACAGATTGGTACCAATGCCGCAGGTTGCCGTGATACCGGTATCCTTAAGGACATCGTCTATCATCTTAGACGCAAGCTCCCTTGCCGTCATATGATAAGTGCGAAGATAGTGTGTCACATCCATAAAAACCTCATCTATCGAGTAAACACTGATATCCTCAGGTGCGATATACTTAAGATAAATATTGTATATGCGTGTACTGTAATCCATATACAAAGCCATACGCGGCGGTGCAACAATGTATGTCAGCTCATACTCAGGATGTGCATCAAGCAGATTCGCATTATATGATGCATAATCAAAGCCTGCCATCGTGCTTTCTGTTATATCATTTTCTGTTGCATATTTTTTTCTTTCATCCACTGTCCCGGCAGCATGTCCACTCGCCATAAGCTTCGACAGACGCAGCTTGTTTACCTCCTTCACACGCTGTACCACCTCAAAAAGGCGCGCCCTGCCCGGTATGCCATATTCCTTAAGAGCCGGCGATACTGCAAGACAGATAGTCTTCTCCGTGCGGGTTGGATCTGCCACGACCAGATTAGTGGTCAGAGCATCCTTTCCCCTCTCTCTGCACTCTACTGATGCATAAAATGATTTTAAATCTATTGCCACATAAATGTGCTCTTCATTATGCTTGTCCATATTATAATTTTACATGGATTATGTTTAAATGTCAAGAACATATGTTTGTATATGTGAATTATATCCGCACACAACAATGCCCCGCCAAGGATGGCGGGGCAAGGCGTTATATGCCATGGACGGCATGTAAAAGCTAATTATATCATTTTCGTACTATAACCATTATGAACCACTATGAATCACTAAGCTTTAAACACTACACTACAAGGAAGAACTTCACAAGGAAAAGAAGCGAAATAGCATAAGTGAGGATAGAAACCTCCTTAGCCTTTCCTGTAAATACCTTGAGTACGGTATATGTGATAAGTCCAAGACCTATACCATGTCCGATAGATCCTGAGATAGGCATTGCAATAAGCATGAGTGCCACCGGAGCAACCTGTGAGAGATCCTCGAAATCCACCTTCTTAAGACCTCCAAGCATCAGAATACCTACATAGATAAGTGCTGATGATGTTGCTGCGGCAGGAATGATTGCTGCAAACGGTGCTATAAATATGCATGCAAGGAACAGGATACCTGTTGTGAAAGCTGTAAGACCTGTTCGTCCACCGGCCTCTACACCTGATGCAGACTCAACAAAAGTTGTTACTGTAGATGTACCTGTTACGGCACCAACCACTGTGGCAACTGAATCGGAAATCAAAGCCTCCTTCATATTTGGCATATTTCCCTCTTTGTCAACCATTCCTGCACGTGATGCAGTACCAACGAGTGTTCCGATGGTATCAAACATATCAATAATACAGAATGTGATGATAAGTGAAACTGCTGTAAACCATCCAATGCTGATGAAATCCTTGAAATCAAACTTGAACAGTGTAGTATCAGCCATATCCTTAAACTGTGGCACAAATGAAGCAGTTGCAAGTGATGCAAATGGATTTGTTCCGAAGAAGATAGCTTCTCCTGCCCAGTAAACCACGCAGGCTGCAAGCATACCAAAAAGTACTGCTCCGTTGACGCCCTTATGAGCTAAAATAATGATAACAAAAAGTCCGATGAACATAGTCACAACAGTGAGCACCATTGAAGAATATCCATCTGTCATATTTGTTTTGGCAAGTCCCGGTGTAAGTGCACCGAAGAAATCCTTCATCACATAAAATGGTCCACCATCCTTTGAGTAAACACCGGCATTTGAGCCAAAGCCGATATTTAAAAGCATAAGACCGATAGCCGGTGAAATGCCCATGCGGACACCATAAGGAATAGCATCTACTATCTTGTCACGGATATTGAATATTGAAAGTATGAAGAATAAAATACCCTCAATAAGGATGATACACAGTGCAGCCTGAAATGAGTCAACATATGACAGGCCTGTGATGCTTACGATATTGGCAACTACTACAGCAAAGAAGCTGTTGAGTCCCATACCCGGAGCCAGTGCAAACGGCTTGTTGGCAAGAAATGCCATGACAAACATACCGACTGCCGAAGCAATACATGTTGCCAGGAACACTCCGTTCCATAGTGCTTTTGTTCCCTCAGCACCAAATCCGGTGAGGAGGTTTGGGTTAAGAGCAATGATATATGCCATGGTCATGAATGTTGTCAGACCGGCAAGAATCTCTGTCTTGACCGTTGTGTTGTTTTGTTTGAGTTTGAAGATTTTCTCTAACATTTTTCTTCCTTTCCTTTTATCTTTTTTGCAGCTGTTATCCGCTTTTCCTGCTACAGACGCCTGTTAATAGCTGCATTATATAAAAAATTGTGAATCACAATTGATTCCTTGTTTTTTCCACGAACTCACTCGTGAAAACATCAAGTGTAACCGGCTTTGAATAGAAATAGCCCTGAATAATATTACAGCCAAACTGCTGTAATAGCCTTACCTGCTCCTCATTCTCTGCCCCCTCGGCAACACACTCTATGCCAAGCTCATTAATCATTGATATGAGGTGCTTTAACATAATCCTGCTCTTCTCATTGCTCTCAAGGTTCTTGACTAGGGAACGGTCAATTTTGGCAATGCTGAATGGAAACTTAAAGAGCATCTCAAGATTAGAGTACTTCGTGCCAAAGTCATCCATCGAAAGACGAAAGCCCATCGAAATAAGAGACTGGGCAATATTATTTATCAATACAATGTCCATATCACCAACAGACTCTGTTATCTCTATCTGAACAAGCCCCTCCGGGAGATCATACCTGTTCATTATCTCCTTCACCTGATCCAAGAGGTCTGCATATTCCAGTGTATTTTTTGAAAAATTCACAGATACCGGAACCACTCTCCTGTCACTTATACAGCGAAGCTTCTGCGCCTTGCATACCTCATCAAGTACAAATAAATCAATAAGATGCGAGCATCTGTTTTCTTCTAAAATCTCGATAAAATGAATTGGTCCTACAACGCCATGAGCCTCATCAAAAAATCTGATAAGGGCCTCCGCCCCGACTGTGATGCCTGTTCTTGAATCAACCTTCGGCTGATAATACACCATGAAGCTTCCCTTTTCAATCTCAGAAACCACGTCCTTAAATACCTTATTTCTCATTATACTGTCAAGACTCTTAAGCTTTGCGTCCTTTTCAATATCATACATTAAGCGAACCTCTGAGAGCTGCCTTGCTATGTCGGGCTTGTCCGTCCAACTAAAGCCTGTCGATACTGAGAAATCCAGATCATCAAGGCTTTCCCTTACTATCCTGACAAGTCCCATAAATGATTTTTTATCAATATCCTTGCAAAAAACAACTATCTCATCCTGCTCGTACCTGTATATATCATAGCCTGTAAAAACGCCACTGATCACATCTGCAACCATCCTAAGACGCTCATTTCCTGCCGCATATCCAAATTTATCATTTATATCTGAAAGCCTTATGATATCTGATGCAAATACTCCCATTGAGCTGCAGTCATACTCCACATAGCTCTCTCCGAGATTGTTAAAGGTTTCCCTCTTTCTTAAGCCCGTAACCTGGTCAAAATTGAGCCTGTACTCATACTCAGCCCTTGCCTTCTCATAAAACAGACTATTCGATATTGAAATGCCAATCATATCAATCAAATCCATACTTCCTGAATTGGCTCTTGGATTCATAACCGCGATGGCACCAAAGCATTGTTCTGCTTTGTTTAGCAGAACCGCAGATGTAGACCATATTCTGACATCAGCCATACGCTTGAATAAATCCCTGTATTCACCCTCAATTGACTTAATATCACTTATAAACACACGACCGGCGTCATTAAAAAGAGCGAGGAAATCTACAATTGCACCTCTTGACACAGATTCTGTAACCACCTTTGCCATAATCTTGGCACTTGGTATATGTATCTCCTCAATTGTGTCCCACGCACTCTCTCCATTATAAATGACAACCACACAATCTGCATTATAAAACTCTCTAAGCAGCCGTAAATAGTTCCTATACCCCAAGCCTTCGGTGGTATCATTAATAGCATCAATGAAATTCTGCATAAACGACCTGTAGTTGATTATCCGTCTCATAACAGCATTCAGCTTTGACTCATCACTCAAATCTATCATCATGAGCAGTCTATAGCCATTATAATCCTTATGATTCAGCTTGATTATAAGCTTCTTTTCGCCTAACAGCTTTGCAACTATATTGTCGGGATGATCCTTTCCTGAAAAAACCGACACTCTGTTTCCCTGCTCTTTTTTCCGTAAAAACAAATCAATGAACCCATCATCAAACGGCTTTGAAATAAATTCATCAATCTGAGATGCTGTCATAACGCTTGAATTTCTGATAGCCTTGTTGACAAATACTATTCTACGGCTCTCCTCATCTACTGCAAGTATATAGTCCGGCATTTCATCATACGAGAATATCTCCATATCTGACAGCTTACAGGATACATCTGTATTGGAAGGAGCGCAGGAATTATGCGGAACGGTTATACCATTTTTCCTGATAGAATCGAAAAACGATATGCGATTCTTTCCCTGCCTCTTTGAGTAATACATAGCCTGATCCGCCTCATAGTACAGATCCTTAAAGGTCAGCTCTCTGTCATCGCCGGTAGTCATGCCGATTGATGCAGAATACTCCATATCAAAGATAATATTCTTCAGTCTGCCTGACAGCTTTACGCAGAACTCGTCCACAGCATCACTGTCCTCTAATCCAAATACAATCGCTGCAAACTCATCACCGCCAAGCCTGCCAACTATACCATTGGCTCCAACTGCTTCCTTAAGCACCTGTCCTGTCTGGCTTAATACCCTATCCCCCACATTGTGTCCCAAGGTGTCATTTACTATCTTGAAATCATCCACATCAAGCATCACAAATAAAAGCTTTGTTCCCTTTTGCCTGATAAGTGATGTACATTTATTCTCAAATGCAAGGTGATTGTATGTGCCTGTCAGCGAGTCCAAAAGCCCCTTTTCATCTCTGATATCAAACATTACTCCAACTACCATACATACCTTTTTATCCAAATCAGGTATGCTGACCATGTACATCTCAACCGGCCTGCTCTTGCCATCCTCTGATATAAAACTAAGCTGGAATGCAGTACGCATAGGCCGAAGCAGACATTTATCAAGCTGCTTTTTGAAGCATTCGATGCTGTCTGCCGGACACTCTGACATGTATGTGTCAATATTTTGTTTAAAAACCGGATATGCTGTCTCCTGAGCCGGAGAAGAGTTGACTATTTTGAAAATATATGCCTCATCATCTTCCACATAGTACTCAAACATGCGCTCATGATTGTTTTCTGCAACAATCTTCATCAGCTCATAGTAAGCCTCTGTTATTCTATCTGTAATTCTTCTCCCTCTGTTACGCTTATCTGCCATGTGGAAACCCCATTATCTACATATTCATAAACTTTACTTCAAATTAAATTCTCATCAGAGCTTTTCAATTTCCTCAAATACTCTGTCAGCCACCTGCGGCAGCTCAGAGAATTTGCGAATAGCAGGCACAGCGTCATCTATTGTGCCAAAACCGTATGCTGCATGGATGAACTTTACTCCTGCCTTTTTGCTGGAATCGTAATCTCCCTGTATGTCTCCGACATACACTGCCTCATCTATATTATTGCGCTCTACAATAAGCTTTATGTTTTCTGACTTCTCAAGCTCATTGTTGCCGTAGCACTCAGTATCTTTAAAAAACCTGCCAAGTCCGTGGTACGCAAAAAAAGACTCTATATAACCACGCTGACAATTGCTGACTATATAAAGGTCATAGCTTTCTGACAGCTCATCAAGTGTCTTTTCCACATCAGGATAAAGCTCTCCTCCGTGAGCGGTCAGGTAATCATTTTCTTCCCTATAGCATACATTAATTAACTCATCTCTGCAAGTACAATTAGGAAAGATAATGGATGCCAGTACATCCATTGTCTTTCCCATTACTGAATACATGTCTTCTTTTGTGATAGGTGCTCTCTCATAGCCATAATCTGCTATGGCCTTATTCCATGATTTTGCCACATTCTCTGCAGAATCCCAGAGAGTTCCATCCATATCAAAAATAATACCCTTATGCTTCATCTATTGCCTTTCCGATATCATGTCTCATGTATTTATTATCAAACTGTACCCACTCTGTTGCCTCGTAAGCCTTGGCTCTGGCCTCCTTGAGTGTGGCGCCTGTTGCAGTGATACCAAGCACACGTCCTCCGTTTGTGACGATATTGCCGTCAGCATCAAATTTGGTGCCGGCATGATAGCAGTAATAATCCTCTTTGCCGTCAAACTTCTCAAACCCTGTTATCTTAAAGCCCTTCTCATACTTGACAGGATATCCGTCTGATGCCAGAACTACGCATACGCATGCATTGTCCTCAAACTGCAAATCTATTGTGTCAAGAGTTCCGTCTACACAGGCCTCCATCACATCAATGATATCATTCTTCATACGAGGAAGCACAACCTGAGCCTCAGGATCTCCGAATCTCGCATTGTACTCAAGCACCTTTGGTCCATCCTCTGTGAGCATGAGTCCGAAGAAAATTACTCCTGTAAAAGGTCTGCCCTCTTTAGCCATAGCATCTACAGTTGCCTGATAAATATACTTCTTGCAGAAATCATCGACCTCTTTGGTATAGAACGGACTAGGTGAGAAATTGCCCATGCCGCCTGTATTAAGACCTGTATCTCCATCGCCTGCACGCTTGTGATCCTGCGCAGATGACATAATCCTGATAGTCTTTCCATCTACAAATGAAAGCACAGAAACCTCGCGGCCTGTCATGAACTCCTCAACTACCATGGTGTTTCCGGCTGTTCCGAACTTCTTGTCCTCCATGATGGTTCTGACACCCTCTTTTGCCTCCTCAAGAGTATTACAGATAAGTACACCCTTTCCGAGAGCAAGTCCATCTGCCTTTAAAACGATAGGGAACTTTGCTGTCTCTAAATATTTAAGAGCCTCTTTTGCATCAGTAAAATTCTCATATGCCGCAGTAGGGATATTATACTTTTTCATGAGGTCCTTTGAAAATGCCTTTGAGCCCTCAAGAATAGCTGCATTCTTCTTTGGTCCGAAGCACTTGAGCCCTGCCTTTTCAAACTCGTCAACGATACCTCCTACAAGCGGATCATCCATACCGATGATTGTAAAATCAATGGCATTATCCTTTGCAAATGATACGAGCTTATCAAATTCCATCGCACCGATTGGCACACACTCTGCAAGTGCTGCGATGCCTGCATTACCCGGTGCACAGTATATCTTGTCAACGCGTGGGCTCTTTGCAACAGCCCTGCATATTGCATGCTCTCTTCCGCCGCTTCCTACTACTAATACCTTCATTTTTGCCTCCTATACCTAAGCTATATATAAGCTTTTCATTGTCCGGTAATCATAATCTGTCTGTGGTTACATAATAATTATTTACAGCACTGTCATTACTTCTCATCTATAATAACATGTCCGTCTTCTACTGACACCCTGCCATTTGCTATCAGGTCGATAGCATGCGGCATGATTTTCCACTCAGCCTGCTCCATAACTCTGCGCTGGAGCACCTCAGGTGTGTCGCCCTGCTTTACCTCGACTGCCTTCTGTAAAATAATAGGACCTGTGTCTGTGCCTTCATCCACAAAGTGGCAGGTGGCACCTGTCACTCTCACACCGCGTGCAAGCACTCCCTCATGCACCTTAAGGCCATAGTAGCCTGTACCGCAGAAGGATGGTATGAGCGATGGATGGATATTTATGATTCTGTTTCTGTACTGCTTTATCATCTCAGGCGGAATCACTACCAGAAAGCCTGCCAGTACGACTAAATCCACATGATATGAGTTAAGCTGCTTTAAAAAATCCTCATTGAAGGCAGCTCTGTTTTCATAGCTCTTTGGTGAGATACACACTGCCTTTATTCCAGCCTTTTTAGCTCTCTCAAGGGCATATGCATCTGCGTTGTTGCTGATAACAACCTCTATCTGTGTGTTTGTAATTGTTCCGTTATCTATTGCATCTATGATGGCCTGAAGATTGGTGCCGCCACCCGATACACATACTGCAATTTTCATTCTTTTTCCTCGCAACGATGTATACGTTATTAACAATATAATGATATTATACGAGATCTACACCCTTCTCGCCGTCAATAATCTTTCCGACTACGTATGGTGTATCTCCGGCAGACTTCATAGCCTCCATAGTCTTGTCCACGTCTGCAGGGTCAACTGCGACAATCATTCCAAGTCCCATGTTGTAGGTATTGTACATCATCTGCTCCTCGACATTTCCCTCTCTAGCCATCATTTTAAAGATTGGTGGAACAGGGTAGCTGTTTTTCTCAACTACGGCACGCTTGCCATCGATAAGCATACGTGGGATATTCTCATAGAAGCCGCCACCTGTGATATGACTGCAGGCCTTTACTGTGACTCCTGCATCCTTTACAGCCTTAAGAGCCTTTACATAGATTCTTGTAGGGGCAAGAAGTGCCTCTCCAAGTGTAGTGCCAAGCTCCTCATGATATGTATTTAATGTTTCCTTGTCCATCTTGAAAATCTTTCTGACAAGTGAAAATCCATTTGAGTGTACGCCTGTGGATGCCATTCCGATAAGTACATCACCATCCTTTAAACTCTCGCCTGTGATGATGTCCTTTCTGTCAACCACACCAACCGCAAAGCCTGCAAGGTCATACTCGTCCTCTGGCATAAGACCCGGATGCTCTGCTGTCTCGCCACCAACGAGTGCACAGCCTGACTGCTTACAGCCCTCTGCCACACCGCTTACGATTGTAGCAATCTTCTCCGGATAGTTCTTGCCACATGCTATATAATCAAGGAAAAATAATGGCTCACCGCCTGCACATGCCACATCATTTACGCACATGGCAACTGCATCGATTCCGATTGTATCATGCTTGTCCATGATGAAAGCAAGCTTTACCTTGGTTCCGCATCCATCTGTTCCCGATAAAAGCACCGGATCCTCCATATCCTTGATGGAAGCAAGTGAGAACGCTCCTGAGAAGCCTCCGAGACCACCTAACACCTCCGGTCTCATAGTCTCCTTTACATGCTTTTTCATAAGCTCTACTGACTTGTAACCTGCCTCGATATCAACACCTGAATTCTTGTAATCCATTATTGTTCCTCCTAATAATCTGCAATTCGTTCAATACCTATAGTATACCTTCATAGTGCTAAATTTTCCAATTATATATTGTAATTATTCTTATTAGTTTTACTAATATAATATATCTTTTATAGAAATAATACTTATAATTTATTTCACGGATTATATTGACATCAGACATTCATCGTCCTACACTATCCATGCAAATAAATATTTAGATTTGAACGATTAATAATACAAAAGAAAGCAAGGAGAACAACAAATGCTTAAACAGATAAAAAATTTTCTGATAATGACACTCAGTATCACCATCATGGCAATCGGTGTATACTATTTCAAGTTCCCAAACAACTTCACCTTCGGTGGCGTAACCGGTGCCGCAGTTGTTTTTGCGAAGATAACGCCGCTCTCGGCAAGTATGTTTTCTACTATTGTGAACATGCTTCTGCTTGTAGTGGGCTTTTTCTTCCTTGGAAAAGACTTTGCTATTAAGACCACCTATGCCACAATACTTTTGTCTGTTGAGCTTCTGGTGCTTGAAGAGCTTGACCCGCTCACTCAGCCTCTCTCAAACGAGCCAATGCTTGAGTTGATTTTTGCCATCGCTCTTCCTGCAATCGCATCTGCACTGCTTTTCTATGTAGGGGCTTCAAGTGGCGGAACCGATGTCATCGCCATGATTGTAAAAAAATATGCACATGTAGAAAATATCGGCATGGCTTTATTTCTCACCGACCTCGTCATGATTATCATCGCCTGCTTTGTGTTTGACATAAAGACTGCTCTGTATTCATTTGTCGGACTTGTTGTGAAATCATTTATGATTGATGCAATCATCGAAAATATCATGCTCAGAAAATCCATAATGCTTATCTGCGATGACAAGGATGTGATATGCGATTACATTACCAACACTCTGGAGAAGAGTGCCACATATGTGGAGGCACGAGGTGCTTACACCGGTGAGAGAAACTATATTGTTTTCAGCACACTCACAAAGAAGCAGGCTGTGGAGCTTAGAAGCTTCATACATCAGAATAAGCTGCATGCTTTTATGTCTGTGATGAGCACCAGTGAAGTATTTGGTAAGGGATTTTCTTCTCTGTAAATTTTATTGTAGCATCATGCAATAGTCCAGTCTTCAAGCTTTAATCCATCAACACGACAAAATTCTCTTGTATTATTTGTCACAAGAATAAGGTCTTTGGACAAAGCATGAGCTGCAATCAAAGTATCCATTGGTCCGATTGGTGATCCCATAGTTTCAAGTCCAGCACGCACCAGACCATACTTTTCCGCTGCAATACCATCAAATTGTAAAATTGTAATTGATGATAAAAACAGAGAGAGCGCAAGATAATTTTTTTCGCGATACGTGCTTTTCTCCACACCGTGCATTAATTCGCCGTAGCTAATTGCTGATATACATAATTCATCTGATTTGTGTGATAAAATATGCTTTATTACTTCCTTAGGTTTATTTTTTATTGCATATATGCAAATATTCGTATCCAACATGTATTTCATAAAAACCCCTTTTCATTAAAAACTTTCTCGTACCTGTACTTCTGGCTGCATGCGTCCTTCTTTCATGAAATCATCTGTAAACATATCCAGACTACTAAGCAGTCCTGCCCACTCATTATCTTTAGGTATTAGAAAAACCACATCTCCGACTTTATTTATCATAACCTCGTCTCCATCAAAACGACATTCCTTAGGTAATCTAACTGCCTGGCTTCGCCCATTCTCAAATAGCTTAGCTGTTAACATAATAGAACACCTCCTTTTGCATTTAGTATATATCACGGTATATATCGTGTCAACCAGTTTTTAATATGGCATTTATCTTTTATCACAAAACAGCCGTAACCGCGATTTTCCTTTTCAATCGCAGCTACGGCTGTTATATTTACATATATTAATTATCTACATGAACTAATTTATTTCAAAAACTAGTGCTTCGGAATAAGCTTCTCTGTACCACCCATGTATGGCTGAAGTGCCTTAGGGATATTTACAGAGCCATCTGCATTCAGGTTGTTCTCAAGGAATGCGATAAGCATACGTGGTGGAGCAACAACTGTGTTGTTAAGAGTATGTGCAAAGTATTTCTTGCCATCCTCGCCCTTTACACGAATCTTAAGACGTCTTGCCTGTGCATCGCCTAAGTTAGAGCAGCTTCCAACCTCAAAGTACTTCTTCTGTCTTGGTGACCATGCCTCTACATCGCATGACTTAACCTTGAGATCTGCGAGGTCTCCTGAACAGCACTCGAGAGTACGGACAGGCACATCGAGACTTCTGAAAAGCTCTACTGTGTACTTCCACATCTTCTCATACCATTCCTTTGACTCCTGTGGCTTGCAGACAACAATCATCTCCTGCTTCTCAAACTGGTGAATACGGTAAACACCTCTCTCCTCGATGCCGTGTGCACCCTTTTCCTTACGGAAGCAAGGTGAGTAGCTTGTGAGTGTGTATGGAAGCTTTGATTCATCGTTTATTGTATCGATGAACTTACCGATCATTGAGTGCTCAGATGTGCCGATGAGGTAGAGGTCCTCTCCCTCAATCTTGTACATCATGGCATCCATCTCCTCAAAGCTCATAACGCCTGTTACGACATTTGAACGGATCATGAATGGTGGAATACAGTATGTAAAGCCCTTTCCAATCATGAAGTCACGCGCATATGCTGTCATGGCTGAGTGAAGACGTGCTATATCTCCCATCAGATAATAGAAACCGTTTCCTGCAACCTTTCCTGCTGCATCGAGATCTATTCCGTCAAATCTCTCCATGATATCTGTATGATAAGGAATCTCGAAATCAGGAACAACAGGCTCACCAAACTTCTCGTTCTCCACGTTGAAGGTATCATCCTTTCCGATTGGAACTGATGAATCGATGATGTTTGGAATCTTCATCATATCCTCAAGCACCTTGTCCTGATACTCCTTCTCGAGCGGCTCAAGCTCTGTAAGGCGCTTTGAAATCTGTGCTACCTCAGCCTTTACAGCCTCAGCCTCTTCCTTCTTGCCCTGTGCCATAAGAGCACCAATCTGCTTAGAAACCTGATTCTTCTTTGCACGAAGATCATCTGCCTCCTGCTGTGCTTCTCTGGCCTTCTTGTCATACTCGATTACTTCATCAACGAGCACAAGCTTGTGGTCCTGGAATTTCTTTTTAATATTTTCTTTTACGAGATCCGGATTCTCTCTTAAAAACTTTAAGTCTATCATAATTCCTCCAAAGTATTATGTTTTTATAACTTATAACATTTTACTCTGAAAACCCTTAAAATGCAAGAGGATACTTGTCAGTAAGTGTCTTGATGATAGCCTTTGCAGGCTCAACTGCGCTCTCGCCCTCTTTGATGATCATGGCAATTGCCTCTGCAACCTTGTCGAAATCATCCTCCTTTAAGCCTCTTGATGTTGCAGCAGGTGTTCCGAGACGGATACCGCTTGTGACAAATGGCTTCTGTGGGTCGTTAGGAATAGTATTCTTGTTGGCTGTTATATGAGCCGCATCGAGAAGCTTCTCGATAGACTTTCCTGTGAGACCAAACGGAGTTAAGTCCACGAGCATGAGGTGGTTGTCTGTGCCGTCTGATACAATCTTGATGCCACGGCTCTGAAGCCCCTTGCAAAGTGCCTGTGCGTTCTTTACAATCTGCTTCTGATACTCCTTGAACTCAGGCTGTAATGCCTCCTTGAAGCAGACTGCCTTTGCAGCGATAACGTGCATGAGAGGTCCACCCTGGATTCCCGGGAAAATAGCCTTGTTGAAATTGTACTTATCCTGCATCTCCTGGCTGCAGAGAATCATTCCACCACGAGGTCCGCGAAGAGTCTTGTGTGTAGTGGTTGTGGTAACATGTGCATACGGGATTGGGCTTGGATGAAGTCCTGCCGCTACAAGTCCTGCGATATGAGCCATATCAACCATGAGCACTGCGTCTACCTTGTCTGCAATCTCTCTGAAACGCTTGAAATCTATAGTTCTCGCATATGCAGATGCACCTGCGATAATCATCTTTGGCTTGCACTCAAGGGCGATCTCCTCTACCTTGTCGTAATCGATGAAGCCCTCGTCATTTACTCCGTAAGGCACTACATGGAAATATGAGCCTGAGAAGTTGACCGGTGAACCATGTGTGAGGTGTCCGCCGTGGTCAAGATTCATTCCCATGATGGTATCGCCCGGCTTTAAGATGGCAAACTGTACTGCCATGTTGGCCTGAGCACCTGAGTGCGGCTGTACATTTACATACTCTGCGCCGAAAAGCTCCTTGGCTCTTTCTCTGGCAAGCTCCTCTACCTCGTCCACGCACTCGCAGCCGCCGTAGTATCTTTTTCCCGGATATCCCTCAGCATACTTATTGGTGAGAATGCTTCCCATAGCTGACATAACAGCAGGGCTTACCCAGTTCTCAGAAGCAATAAGCTCGATATGGCTGTTCTGGCGCTCAAACTCATCTGTGATGGCGCTCGCAATCTCCTGATCTTCTTTCTTGATGTCGTCAAGTGTATACATATATGTGTCTCCTTTTCTTTATTGCAAGATGCTTGCATTATTTATCGCAATTATATGCTTTGCTGTGATTTATCACATTGATGCGCTACCGCGCAAAAATAATCCTTGCTACAATTCTACTATTTAAAGCAGAAAGTAGCAAGGATTATTTGATATATCCTTCATATTTAATTCTAATAAATAACTATACCCAAATCAAATAACTAAAATCACATATATGAATACATTTAAAAAATACGGTCATCCTATAAAAAAGGAGGTCTGAAAACATGACTACTGACCAAAAAGAAAAACGAAATGATGAATATAACAAATATGTAAAGCGCGTCACACCTACTCACTGCCTTTCTGCAAACATGCTTAAGGCATTCATACTCGGTGGAATCATATGCACTATCGGACAGCTCATATTAAATACCTGCACACAATACTTCGGTTTAAGCAGTGACGAAGCATCTGCCTGGTGCAGCATGATTTTGATTCTTATAAGCTGCGTACTGACATCGCTAAACCTGTATGCACCGCTTGCAAACTGGGGAGGAGCTGGAGCTCTTGTTCCTATAACCGGCTTTGCAAACGGAGTATGCTCATCCGCATGTGAATTTCAGGTGGAGGGGCAGGTATTTGGCATAGGCTGTCAGATATTCAGGATTGCCGGTCCTGTGATACTGTACGGCATATTTTCAAGCTGGGTGCTTGGTGTGATATACCTTGTTGTAACGTGCTTTTGATTGATTAGCATTTCAGCATGTATGTGTTAATTTGTCAATGCCTCAAATTATTTAGTAAGAGCCGATCTTGTGACCGGCTCCTATTCAGATCATTAATTTACTGTTCTGATGCTTCTTTTTTAGTTTTTCTTTTCTTTTTATAGATTACAAAACCTGTTGGTGCGATTATTGCTGCTGCAACTACACCCAGCACACCATAAAACAGTGGCTTGTTCTCAAAGAAAAGAATGAAAGCGTTTGATGAAACTGTTATACCCTTGTAAATAAAATCAGTTGTATTGGTTCCACCATCTGTTCCGATAGAGCAGTCAGCGCAAAGTATTGCAACCTGCTGATTTACGCCCTCCGGCACCTTAAATTTAATCTTTCCATCATTTCCATTCAGGTACTTTGTAAGTTCATCGCCTGACATATCAGAAATTACTTTCTGTTCTTTTCCATCCTTGTCAAGTATTGTGACCTTGACATGTCCAAGCTTTCCTCCATCATCTGTAGGAACAAGAGTTACGTTCTGTGATGTTCCTCTGTAATTACCGTCTTCCTCAATTCCACTGATTGTGAAGGTTGGAGCTGTCTTATCAATTACAAAATCAGCTGAAACGTTTTTCAAATCACTATATGCCATTGATGTGGCTTTGTCCTCTGACTCAACAACGAGATTGTATTCACCTTCATCATCAAAAAGTGATTTATTTACAGCATACTCGTATCTGTACCAGCTTCCGTCTCCTCCTGACTCTGTCACCTTGTAGTCGTTACCTTCCTTAAGGGCATTGCCATTAAGCTTGATATTGTAGTTTAAGAGTTCATCAGCATTAGTCTCGTAGAATACGATATCCTCTGCTGTCTCCTGAACATAATAGTCATTAACTACATCCATTGAGTAATCATTTAATGCAAATGTTGAGCCATTTCTGTTGACAGAGAAATCAATGAGATTATCTCCATCCTGCAGGTTTACAGTTGAAGTTACTCCATCTTCATCAACAATGTTTACCGTATCATAAGCATTTCCAGCCTTGTCTACAGCTGCACATCTGAGTGAATACATTCCATCCTCCTCGAGGTTTCCATACTCAATCCTCTCTCCATTTCCAACGGATGAAGCGCTTCCTTCGATTTCTTTTGTTGCAAAAGAACCATTCTCATATACTACAGCTGTCAGTACAGGAGTAAATGTGCCAAAGTTGGTATCTGTGCATTCAATAGCAAAACCAATATTTCCATCAGTATTGTTTGCTGAATTAGGATTTATTCCACTTATTGTTATGGCAGGCTTTGTAAGATCAACGCGGAAGCTCTGATTCTCAAGGTCAGTTGCCTTGTTACCAGCCTTATCTGTGTATGCAAGTGTCCATGTGTAAACAGCGTCTGATGCAAAACTGATTGTTGCCGTATGTGTATCACCGCTTCCTGACCAGCCGCTTATTGTAGGAGCTGATGCAGGATTTCCATTGTCTGTCGCATTCATTGTAAGGACAACTCTGCTTGTCTCAAAATTGTGCTCCTGAATTGTCACAGTAGCAGTTCTCTGCTCCTTATAAAAGCCAGCCTCTGCTGCATTATTATTATCATATGCTACTGAAATCACCGGAACAGTCTTATCTACAGTAAATTTTGTAGGTGCAAGTGAGTTACCATAATTGACATCACCGCTCTTGTTTCCTGCAATATCCTCTGCTGAGATATTGAAGGTATAATCAGCATCATTTCCATAGTATATTGTAGCAATATTAACTGTGTCATCTCCGTTTCCAGAGCCACCAACTGTAGTCCATCCTGATATAGAAGGAACACCTCCGGCACTGGCCTCTATTACAGGGATTACCTTTGCAGGGTCAAAGTTACGCTCAGTAACCTTAACTGTTGCTGTTCTTGACTCCTTAAAGTAAGTATCATCTCCAAATGTTGTATCTCCACTGTTATTATCATAGCTTACTTCTATCGTAGGTGCCGTGATATCAATCTTGATTACATTTGTTGTCTTGTATATATTTCCTGCATTATCTACAGCTGTCACTTCGATCTGTACATCGTTACTGTTGTTTAATCCCGCATCAACTGTGAAATTTCTTGATACTGACTTAGTCAGATCATTCAGGCTTCCTGCTGTTGCAGTGTATGTATACAAATCTCCTGTCTGTGTCTGCTGACCCAGGCTTGTCACCTTGTATGATACACTTCTGATACCTGAAACAACACCTGTTGCTGCATTGTCCGATACTGACACGCCAACATTAACATTCGAAGCATAGATGCCATTGATATCAGCCGGAAGTGTTACATTAATCTTCGGTGCCTGTGTATCAAGCACAGCTCCATTTGTGCTGACATATGATACATTTCCTGAATAATCTATAATCTTCAGGTAGACAACATAGTTCATATCATTTTCCGGTAAACTGATAGCATATGAGCCATCCTTACCAGTTGATTTCATCGGTGTCCATGATGTAACTCCTGACACATCCGCAAATACACCATCCTTGTTTGAAACGTTGTAGCTTACTTCTTTTACTCCGCTGAATTCATCTCTTACACTACCTGAAACATACATCTTTCCCTTAGAGAAACGTGATATCTCGTATTTTCCACCATTTAAGATGTTCTTCCAATCTGCAAATGATGTCCATGTAGTGTCAGTTCCCTGTGACAGATAATTATACTTCATGTTACCTGTTGGATTTTTCTTATCAATAATAAATGTATTAGATTTATTGATTTTGTATCCATCTGCTTTATTCTCAGCCAAATCCTGTGCTTCTACACGGACGGTATACTTATGATCATTGGTAAACGTAACAGTAAGTGTACTTACAGCATCTTTTCCGGCTCCAAGAGTCCAGTCACTATCCTTTACGATACCATCAGGAAGCTTATCACTATTATTGATATCAACTTCTTTTCCGCCATCCTCTGATACCCAGATATTTACAAGCTTCGGATTAAAGAATACACTGTTTTCCTTAACCGATACTTTAGCTGTACGCTTTGTATTGTAATACTCAGCACCATCAACTACACTGTATGCAGCCTTCTCAGTGGCATACTCTACATTAATCTCCGGCTTTGTCGTATCAATCCTGAATGTCTCATCTTTCTCATCATCCTTCAGGCTGACAACTGTCTCATTGTCTGCTGTGTCTATAACCTGAACATAGACATTGATTGCACCGAGATTATCTGCTGAATTAGCAAACTCATCCGATATTGTTATCGGAATATTCAGCTTGTCATTTGTTCCTGCCTGTTTTTCCGGGAGAATACTATTAACATTTTTATTTGTTGTATCAGCCCAGGTTTCCTCTGTCGGTACATCTCCGGCAGCAGTTACATAGTACTTGATTGATTTGATTCCTGATGTAGCATCATTTGCTGTTACATTAAGCTTCACATTTCTATTGTAGAAATGCTTTGCACCATCAAAGCCATCCTTGTCACTAAGACTGTTTTTCATTTTCTTGTCAAGGCTTATACCTGCTGTAGGATGTGTTGTATCAGATTTGATTGTCTGTGAACATATTGTATAGTTTCCTGCTTTGTCATACGTTGTAGTTTTAACATAAAGATTCTTTGAATCATAATATGCATCTTTCGGAATTGTTATTGTTCCTGTCAAATCACCATTATCTGATTTTTGCAATGTATCTGCAGTTAATGTACCACTTGTCAGATTTTCGTTTGAATCCTTGCTGGCTTTTACAAAATATTCTACTTTATCAACACCTGATGTCGCATCTGATGCTTTTACACTAAGTGTTGCACCGGAATTAAACCAGCCATCCTGGTTAGCACCAGCATTTACTGTCAAATCAGCAGTAGGGTTTGTTGTATCAAGCTTAATTGTCTGACTACATTTTGTCTTATTTCCGGCAAAGTCATATGTATATGTTGTGATTGTCAAATTACCAGTATCATAATCAGCCATATCAGGTATGCTAATACTATTTTTATACTCTTTTGCATCACTTTCAACACCGGTTATTAATTCTACCGGAGCATCAGCACTTCCTGCAACATAAGTTCCATCAGTTCCATCTGCTTTTTTAATTGTATAGCCTACTTTTTCAATTCCTGAAGTATTGTCCTGCGCAGTAACAGTGAATGTAGCACCATTGGTAAACCACTTATCACCATCAACTCCACCTTGTAACTCCAATTTTGCAGTCGGAGCTGTAAAATCATACTTTGCTGTAACCGTTGTATCAGCTGATGACACAGACTTATTTCCAGCTACATCTACAGTATCTACATCAATCGTTAAATTATTAGAATCATAAGCTTTATCTTTTGAAATAGTTATATTTCCTACAACCTCTGTATAAGCTCCGGAAGCATCCAATTTCTTTCTAATAACATTTACCTTTCCGGTTTTCATTTTCTTGCCACCCAGGTAAATATAATAATTAATAACCGGATTTTCATTTTCTGCCATAATACCACTTGTTGCATCCTTTGCCACAACAGTATAAGTCAGGGTACCGTTCCAGCCTTTACCATTATCAAAAGTCGAGCTGAGATCATCTCGTGTAATATTAACTGTTGGAGCCTGTTTATCAATATTGATAATTTTTTCAACTGTTGAAGAGTTATTAGCCCTGTCATAAACTGTTATTGTAGCCTTAAGAGCCTTTGTATTGGTTGCATAATCACGACTCTTTAAAAGACTAAACCATGTTGAATAATTCGAGGTGCCAAGATCTGAGCCTTGCAACGTGACAGTTGTAGTATTTGGTAAATCAGTATATGTTCCATCGTCCTTCAGCCTTGCAAGCTTATACTCATATCTGTCAATACCAGAAAGATTATCAGTAGCATTTAATTGTAAACAAACACTTGACTGTTTCCACAAATCTGCATTTTCATCTTCAAGCTTATTTTTCTGATTATCACTATCTACTATATTGACTTCTGTGATTTTAGGTGCTTCGTTATCGATTACAGCACCTTCTGTACTTATATATTTTACATTTCCACTGTTATCTACAATCTTTATATATACTATATATTTATTATAGGACTTGTCTAACGACTCACAAAAGCTGTATCCATCATCTGATTTATTTATTTTAATTTTTTCCCAATTACCAGCAGATAAACCGTTTAACTGCTGCTCTGATAAAACTGTATCCGTATCCAGTTTATTTACATAATAGCTAACTGTCCATATGCCGGAATTTCCGGTATCTTTATCATTTACATGACCTACAATATTCAACTGATTTTGTTTAAAAATAGATATTGCAGTGAATGGATTTAATATATTTTCCCACCAGTTACCAATTTTTCCGTCATCTGTATTATCTGTTGAGAACTGTACTTGTCCAAACGGAGCGCGCTCATCAATATAGAATTCCTTTGATTTGCTATCAGCTACAGTGCTTTCTTGCGTTTTATTTCCTGCTAAATCCTTTGACGAAGCTTCAATTTTGTAAAGATGATTACCTGTAAATTTAAGCTTTGCAGTATATGAACCATCTTTATTGTCAGTCCAGATTTCATTATCTGTTTTTACAATAGCAGCACCTTGTACTTCTGCCTTGTTATCTAATATATTTACTGCCTTTTTATTATCAACCGCTACTTTAATTTGAGTAGCATTTTTGTTAAAAGAGGCATCTGTTACAGTAATCTGTGCATATCTGTCATGGTTGTAGTATTCTACCCCATCCTTTAACTGTGAATAATTATCATTAGTTGTATTTTCATCAGCTGAAAAAAATGTAATACCTACAGTTGGTGCAGTATTATCAAAGTGGAATTTTTTATCATCAGAAAGTGATGTGATTTTTTCATTTCCTGCTTTATCCGTTACCTTGACATACACATTTCCTGCATTTGGAGTATCTGTAAATGGTATCGTTACACTCTTAGCATCAGCTCCAAGATTTTGAACATTTTCAGCATCCCAATTGAAGCTTTTAATGTCCCATCCTGAAGCACTTGTCACATCATCTGTAAGATAAACTGCTTTTATATCAGCGATGCCTGAAAAATTATCAGTAGCACTGATACCTACAGATATTTTATCAGCAAAATAATATTCACCCTCATTACTATTCAATGACAGCTCATCAGCCTTAGGCAGTTCTGTATCAAATTTGATTATCTGAGTCTGTGTATCAGATTTTAGACCTGCATTATCGTATGCTGTAACATTTACCTTGATTTCTTTATTGGCAAATTTACTTGCCTGTAATGTAATCAGATATCTTCCATCAGCATTAGGATTAACTGTTGTTTCTTCAAGAAGCGGCTTATCTTTTTCATCTGTCACTGTATACTTAACAGCCGCAAGTTTTGAACCATCATCAGATGGTGAAGCTGTAATTGTCACATCTTTGTTTACCCAGTCTGCCTTATTATCCTTTTTAATGGAAAGTGTAGGATTTACACTATCATAGTTGTATGCTCCACTTACTGTTCCCTCGTTGATATAAGATACATTTTCATTGTCTGATTTGTTCTTTTCCTGTACGATAACAAGAGTAAATTGATTTTCGCCCTGTGTGATATTATTGGCATCTATAGCAATTTCTTCTACAAAGCTGCCATCAGAATTTTTGATTTTATAACCATCTTTTGCCTTGATCCCGGTCACTTCTGAATACCAGATTTTTCCATCTGAAGCAGTATTTGATGTTCCAACTACCTCACAATATGTTCTAAAATCATCGTAAGCATATGGTTTTATTGTTGTAGTATATGTTTTCTCTGCACTGTTATATCTGTCATCCTCTGCAATAGCAGCCTTGATTGTAACTTTTACTCCATCGGCACTGTTATTATAGCTCTTTGCAGTCCATTTACCATTGTTTGCAAAATCAGCATCCTGTGTGATGTAACCTTCTCCGGTAACCACACTATAAGTGATTTTTCCTTTCGCATCATTAGCACTTGATTTTGCTATTGTTGAAATCTCATCGCCTACATAAACCTCTGCATTTTCATCAGTAAATGAAAGTGTCTGGTCTAATTTTGCAATTGTTACATCAGACTGTGTGATTGTCTTATAACTATCACCAATAGATAGTGTAGCCGTAAAAGAAACTTTTCCGGCTTTCTTTATAGTTACTACATCTGTAGTTTCATCAACATCTGCAATTTCCTGATCTGAAGATGCATATTTAACACTATTATTATCTGCACCTTTCACAGCAAGTGTTGGTGTAGTATCTAGTTTCCACCCCTTAAACTCTGTGGTGAAGGCAAACTCTGCATATGTATCCTGAACCATTGCAACCTCTGTATAAGCCGCACTGTCAGAAGCCTCCACAGCAGTGCACTCCTTTTTCCAGAAAAGATATCCATCAGAAGATATATCCACAGAGTAATTACTGTCCTTGACAAGATCTGTCACATCAATTTTTATGCTATTGAGTGCTACAGGCTTAGCATCCTGCTGTTCATCTGCCTGTCCGGCAGGCTCACTCGAATTGTCAGAGCCACTTTCTGAGCCTGTATTTTCAGTATCCTTGCCAGCAGCATCATCCTTACCAGTATCAGTATTACCCGGATTGGTATTACCTGAATCGGTATTACCTGAATCAGTATTACCTGAATCGGTATTATCTGGATTTTTATTATCTGGATTTGTATTTCCAGAATCAGTTTGTGCCTTAACCACTTTGGTCTTCACAAACTTTTGGTCAACTTCTTTTCCGGTACTGTCAGTAACAGTTACCTTGATATCATCTACATTGGTCCAGTCCGAAGCACCTGTCACCTTAAGGTAGATAGCACCATTTGTATCATTCGCTTCAACTATCGTGAAGTTTGCCGGCAAAATGGTGACAACCATAAGTAGGGCCATTAAAAAGGCCATCATGCGTTTTCTCATGCTACTCACTCCTTTGCTTTAAATTATTTCATCTGTATGTATAAAGGTAATATCCTCTAATACCATAAACTGATTGAGAACTGTTGTCTCGCTTGGATTCTGTGGCATATGTGATGAAAGTACCGTTGTTTCCCCAACATTCTGCTGACTGAGAACTGTTGTCTCATTTGAATAATCCTGTTCAAGAACCATCGTCTCATTACTTTCATTATCTGTATCCATTCCAACAGATGCCTGCTGTTCTAGCTTCATAGTGCTGATTTTTTCTGTATGAACCCCAAAACCGCTTGTGATTCCACGTCTTTGCAGATTTCCCGATGGAGTCATTTTATCTGTCAGTCTGCCTCTTTCCAGATTAACTGCACTTGCCTTATAACCTTTTCCACCGGAGGCTTCATTCTGCTTTCTAATATTTTCAATTGCCTTTTTTGCATTTCTGCCTGTTAAATCGCCAATTACATTTGGAATTTTAAGTGTAATAAATAGTATCACTGAAACCACAAACATTACAGCACACGATATGGCACCCACGATAAAAATCAGCCTGTAAATATCATATGTCATTCTTTCTCAGCCTCCTTTACCGTGTTTATCTTCTGCTTTGTCGACTCGATGTTGTCCTGAAGCTTTTTCATATCATCTGCAATAACCGATTTGTCAACCTTAGTCGAACTGTCTGAAATATCATCCAAAAGTGCAATCACATCATCCTTGGATGTCACCTCCAAAAGCGGAGAAATATTGTTGTTTATAATATCATCTACTTCATTCCACACCTGAAGCTTTGAGTCCACACTGTCAAACTGTTCCGATTCCTTTTCCAGCTCTGTAACCTTTTTCCAAAGATTTGCATACTCATCATACATCTTCTCTGTCTGCTTAACCTTTGCTCCACCATACTGACTTATGAGATCCAGACAATCGGAAATATCACAATATATCTGTGCAACAGGATATTTCTGCACAGCATCCTTGTACCACTTGGCGGCATTGGCATATCTGTCCTTTTCCACATTTATATCATAGTAGAAAAGAAAGCTCTCGCCATACTGGTAGCAGACCTCCTGATACCCGTCAGGATTTTTCTTTTTCAAATCCGAAAGCACATCATACGTCTGCGAATATCCGTCACTGTTTTTTCTATCCAGTCCGACCTGTATCTTTGCAAGTATGTTTGCCTCATCCTTGTCCAATACAAAATCACTTGTAAGCATATCATTCAGCTTCAGATACGCATCTGTTCTGGTAGGGTCTGTAATTATCGCATTGTAATAGTCCTCATAAGTATCTGCCGTTTTCAGAATGTTATCATAGTTTTCACTTTTTTTATTCTCGGCTGAAACATATCCCCATATAGAGGTTGCTCCCAAAATCACTGTAATTACCGATGTAGTGATAAAAGCTGCAAGCTTTCTTTTTTGTTTTTTTCTATATATATCATCTATCTCATCATAGTGCTCCAAAGCATACATCAGCTCTGCCGCATTCTGATATCTGTTAGCCGGATTAGGCTGTGTACACTTTAAAATGATTCTTTCAAGACCACCTGACAGACTTGGGTTTATCTCTCTGATTGGCCTGATTTCATAAGGTGGCTCACATGGGTTCTTTCCTGTAACCAGATGATATAGTGTAGCACCAAGACAATAAATATCTGTCCTGCCATCCGTCTGTCCCATTCCTCCAAACTGCTCCGGAGCTGCATATCCCATAGTTCCGAGACATGTCGTATCAGCCAGATTTTTTTCTTTAAACTCTCTTGCTGTTCCAAAATCAATAAGAGTGATATTGCCATCAGGCTTAAGCATGATATTGGCAGGCTTCATGTCACGATATATGATAGGTGGATTCTGTGAATGCAGATATCCAAGTACATCGCACAGCTGCTTAGCCCAATGAATCACATCATCCTGAGGCAATGCGCCATACTCTTCAATAGCCTTGCTAAGTGAATTTCCCTGTATGTAATCCATGACGATCAGGAATCTGTCATCATCCTCTATGACGTCCACAATATCCGGCAGATAAGGATGATTAAGTTTTTTTAGCATGTCTGTCTCAGCCACAAGACTCTGCTTCACAACCTCAAAATCCTTTACACCGTCTTTTCGTACCTCTTTAATAGCCCACTGCTTATTTGCTTTTTCGTTCATAGCCAGGTAGACGATACTCATTCCACCATGGCCCACTTCATTCAGTATCTTGTATTTTCCATCAACAAGAGAACCAATCTCAAGCATAAACTTTCCTCCTACTGTACCTTAATCAGCGCTGCTGTGATATTGTCTCTCTCCCTACGCTGCATGTTGAGTTCTATCAGAGAACGAAGCTGCCTATTCATCACATCCCTGTTTGTCATAAATGATGGTCTGATTGCCTGATAAATCTCATCAGATGTAATCTCATGTCTGAAACCATCCGAACAAAGCAGAAACTCCGTACCACTTTGCACATCTCCAAAAAACATGTCAGGATTAACAATCTCAGAAGCACCCACACACTGTAAAAGCACATTTCTGCGCGGGTCTGTTTTAGCCTGCTCTATTGTCATATGACCCAGCTCTATCTCTCTACCTACAAACGTCTGATCCTTAGTAAGCTGTATGAGCTTATCATTTACAAGATATGCTCTTGAATCCCCGACATTCATCAGATAGTATCTCCTGTCAGTGACAAGAAGCGCTACTACAGTGGTTCCAAGATTAACGCCCTGACCTGCTCCATACTGTTTGATTTTTTGATTCTGATTTGCTACTATACTCTCCCACTGTGCCCTGATTACAGAATCCTCAATATATCCGGGTCCATTCTGACAAATCATCTGCAGATCATCATTGACCCACTTATCAAATGCTCTTATGACCGTGGCACTGGCAAGCTCACCCTTCGCAAGACCTCCCATACCATCACACAATACTGCAAAAACCATATTCCCAAGATTGGTAAAAATACGTTTCATCATTATGCTGTCCTGATTTGTTTTCTTGACTGTTCCCACATCTGTCTGGGCTGCAATTTCGTAATCCATGCCATTTCCTCAATATATGTAATATTTATCCTGTGATTTTTTTATTAGTACATGAAAAATTCAAAATCCTCATTCGCCAGTCTGATTTTCGTTCCATGCTCGATTTTAGTCTCCACATTGCTCTGAATCATTGAACCATTCACATATGTATGGTTTGTTGAATTGGTATCAACAATATAAAACTCATTGTCCTTGTTAATGATATTTGCGTGGCTTCTGCTGACCGCTGTATTGTCACTCACAAAATAATCCACATAGCTTCTTTCTTTTCCTATTCTAAATACCGGCTTGTTGAGTTCTATTCTCTCATTATTCTTTATTCGAAGCAGATAAGGCTTAATAATCTGAGCCTGTGATGTTCCCAAAACAGTGGTCTCTCCAGCCTCTGAACCGACTCCAAGCACTGTAGTCTCTCCAAAATTACCGGCCTTTGTCATGTTCTCCAAAATCTGTGGTGGAACTGATGGATTTCCGGTCATGCCTGTATTTGTATTTTGATTCTGCACCGGCTGTGGCTGTACCTGTTGCACCGGCTTTTGCTGTGCCTGCGGCATCGGTTGCGGCTGTGCAAACTGACGCTGCGGCTGATTTGACTGAGTGAACTGTCGCTGTGGCTGTACAAATTGTTGTTGAGGCTGCTGTGGCATTACAGGTTGTGGCTGTGCCTGTGCAGACTGTGGACGCTGCTGTTGTGGCTGGCCCGGGATGGCGAAATTTACATTTGCAGGCTTCTGCTGTCCCGGAACTGCAAAATTCACGTTTACTGGATTCTGCTGTGATGCTAGAGCAGAAGTTTGGATTGTGGCTGCTATTTCGCCTTGTTTTTTTGCCTTTTTCTGTGCCTTCTTCACCGCTTTCTGATAATCATAAAGTTCTTTATTTTCTTTACTATAATGAGACATTAAATTAATCCAGCTTATATTTTCTTCACCGGAAAGACTTCCTCCATTATTAGGTTTAGGTGGTAAAACTGGCTGACCCGATTGCTGTGCCTGTGATGTCTGCACCGGTCGGCTCTTCGGTATTTCCGCAACTGTCTGCATACGCAACTGCTGCATTTGCGGCTGTGATGGCACATGCTGTCTGTTCTGAATTGGTGCAGCCACTGCTTTATGTTGTGGCTGTATATTCTGAATTTGCTGATTAGATTGTACTGGCTTTATCGTCTGCTGTGGCTTACTCTGTGAATTTTCCACAAATCTCAATAGCTCTTTAAACTCTTTCAGGTTAAGTATCTGGCTTGAATTGACATAATTTATGATTTTGGCAACATAATCACAATTTTCATTCTGATTAAACTGAGAACTGAATAATATAGCCTTTATTATTTTTTCGGGATTATTTTCTCCACCACCATTATTTACTGGTAAATATATCAGATACGTCTCTCCTGTTGACACATTCACATAAATGTAATCCATATTGAATAATATATTTGATGTATCAATCATGTAATCGTCCCCTGCAAGAAAAGCATCTGCTATTCCATTTAATACACCAAGAACTATTTTTTTATCTACTACTCCTGTGAAAACCTGTTTGGCCGATACTTTCGATGTAATGTCGTATTTAACCTGACATTCATCATCCAACCGCATAAAAACAGACTGTGCAAGTCCATTGATCCTATTATTTGTGATCATTCCAAGTCCTACAGAATCAATATCTTCCTGTTTTTCAAAATGATAAACCAAATACGATTTTGATCCTTGATTTTCATATGTAAAACTCATTGTTTTCTCCTTCCGCTATTTCCACATTCTGGTTGTTATTGTCTGTTCCATAGGTATCTTTCCCATATCAAAAAAATCAAACCAGTACTGTATTTCATATTTTATAGTGATAGTCAAATTATCATCATCCACCTTTGATGTAAACTGAATTCCATCCATTCCATTAACAATTTTCATACTTTTAACAGACTGTATTGCCTTATCTTTATCTCCTGCTAAATATGCCATAAACCGATTTTTTATAACTGAGTTATCTGTTGCTGCTCCGCTTCCATTATCCTTATACCAGTCGAGATAACCACTTCCCGGAGTAAAATATTGGTTATCATTCAAGGTATAAATATCCTGAACCATATCACCAAAACTACTCCAAAATTTGGTTTCGTTCTCGTTTGCACTTTCCACTTTTTCGGTTCTATATGAATCTAGAGACAAGCTCTTTGATGACTGAACCAAAGCATGTGTCATTCTGTTTTGCGTATTTATTACTGCAAATAATCCATAAATAAACATAAACAAAAAGAAAAAAATAGGTAATACTAACGCTGTTTCTAATGTAATCGAACCATTTTCCTTTCTCATTTACATCACCTCTTAGTATCCAACATACTTAACCGCTTTTTTCGTATACAAACCGCCCTGAGTCAACCCATCTAAATTGAACATAGGATTTAATGTATAACCGACTTCTGCTTTTACCACTGTATATGTCTTATCTAATGAAAAATTATTATTATACTTCTTTAGCCCTTCCATTTGAATTACATTTTGCAAACGTTCCAAATATCTTGTCTGGTCTAAAGAAAAAACCATTAACAGCATAAGGTTTTCATTATAATCCATACTAAATTTCCCTTTCATTTCTGCTAACCCCTGAGTATCCTGTATAGCCCCCTTTATCATATCTGTAAAGCCTGCAGAAATGTTCGAACACGCAAGTAATTCTTGTACCAAGCAGTTTACCCCCGAATATGAAAGCCATATATTATTTTTCCAAAAAAATACTTTTCTTCCATTGACAAGAAGAATACAATCGAGCATTGGTTCCACAATGACCGCTACAACTTTAACAACCCATGACATTGGTCCTGCTAAAGCTGCAATTGAACTAAGTTGTATATCTTTTAATACAGGTTTCAAATTCAATAATAACCGAAGCATATATAATTCCATAAATGTTCCCGCCTGATTTTGTATTTCATTATTACTTCCTATTAATACATACTCTCCTTCAGCACCTTTAAACATAGTATCTGAACCAGTAACATTATTTGACAGACTTCCGATCTGCCCCAATCCCCCTGTAAGATTTTTCGTATATACTCCACCTGCAAGAGAGAATACATCTGAGTAATCATATCCAAACAAGGTTTTTCCTCCATCGATTGAAACACGATTTGGAAGATTATATACACTATATCCATATAGTAATAAGCTGTTATACATCTCATTTGGTCCACTAGCTGCTAGCGTAATTAAATTAGTTAATGTATGCCACGACCATGTAACTATTGCAGCAAAAAATTCTCCTATTGCCACCAACAACTCTCCTAATCCAACTATAACAGCTCGTATTCCATGACCTTCTCTTACCAAAGTAATAAAATCATTTCCCGCATTTACTATCATTGTCATAGAATCTAATATCAAATTTGCCGAAATATCCTTCGCAACATTTGAATTATATAATACACTTGATGTAACAACTGAATTTAAGCTTGCATCATATACACCACTCAAATTCATAATTTGACCAATTAAATTCAAAAAATTAGTTGCACCAGAAGTATCAACATTATTTCCTTTATCATCTAACTGATTTTTAATAGTTACAAGTGTATCGTAAATATTACTTGGAATAGCCAATTGCGTTATCAAAGTATATTTATCTGATATTGTATCAGCTGTAGTAGCCGAAGTTATTTCCTGTTTTGCATCGAAATTGCTTAAATTGCTATTTTTTTCATTAAGTTTTGTTATATCTGCATTTACATCATCTTTTATACTTGGTGAAATATTACTATTTATACTTTTCAAAGCCTGATCTACCACAGCAATAAGCCACTCATCTGTTGATGTCGTACATTGAGCAGCCAAATCACCATCCTCTATATTATTTTTATTTGTATGAAGTTTGTCCGAAACAGACTGCAATTCTCCTATCAGACTTGTAATAGCATCTTTCATTTTATCTTCTTGTTCTATAAGTTCATCCGTTTTTTTCTTATATTCTTTCGCTGCATTATTGGCATCTGTAATAGCAGCAATTACTTCAGAATCATTATAAATATTACTTGCATCCTCATCTTCACCCAAATTATCTTCCGCTATCTTTAATTTTTCTGCCAATGTTGTTATCTTTTTCACAAATCCACTATCACTATTACTATATGAATCACGATATGCTTCAACTGCACTCTTATAACTACTAGCTGTTGTAATTGTTTCTTCTATTTTTTTTATTACCTCAACTATTGAAGATGTTAAATCTGCTGTATCATTTATCTGCCCTACCATCTTGTCCACATCATCTAATTCAAGCTTTTTCTTTAATTTATCAAGTAAATCATCTACATCACAACCATCTGAAATCAGCTTAGTTGTTACACTCACTTCAGAATTTTCTAAAATTTGTTGCTTAAGAACCTCTATATCTGCCAATGAATAATTGCCACTTATTTTATTACTGTTTACTGTTACACTTTTCCCCATTATTTTTACATTTTGAGTCAAATAATTATTAAACTCATTATTAACATCAGATTCTTGAGATGTAGCCAACAAAGCAAATCTTTTATCTAAATACGAATCGTAATCTGCTATACTCGAAAATGCAGAACTATCTACGACCTCGTTCATCATTTCCATAGCACTCTGATATCTTGATGCTTCCTCAAATGTAAGCGCAATTGATGTAAATGGCATCATAACAATAACTAAAAAAATTGATATTGTTCCTTTCCATCCATTTAGATATTTATAAAACCAGTATCTTGCTTTATCAGTAAATGATTTTCTTTTCATATTTCATTTCCTTTTTAATCATAAACCTTAGTATACTTTGGATCTTTATTAAACCAGTTATCAAAATTATTATCAGCCCAGGAACCTTCCTTAACATGTATCCTTACAGCTGTTTCATTAGCTAATAAGACATTATCTTCTGCAAATGTTATAAGTTCAGCCTCATCTGGAACATATATGTCTGTAACACTTTTTGGAAACGCATATTGTCCAATTTCTTTAATTGTTTTTGGTAAATATATCTCCTTAAGAGAATTACACTCCTGAAAAGCATACGATCCAATATATTCAGTTTCTGTATTGCTCAAGTCAACTTTTTCTATAGAATTACATGAACTAATCGAATAATCACTTATTTTTTTTAGTGTAGAAGGAAATTCTATGTCTTTCAATTTATCTAATGAATATAATGATGTTGAGGCTAATTCTTCCATACCTTCTGGGTATTCTATCTTTTCTACTGGACTTCCTGATTCTGTAATATACGATGTAACAAAATCTGATGTCATTTTTCCAGAGAACTCAATTTCTTTAACATCTGAATCTTTTGTAATAAGAGTTCCAACAATCTGCTTACATTTTTCTGGTATGATTATTTTTTCCTGTTTCTTACCTACTTCTGATAATCCTTGTATAGTATCACTTGTAAGCCAATCAAAAAAATCTTCCGTATTATTATCTGAACTGTCAGCCTCTTTATTATCTTTATTTTGCTCTTTAGTATTTTCAACGTTTGTGTTTGCTTTTTCTGCGCCACATGACATTATTGTTCCAGCTAATGTAGCCATCAAAATAAAAATGATAATTTTCTTTTTCATACTTACCTACCTCATTCTTTAAAATTTATTCTAATATTGTATGCAATAAATGAATTACACTATTTACAAGTCCCAAAATAGATGACGTATCCTTTAAATAATCACACACAAACTGAGTATTTCTCACAGTATTTGTATAGCTTAAAACATCTACCCCTGCTGAATATGATACTGCAGTTATCTTTGCCTTAGGATCTATTCCTACCCACTTAAGCATATCTGAAAATAGAAACTCATATTTCTGCGAAATAGTCACTTTATAATGATTTCTCCCAATAGTGTCTGCTACAACTTCTACTTTTGCAGTAGGACTGCCATTGATATGTGCTAATGCCGTTTTTGTCAGTCTCTGATCTACTATATTATTTGCTCTCTCATTGCTTTTACTTTTAAATGAACCGCTAAAGAACATGTATCTGAATTTTCCAACATTTTTAATATCATTCAACGAAATATTTGAACTATCTGTTGCATTTTTGTATTTATATGTAAGTGCTGTTTCCTCAGCAATTTCATTTGCTACAATTCCCATTGTACTGTTTTGATATAAATAGAAGCCAAAGCTCATAAAAAACATTAAAACAATGATACATGCAATAATACAGTAGGTGGCCTCTATCATTACAACACCAGATTCATCGTCTATCTTCTCTTTCATCATACACTCCTGTTCTACTGTTCAACATTCAGCCTAATCAATTGCCAACTGTCATTTCCACTTTCTACCATACAGTTTCCTTTACTATTAAAGTAATCCACATTTATAAAAGTGTAATCTATTACCAGCTTGTTATCATAATTGATGAATCCCCACTTTTTCCCATCATATACAGCACCAAGACCATGTGAAAAGCTCTTTGCCTTTTCATATTTGGGTTTGATAACAGTTTTACCATCTTTATCCACAAAGCCCCATTTACCGTCTTTACAATAAGCTATATATTTATCATCAGTGACAATATCTATATCATCACATTTAAAATCACCTATTTTTTTCTCATCAGCATTGTACAGATGATAATTGTCTTTTTCTTTCGCAAGCATTACATCATCCTTAATATATGTTCCATCAGGATTAATTTTTATATCAGAGTATTCGTTCTTTGATACTTTTTTTCCGGCTGTATCTATAAGCATCCACTTTCCATCTTTGTCTACAGCCGCTTTACTGTCAGCAAATGTCCCTGCATAAGAATATTTACCAAAGGCTTTTTCTCCTATAAGCTTATGATATGTATAAACATCTCCATTCTTAACTGGAATGAGATTATTTCCACTCATACCAATATCATCTGGAATATGATCAATTCTGCCCTGGATCACTCCATCTGAATCGATAAGCTCTATATGGTCTTCAGCTGAAATCGCTACAATACTATCAGCACTGACAGATCCAGCAAAACTCAGTTTATTATATAAGGCACTCTCTCCAGTTTCATCAATATATTCCCAGCCCTCTGAAGTCTGCACTGCATAATAACCATTTGCTAAAGGCTTTGCTAAGAGATACTCACTCCAATCAAATGAATAACTATATTTGATTTCACAATATTTGCTCATCAGCTTTTTATCATCTGCACCTGCATCTACAGCGTTATTCAGATATTTATATGCGGTCTTATAATCCTCCTGTGATTCAGCAAGTTCTGCTACATCTAAGGCAAATTCTGATGCCTTAGGATAAAGTGACTGTGCTTTCTCCGCTGCCGCAAGATAATCTTCATAAATTGCGGTGCTTTCTTTATATCTGAGCTCATATGCTTTCATTATCTTCGATTGAAGCTTCTGTGAATTTTCTATTTCAGAAGCCAAATTATACTGCTCAATAGCTTTTTGATACAGCTTTCTTTGCATATAATCCTTAGCATTAGAAATATACTCATTGTATTGTTTTTCTTTTCCACCTGATATGATATTTTGGGCTGTTCCAATCCATCCAAATACCATGAGTGCTGACATTGCAAGCACTACAAGCACCTTAGTCTGCTTCATACAGTTACTCCTCTATAGCTAAATTATCGCCATAATAATTGATATTCCATATCCAAAATAAATAAATGGACCAAGTGGCAATGCATCTTTCATTGTTTTTTTCTTAAGCAGAATCAAAACTATTGACACTAATGCACAAATTATAAGTGCCATCATAAGTGTGGCAAAAACACACCTAAGTCCACATAAAAATGAGAGTGAACTAAATATCTTCACATCCCCTAATCCAATTCCTCCCTTGGTCAGCTTGCTCATAATCGTCAAAATAATCAGTGTAACCAAAGCAGAAAGTATACAATTTAAAGTCCATGCAACCACGTTGTCTCTATCTAAAATCACCTCTGCCAATATAGACATAATACCGGTTGCAAGTAAGATCTCAGAACACAGATTCGGAATTATCATATATGTATAATCAGTCTGCGCTACTAAAAGTAAAACGAAAAATGCAATAGCTATTCTTGTAATATTAATAACAGATGTGGCATTTTCGGATGTAAAATAACCACATATTCCTGAGAATAATACTATTAATAAAATAATTACTATCTTATTTGTTCTACTGACTTTTCCTTTCTCATTCGAAAGCTTGCCATTGGAACGCTGGGACAGTCTCGGTATATAGTATTTAGTTGAAACGAATATAAGTAGAGCCGATATGATGCCCCAGATTATTCCAATTGTGAATGACATGTTTTCTCCTTAGATATTTAGATATTTTTTAAGAAATCATTTACTTTTTTTGTAATTCCATCAAGAACGGTTGTTTTTGCCAAAGTTAAAAAGCCGCCTGCTAAAACTACAACAATTCCGATAATCAATAACATAGAAATAAAATTGGTATCGCCATCCTCTGTTGTTACAAAATCATGTAACCCTTTCTGCAACCTTACCTTTACATTAATGAGTGTTTTGTCAATAATGTTCATAATAATTTCTCCTTTCGTATATTTTTTATCTATCAAAACGTTGAGCCAGCAAAGCCCGCTGTTATGATTATAATCATTATTCCTAAGAACATAAGTACTATAGGAATAAGTAGCTTTGTTGCAGCTTTTTCTCCTTCCTGCAACATCTTTTGTCTTTTGGTTGACCACAACTCCTTTGATTGATTAGCCATAAAAGTTGCTATCTCACCACCGCCCTTCTCCATACTCTGCAGAAGAGAGCTAACAAATTTCTTTATTTCAACTGAATTGGATTCTTTTCCAAACAGATATATAGCATCTGCATCCGAAAAGCCATTCTCCATATTATATCTGGCTTTCCTCATCAACTGATAGAAATCACCATCGCGACTCTCACTCACCACATTCCACGCTTCCTTCAATATCATTCCGGAATTTATAAGTATAGCCATAGATGATACTACCTCTGGCAATTCCTGTTCACAGCTTTTAGTTCTTTCCTTCAGCTTATTTGACATATATGTATAACTGTAGTTTCCAACAGCCATTGTCATCAAAAGTCCTATTATCAACACCATGCCCTGCATTGAATTGAACACAACTGCGCAAAGTAACGTCATCGTAAGAAACAAATGCACAAGTGTAATTGTCTCTGCCCATACCACACTAGCATAGTATTCTCCAAACTGGTGTTCAAAATATGAGGCCGCTTCTGTCTTTAACTTTGTTCCTCTGTCTCCTTTCAGCTTTATTGGTCCTGACTGGCTCCATGCAAAGCCTACTCCGTACAATTCGCTTACCGGGAATACATTAGAATCCAGATTAACAAGCATTTGCTCGTATTTTTTTCCTCTGACCATCATAATCATAAATAGTACAGCACTTACGGTTCCCGCAATCATAAATATCAGTTGCATATCAACTACCTCGTAATCTTCATAATTTTTTGTCCAAGCTTATATGCCCCGACAAATATTCCAATTGCCACAGTCGTAGCAAATACTCCCGCTACTGTCGAAAAGCTGGCCGCAAACTGACTGCTCATGGTTCTCAATAATATAATTATTACAATAGGAACTATCATCATGACATCAAACTGTGTCTTATTGGATGCAATCGCTGTCTCTATCTCAGCACTCATCTCAATTTTGTCACCAATAATATCACTGGTCTTTCTCACTATATCCTTGAGATTTCCACCAGCCCTATATCCGACTGCAAATACCTCACTAAAATTTTGAATATCAATTATCTCACTTCTTGCACCAAAATCCTTTAGCATGACTTCTATTGATAAATTATTTTGAATACCATTAATCATTTCCTGTACTTCTTTAACTATGTATGAATCGTCCGAATATTCCATTCTCAAATCATTATTTGCACTTATAAGAGCATCCGGCACATTCATTCCTGACGAAAGTGAGACTGCAATAGCTTCAAGAAAACTTCTGAATTGATTTGTAAGTTCCATCTTCCTTTTCGATTTCAATCTATCTAAAACCATTGGATATGCAACCTTTTTCACTATTAAGCCTACAATTATAAACACTACAAAATTACTGATATAACTTGCTTTAGTCATCTCTCCATCACTGTTCAAGAAAAGATTCCCATAAAAGACCTGGCCAAGCAGTCCACCTATCACAAATAGACCAAGTATCAACATTATTTTCCTCTGTGTAGGTATCACATATACACGATAATTAAGCATCGGAGTATTAAGTTGTGACATCACATACTGTGGTATTCTTTCTTTCTTCGCCATAGCTCCACCCTTATATTTCTACCTTAATTCCAGCAAGTTGTAATTTCAGTGTATTCTGCATTTTATTATGCGTCCTCACAAGCTGACCTGATACTTTGTCTAATGTGCTTTTTTCATCTTCCTCAAACACATACAGCGGATTAAGCATTATTTTTCCATCCTTCATTCCAAGCACCTCTGTTATCTCCATTGTCTTTCTTGACTTATCGCGAAGCCTGGAAAGATGAATTATTATATCTACAGCAGATGAGATTTGTTGTCTGATTGCTTCAAGTGGCAACCCTTCTGCTCCCTGTAAAACCATTGTTTCAAGACGACTCAGCATATCCTCTGTTGAATTCGCATGACCTGTGGACAACGAACCATCATGTCCTGTATTCATAGCCTGAAGCATGTCGAGCGCTTCTCCGCCTCGACACTCACCAACTATAATCCGTTCTGGTCTCATTCGAAGAGATGATTTTATCAAGTCTCTGATTGTAATGCTTCCTACACCTGACGCATTTGCATTTCTTGTTTCCATACTTACCAAGTTATCTATTCCCATGATTTGCAGTTCTGCTGAATCCTCTATTGTAATGATTCTCTCGTCCTTTGGAATATAATTAGATAAAGCATTTAAAAACGTTGTCTTACCAGAACCTGTACCACCACTAATAAAGATATTGTATTTTGCTCTGACCAATAGTTCTAATTTATCCGCAATTTCCTGTGTTAAAGAGCCATATTCAATCAGCTTTTCAATTGTCATCGGTTCTTTAGAGAATTTACGGATAGTAACCGTTGGTCCACAAAGAGCAATTGGTGGTAATACCACATTCACTCGCGAACCATCAGGGAGTCTTGTGTCACATATAGGATTTGCCTGATTAACTTCTCTTCCTGCAAGTCCAACAATCCTTTGAATGACATCTTCTAGTTTTCTTTCACTTTCGAATTTTTTATTTAGTCTTGTCAACCTACCATTTTTTTCTATAAAGATTTTTTCAGGACCATTTATCATAACTTCAGTGATTGTATCATCACGTATGATTGTATCCAAAAGGCCAAAACCTCTTATAGAGCTATATATTTGCTGTACAATAGATACTTTTTCCTCAATTGTACAATATACATCTGATATTCTTTGCATTACGAGTTGTTCTATAGTATCTTCCAATTCATCATCACTCATAGAACTCAATGAATAGTTAGCTGTAATAAACTCTCTTAATTCCTTAACTATTTGTTCCTCATCCATATAAAACTCCCACTTAGATATCTTCCCAAAACGTCATTTCTGATAATTTTTCTGCAATCTGTCTTGTTGTAGCACCTTTATATTTAGGTGCCCCACCAATTGTTGCTATTATATCAGTTGATAGCATTTTTCCAGTTTCACTGCCAAACTTATTATAAATCAGCTTTATTTTATCTAACAAAATCTCGTCATCAAGCATAAGCTGTAGAGAATCTAATGCTCTTACCAATCTATAATTAACTTCATCACTTCCATCACTAACAGAAACCATAGCATCATATTTTTTCAGATAATCATTTATCGTCTTACTCAATCTAAATGGTTTATTAATTATCAAAACATCATATTTTCCGGATTTTTCTACGCTATTCACCAAAATATCAATGTCATCACCTTTTAGTTCAAGCATGTCCAAAGCAACTTTTGCCTGTCTAAAGAAACCTACCCCCTCCAGTGACGTACACATATAGCTTTCTAGCTTCAAGTCAAGATTTCCTTTTCTGCTCTTTACAGCAAAGATGGCATCACTCATAGTAAACTGACTTTCTCCACCCAATATGAGATCTGATGAATTCAATGGATCAAGATTCAAGTAAAACACTCTGTTTCCATGTTTCTGATAAAACAAAGAAGCTGCAATTGACATAGTCATCGTTCCTGTTCCACCTGCTGGTGAAGAAAACAGGATTGTCTTACATCTTCCTGTATTCGCATATGCTTTTTGTATACTATCAACCTTATCCGAAAACAAATTCAGAATCTGCTTATAAATCACCTCTGACTTCTGATATTTGCATATCGCAGGTCTTTCCTTAATCTTTTCAATTCCAGGGCTCTCAACAAAATATGCTATTTCGGATTTAATCTTTGAATCATCTACATTCACATCAAATGAATCATCTGCAATCAACACATCAATTCTATATTTTTGTAATGCAGCTAATGCTGTGTTTAATTCTGTAAATGCATATATTTCAAGTTCCTCCATATACCTTGCATTAAACACACTAGCTATCCTGTCCAAATAAGTCTTATCTTTATCTAATAATGCTACTTTTATCTTCATTGTACTTCCACCTTCATCTTCTAGTCCTCTTTCTCTATATTTTGCCACTTTAATTACTATGTGTCAATATTTTCTTTACTGTTAGTTAATATTTTCATAATATATACACATACTTATTTTATACTTTACTTTTTAGTTGTCATATTTTTGTTTACTCCCAGTAAATCTACTGTTATAAAATCCTAATACAATTTCATATATTATAAATTAATTTTGGGAGGTTTTATGAATAATTACAACATTGACGCTCAGGCGCTGGGTGAACGCATCCGCAAATTACGGCTTAAGAAGAATAAGACACAGGCCTATTTTGCTGATATTCTTTATATATCACCATCATATTTAGCATTAATTGAAGCCGGAAAGCGAGTCCCAAATCTGGATGTACTTGTTCATATAGCTGAAATCACTGATGTTTCCATCGATTACCTGATTTTCGGAGATAACAAAGAACCAAATTCACTACAGCTCACATTTGAAAGACTAAACAAATCGTATCCCAAACGCAATGTAGAACATGCCCTTATGCTTGCCGAATACTATTTGAAACTCGAAAAAGGACTTTTCGATACCAAAGATTCTACAAATTGATATTTTTTTCCCATTGCCAATCCCCTTCCTTATTTCTATAATATTCACATACCATATATTCAAATGCAGCATATAAAGAAAGGGGATTTTCAATGAACACTTTTTCAGAAGTTTTTAAAGCTATCGCAAGCTACCCGTGGCAGGTAAATGTGGGTGTGCTTTCACTAATACCACTGTATATCATAGATTTTAAGTTTTTCGACAAATTAAATATTGGTTTACAGCGCAAGATAGCACTTGCAAAGGAGCGTGGACATGTGGCGAGAGGCATGATTGTGAAGGAGGATGCGAAGAGGCTCGTTGTCAATAATTCACAATCCGCTTACAGCTACTGGGCTGCCAGATACACATATACTGTAGACGGAAAGGAGTACCGCAAGCGTTTTTCATGTGATAACAGACATAGCACCCGTTCTGAGCTTAGGACTATCATAAATGTGTACTGGCTTGATGACCCGAACAAGCCTTTCTGGGACTATAGCAGCGATTCACTCGGCGCATGGTTTGGAATTTTTACGGTGTTGTTTCCATGGATTGGAGCTATACTTATCATAGTGCTGTTAGGCGGTGTCGATGCAATAGAACAGTACAATAACAGTCGGATGTGATACTTTCCTACACAAAAAATCCGCTATACCAAATACAATGGTTAGCGGATTTTACTATTTACATTTTAATAAATTATTCCTTCCTAAAGCTACACAGTCTCGGGCACCTTATAGCCAGCTTCACTCATTAGCTTCTCAAACTCACTGACACTGACACCTGCTTCCTCGGCTGCAGTGTCAATATCGAGCTTGCCCTTTGTTACCAGAGTAAACAACATCTTATTTGCACCTTTTTCTATACCCTTTTCTATACCTATTTCCATCCCTTCCTCGATAGCATCAGCTCTTTCAAGCTCAAGCTGCCTGTCAAATTCATAATTTAACTGCATACTCTTCGTCACCTCACTTCTGTAAGTCTTTAGAAACTCCTTCAGAATATCATTGTCAATACAATAGTCTATAGCCTTCTCAATATCTATAGCAAGATCATCAAATGCTCCGTCTGCATGATACTCTCTGACCTTATTTACAAATGTCATATAATCATTCAGCCAGCCACAGGACTCCATAATAGCCTTGTTCTTTCCGTCGTTTATATTGTACACCTTACATTTAAGCTCAAGATTCGGCTCGTCGGTCGGCTTCTCAAACGCATCGGACAGCTTAAGCTCCTGAACCTCCGGCTGTTCCTCCTCACCATTGTAAAATACCACAAAATGTGGTGTCGGTATCTTTACCAGTCTTCTGCCATAGATGTTCTTGCCCTTTTTTGTTCCTTTTTTCTTGTCGCTGAGCATATCTGATAATATCACGCTGAAATAAATAAGACTTCTCACCGGCATATTAGGACAAACTGTGGACTGATGCTCATATATGCTCAATCTAGCATCCACGATAAACGATGCATCATTTCTGACCGAAAGTGAAATGCCACCATCGTGAATCACCATCTCAACATCCTCCGGATTGTCATAGCTAGACCCATTCATTGCGTTATACAGCTGTAAGGCTCTTTCCTTATCCTGCATCAGCATACTGAAAACATCACTTTTGTACTCTCTGTTACCACTCATATAAAATCCTCCTTCATTTGAAAACACTAAAGCAGGAAATATCTGTGTGGTAAAAACCCTCTTATCCTGCTTTAAATAAAATAATGAAACATTTAAAAGCAAGAATTTCAGGGAATATGAAAAATAATTAAGGTATTGAAGACCCTGCACGCCCTTATCGCCGGACGACATCTTATTATGCCTCACATATTTACAGAGCATATAGTCATATCTGTAATTAATGTGCCAACGACCGCACAGGTTGCTATAGAAAAACTGCTTTGACTATATTTTAACATATGTGAAAGAAATAGCAAGCGGTTTGTATTTTATTATATTGTTTTTGTTGTATATGCAACATATTTTTGGACAAAATTATAGTAATATTGTATTATAAATAATGAAATCAACATTCAAGAAAGAAGGACAAGAAATCCTATGGACAAGGTTTTCAAAATAGAAGATTTACGCCCTATCCGCGACGAGATGACCATCTCACGAAATTCAGGGCTAAGTGACAAAACACCCATAACCTATTTTTCTCTCGGTAAGGGCACGTCAATCTCTCAGGATTCCTACGATAATACCACGGTATACATCGTTGCAAAAGGATGCGCTGATTTTCTTATCGGAGCTTATGCTGCAAAGCATACCATATCAGAAGGTGATATGCTGGTAGTCCCTTCGAAAACACTCTGCGGAGTAACAACAGAAACCGGCTGTATTTACACCGAAATCATCATAAAAAAGGAGAACAACAATATGAACAAAATTATCAAATCAGGCGAGGTCATGAAGCTTAAGGATCTTATCTCATATGAGGATGGCAGTATCACGAACATTGATGTGGTAAGCAACGACACAATGAAATTCGTGCTTATGGCATTCGATGAGGGCACCGGTCTCACACCGCATCGCGCGCCTGGAAATGCAATAATTTTCGCACTCGAGGGCAAGGCTGTAATAGAGTACGAGGGCAAAGATTACACAATCTCAGCAGGCGAAAATTTCCGTTTTGACAAAAACGGACTGCACAGCGTAACCGCTGACGAAAGGTTCAAGATGGGACTTCTTCTGGTGTTGGAGTAAAGCCTGCTTCACTCTTTTTTCAAATCCCATGCCCCTGCTTCCTAAGCACCGGCATGGTGTATATCTTCACCAAAAGCGGTATCACCATGATAAACCATACAAGCGGCGTAACTGTATCGCCCAGTGCCCTAAGTGCCGCCGCACATGCATCATACAAAAATGTCGCTACAAGCCCTGCTATTATAATAAAAATATATTACACAGTCATTCCCATCAAAAAGCCTATCATCAGATTGCTGAGTGTCGTGGTGGCTCCGACTGCTGCCAGTGAGTTTTCTCCCAGATATGATCCGACTATTCTCGTGTCAACTATACTGTATGTGAGCTGGAGTATATTTGCCATAAATATTGGAATGGCAAATGCCAGTATGAGTCTTGATGTTTTTCCTTTTGTAAGGTCTTTCATGTATGTATATCCTCGTATATTTCAAAATATTTTCATCAATATATTAGCAGATAAATTTTAAAATTCAATCTTTTTAATCGGTAATATAATCATTTCTGATCATACTAAAATATAAACAACAATATATAGTCTATATACGCAATAATTATACATATTAAATTTATATATATTACATTTACACGCATTGAATTTATACGTATCATATGTTATATTATATATATACTAAAGAAAGGTGGATAAAAATATGCCGATCAAACCAACTGAAATGGAACGTATAATACTTGCCGATGGGTGGATTTTCAAAAACCAAACCGGATCACATCGGCATTATATTCATCCTTCAAAGCCCGGAAAAGTAACTATTCCTTTTCATAAAGGCAAAGAACTGAACAAAATCACTGAAAATTCTATCCGTAAGCAAGCGGGAATCAAATAATCATAAGGAGGTATACTCATCATGTTATCAATATATCCGGCATGTTTTTTTAAGGAAGATAATGGATACTCTGTAATCTTTCCTGATTTAAATTATCTTGCAACACAAGGAGATACCCTTGAAGATGCTGTGGCCATGGCTGTTGATTGTCTTGCAGGATATCTGTATACGGCTAAGATGGATAATGAAAAATTTCCTAAAGCATCCAAATTATCTGATATCAATATTGACAGACTATCTGACGAATTAGACATAACAGGAACATATACCGATGCATTTACCAATATGGTTTCAGTAGATGTTAAGGCATATGCCAAAGAGCATTTCGATAAATCGGTCCGAAAAACCCTTACCATTCCGGCTTGGCTAAATACTGCTGCGCAGGAAGAGGGAATTAATTTTTCAAAAACACTGCAGGAAGCACTTATGTCAAAGCTTAAGGCTCATTAGATATCTGCATTATAATTCGGAGACATTATGAACAACAATATAAAATACAAGCTGGCCAATGCCATGAAGGAATGCATGGTTTCCTCTCCTGTCGAGAAGATTACGGTTAAGGAAATCTGCGATACATGTGGTGTGACCAGACAAACCTTTTACAGAAATTTTCAGGACAAATATGACCTGATAAACTGGTATTTTGATAAGATACTGATTGAATCCTTTCACCAGATGGGTGAGGGCAGTACAGTGTACGAAAGCCTTGTTAAAAAATTTGAATATATCCGTATGGAGCACCTTTTCTTTAAGGCTGCTTTTAAAAATGATGAGCAGAACAATCTAAAGGAGCACGATTTTGAGCTGATTCGTCAGTTTTATATTGACCAGATTGAGGGAAAAAGTCACCGGAAAATATCCGAAAAGCTGTTGTTCCAGCTTGAGATGTATTGTCAGGGCTCTGTCTTTATGACAACCCAATGGGTGCTTGACAATAAAAATTTCACACCTCAGGAGCTTGCCGGACTGCTCGCTGATGCTATGCCAAAGGAGCTAGCCGACGTGTTTCGCGAGGTAAACCTGATATAATTCAAGGTAATATTCAGAACCATTTAGAACAAGTATCGTGCGTTTTTACAAATGTGCACGGTCGTCAGAATAGTTATATCAGCGTTAAAAATCCGGGAATGCTGTCAATTGACAGTTCCCGGATTTTCTATTTTATTTCATTCTTAATCGTAACTATTCACAAACATCCCTGTAAGCTGTTGCCGAATTACATAATCTTACGGAAAAGAGCCTTCAAATCCTCAACACTTGCATCCTTTGGATTTCCAGGTGCACATGCATCTGCGTGAGCAGACTCTGCAAGGAAGTCTAAGTCATCCTCCTTAATAGCTTCAAGCTTTGTTGGGATTCCTACATCTACAGAGAGCTGTGCTACGGCATCGATTGCAGCCTTTCTGTACTCCTCTACAGACATATCATCTACGCCCTTTACTCCCATTGCGCGAGCAATTTCACGATATTTCTCACCTGTGCAGTCTGCATTGTACTCCATTACGATTGGAAGCATCATAGCACACGCTACTCCGTGTGGTGTATCATAAACAGCTCCGAGTGTATGAGCCATTGAATGAGCGATTCCAAGTCCAACATTTGAAAATCCCATTCCGGCAATGTACTCTCCAAGAGCCATACCCTCACGACCCTCTTTTTCATTGGCAACTGCACTTCTTAAGGATCTTGCAATAATCTCGATTGCTTTGAGATGGAACATATCTGTCATCTCCCATGCAGCCTTTGTTGTGTATCCCTCGATAGCATGTGTAAGTGCGTCCATACCTGTTGATGCTGTAAGTCCCTTTGGCATTGATGACATCATGTCAGGGTCTACGATTGCGATGATTGGCATGTCATGTGGGTCTACACATACAAACTTTCTCTTTCTCTCTACATCTGTGATGACATAGTTGATTGTAACCTCTGCAGCTGTTCCTGCTGTTGTAGGTACTGCGATGATAGGAACACAAGGCTTCTTCGTAGGTGCAACTCCCTCTAAGCTTCTTACATCCTCAAACTCCGGGTTTGCGATGATGATACCGATTGCCTTTGATGTATCCATAGATGAGCCGCCTCCGATTGCAATGAGGTAATCAGCTCCTGATTTCTTAAATGTCTCTACTCCATGCTTTACGTTGTCGATTGTTGGATTTGGCTTAATCTCTGAGTAAATCTCATATTCCAATCCGTTCTTATCAAGGATATCTGTTACCTTTGCTGTAACCCCAAATTTGATTAAGTCAGGGTCAGAGCATACCAGTGCTTTTTTAAAGCCATGCGCTTTTGCCTCTGTTGCAATCTCCTGGATTGCACCTGATCCGTGATAAGATGTCTCGTTTAACATGATTCTGTTAGCCATAGTGTAAAATCTCCTTCCAATTTTAAATAATACTCCTAAAAAACTCTGCCGATAAATTCTTATAACTTATCTGCCTGACTATATTTTAACAAAGTATTAAACGAGATGTAAGTTACAAACCTGCCAATGTGTAACATACCTGTTGCAATATGTAACCTGCCAGTTACCTATGTATATCCCACCGACTGCCAATCACACCTTATGGCTGTCTGATATAACTTTCTTTAACTCTCTTGCCGCCGCACTAATCGGGTGATGAATATCATATACCATACATATATTTCTCAGCGGTATCTCCTCCTCCAGAGCTATCTCTACAATCTCGCGATTTGCTATCGCAGCCTCTGCCATCGGCTTTGGCATAAAGGCAAGACCAAGCTCACTTTTCACAAGTGGCAGTATCTGATCTGTCGTTGCGGTCTCTGTATCAGGCGCAAATTCAAGTCCGTGTGACATAAAAAATCTGTTAAAAAACTGAAATGTCATGGTCTCCCGCCCCAGTCCGATAAGCGGATAATTATGCAGCTCATTTAATGACAGAGTCTGGCTTCCGAGCGCAGTAAAGGTGGTTCCACCCACAAGAATCTCCTGAAATGAACCAAGCTTTATCATCTTAAGAGGGGCCTCCACCTCAGCCGGCGTCGATACCACTGCAAAATCAATCATGCCGTTTTTTACGGCATTTATAGCCTGTGGGGTGGAGTGATTATATATCTTAAGCCTGATACCCGGATATGCCATGTGAAAAGTCTTTAGCCTGTCAAGCAGATATATGTTTAGAGCTGTCTCACTGGCTCCTATTGATACGCTTCCGTGTGACAGTCCTGTGCTGTCTGACAGCTCCTCCTCCGCCGCAAGTATCTGTGACATCGCTGCAGATACATGCGCGTACAAACGCTCTCCCTCCGGTGTGAGCTGCACACCTCTGTTATTTCTGATAAAAAGTATGCTGTTTATCTGCTGCTCTAAGTTGTTCATGGCTCGGGTTACATTTGGCTGGCTGTTTCCGAGCGCCCTCGCAGCCTTTGTGAAATTGCAGTATTTTGCAACATAATAAAATATCTTATAGTACTCAAAATTTATATCCATATTCAAAGCCTCCTTTTTATTATCGTTTTACCGGTCATTTTTCCGATAATACACAGATACTAATGATATAATAATATGATATTTCAATTATATCAATTATACTTTTTACTTATTATAATCATAATTGTATAATCATAAATGCTCAAAAGAGAAATATTGATTATATATATAAGAAAAGGACGTGTTTCAAATGAGTGAAAAGACAATGTTTCCAAGAGAAGATCATGCAGACATTCTGTTTCAGAAGATATTAAATGATCCATGGGCCTGTGACAGGCTTATGGAAACCTTCAATGAAAATCTGGTTTACAATGATGAATTTGATGTATCTCTTCCGGCAGAAAAATTTGCTAAAGCTCTCTTCAATGCATATACCAACCGCGATCTTTCCGCACTGCTTATGTGTCTGTGCAACAACACCGTATTTGATCTGCTGCGCAATTCATATATCATACCATACAGGTTCAATGCCGACGGACATCAAAATCCGATAATCATGACCGATGAACACGGAAATCCGCTGCCCGAGTATAAACACATATCTCACGACAAGAACTATATACATTTTCACGAGATATACAACGATATGCCAGACAAAAAGGATATCTACTACGCACAGGCTTACCGCTACAGCCACACATATGATTCCGAGCATATGACTCCCACGCAGCAGGTCATTGTAAAGCATGACGGAATACTCCTGATACGAGAGCTTCCCGATACCGTAAAACTCAAGGAGACTGAGGCTGAGGCTTACTCTGCCGTATGGGATCTGATGATACAGATTGAAAAGGAGCTTCCTATGGCATATGTTTTTTACGGTCAGGACTCGCTTGTGGAAAATGATAAGCGGTATGATGAAATTGGTATTTTCCTTCGAAGCTCTCATTTCCTAAAAAATCTTGAAAAACATGTACAAAAGGCCGAGGCGATAATTTATGGCAGATAACAGCTACACAGATATCATGGAAAAAAATCATATGGAAATCCCCTGGCATGATTATGCCAAACAGGATGGAAATATACTCATAGATAAGGCGGGACTGATTGAAAAAGCCTCTGTAATCGGACGTGTCGGACTCATCATGCTCTCCTGCGGCACAGGAGCCTGGCGTGTGAGAACCTCCATGAACCGGCTCTCAAAGGTGCTTGGTGTCACATGTACAGTGGATGTCGGACTTATGTCAATCGAGTTTAACTGCTTTGACGGAAATGACTGTATATCACAGTCACTCAGCATAGCAAACACAGGTGTAAACACATCAAAGCTCTATCGCATGGAGCAGTTTGTCGACAATTTTCCTAAGGAGGAAGCCCACCTGACTGGCGAAGAAATTCACCGGCGACTTGATGAGATTGAACAGATTCATGCCATTTACTCCCCTGCAAGGCTTGGACTTGCAGCAGCTATAGCATGCTGTGCCTTCACATTTTTGCTCGGAGGAGGTCCTATTGAAATGATACTGGCATTTGTAGCAGCCGGCATCGGAAATCTCATACGTACAAAGCTTATAAAACATCATTTTACTTTGTTCCTAAATATAGCGGTATCAATTTCTGCCTCATGCTTCATATATGCGGCATTTTTAAAAATTGCAGAGATGGCTTTCAATGTACCATCAATTCATGAAGCCGGATACATCTGTTCCATGCTCTTTATCATTCCGGGATTTCCGTTTATCACAAGCGGAATCGACCTGGCAAAGCTGGATTTGCGCTCCGGTCTTGAACGCCTTGCCTATGCAATAATAATAGTCATGGTAGCCACGATGTTTGCATGGATTATGGCACTGCTTCTGCGACTGCAGCCTATGGACTTTGAAGACTTGAATCTGACCCCCGTACTACATCTAATCCTGAGGCTTATAATGAGCTTCTTCGGTGTGTTTGGATTCTCAATCATGTTCAACAGTCCAGCTCCCATGGCTGCAACAGCCGCACTTATCGGTGCCATAGCAAATTCACTGCGGCTTGAGCTGGTAGACCTGACAGGTATGCCGGCTCCTGCTGCCGCATTTGCCGGAGCTCTCACAGCAGGGCTTCTCGCATCATTTATCAAGGAAAACAACGGATATCCTAGAATATCCCTTACTGTTCCATCCATAGTCATAATGGTTCCGGGACTTTATCTGTATCGGGCTATATACAATTTCGGCATACTGGCACTTTCGGATGCAGTCTCATGGTTTGCATCAGCAATCATGATAATCATTGCACTGCCGCTCGGACTCATCTTTGCAAGAATACTAACTGATAAGACGTTTAGGTATTGCACGTAACAGAATCATACACATTATAAGCAGACTTGTTTTATACCATTCAAATTTCGGACAGCACAAGCTCTGCACCAACATCCAAATATTAAACTCAAAAAACAAGGAGGCATTCATCATGCTTACAGCAGTTACAGGAATAAACTGGGGAGACGAGGGAAAGGGTCGTGTCATCGACCTTCTCGCAGAACATGCGGATATCGTAGTCCGCTATCAGGGTGGTAACAATGCCGGACACACAGTAGTTAATAAACAGGGAAAATTTGTCTTAAATCTGCTTCCATCCGGAATACTTCACCCGGATGTAGTATGTGTGCTCGGTGACGGAATGGTTATTGACCTAAACCATCTGTCCAATGAAATTGCACAGATCAGAACACAAGATGTATCTGTTTCACCAAAGAACCTGAAATTATCAACAAGAGCCACAATTTCAATGCCGTGGCATAAAATACAGGATGAGCTTGAGGAAGAGCGACTTTCAAAGTCCGGAGCAGCCTTCGGCTCTACCAAACGCGGTATTGCCTATGCATACAGCGATAAATACCGTAAAAAAACAATCCGTCTCGGTGATTTACTCCACTTAGACGAAGAGAATGTACAGGCCAGACTTAAGACCATGCTTGAAGCTAAAAACCTTGAGCTTGCAGGCTGCTATCATCAGGAGCCTATGTCTCTGTCAGCTCTGTTGTCATGGTGCAGGCAGAAGGCTGCAAAATATGCACCTTATATCACAGATACCGGTGCATTCCTTGAGGATGCACTATCAAAGGGAAAGCGTGTTGTACTTGAAGCACAGCTTGGTGCAATGAGGGATATAGACTATGGTATTTTCCCATATACTTCAAGCTCCTCCACCATCTCAGCTTACGGTCCTATAGGTGCGGGTATCCCCGGTGCCTCATTAGACCATGTGGTCGGTGTACTAAAGGCATACTCTACCTGTGTCGGAGCCGGACCATTTGTCGCGGAAAAAGCTATGAACGGTGAATGGACTGAAATGGTCCGCAAGTATGGAAGCGAATACGGAGCTGCCACCAAAAGACCACGTCGTGTGGGTCCATTTGATGCCGTTGCAAGCCGCTATGGTCTAAAATGCCAGCATGCCGATAAAATCGCACTGACCAAGCTAGATGTCCTGAGCATCATGGATCAGATTCCTGTTATCACAGGATATCAGTATAAAAATGCTGTAACAAACGTCTTTGACCCCACCGAAAATCTGGAAAAATATACCCCGGTAGTCAAAATGCTGCCGGGGTGGAAAACCGATATATCAAATTGCAGGTCATATGATGAGCTGCCGGTAAATGCTAAGCGCTACATAAGCTTCCTTGAGGACATGCTAAGACACGAAATACAGTTTGTCTCAGTGGGAGCTGAGAGGAACCAATATCTTCTCAATGGTAAGTGGCTGTAATTGCCTTTAACAAGCCTTATCCGACCTTGGCCTTGCTCTTCTTAGTAGCAGCCTCTGTCATCGCATACGGATCAAGCACCACATCAAGCTGCTTTTCCTTCATAAGTCCGTGCTTTAAAACCAGCTCCTTTACAGGTACACCTGTGCGCAGCGATTCCTTGGCAAGGCTTGCAGCCTTTTTGTATCCGATGTACGGACAGAGTGCTGTTGTGATTCCGACACTAGCATCAAGCAGCTTCTGGCAACGCTCCTCATTTGCGGTTATTCCGATTATGCAGTTGTCAGTAAGTGTGTCTACAGCATGCGTGAGTGTGCTTATCGAATCAAAAAGATTATAGAATACAACAGGCTCAAATGCGTTGAGTTCCATCTGACCTGCCTCTGCTGCCATGGTGATGGTCACATCATGGCCTATTATGTGAAATGCCACCTGGGATACAACCTCAGGAATGACAGGATTTACCTTGCCCGGCATGATTGAGGATCCGTTTTGCATTGCAGGAAGTGTGATTTCACCAAAGCCGGCCTTTGGTCCACTGGCCAGTATACGAAGGTCATTGCACATCTTGGAAAGATTTACAGCACATGCCTTGAGGCACGAAGAGACTCTGACAAAGCCATCGAGATTTTCTGTCGCATCAAACAAATCATCTGCCTGTACAAGTGGATACCCACTGACCTTTGCCAGTGTTGGAACGATGTGGTCAAAATAATACTCAGAAGTATTTATGCCTGTTCCGATAGCTGTTGCCCCCATATTGACCGTATACATCTCTTTTTTCGCATTTTCTATGCGGTCCATATCACGCTCTATCATTGTGGCATATGCGTGGAATGACTGTCCGAGTCTCATCGGCACAGCATCCTCCAGCTGCGTCCTTCCGATTTTTATCACTCCGTCAAATTCATCCGCCTTTTTATATAGTGCACTATCCAGCTTCTTAAGGCTCTTTTCCAGTTTCTTTAACAAATCCAGTACCGTGAGCTTTCCGGCTGTCGGTATCACATCATTTGTTGACTGCGCCATATTTACATGATCGTTTGGATGTACGAAAGAATAATCTCCCTTTTTACCGCAGAGCATCTCGATTGCCCTGTTTGCTATCACTTCATTCATATTCATATTTGCGCTGGTTCCTGCACCGCCCTGTATTCCGTCAACTATAAACTCAGATGCAAACATTCCGCATACCACCTCATTGCAGGCTGACTCTATGGCATTTGCTATCTCAGGCTTTAATCGTCCTGCTCTCATATTTGTGATAGCTGCGGCTCTTTTTATCCTTGCCATATTTTTGATAAAGTCAGGATGCAGGCTGTTGCCTGTTATCGGGAAATTCTCATTTGCCCTCAATGCCTGTACTCCGTAATAGGCCTCGCCCGGTACCTCCATCTCGCCAATTGAATCTGATTCCAAACGCATGTATTCTGTCATTTTAACAATTCTCCTTATCGATTTTTTGCAAACATTTAAATTTCATACATTAATTTGAAGTCGCGCGTTCTTTCAATGAAACGAGGATAGCACTCTTTTAAGAAAAGGTAAATATGTTAAGTGAAACTTATTAAAAAGACTTTATTTTTCACTCATGCTTATAATTATATTAAGAAATTGATTCCATGATTCTAAAAAAATAAGGTGACTGCTCAAAACGTGTATTCTAAGCAGTCACCATTATCAACAAAATACTATATTATTTTTCTGATTTACTAAGATATTGTATACACGAATGTGCTGCCACATTTCCTTCTCCGACAGCCTTCGTATACTGGTATGGCCTGCCTGTGCAGTCTCCTGCCGCAAAACAACCTGCCACATTTGTCTGCTGGGCTCTATCCACCAATATATGTCCGTTTTCTATTTCAAGCTGCGGCATAAGCTTTGATGGTGCGATGGCGTTCCTGAGGCAGAATACTCCGTCTACGCTCTCAGTCTTTCCGCTTCGAAGCGTAATTCCTTCCACAAATGAGTCACCGATTAATGCTATAGGTGCATCCTTTGATATCTTTACATTTGGAAGCTCTATTTCGCTGTCATTATAGGCTGGGAAATACAATACCTCTGACGAAAGATCTGCAAGATATTTTACCTCATGCTCATACTTTTTGTCATTGCATATGACAGCTATCCTCTTATCCTTATAAAACATGCCGTCACATGTGGCACAGTAGCTGAGCCTTTTTCCAAGCAGCTCATCCTCCCTGTCCAGCTGCTTTGCAGACATCACACCCATGCAAAGTATGAGAGTCCTTGCCTCATACATCTCATTGTCTGCAAGCACCATAAAGCCGTTTCCTGCAGGCATGATATTGGTCACGGTCTTTTCTGTTATCTCAATCCCCGCTGCCCTCCTGTGAGCGTCAAAGCGTTCAAACAGCTCCTGTCCGCTTATCAGCGGAAAACCCGGATAGTTTGTGATTTTCTCTGCCTTTTGCACCTTTTCGCTTAGGTTCTTCGAACCAAACCAGATAAAATCCTTTTTATATGTTTTTAAATTCAGGGCTGCCGACAGTCCGGCAGGACCTGTTCCTATTATTATACTATCGTACATGCTATGCTCCTTGTACCAAATATTTGTATATATTTAGACCTTATATATTATAATTAAAGGGGCAAAAGGTATTTTGACCCTCATTTATGATTAATCAGGTCACATACAGTGCGCCTTCAATGCTTCAATATACTCCCTTGCATATCGCGAGAGTACCACACCCTTTCTGCTGATAATGCCTATCCTCATATACTCCTCCACATCAAGTGGCTTTGATATAATATTCCTTCCATTCAGCTCTGCGGAAATCACTCCTGAGCACACTGTATAGCCATTTAAGCCAATTATCAGATTAAAAAGTGTAGCTCTGTCTCTGACCCTGATATTCTTTCTGCTGTCAAGAGTGCTGACAAACTCCTCCGAAAAATACTGTGAATTGTACTCTCCCTGCTCATACGTCAGGTACGGATAGTCCTGCAGCTCATCCATCGTGATGCTCTTTTTAGAAGCAAGCGGGTGACTGTCACATATGAATACATGAGGTGTGGCTGTAAAAAGCTCTGTGAACTCAAGCTCATTACGCTTTAGCATCTTTGAAAGCACCTCCGTATTCTTGGAGCTTAGATATATGACTCCCAGCTCACTCTTTAAATTCGTGACATCCTCAATAATTTCGTGAGTCTGCTCCTCCCTGATGGTAAAATCATACTGATATGCATCAAACCTTCTGATTACATCCACAAATGCATTCACCGCAAAGGAATAGTGCTGACACGATACCGCAAAGTGCGGCTTACTCACCACATCATCCTTGTAGATTCCCTCTATGAGATCTACCTGCTCCAGCACCTGCCTGGCATGACCGAGAAATCTCTCACCATCTTCTGATAGTATCACTCCCTTGTTTGTCCTGATGAAAATAACTATCTGCATCTCTTTTTCCAGGTCATGTATAGCGCTTGTCACAGTGGGCTGCGAGACAAAAAGCTGCTTTGCAGCCTCTGTTATATTGCCGCATTCTGCCACTGTCACCACGTATTTTAATTGTTGCAGAGTCATGTTCATTCTCCTCCGGTTACATATCGAAATATTATTTTACTGTATGCCGATAATCTTTCTCAGAATCTCACCCAGCAGCTTTCCAAGCATAAGTGGAATGACAACAAGTACCACATACCAAAGCAACTTGTCATACCACACCCTGCCATCATTTATCACACAGATAAAGTGCATGGCAACAACTGCCACTGCAAATACCGATGCAAGAAGCTGCAAAAAGCTCGCCACATGAAGCTTATTTGTTACCTTGCCAAGCGTAAATAAAAGCATCGCACCAAAGAACATCGCTATATCTGCCTCCCATGGTATCATTTTACTATACGAAAACAGCTTAAACATATCGCAATACTCCATATGCAGCTCAAGAAACAAATCCACTGATGCAATCATGAGAAATACTGCTCCTATCGCCGAAAATACCGCTGCCAGATATACATAATTGTTTCCAAGTCTGTGCTGTCTGAGCTTATATTTAAGCATACCCTTTTTCTGCACATACTGTGTACGCAGATAAGAATCTGTCGCAGAGGCAATAGCCCTGTCGCAGTAATCTGCTGCTGTCCTGTATACTTTGACTCCGGCATCGTTATTTTTAAGAGCAAACTCCACAAGGCTCTCTCCTGCTCTGTTGTTGCCACGCTCTGTTGCAGTAACCAGATACCCTGCTCCAAGCTTCTGCTCCTTGCCATCAAAAAAGGTGGTGACCAGATAATGACCATAATCGGCAAGTGCATCCACATTTCCAAGCTCCACTGCTTTCTTCCACCAAAACACTGCGCGCCCGGGATCCCGGTATGTGCCCTGACCTCTTTCAAACATATTTGCAGCCATATTCATGGCATCTGCATCGCCATTCTCTGCCAGTGGCAGAAAGTGACGGAATGCTCCCTCCATATCATTTTGTCTGTATGCCATCATAGCCATATCAAACGCTGTACTTTTCATATTTTTCTCCTTGACAGCCTTAGCTGTTTTATTCTTATTATAATGTATTTAAAGCGATGATAGCAATATGACTTCTTTCCCAATTTATAGCAAAATGCCGCACCCGAAGGTGCGGCATCTAAGAGGTTTATAAAATGTTTAGTTTAAAAGCTGTTTTATTTGCAAGCTTTTTTCTTGCGATATGTAGCTGCTGTGATTGCTACCACTGCGAGTCCAAGTAAGCATACATATGTAGCTGCTTCATTGTCATCGCCACTCTTTGGAGCTGCTTTTTTGGTTTCAATAGCAGCCTTATCTGTTACGGAAATAACTCCATCTTTCTTTGCTGGTGTTGGTGTTGGATCTTTCTTGCCCGGGTCTGCCGGTGTTGGATCTACTGCTTTCTTCACCTCGGTAAGAATGACTGTTCCACCATCCTTTGCTGCCGGAATGCTTACTGTTACTGTCTTATCACTTCCTACAGTATAGGTAGCACCGCTATATAAATCCTTTACCTCTGTTCCTGCTGCTAAGCTAACCGGAACTTTTACTTCTTTTGCGGTATCATTGATATTCATACCAACATATAATGTAGTATCACCATAGCATCTTGCAATTACATCATAGCCATCTTTATCTGATGAAAGAATTGATGTTCTGCTTCCTCTTGCAAATACATCTGTGTATGCGTTACGGATTGAAAGCATGGTCTTATAATGCTGATATGTGACATTGTTCTCTGTTGCCAGAGAGAAATCCATGTCATATCTATTTGTCTGATATGGATAATTATTTAATCCACTTAAACCAACTTCTTCACCATAATAGATCACCGGAATACCCTTTGCAGTAAGCTGTAAGGTAGCCGCTACTAACGCTGCTGATGTTGCCTGATCCTCGGTATATCCTTTTCCTTTCATTAAGGCAGCCTTAAATCCATCTTCATCATGACTGCTTAAGAACTGACCTGTCATGTATGTGTTATTAAGTGCTGAATTTCTTGCAGAAAGGAATTTCTCTACAGAAGAAATATTGCCACTTACAAAGCTTGTTGCCTGGTCATTAAAATCGAAATCAAGGTCTGCATCCATCTGACCAGTACCTAAGGAACTACCATTTGATGCATACCCTGCACCAAAGTATTCACCAATCATCTTGAATGATGGATTTACTTCTGTTGTAGAATTTTTAAGTGCTGCCCATGTTGTGCTGTCAACATGCTTTACAGTATCTACACGGAAATAATCAACACCATAATCCTTCATCCATGCAGTCTGCCATTCTACTAATTTTGCTCTGACATCTGCATTCTCTGTTGCAAAATCCGGTAAACCAGACTGCCATGATTTAATATCTCCTTCACTGACACTCTTATCCCTTAGCATATCAGTAAATGTTGATTCTGTACCATATCCGGCATGGTTTACAACAATATCAACCATAATACGCATGCCACGTTTATGTGCTTCGCTAATCATAGTTTCAAATTCTTCTGTTGTACCAAGTGTAGGATTCAACTTTGTAAAATCACTTGCCCAGTATCCATGGTATGCTGCATTATAAGGAACATCTTCTTTACCCTCATCTGTTACAGCTACACCTTTCACATTCTCTACAATTGGTGTAATCCAGATTGTATTTACACCTAAATCCTGTAAGTAATCTAACTTAGCTGTTACACCTGCAAAATCTCCACCATGATACAGTCCCGGGTTTTTTCCATATGTATCTGCACCACTTGCTGTATTATTAGATTCATTACCATCAAAGAAACGGTCTGTCATCATAAAGTAAACAACAGCTTCATCCCAGTCGAAATCTTTTTTGTTTTCCTTCACACGGTCTGTAATTTCAACATCCACTGTAGTACTGAATTTATTACCATACTGGTCTGTTACAGTAATTGGTAATGTCTTAATTCCTAATGTTGTATCTGTTGTTGCAGAAATGGTAACTGCCTGCAGTTCCGGTTCGATCGGCATTGCATTGCTTCCGCCAAGGGAAGAAACATCGATACTTGCACTAGCTACTTCTAATGTTTTAGCATCTGAACTATCCTGTTCAACCTTAAACTTAACAACATTATTCTCATTGTAGTTAAATGACTTATTCATAACTTCTGCTGTAACTGTTGCATTTAATTTATAGTATTCAAAATATGAATAATCTGCATTATTGTGCTTTTCGCTGTTTGAATTGAATGCATCTACAACATAAGCTCCATTTGCTTTATAACGATAATATGTTTTGCCATCTGTTAAACCGCTCTTTACATACTCAAAACGCTTTGTTGCATCATTGTATGTCATTGGATACTCTGTTCCGTTTACGTCAACAGCTACAGTCATATCCTTTAAAGTACCATCTACAAATGCAGCATCATCACGATAGTAATATGATACCTGTTGTTTTTCTGCATCTACTTCATAGCCAACATTATATGGCATAGCAATTTCCGGCTCACTGCCAGCTTTCATGCTGGCATATATAACCTTCTGGTCAGAAGGGAATGTAACTGAATGGTCTCCACCATCTTTAATCCATGGGTCACCTGTTGAATCTAATGCAATACAAAAATCAACCTTTGTGCAGGATGGTTTTGCAGGAATCGTTACTGTCCATTTATCTCCACCTACGTATGTAAAATCGGTTAATACTGAAGCATATCCTGATGTCCATGTATAGAACTGTGGTGTAATACCTTTTTCTTTTAATCCCGGATTCTCATAATCCAATACAAGGTATCTCTTTTCCGTTTGTTTAATTACCGGTTTCTCATGAACTGGATCTGAACCATCCACATAATATAATACTTCATTCTTATCACCGCTTATTGTAAAAGAACGGTCTGCGGTATCAGAGCCGCCATTCCATCCCTGTGTTATGTCATAACGTGCCTTTAATCCTACTGTTTTTCCCACATTACTGCCGGCAACTGTAATGGTCTTTTTAAACCATGTCACATTATTTGCAGCATCATATTCTGTTTCATCAAAAACATATGATCCATTTAATCCGGCATTCCACATCCACATATCAACTTTTCCCATGTCTGTGTCTGTTGATAAATCTTCATTGTAATAATACATTGTAAATGTATGGTCTGGAACCGGTGCCTCCCAGCTATCCGGTGCTGCTTTATATACAGTTGTATCACCACCAGCTTTAGTTCCGGTAACCCAGAGCTCAGTACTTGTTGATGTTACAGAGACATCAATATTAGCTGTCTGTGTCCCACTGTTATTATTAAAAATACAGCTGAAATTCTGTTTTACATCCTGTGTATATACTACATCATACCATCCGGAATGGTCAGCATTTTCTGAAATCTGTCCGCCCGGCCATTCTTTTCCAACACCTGCTCCTGTTGCAGAGGCATCTGCTCCCCACATATGATTGTAAATAGTACTTCCCATTCCTGATGCAAGATAATGAATGGTTGTTACATATTTCCAATCAGCAGGTTTTGTCTCTGACAATGAACCATCAAACCAGTACTCTGCTTCTGCCTTTCCTTTTGTAGAAAGAGTTACGTCTTTTAACTGGTTTCCATGTCCATCATCATTTAAGATAAGAGAATAATCTGTACTGTTATCTAATGTCAGATGCATTGTATACCAGCCTTCATGACCTGCTGTTGCAGTCATAGTTTTTCCCGGCCATTCACCTGCCGGCTTATTGGTCTCCTTATATATATATGCTGCAACATCATCGCCTAATGTGCTCTTATAATTAATAGTCAGGTCACATTCTGTTGGTACAGACTCTGGAATCAATGTTTCCTTCTTTGAAGCATCCTTATACCACTGATATTTTCCATTGTCATCCAATAAACAATAGATGCTAGTATCAGAAGTAAAAGTCTTAATCTGCTCAATTGCAGCTCCTTCTGTCTTTATCTCCGGTGCAGCCTTCTCATCAGAACCTGCATCAACAAACTGAAAGCCTGTCCACTCACTACTCTGTACATCTACATAATAGAGTTTTGTGCTGTCCTCATATGCAAGCTTTGGTTTTTCCTGATTACCCCATTGTGTAATGGTGGCATTTCCTGCATCATGGTTATCTACCGTAGCACCGGTAGCCCAGACATTGACAACCGGAGTATTCCATGTACTTGGTTTGTCCAGATACAACCGGATTGTCGGGCTCGCAGCATACGCAGTTGCCATTCCTCCGATTGACGGAATCATAGTCATAATCATCGCCAATACCAGTATCAAACTGAATACCGGGCGGAATATGCCATGTTTCCTGTGAAAGTGTTCTTTTAACTTTCTCATATTTCCTCTCCTTTTCTTATTATGTTTGTACGAAAATTCCCTTTCGCACGTTTTCGTACTTATATTATAATGTTTTCGTTGGTTTTCGACTATTGGGATAAACAGAGAATTACTTTACAAAATTTTGGTAAATTTTACTATTTATTCATTTTTATGTAACATATGCGAAATTTTTTTAGTACTAAAGGTCCTAGATATAATAGATAATTTTTCATTTGAAATTTTGTGAATTATTTTTTTAGTCTATATGACATGATTTAAGGGTCAAAACCACCTTATAAAAAATGGTTGGTACCTTGAAAATGTGAAGTTTTCAAGGTACCAATTTATGGTTTACAAGGGATTGATAGCATAGTGGGCAGACCTTGGGGAGCTGTAATCACTAAATCTTTTAAAACAGCTCCCCAAAACCAGCCTGAGCCTTTAGTTATTTCACAAAAAAGAGCCTGCACATTTCTGTGCAAGCTTCTTTTGAAAACTAAAATCTAAAAACCAAAAATCTAAAATCAAAAACTAAAAAATTATATTGTTATTTTATTATATATTTAATCTTTAAATCAACTATCCCCAGATGATTTCCTCCTTGGCGGCCTCCACATTTTCCTCGGAATGCTCCACTTCCTTGGAGAAAATTCTTGCCACCTCCATCTGGTCCTCTATTGTGAAGCTGCCACCGTTTTTGTAGAAGCGAGTGGCATTCATATCCCTGACTATCATGGTAAACATGACGCTTAAATATGCATAAACCATGATATTTGAGTCATAGATGGCATTCATGATATATCTGAAAGTAAAGTATACAAGAAGCTGCTCAATATCGTTTTCACGGTAATCGCCGCTAGCCATGTACTCCTTCATGCGTTTTTCATAATCAGCCTCAGTGAGGACTGACTGCATATCATCCTTGAAATCCTGCCATACCTGACGCAAAAGCTCCATCTGGTTGATGATACCGAAGCGGATGTCGAAATGCTCATATGAGAAATCATTAAACGAAAGCCAGTCTATATGCTTTTCAACATCGTTTTGGCTCAGTTTCTTCTGGTACTCGTTTGCCCGGTCAATATACTCATCCACGCGCACTCCGATTGGCTTTGTCCTGTCCTGAAGTATGGCTATCAGCTCGCGCTGCACCTCCTCAAAAAAGGCTGCCTCTTCCTCTGTGACTCCCTGGTCATCATCGCTGTCGCCAAAAAGCTCCTGCTCTACAAACTTAACAGGCTTTGTTTTGCTGAAAAATATACGGCAGACCTCCTCGCATGCAAGGCTCAGACACTTCTGCTCCACGTTTCTGTACTCTATACCAAACCTTGGAAAATCGGTGCACACCTCACTAAGTGATGCCTCTCCTGCAGCTATGTACAAATCACACAGATTCTTGTCATTTAGCATGATGCAGCGCCCGCAATTGTTTGTGCGGATGCCGTGCCCACCATCCTCTGTCTCATACATACCGTTTCTCAGGCGCTCTCCGACCTCTCCCGGCAGTGTCTGATAATACTCATATGAATCCTCATCAATATCAATCTCCCAGCCTAGACAACAGCTATCCTTGCAGTCTCCGGCTATGCAGCTAAACTCTGAAAAATAATCAGGTACACGGACTATCATACTTCTCTCTCCTTCAGTATATCTTCGTTTGTTGTATCACTGTGCTTATTTCTGAAGCGTGCTTCTATAGCCGCCCAGTCAGGGTCCTCATTTCCCTTGAAAAAATTGTAGCCTATGTATCCGATGCACCACACAAGCCCTGCAAATGTCGTAGAAAATGCTATCTTTATGATACTCTTAAGCAAGAGTGGAAGTGTCAGCATATCATTGCCAAATGCTATGATAATCACATGAATAGGCTTAATCAGCATAAGATAGCCTCCCACATAAAGCGCCGCTAAAATTCCAAGCGCATAGCACAGTATTCCTAATAATTTGTTGCATTTTTTCTTCATTTCAAATCCTCTAATCATATTTTCGTAAATTCCAGTATAGACACCTCTCCTGTTGCTCTTGTCTTCTCCATGTCTATCACACGCTGGTTTGCAGAGCCCTTGAATTTGAGCGTGATATCCTTCTGTTCCTCTATAAACGGGCCATCTACCAGGACATCTATCATAGATAAAAGCTCATCCGTATACTCTGTGTGCTTGCGTCCGTTTTCTAACAGTTCCTCGTACAGATATCCTGTGTAAGCCCACACGTCCTTATTGGGATAGCGCTCCTTAACTCTTCTCATAAACGGCACAAGTGCCTCCTGATTCTCCTCCTCAAAAGGATCACCGCCTAAAAGGGTAATTCCCTGCACATAGGAAGGCTTAAGCGAGTCGAGTATCTCGTTTTGTATCTGTTCATCAAACGGCTCTCCATAGTCAAATTCCCATGTCTGTGGCTGAAAACAGCCCTTACAGTGATTTCTGCAGCCTGATACAAAAAGCACAGTGCGGCAGCCCAGTCCGTTCGCTATGTCACAATATTTTATTCCTGCGTAGTTCATACTTTTTCCTCGTATCTGAGATTATAGTTCCATTTAAAAATTGCACTGCCTATTATTATAACATATCCTATCACACTTAGATAGTCCGGTATCTGTTGCAAAAATACAAAGCCCAGCAAGGCGGCAAAAATAACCTGCGAATAGTCGAACACCGATATCTCCTTTGCAGGTGCCTTGGTGTATGCCTTTGTGATTGAAAGCTGTCCGCCTGTAGCGGCAGCTCCTGCAAAAAGCAGCATGACAATCTGATATACACTCATAGGCTTTGCTCCGACAAACAGAAACGGAGCCGTCACTATACACGAAAATACCGAAAAGCACATGACTATCACAGGTCCTCTCTCTCCCTGCTTACCGAGCTTTCGCACAAATGTATACGCTACACCTGCGCCAAAGCCTCCTATTACACCAATCATGGCATTTAAAAACTGCACATTCATGGATGGCTTCACCACAAAAACAGCACCTATAAACGCCGTCACCACGCACAGCCACTCTGTCCTGTTAGCTTTCTCCTTAAGCACAAAATATGACATGATTATAGCAAAAAACGGTGACAATTTATTCAAAATATTGGCATCTGCGATGGCCAGATGGTCAACTGCATAGAAATTGCATATAAGCCCTGTTGTTCCAAAGAGGCTTCGCAGAAAAAGTCCTTTCCAGCTATCTTTTTTTATTTTGAAGCCTTCATCACTTTTTGCAAGTAAGATAACAGCCGCTACTGCCGCTACCGCATTCCTGAAAAAGGCCTTCTGCATGGTCGGCAAATCTCCCGACATCCTCACAAAAAATGTCATCAGGGCAAAAAAGAAGCCTGCCATTATGATATATATTATTCCTTGTTTCTTATCGTTCATACTTATAGTATAACGTATTCTGTCAAGAGGGGATAAACAAAACGTCTGCCATTTTGCTCGCAAAAAAGGACCGCCCGGTGAGCGGTCCTTTTAAGATGAAAGGAAAAAAATATAAAAAGAAAATAGTTTTAATCAATGGTCTGTATCAGCCCTTAACACTTCCCATGGCAACACCACCTACGATGTGCTTTGAAAGAATAAGGTAAACAACTATTACAGGAAGGATAGAGAATGTAATCATCATGTATACCTTTCCCATATCAAACTTTAAGAAGTCTGCACTTCTAAGCTGTGCTAACAGGATTGGAAGCGTCTTCTTATTGTTTTCGTGTAATATAAGTGCCGGAGTGAAGTAATTGTTCCAGCTGCTTACAAAGGAGAAAATTGCCTGTACTGCTATTGCCGGCTTCATCAATGGAAGCACTATATGATTAAATGTCCTAAACTCTCCGGAGCCGTCAATTCTGGCTGCCTCAATCAGAGACAACGGAAGCGAGCTCTCCATATATTGCTTCATGTAAAAATATGTGACCGGTGAAGCAATTGTCGGAACTATAAGTGGAATAAATGAATCCATCAGTCCCATGCCTGTTACCAATTTAACAAATCCAAGTGCTGTAACCTGTGTAGGAATCATCATAACCATCAGTATAAAGGTAGAGATGAATTTCTTGGCCTTGAACTCATATGCATGTATGGCATAAGCTGTCATTGTCGAAAAATATACACACAGTACTGCACTGCAGGCTGCTACAAAAAGGCTGTTAAACATACCTCTTATGACCGGAAGTGTGTCATGTAAGAGTGAGTTCCAGTTGTCAAGCAGATGCGTACTGGGAATTGCAGTAAATCCTGCCTGAAGCTCTCCGTTTGACCTGGTTGCATTGATTATCATTACGTAAAACCAGAACAGACAGAAGAAAGAAATTATTACAAGCACGATATATGCTAATGCACGTCTGGCATGGATTCCCATACCTTTATTTTTTTTATTAACATTTGCTGCCATATCCACCTACTCCTTTCTCTTATCATCGTTGCCGCTGAGCTTGAATACCGCTATACTAAGTATTGCCGTGATGATAAACAGTATAACTGACAGTGCACCGGACATTCCATAATCCTTACTGTACAGACGTTTGTTTAAGTACATGATAAGTGTCATGCTTGACCTGACCGGATTACCGGTTCCGTTTGTCAAAATCTGTGGTACATCAAAGAGCTGTAAGCCACCGATAAGTGATGTGATAATTACATATACCAGTATCGGCCTAAGGAGCGGAAGTGTTATCTTAAAGAACACCTGTGTGGATGTTGCTCCATCCACCTCTGCCGCCTCAAAAAGCGATGTATCGATTCCAAGCATACCTGCCATAAGCAGGATGGTTGTATTACCAAACCACATCAGACAGTTCATCAAAGCAATGAGTCCTCTTGTACTGCCCACATGTGACAGGAACTTGTATGGCTCTGAAATAAAACCTATCTGCATAAGCAGATTGTTTATCGGTCCCCCATCAGCAAACAATGTAAAGAATAACAGTGAAAATGCTGAAGCCATAATCAGATTCGGCAGATATATAACTGTTTTAAAAAATCTTGTTCCCTTGAGCTTTAAGCTGACATCCGAAAACCATGCTCCAAGGAGCAGTGATAAGAATATCTGCGGTATGAAGCACATAATCCAAAGAACCATTGTGTTCTTAAAATACTGCCAGATATCACCGGATGTGAACAATTTTTCATAATTTTCAAATCCAACAAAATTTGGTCCTATTTGTGTAAGACCTGACATATAATTTTCAAAAAAGCTGTTGTAAATTGTAGTGATTAACGGTACCAGCTGAAATACTACGTATACAACGATAAACGGAATCAGAAAGATATAGCCCCATTTGTTATATCTGACCGCTTTACCTCCACTCTTTTTCATAATACCTACCTCCCAACTGGTATTGTAGTCAATGGTGATGTAATGCTGTTAGCTGATTAGCTTTGATTTTAAAAAAATACCCCGCCTGCCTGCTAACGCAAGGCAGACAGGGTATTTATTATTTTATATTGTTAGTTGTATGGTCAATTCATAAACTATCGTAACTACCTTATTCTGTGAGGTCAGGATATTTCTCGCGAACTGCCTTCTTGAAGGTTTCAATAGCCTCATCCTTAGAGCAGTTTCCTTCGAAGTAATCCTTCATAGCCTTCTGGAACTCCTCGTTGCAGCCCTGGTCATATGCTGAAAGGTTGCTTAAGTCGAGAGTCTTAACACCGGCTATATACATTGGTAATGGATTCTGTCCGCCAAGTACTGTACTTGTGTAAGGCTTGTCGTCCTTGCCCATGATTGTTCCGTCTGCAAGACCATCCATAACTGTGCTGTTGTTTACGAAATCGTCATCCTTTACAACGATATCCTTCATGATATCATCGTCTGTTGTCATCTTGAGCATGATGTCCTTTACAAGGTCAGCATTGTCTGTTCCTTCTGCTGCACAGATCCATGTACCGCCCCAGAAGAAGCCCTGTGGTCCCTGAGCTGCACCCCAGCCGCCCTGGTTTCCGATAGAACCTGACTCATCTGCTGCCATTGAGAAGTTTACTAACCATGCAGGTCCAAAGTATGAGAATACTTTTCCTTCAGGATAGAAGCCCTTCTTCCAGTCATCTGACCAAAGATCTGCTGTTCCTGTCTCGCCTGCGTCTACAAGCTTCTTAGAATCATCAACCCACTTCATGATGTTGTCATCAATCTGGATTTTCTTGTCATCGCTGACCCATTTCTTTGAAACGTTGTTAGAGTATACACGGTATGTATCGTTTGCTGTAGATGTCATCTTGTAGCCTGCTGCTTTCATCTTCTCAGCTGTAGCATTGAAGGTATCCCAGTCAGATACTGACTTCTGAACCTCATCCGGATCATCTGTTCCAAGTACCTCTTTTGCTGCTGCTCTGTTGTAGAAGAGAACACCCGGGCAGCCCTGCCATGAAAGACCCTTCAGGTTGCCATCAGAATCAGTAACAACATCCTGTGTATACTTGTACTGCTTAGAGATATCACTGTCTGTAATTCCCAGATCCTTGATTGACATTGTGTAATCAGAGTCTACATACTTTGGTGCGTAATCAGCCTCTACCAGGAAGAGATCAATCTTGTCATCTGCCGATGCATCAGCCTGCTTCAAAAGTGTCTCATCCAGGTTGTTCTGGTATGCATTGTTCTCATTAGGTGTAATGTTCCAGACTACATCAACATCTCCGATTTTGCCATGTGTTGCATCCACCTTCTTGTAATCAGAATAGTGGTCAGTGATACGGCTCTGGAATTCATCATTCCAGCAATAGATGTTGAGCGTCTTGCCATCGTTTGTCGCTTCTGTTTTTGTGCCGCCATTCTTATCAGACTTTCCTGTGTCGGATGTATCTCCGCTGCCACAGCCTGCCAGTAATGATGTTGCCATTGTTGCGCAAAGTAATGCGCTTACGAGCTTCTTTTTCATAGAAAATCCTCCTTCTCGCTTCAGGTTGAAACCTGTTAGTAAATGTTAGTAAAAAAGTAGTAAAATATATTAAATTCTGCCTACGGACTCCCCCTCCAGCAAAATTCCTTCAACAACAGCTCTCTCTACAAGTGCTGTTTTAGGCTTTTTAATGATGCTTATCAACCTATCTGCTGCTTCCCTGCCTATCTTGTCAGTGTCCTGTCTGATAGTGGTGAGCTTCGGGCTTAGCATCTGTGAAACTCTTGTGCCATCGTATCCGGCTATTGATATATCCTCCGGAATCCTAAGTCCTCTGCTTCTTATAACATTGATGCCTCCGATTGCCGCCGTGTCATCCGGATAGATGATACATGTAGGTTTGTCAGGTAAATCGAGTAAATATTCTGTCTGCTTTGCAACATCCTCTGTTTCCAGATACCTTGCTTCCCTGACATACTCCTCAGGAATATCTATTCCATGCTTCTCAAGTGCCCTGTAATATGCTGCCAGCCTGTCGCGTGTAACACTCGAAAAATCCTGTCCATGTATGTAAGCGATTTTCTTATGTCCCATGCTTATTATGTAATCAAGCAGCTCGCCCATACACTTTACATTGTTGGAACATATTGCCGAACAGCTATAGTGTACGTAGTCAATTGTGACCACCGGTATGTCGCTGCTCATCAGTTCCTGCACCTCATTGTCCTGAAACCTGGCACATACGATTACGACTCCATCGAAATTTCTGTACTTACAGTGCTCCAGGTATGATAATTTTTTCCCGACCGGACTTGTATTGATAAATGTAATATCATATCCAAGCATCTCAGCCTGTGCCTTGATTCCGTTTAGCACTCCGGCAAAATACTCATGCGTAAGTCCCATCGCCGCCTCATCGAAATACAGTACTCCGATGTTGTTCGACTCTTTTGTCTTAAGAACTCTGGCCGCAGCATTAGGAAGATATCCCATTTCCTTAGCTATCTTCTTTATTCTGTTTTTGGTCTCAGCGCCAATATCCTTCTGGTCATGTAATGCCTTGCTGACCGTCGCTGTCGAAACACCACATCTTTGTGCTATATCTTTCAGTGATACCATATCGTTTCCTCATTTCGAATTGGTTGCTTAATCGTTTTCGTATCTTTACTATACCACAAGTTGTTGATTTTGCAACCCCCTAATTTACATTTTGAATATTTTTCACATTTTTAATCTCATAATATTGTGCATTATGTATAATCATATATTGTATTTTTAAACGTTTACGCTTTTCATCTTATTATATACATTCATTGTTGCTCAAGTAATATTATTTCATCAGCATTTTTTACTATAATTATGCATCGCCCTTTGTATATATGTCATAAAACCACTGTTTTTTGTTGTTTTGCGCTTGATTTTTTAATTTTTCCAATATATACTTCTATATATAAGCTACTTAAACGTTTACGCGTATTTTATAAAAAGGAGATTACATATATGAAATTTGGACACTTCGATGATCAAAACAAAGAGTACGTCATCACCTCTCCAAGGACCCCGTTACCATGGATCAACTACCTTGGATGTGAGAATTTCTTTTCTCTGGTATCAAATACCTGCGGTGGCTACAGCTTCTATAAGGATGCAAAGCTCCTGCGCCTCACCAGATACCGCTACAACAACGTGCCGTACGACAGCAACGGACACTACTACTATATAAAGGATGGCGACACCATATGGAATCCCGGCTGGATGCCTTCCAAGACTGAGCTCGACTCATACGAATGCCGTCATGGCATGGGCTATTCTGTTTTCACAGGAGTAAAAAACGGCTTAATGGCTCAGCTTACCGACTTCGTTCCTATGGGCTCTACCTGCGAGATCAATAAGCTCACCCTGAAAAACATATCTGATAAGAAGAAAGACTTTTCGGTTTTCTCATATGTAGAGTTTTGTCTGTGGAATGCCATGGATGACATGACCAACTTCCAGCGTAACTTCTCTACCGGAGAGGTTGAGATTCACGCCGGTGGCTCTCAGCTCTTCCACAAGACGGAATACAGAGAGCGCCGCAATCACTATGCTGTATATGCTGTAAATGCCTCTGTGGACGGATTTGACACAGACAGGGATTCGTTCTTAGGTGCCTACGGTGAAAACAGTGCTCCTTCAGTTGTAGTAAATGACCAGTCAAAGAACTCTGTTGCAAGCGGCTGGTCTCCTGTCGGCTCCCACCACCTAAAAATAGCTCTTGAGCCGGGCGAAGAAAAAACATATATTTTTGTACTGGGATATGTGGAAAACCCTGTAAATGAAAAATGGGTCGGACGCGCTGAAGACGGAATCATAAACCGAGCTCCTGCCGATGCACTCCTTGCAAGATTTGACACCACCGAAAAAGCCGATGCTGCTTTAGCAGAGCTTAAGGCTTACTGGGATAAGCTGCTTGGCCACTTTACCATAGCTTCATCAGAGGAAAAGCTCGATCGTATGGTAAATGTATGGCATCAGTATCAGTGCATGGTGACATTTAACATGAGCCGTTCTGCTTCTTATTTTGAATCAGGCATCGGACGAGGCATGGGCTTTAGGGATTCCTGTCAGGATCTGCTGGGCTTCGTGCATCTGATTCCTGACAGAGCCAGGGAGAGAATACTCGACATCGCAGCCACACAGTTTGAGGACGGCTCTGCTTATCATCAGTACCAGCCGCTCACCAAAAAGGGCAATGCCGACATAGGCTCAGGCTTCAATGATGACCCTCTGTGGCTTATCGCTGCTGCCGCTGCTTACATCAAGGAGACAGGCGACTACTCTATTCTTGACGAGTCTACACCATATGACAGCGATCCTTCAAAGGCTACTGATTTTATGGAGCATCTGCGCCGCTCCTTCAACTATACAATCAATCATCTCGGACCTCATGGTCTGCCACAGATTGGACGTGCTGACTGGAACGATTGCCTGAACCTAAACTGCTTCTCCGAGGAGCCGGGCGAGTCCTTCCAGACCTTCGGACCGTCTGAAGGGCCTAATGCCGAGTCTGTATTTATCGCCGGCATGTTTGTAAAGTACGGAAAAGACTATGTGGAAATCTGCAGACATAAGGGACTTTGCGACGAGGCTGATACAGCCCAAAAGGCTATTGAACAGATGGAAAAGACCGTCATGGATGCCGGATGGGATGGTGAATGGTATCTTCGTGCATACGACCACTACAAGCACAAGATCGGTTCCAAGGAATGTGAGGATGGAAAAATCTTTATTGAGCCACAGGGCTTTTGTGTTATCGCTGAAATTGGAAAGGATGAAGGGCTCTGCCTTAAGGCAATGCAGTCTGTTGAGAAATATCTTGATACCAAATATGGTATCGTGCTCTTGCAGCCGCCTTACCACAGATATCATGTGGAGCTTGGTGAAATTTCTTCTTATCCACCGGGATACAAGGAGAATGCCGGCATCTTCTGCCACAACAATCCTTGGATTTCTATAGCTGAGACTGTTATCGGCCGTGGAAACAGAGCATGGCAGGTATACACACGAACCTGTCCTGCATACATTGAGGATATCAGCGAGATTCACCGCACCGAGCCTTATGTATACAGCCAGATGATTGCCGGAAAAGACGCTCCTAACTTTGGTGAAGCAAAGAACAGCTGGCTGACAGGTACTGCTGCATGGACCTTCTTAGATGTCTCACAGTATATCCTCGGTATCCGTCCTGACTACGATGGTCTCATCATAGATCCTTGTATTCCTGACACTATGGACGGCTTTACAGCTAAGCGCAAGTTCCGTGGCAATACTTACCACATTACCGTCAGAAATCCTGCTCACGTACAAAAGGGTGTGACAAAGCTCATCGTGGATGGTGCTGCTATGGATGGAAACATGATTCCAGCTATTAACGGAACCGGACACAATGTGACAGTTGAGGTTACAATGGGTTAGAGATACCAGACAGGCCTCTGTACAGCTTCAAATATGACCTTGAATACGAAAATGCCGCCGCAGAGCAAGCTCTACGGCGGCATTTAGACTGCTGGTGATGTCCTTCCCATGTCTTTATTTCTTCTCCAAAGGATGCTGTTATGTAATTGAGACCTGCCACATATGCTCCTCGGTCTCTCCCATGTGAAACAGCTCTTTGGTCTGTTCATCATGGGTATCATCAGGCTCATAGTTGCCAAGAAGATGTACGAGATACTTCTCCTGCTCATCTGCCGGCGAGACCTTATCAATGTGTTTTTGCAATTCCTCAAGAAGCTGCTTTGGCTCCATGTCGGCATCGACTTCGATTCCAAAGCACTTCTTCGCAAGACCTGCGGTATAATACAGCTCGTAGTTACTTACAAGCACTGATTTTTGGCGTAAGCATTTGAGTATGATGCTTTGTCTGGCTATTGATGTAATCATATTATTTCCTTTCCGAGTTAGCTGGAATACCTCTAAGTCCAAGTTATTTCCATTATACCCTATTTGCTTTTTGTTTCAAGAGTATAACATGATATAGCTAAAGATAACTTAAGAGAGTCCTATGAAGTGGCAACAAATCCCGTCAGGAAATAATAAAGTGCTCCCAGTGCCTTTCCAATAGCCATAGAAATCACTATAATCCCAAGACCGGCGCGAAGCTTCATGCGCTTATATATAATAGGGAATGTGTGCAGTATTTCTGCGAGTGCAACTGCAATACAGCCGACAAATATGCCGACACACAGTCCATATATTGCAATAATTATATTCCCACAGATATTGCTTACAGGTACTTTGGGCATATTTGCAAAGTCCAGATTATATGCCGTATCAAGCACTGACGATATATTACCTGCCACCACACCACATATCATGACATTTTCTATAAGTATTATATTTTCTATCCTGCTGCACCGAAGTATACGCGGCACCACTCCTATCACGAGCACAAATGCAAATACACCGGCTGACACTCCTGCCCCTGCTAAAAACGCTATCACTGACAAAAATATTTCACGCAATATATATTCAAACATCCTGCTTTTCCTTTACCTTGTCTATTATTGTGTTCCACGTATCCTTATTATGCTTATCCATCTCCACTTGAATCGGTGTGACATCGTCGGATAGCTTACGCTTTCCGATATGATTAAAAAACAGTATGATTCCAACCGCCAGACCAATGCAGTAAAACACCTCAAGCACCGACACCTGTGGCTTGTCCACACCCATTATCTGCTTATAAAAATGCTCAAACACACCTGATATCGAAATATCATTATTGAAAGCCATGATGGTAAAAGCTGAACCAAAAAATATAAGTATACACACCGCTGCAACCTTTAGTGCTTCAAGAATCTTATTTTTGCTGTTGTCGTCATACTCTACAAGTACCTCCGGCTCACCGATACTTATAACCTGTGCATCATCATAGATTTCCGTGATTTGCTCTATTATTTTCATTACAGATATCACGCTCTTTTTCCCGCGTATCTTATCCACGATCATTCCCTTTATCTGCCCCTCATAGCGTGAATATTTGCAATACACACTTGCTATATCATTGATGCAGACCTGCCTGCGGTGAAGTGTTTTCTGCTGTTCTGCGCGTATATACACGAGAATTTTTTCTTTTGAGGTATCCGTATGCTCCGGCATTTTCATGCTCCCTTCGATTAATATTCATATGTATATAATTTCCATTTATTTTGATTTTATACACTAAAAGATACACATGTATTAAAATCAATATTTTTCGTGCGATATATTGTTTTTTTCGTGCAAACATCATAAAATAAATATAATTAATCTAAAGAGTGAGGTAACAAATGGCATACACTAAGGAAATACTGACTCTCGCCATTGAAATCGGCGATTGTATGCTCAGAAACGGTGCAGAAATCTACAGAGTGGAAGACACTGTGGTTCATATACTAAGTTCATATGAGGTGGAGGAATTTGACGTATATGTGCTGTCAAACGGAATATTTGCAAGTGCAAATGAGAACAAGGAGGATGCCTGCAGCATCGTGCGCCACGTACCGCTTGGTGCTGTCAATCTGGCAAAGATCAGCGCGTTAAACCAGCTCGCAAGGGACATATGTGACCAGAAAATCTCCCTGATTGACTCATGGGACAAGCTTGAGCAGTGCAAAAATATTCCTAATTACAAAAAAAACGCACAGATTTTCTTCTGTGGGCTCGGAAGTGCCTGCTTTTGCTATCTTTTTGGTGGAAACTGGCTTGACTTTGTTTTTGCATTTGTTATAGGCTCACTGGAGCAGGTGCTTTTGTTTGGTCTTAAAAAATATAAGTTCACAAGGATTATAACCAATATCCTTGCCAGTCTTTTTGTGACACTGCTTGCCACCGCAAGTACACTTACAGGGCTTTCTCTTTTACCTGATAAAATCATTATAGGAGCTATCATGCCACTTGTTCCGGGAATAGCATTTACAACATCTATCAGGGATATCTATAATGGTGATTATCTGTCCGGTACGATACATCTGCTCGATGCACTGATTACAGCCGTGTGTGTTGCTGTGGGAGCATGTCTGCCGTTTGTTGTGATGAAATATATTGGAGGGCTTTAAGCTATGGAGTTTATAATACAATTTATTGTGGCTCTCTTTGCCACATTATCGTTTGCAGTTATTTTTTCTGCTCCAAAGAAAGAGCTGTTTTACTGCGGTTTTACAGGAGCGCTTGGCTGGATCATCTACTATATAATGGTTCAGTTTGATATGGGTGTTGTGTTTCCATCGCTTATCGCGACACTGTGCCTTACGATAATGGCACGCATTTTTGCGGCGGCACGCTCTATGCCTGTGACAGTTTATCTGCTTTCCGGTATCTTTCCTCTTGTGCCCGGAGCAGGAATTTTTTACACGGCATATTATCTTTTTACGAATGACAGAGCACTTTCTTCCTCAAAGGGTATTGAAACCTTTGAGGTGGCGGGTGCCATCGTGCTCGGTATCATATTCGGGTTTGGCATACCGCAGAGTTTGTTTAATCTGTTGAAGCCTAAGAAAAAATGAATTACTTGAACTATGTCAAATTTGCAATTTTCTGCGCCAGATCCTCGAGATACTCCCAACGCTCCATTTTCTCCATCAGCTGCCCCTCGAGGTCTTCCTTTTCCTTTGTGAGTTCGTTTAACTTACCAAAGTTAGTGGCATTCTTTACCATCTCATCATCTATCTCAGAAAGCCTGTTTTCTAACTTTTCTATGTCAGCCTCTATCGTCTCGTACTCTTTTTGCTCTTTGTAGGTAAATTTGAGCTTTTTCTCATGCCCCCAGGTTTCCATGGATTTCTTCTTCCGGGCTTCTTTTGAGTCTGTACCATCTGATGCAGTATTTCCCTGTGCTCCTGAAGCGGATGCTCCTGTGGATGATGCATTTTCTGATACGGTTTTTCCTGATGCAGGCTGTGGGCGTTTATTCATATAGTCGGTGTATCCGCCCTCATACTGTACGATTTTTCCGGCTCCCTCAAATGCAAAAATACGCTTTGCAATCCTGTCAAGGAAATATCTGTCATGTGATACCGTGATGACTATTCCGTCATAGCCATCCAGATAATCCTCTAAAATAGCCAGTGTCTCAACATCAAGGTCATTGGTCGGCTCGTCAAGTATCAATACATTCGGTGCGCTCATCAGCACACGAAGCAGATAGAGTCTTCTCTTTTCTCCACCCGAGAGCTTGCCTACAGGACTGTACTGCTGCTCCGGCGGGAATAAAAACCTCTCAAGCATGGCAGAGGCTGACACAAGTCCGTCTGCCGTACGCACAAACTCAGCAGCTTCTTTTACATAATCTATCACTCGAAGCTCAGGCTCTATATCCACTTCCTGACCAAAATATCCTATCTTTATCGTCTGTCCTATCTCCACCTCGCCTGAATCAGGCTCGATAAAACCGGCGATTATCTTCATGAGTGTGGACTTTCCACAGCCGTTTTTGCCTACAAAACCGATACGGTCATTTTTCAGGAAAATATACGTGAAATCCTTTACACAGACGATATCTCCGTACGCCTTTGAAATATCATGAAGCTCTATGGTTGTCCTTCCCATACGCGATGAAACCGATGAAAGCTCAACCCTTGCGTCTGTCTGCGGTCCTTTTTGGTCTCGCAGAGCCTCATATCTTTGTATATGCGCCTTCTGCTTTGTGGAACGAGCTCTTGCTCCGCGCTGCATCCACTCTATTTCTTTTCTAAGGATGGACTGACGCTTGCGCTCACTTGCCCTCTCACTCTCCTCTCTGGCTGCCTTAAGCTCAAGAAAGCCCGAGTAGTTTGTATCATAGCTGTAGGTCTGTCCCTTGTCCACCTCCACGATTCTGTTGCAGACACTGTCGAGGAAATAGCGGTCATGTGTGATCATGATGATTGCACCCCTGAAACGGCGCAGATAATCCTCAAGCCACTCCACCATCTCGTAATCTAAGTGGTTGGTCGGCTCGTCCAATATAAGCACATCACACGGCTTAAGTACGACTGTTGCAAGCGCAAGCCTCTTTCTCTGTCCTCCTGAAAGCTCACCGGTCTTTTGCATCATATCTGTGATATCAAGCTTCATAAGAAGTGACTTTGCATCACTTTCTATGCTCCAACGCATGTCCTCATCCAGCTGTGAGGTAACCACACGGCTCATCACATGCTCAAGTGCTGTCTCGTCCGGGTCAAACTCCGGATTCTGCGGCAGATAGTTTATCACTATATGATTTGCTGTGGTGACAGTACCCTCATCCGGCTCTTCATCACCAGCCACAATCTTTAAAAGTGTAGACTTTCCTGTACCATTTATACCTATGATACCGATTTTTTCGTTTTCCTGCACATAAAAGGAAGCTTTAGAAAAAAGCTTCCTTCCCGTATATGACTTTGTTATATTTTCGACATTAATGATGTTCATCTTCTCGTATTTTCTCCTCCCTCTCCTGCTCCTGCTTCTCCTTGGCCTCAAGGATTGCCTCATTGAGCGAAAGCATCTTTGCATCAAGCTGTCCTACAATACCTGCACACTCGCGCAGATCGCGGCTGATATACTCCGGAGCATTGCCCTCGAACTTGTAATATATCTTGTGCTCAAGGCTTGCCCAGAAATCCATAGCTATTGTACGAATCTGTATCTCAACCTTGGTGTCAACCACCTTGTTTGAAAGAAAAATAGGCACCGAAACAATCATGTGGTAGCTCTTGTAGCCGCTCGCCTTCGGATGCTTCATATAGTCCTTTACCGATATAACGGTCAAATCATTCTGCCTGCCAATCATCTCAGCAAGCCGGTATATATCAGATGTGAACGAGCACACGATTCTGATGCCCGCTATGTCCTTTACATAGGTGACCATATTCTCTATAGTGCTCTCGTAGCCACCCTTTTTGAGCTTCTTAACTATGCTCTCAGGAGTCTTGATACGTGACTTTATGTACTCTATCGGATTATAATTATGTATGTGAACGAACTCGTCATTTAGTATCTCGAGCTTCGTATTGACCTCTTTCAGTGCAGAATTGTATAGAAACATCATAGTCTCCCAGCTATCAATGCCCTCCGCAAACTCTTGTTCCATTAAAAACCTCCCTGTGATCTATTCGCCTGTATGTTTATCAGACTCTTTTAATCAATTATAGCATATATATTCGCATAATTGGCAAATTATACCCATTCTTTATATATTTTTTATTCAAATAAGACATCAATCCTCCTCGATGATGTGCATCTCGAGAAAATCAAAGTCGATATCCTCCACAAAATTATCCTTCGTAAAGCGTGTCTTTCCATGCCTCTTGAAATCACTTACATTGCTGTCAAGCCAGATGGGCTTTCCCAGGTCAAATGCAAGGCAGGCATCCTCAAGTGCCTTAAAGATCTTGTGTGTACGTGTGTCGTCACTGTCATTTTCTATTGTAATATCACGCATCAGGTGCGTGTCAGTATAAATCTTAAACCAAATACGCATATTATTCTCCCAAAAGTCTTCTCTGACGATTGCACTCATACATGAGCAAAGTGGCTGATATTGCGGCATTAAGCGACTCCACAGCTCCCTCCATAGGGATGCGGATATATGTGTCCGCCATGTCAGCTATCTCATCTGATAATCCATTGCCCTCATTTCCTATCATAAAGCCACAGGCTCCGGTGTAGTCCGGTCTGTCATAAGAGCACTTACCCTTTAAATGAGCTGCGTAGAGAGAAACTCCCTTTGACTTTGCATACTCTATAGTCTCCGGAAGGTCATCCGTGATGTAAAACGGCACACGGTAGAGTGAGCCCATGGTTGAGCGCACAGTCTTTGGATTAAAAATGTCCACTGTTGTGCGATTCATTATAATGCCGCTTACACCTGCGCCCTCACCGGTACGGACCATAGTGCCTAAGTTTCCCGGATCCTGTATGCTCTCAAGCACAAGAAGCTCTGTCTTATCCCCCTTAAACAGGTCATCTATATCATAGTGCGGCATCTTTACTACAGCAAGCACGCCCTGCGGAGTCTGCGTGTCAGACATGCTCTTAAACACCGAGTCACTCACTATTTCTGTTTTGTCAAGGAACCGCTTCTTCTCTTCCTTAAACCTGTCATCATTAAAAAATGACTCAGACATATATACGGCACTTACCCAGTCATATGGCGCCTCAAAGCTCATCTTTGGACCCTCAACCACGAATACGCCCTGCTTTTTCCGCTCCTTTGTCTTGCTTAAAAGAGCCTGCACATTTTTTATGCTTTTGTTTGATGCACTTGTAATCATTTTCTTCTCTTTCTATATTGATGATATGAGGGTCAAAAAGTATTTTGCCCCTCATTTATGATTAATCAGATTTCTACGAATGCATAAATGCCCCTGCACCGGCACATGCACGCAATTACCTGCATTTGATGTGCCGGATACAAGGGCATTCATATTTATCGTAACTATATTAGATACTAAACCAAAGATTTAGAGATATCGTACATGTACTCGTCTACACTCTTCTTCATAGCAAGTGCCTCGTCGATATCGAAATCTACGAAATTGCCATCCTTGTGGGCAATAACTCTGTTTGACTTGCCCTCGCAGAGTAAATCAACTGCCATAGCGCCCATGATTGTAGCGTATACACGATCCTTGCATGATGGGCTTCCACCTCTTTGCATATGTCCAAGGATAGTTGCACGTGTCTCGATGCCTGTTGCAGCCTCGATTTCCTTAGCCATCTCCTGTGAATGTCCTACACCCTCAGCATTGATGATGATGTAATGCTGCTTGCCGAGCTCTCTTGCGTGAGCTACTCTCTCGATGAGTGCCTCAAGGTTGTTGTCATACTTCTCAGGAAGTAATACTTCCTCAGCGCCGTTTGCAAGACCGCACCATAATGCAATGTATCCGGCTCCACGTCCCATAACCTCGATGATTGAGCATCTCTCGTGTGATGTAGATGTATCACGTACCTTGTCGATAGCCTCCATAGCTGTGTTGCAGGCTGTATCAAAACCGATTGTGTAATCAGTACATGCGATATCAAGGTCGATTGTGCCAGGAAGACCGATTGTATTGATGCCAAGTGCAGCAAGCTTCTGCGCACCCTGGAAGGATCCGTCACCACCGATAACTACGATAGCATCGATACCATGCTTCTTGCAGATCTCAGCACCCTTCTGCTGTCCCTCTGCTGTAACGAACTCCTTACATCTGGCTGTCTGTAAGATTGTACCACCGCGTGAGATTGTGTCTGAAACGCTCTTTGAATCCATATCCACGATCTCTTCATTTAACAGACCTGCGTATCCTCTCTTGATTCCTTTAACCTTCTTGCCCTTTGAGAGAGCCTGACGAACAACGGCACGAATTGCTGCGTTCATTCCCGGTGCGTCACCACCACTTGTAAGTACACCTATTGTGTTAATCTCTTTTGCCATTGGTATAACCTCCATATGTTAAAAAATTATCATTTATTCTAATCCCAATCTATTGTACTTGTTTTAGCATAATTTTTCAATATTCTTTTCAACAATTTTCGCATTTTCTTTGTCTAAAAATTCCAAAAGCTGCTCCATGAGTTCATTATTTGCATTTACGGAATAATTTCTGCCAAGTTTCTTCATCTGCTTTGTATCTGCGATGTAAATTATGACCTCATCTGCTCCGTCTGATTCACGGATTGTCTCAAGAAGCCTGCTCTCATTTTTCTTATAGTCATCCATCGTATCAAACTTAAGCCAAAGTTGTTTCGGAAGCTCATCAAACGGTATGATTCTCTCGCATATTATCTTGCCGTTCTGCTCATCCTCGACCGTCGCATGTCCGATGACAAATATTTTAGCATCATCCTGTAAATATCTCTGATAACGCTCGTAATCTCTTGGAAAAATAATAACCTCAACTGTTCCTGTCAGATCCTCTATCGTGATAAAAGCCATAGCCTGATTGTACCTGGTAAACTTAATAGTCTTTGTGGCTATCATACCTCCGATTACCACGTGCGCATTGTCCTTTATCTTAACGGCACCGCTCTCCTCTTCGAGCTCAAAATCTATCGCATTTGCTGTGATGTTTTTCTTTAGAGCAGCTGCATATTTTTCCAGAGGATGTCCGCTTAAATAGATGCCAAGCACCTCTTTTTCATATGCAAGAGCCTCCTCTGCATCATATTCACCAACATTTGGGTACTTAAGCTCAAACGACTGCCTGTCCTCGTCTGAGACCAGATCAAACAGACTCATCTGCCCTGCCATAGTTGACTTTTTGTCATGCTGCACCCTGTCCACAATCGATGCATACACCATTGCCATCTGCTTTCTCGTGCCGTCGAGTGAATCACAGGCACCAGCCTTTATCAGATTCTCAATCGCACGCTTGTTGATAAGCTCCTTCTGGCAGGTTCTCTCAATAAAATCAGAGAGTGTGCGGAATCTGCCGCCACTTTCTCTCTCCTCGATTATCTGGTCTATGACCGGCCTGCCGAGTGATTTGATGGCATACATGCCATATCTGACATGGTCGCCCTCTGCGGTAAACTCGCCCTGTCCACAGTTGATATCCGGTGGAAGCACCTTAATACCCATATCACGACAGCTGTAAAGATACTGCGCCGCCTTGGCGGAATTGTCTATAACAGAAGTCATGAGCGCTGCCATAAATTCGACCGGATAGTAGTTTTTGAGCCATGCAGTCTGAACACTGATTTTCGCATATGCGGCAGCATGCGATTTGTTGAACGCATACTTAGCGAAATCAACCATCGAATCGTATATGCTGTTTGCGGCTTTTTCATCTATGCCGTTTGCCACACAGCCCTTTATGCCACGCTCCTTGTCTCCGTACACAAAGCTCTGGCGCTCTGCGTCGATGACATACTGCTTCTTCTTGCTCATGGCACGGCGGATGTTGTCCGCCTGTCCCATTGTATAGCCCGCGAGCTTCTGCACTATCTGCATAACCTGCTCCTGGTATACTATACAGCCGTAGGTCGGCTCTAAAATACTCTCAAGCTCAGGTGTCACATAGCTTATCTCCTTTGGATTGTTCTTGCCCTTTATATAGTTTGGGATGAAATCCATAGGACCCGGACGGTAGAGCGAAATACCGGCCACGATGTCCTCAAAGCTCTGTGGACTGAGCTCCTTCATGAAGCTTTGCATACCGGCAGACTCTAACTGGAATACCCCTTCCGTCTTTCCTGTTCCGATAAAGTCAAGTGTGCCCTTATCGTTGAAATCAATATGGTCGATATCCACATCAATGCCCCTTGACGCCTTGATATTCTTCACAGAATCCTTTAGCACCGTGAGTGTACGAAGCCCCAGAAAATCCATCTTTAAAAGTCCAAGCTCCTCGAGCTGCACCATGTTGTACTCTGCGGTAGGGCTTCCGTCGTTTGCCCTTCCAAGAGGCACATAATCGCTCGCCACCCCCGGATAGATTACCACTCCTGCTGCATGCACGGAAGTATGGTTTGGCAGTCCCTCGAGCCTTTTTGCCATATCTATCATTTCATGCACTCTTGCATCACTCTCGTAAATGCCCTTGAATTCAGGGTTCATCTGAAGTGCCTTGTCAATTGTGATATTCAGCTCCTGAGGCACCATCTTTGCAAGCCTGTCAGTCTCTGCATATGGGAAATCCAGCGCTTTTCCGACTGATTTTATGACACCTCTTGCCGCCATCGTACCAAAAGTGACTATCTGCGTTACCGAATCGTGTCCGTACTTCTCCTGAACATACTCTATGGCGCGGTATCTCTCCGCGTATTCAAAATCCACGTCGATATCAGGCATGGAAACTCGCTCAGGGTTAAGAAATCTTTCAAAGAGCAGATTGTATTTAACCGGGTCAATATCCGTGATTCCGGTACAATAGCACACCCTGCTTCCCGCCGCTGAGCCTCGTCCCGGGCCTACCCAGCAGTCGTGCGTGCGGCACCAGTTGATATAATCCCACACGATAAGGATATACTCTATAAAGCCCATGGTCTTTATGATACCAAGCTCATAGTCCATATCTGCATGTATCTTTTTAAGCTCCTCATCACTATACTCGCCACAGCCTATATACTTCTCCCTAAAGCCCTTCTCGCAAAGCTCTGTAAGGAAGGCTTCGGCACTGTCATAGCCCTCTGGCACCTCATACTTTGGAATCTTGTAATTGCCAAACTCAAGCGTTACATTGCATCTGTCGGCAATTTTCTGTGTATTCTCAATGGCCTCTGTGGCATATGGGAAAAGCGCTCTCATCTGCTCCTCGCTCTTCACGAAAAACTGCCCGCCATCATAACGCATCCTATCCTCGTCCGACACCTTTTTACCGGTCTGGATGCACAAAAGCACATCATGCGCCTCCGCATCGGATTCGTAGGTATAGTGCACGTCATTAGTACATACTAACCCTATTCCAAGCTCCTTACTCATCCTAAGAAGCTGCTGATTCACAAGCTTCTGGTCATCAATGCCATGATCCTGCAGCTCAAGGAAAAAGCTGTCTTTTCCAAAGCATTCCTGATACTTCCTTGCAATCTCCTTCGCTTCGTCATAAAAGCCTCTGACGATATATCTCGGAATTTCTCCTGCCAGACAGGCAGACAGGCATATAAGCCCCTCGTGGTACCTCTCAAGTGTCTCAAAATCCACTCTCGGCCTGTAATAATAGCCTTCTGTGAAGCCTATTGACACTATCTTCATGAGATTGGCATAGCCTGTATTATTTTCAGCAAGCAGAATCAGATGATAATACCTGTCATCACCGTGACTTGTCTCCCTGTCAAAGCGTGAATTTGGTGCCACATATACCTCGCAGCCTATGACCGGATTGATATCATTTGCCTTTGCCGTCTTGTAAAACTCCACCACACCGTACATATTACCATGGTCTGTGATTGCGGCCGAGTTCATGCCAAGCTCCTTAACGCGCTTTACATATTCTTTTATCTTGTTTGACCCATCGAGCAGACTGTACTCGGTATGGGTGTGAAGATGACAAAATGACATTTGGATTCCTCTTTCTTTTATTTTTGTATCAGCACCCAAGCTCTATGTGTATAAACACCGCAAGCGAATTAGGCTCCTGCATATATGTGATAGTGCCGCCTCTTGCCGTCGGTATGAGATATTTGTAGTCACCCTTCTCAAAAAGACTGTGACATGCAGTATCATAGGTTTCTCTGTCCGAAAACTTGAACGTGATATAGTTAGATGACGTTGTCATGCCCTGTAATGTTTTAAGGTCGTAGGATGTAAAATACAGCCCATTCCTGTAATAATAATCATCCTCCACAGTCGCTTCCTGCGGCAGCATATCCTCATTGTCCAATGTACGTGTAAGCTTTACCACATCAAGCGGCACTCCGAACCAGCTGTATGATATGCCATTTCCCAGATAATCACCATCACCGTAGGTACAGTCCACCGCACACCACGCACCGTCCAGATATACCATATTCCAGGCGTGGTTTGCATCAGATGTGGTGCCTGTCACAATAAGTGAGCTGATACCGGCCCGGTCACACAGATACTTAAACATCATCGCATAGCCCTGACAGACCGTCCTTCCAAGCACTGCTGAGTACATATCCTGGTTGTGAGGAGAATTTTCCTCATACTCGGCATGCTCTATCACATATTCATAGAAATGCACTGCCTTGTCATAATCCGATGCACCTTCATCGATACCTGCCATACAGGCTGACACATAGCCTGAAATCGTACTTATTGCGTTGTCGATATCAGACTCAGACATATTGTATACAGGTGAAAAAATGATGCTGTTTCTCACAATATACTGACTCTTTTCTATGTAGAAAAACTGTGGATTGTCCAGCAGCACAAACTGCTGTATACGGCTAACGTTGTCAGTGTCTGTAGTATTTAACGAAATTCCATCCATGCGCTTTTGCATCATCGCATAAATCTGCCTGTAAATAAGCTTGTCATCATCTGACAGCTTCTCGTAGTAGTAGTGATATTCCCCTGTAAATACTGACTCATCGTACTCTGTCTGTTCGCCGTTTAAATAGTCTGTTGTGGTCTGCATCTGCCCCTTTACTGCCCTGTGTATAGCTGTAGGAAAATCAGCTATAGCACCTGTAAACCCTCCTGCCTTTAAGCATTTTGCAGCGAACATAAAGCAACAGGCGGCAAACACAAGTGCCAGTATTGTTTTTAAAAGCTTTTTCATCTATTCCCCCATTTAAATGAACTGTAATCGTTGCCGGTCACACTGTTAGGTGTTACCGGTAACAGCCATAGTAAGCCTGCATATCAGGTACAGTACAAAAAGATGCACCGGATAAAAGGCGTAAAACACATATTTAAGAGAAATACCTCTTTTTCCATTGTAATAGCGAAGAGGTATAAGCATAAACAGTGCAAAAAACTCTATGGTACCTGAGAAAAGTCCAAGCAGTATGACTGCCACCGCAAATGCAATCTCACGGTTTAAAGAAAGCAGGTACATCATGACAATACAGCCCACCCCCGCTGCTCCATAATCGCAGCAAAACACAAACTCTGCAATAATCATAATAACAAGTACCACTGATACCATTACTATACACCTGATCAGTGTTATAAAAAACCACTTAACTGCAGAGGATGACTTTTCTATTTTATCGACCGACTTAAGCCAGTCAAGCACTGTGATTGCAAGCAAGCCTAAAAGCAGTGTAAAAAACACATTGTTGCTCTTAAATTCAAGCACTGTATTGTTTATTGCAAGATCAAACGGTATCTCAGAGATAAGTGCAAATATAAACAGCCTAGCAGCATATTTTTCCCTGCTGTGTGTATATTTGAAGCCCTCCACAAGCAGGAAGCAGAAAACAGGAAAGGCCATGCGCCCTATAGAACGCATGCCCCAGTAGATATCAATAAGCGTTTGTCCACCTATCCCGTTATTTATCATCTGAAGAATAACCGTTGCCGCAGTATGGTCTATGAGCATGGTAAAAATGGCTATAAGCTTAAGCGTGCTTCCACTGATACCAGACTTTGCGATAACTTTTTCCAAAATCCTATACTCCTGCCATATTTACGGTAATCCTGTCAAGATGCCAGATATCGTCCACATATTCCTGGATTGTTCTATCGGAAGAGAACTTTCCTACATGTGCGATATTGAGCAGTGCACTCTTTCTCCATGCGCTCTTGTTCTTGTAATAATCATTAATCTTCTGCTGTGCATTTGCATATGAGCGGAAGTCTGCGAGGATAAAGTAGCGGTCAGCCACCTGTCCCTGCTGTGGATTGAGCAGTGAGTTGTAAAGCTCCCTGAAAAGCTCATGGTCATTTGGCGAATATGTGCCGTCTACGAGCTGGTTTACTACCTTTCTTAGCTCGGCATCGCTATTATATACATCAACAGGATTGTAGTCATGTCTGTTCTCATGTGAGATGACTTCATCAGAGCTCATTCCAAAGATAAACATGTTGTCAGCTCCCACCTCATCGAACATCTCGACATTGGCACCATCCATGGTTCCGATGGTGAGTGCTCCATTGAGCATGAACTTCATGTTTCCTGTTCCGGATGCCTCCTTGCTCGCTGTGGAAATCTGCTCGCTGACATCTGCTGCCGCAAAAATAATCTCGGCATTGGATACCTTGTAATCCTCAATAAATACGACCTTGAGCTTGCCGCCGATAGAAGCATCGTTATTTATCACATCAGCCACACTATTGATGAGCTTTATTGTTTTCTTTGCATTTCTGTAGCCAGCTGCTGCCTTTGCTCCAAAAATGAATGTTCTAGGATAGAAATCCATAGACGGATTTTCCTTAATCTTGTTGTACAGATACATCACATGAAGGATGTTCATGAGCTGTCTCTTGTACTCGTGAAGTCTCTTGACCTGCACATCAAAGATAGAATCTGGATTTACATCAATACCGTTGTGCTCCTTGATATACTTTGCTAAACGCACCTTGTTTGCTCTCTTAATCTCAGCAAACTCCTGCTGTGCAACAGGGCTGTCCGCATAAGCCTTGAGCTTTGAAAGCAGTGAAAGGTCTGTAATCCAGCCTGCTCCTACCTTTTTTGTCGCCCAGTCAGCAAGTAGCGGGTTTGCATGTGCTAAGAATCTACGCTGTGTGATTCCGTTTGTCTTGTTATTGAACTTCTCAGGGAACATCTCATAGAAATCATGAAGCTCCTGATTCTTAAGTATCTCTGTGTGAAGCTTTGCAACACCGTTTACAGAATAACCTGCAACGATAGCCATATTTGCCATCTTGACCTGTCCGTCATAGAGGATAGCCATCTTTCTTACCTTGTCCTCATTGCCAGGATATCTCTCATTAATCTGAATCACAAATCTTCTGTTTATCTCGTCAACAATCTGGTATACACGAGGAAGCAGTCTCTTGAATATCTCAATTGGCCACTTCTCAAGCGCCTCAGCCATGATTGTATGGTTAGTGTAGGCTACACATCTTGTAGTGATATCCCATGCATCATCCCATGACAGATGCTCCTCGTCCACAAGGATTCTCATAAGCTCTGCGACTGCAACTGTAGGGTGAGTATCGTTCATCTGGAAAACAGCTTTATTTGGGAGATCTTTTAAATCGCTGTGATGCTTTTTAAACCTTGCAAGTGCACGCTGGATGCTTGCTGATACAAAGAAATACTGCTGCTTTAAGCGAAGCTCCTTGCCCTTTACATGGTTATCGTTTGGATAGAGCACCTCAACAAGGTTTCTTGCAAGATTTTCCTGCTCCACTGCCTTGTCGTAGTCACCCTGGTCAAATGACTCGAGCGAGAAGCCGTTTTTTGGCTCTGCATCCCATATCATGAGAGAATTGACCACATTGTTGTCATAACCGACTATAGGCATATCATAAGGCACTGCAAGCACCGACTGATAGTCCTTCTGCTCGAAATGAAGCTCTCCGTTTTCATCTGTGCTCTCCTGCACATATCCTCCAAACTTGACCTCATAGCAGTACTCCGGACGACGAAGCTCGAATGGATATCCGTCCTTGAGCCAGTTGTCAGGCACCTCAATCTGGAAGCCGTCTGAAATCTGCTGCTTGAACATACCATATCTGTATCTGATTCCACAGCCGTATGCAGGATATCCGAGTGTGGCAAGTGAATCCATGAAACACGCTGCCAGTCTTCCGAGTCCACCGTTTCCAAGTGCCGGATCAGGCTCCTGGTCCTCAATAGCATTGATATCCACACCAATCTCATTGAGAGCCTCCTTGACCTCCTTGTATGCTGAGAGGTTTATAAGGTTGTTGCCGAGAGCTCTTCCCATCAAAAACTCCATGGACATATAGTAAACAACCTTTGGATCATCCTTGTCCATCACTCTCTGTGTGGCAATCCACTCATCCATGATGACATCCTTTACGGCCTCTGATACAGCCTGATAAAGTTCCTGCTGTGTGGCATCATCTATAGTCTTACGATATTTATTTTTTAAATTGTCTGATACAGTTTTAATAAACACCTTTTTGCTAAACGTATTATCTCTCATCATTATTCCTCCTTATAGCATTAAAAGGGAGCAAATTAATGCTCCCTCTCGTGCAGAGATTATTGCTTTTCAACTGCAAGCTTAACAGCCTCGCCATTAATCTTCCAATCCTTTTCATAGCCCTTAAGTTCGCCTGATTTAATTGATACGGCAAGAACCTCGGTCTTGATTTCATCACCAAACTTTTCAAATACATTTGAAAGCTTCTCATCCGCCTCGTATGTCACAGCGATGTGGTCCATAACCTCAAAGCCTGCGTCCTTACGCATTGTCTGGATCTTACTGATGATTTCTCTTACAAAACCTTCCTCGATAAGCTCAGGAGTGAGGTTAGTGTCAAGAACAACTGTGATGTTGTTGTCAGACTGTGTCACATATCCCTCCATCTGAGTCATCTCGATAAGTAAATCCTCTTTAGATAATACAACTTCATCGCTAATACTGTCAAGCTTGAGAGAGCCGGTGCTATTAAGCTCCTCCATAGCCTTATGACCATCAAGCTCAGCCAGAACTGACTTAATCTGGCCAAGGTATTTACCATACTTAGGTCCCAATGTTCTAAGCTGTGGCTTGAATTTGTAGGTGGTGTAGTGTGATACATCATCAGTGAACTCAACCTCTTTTACATTGAGCTCGTCTGCGATGATATCCACATAAAATTCATCCAGCTTTTCCGGAGCCTTTACAAACATTTTACCGATTGGCTGACGGTTTTTGATATTTGCCTCATTACGGCATGCACGTCCGAGTACTACAACCTTAAGTACCTCGTCCATATCAGCCTCGAGCTTTTTGTCAATCAGCTTCTCATCAACTACAGGGTAGTCGCACAGATGGATTGACTCCGGTGCGCTCTTGTCGATAGAGCAGACAAGATTTCTGTAGATATCCTCTGTCATGAAAGGAATCATAGGAGCTGCTGCCTTTGATATGGTGACAAGTGCTGTGTAAAGTGTCATGTATGCGTTTATCTTGTCCTGCTCCATGCCCTTTGCCCAGAAACGCTCACGGCTGCGGCGTACATACCAGTTACTTAAGTCGTCTACGAACTCCTGAAGATACTTTGCCGCCTCCGGAATCTTGTAGTTTGACAGGCACTCATCCACTCCTGCCACTGCTGAGTTGAGCTTTGAAAGAATCCACTTATCCATTACTGCAAGCTTATCATACTCCAGGCTGTATTTTGTAGCGTCAAAATTATCGATATTTGCATAAAGCACGAAGAATGCGTATGTGTTCCAGAGTGTTCCCATGAACTTACGCTGTCCTTCAAGCACGAGCTTTCCTGAGAACTTCTTTGGAATCCATGGAGCTGATGCTGTGTAGAAATACCATCTGATGGCATCTGCACCATATGTCTCAAGTGCGTCAAACGGATCTACAGCGTTGCCCTTTGACTTGGACATCTTCTGTCCGTTCTCATCCTGTACATGTCCAAGCACTATGACATTCTCATAAGGAGCCTTATTGAAAAGGAGTGTAGACTCAGCCATGAGTGAATGGAACCATCCACGTGTCTGGTCAACTGCCTCTGAGATAAACTTGGCTGGGAACTGCTTCTCAAATACATCCTTGTTCTCGAATGGATAGTGGTGCTGTGCAAATGGCATGGCTCCTGAATCAAACCAGCAGTCAAGCACCTCAGGTACACGGTGCATATCCTTGCCACACTCAGGACACTTGATTGTCACAGCGTCGATGTATGGTCTGTGAAGCTCTACCTCTGCTGCCTTTGGATCTCCTGCTTTTTCAGCGAGCTCCGCACGGCTTCCGATACACTCTCTGTGTCCGCATTCACACTCCCAGATATTGAGCGGTGTACCCCAGTAACGGTTACGTGAGATAGCCCAGTCCTGTATATTCTCAAGCCAGTTTCCGAAACGTCCTGAACCGATAGACTCAGGAATCCAGTTTACTGTATTGTTGTTTCTGATAAGGTCATCCTTTACTGCTGTCTCCTTGATGTACCATGACTCTCTTGCATAGTAGATAAGAGGCTTGTCACATCTCCAGCAGTGTGGATACTCATGCTCAAATTTCGGAGCATCAAAAAGCTGCTTTCTGCCGCTTAAGTCCTTTAATACCTCAGGATCTGCATCCTTTACCCACATACCGGCAAACGGAGTTTCGGCTGTAAGCTCTCCCTTGTCGTTTACAAACTGTACAAATGGAAGGTCATAATTTCTTCCGACATTGGCATCATCCTCACCAAATGCAGGAGCGATATGAACAATTCCTGTACCGTCTGACATAGTAACATATGTGTCACATGTCACGAAAAAGCCCTTCTTGCCCTGCTTATCAGCAACCTGCTTAGCGCAGTCATAAAGCGGCTCATACTCCTTGTACTCAAGATCCTTTCCTTTGTATGTCTCAAGCACCTCATATGCCTTCTTGCCTGCTTCTGCGTCCTCTTTTGAAAGAAGCTGCGAGAGCACCTTGTCTGCAAGTGCCTCTGCCATATAATATGTGTAGCCGTCAACAGCCTTTACCTTTACATATGTGTCATTAGGGTTCACACAGAGTGCCACGTTGCTTGGAAGTGTCCATGGAGTTGTGGTCCATGCGAGGAAATATGCATCCTCTCCTACTACCTTAAAACGTACTACTGCTGATTTTTCTTTGACTGTCTTGTAGCCCTGTGCCACCTCCTGTGCAGAAAGCGGTGTTCCACAACGAGGACAGTAAGGAACAATCTTGAAGCCCTTGTAAAGAAGTCCCTTGTTCCAGATTTCCTTGAGAGCCCACCACTCTGACTCGATGAAATTGTCGTCATATGTGACGTATGGATTATCCATATCAGCCCAGAAGCCTACTGTGTTGGAGAAATCCTCCCACATACCCTTGTATTTCCATACAGACTCTTTACACTTCTTGATGAATGGCTCAAGTCCGTAGTTCTCAATCTGATCCTTGCCGTCAAGGCCGAGAAGCTTCTCCACCTCAATCTCAACAGGAAGTCCGTGTGTATCCCAGCCTGCTTTACGTGGCACATATTTGCCCTTCATGGTCTGGAATCTTGGAATCATATCCTTTATGGTACGTGTCTCAACATGTCCGATGTGAGGCTTTCCGTTTGCTGTAGGAGGTCCATCATAGAATGTGTATGTCTCTCCTTCTTTTCTGTTTTCCATAGATTTTCTGAAGATATTGTTCTCTCTCCAGAACTGCTCTGTCTTCTTCTCGCGTTCAACGAAGTTCATATTGGTGTCAACTTTGTTGTACATGACTATCTCTCCTTATTCTATATTGTTCGTAAACATCCCGGTTTATGGAATATTCACAAAAAAAGGCACACATTCCTGTAATTAGGAACGCGTGCCTGATACGTCTATACCACCTATTACAATGTACTTAAGGGAAATACCCTTGCATACCCGCCCCTGTAACGTAGGGAATACGTCAGAACCTACTCTCGCAACGCTGTATGGCGATTTTAGCCTGCGGCTCAGAAGTGATTTTCAAAACGGCTCTACTCATACCGGCTCTCACCTGTCCCGGCTCTCTTTGACTTTCCTGCCATCTCTACTGTCTTCGTCACTGCCTTTTACTAACTGTGTTTAAGTATATAACTGAAAAGCCACTGTTGTCAAGATGTAATTGATTCTGTAATAATTTGATAATAATTAACTCTAATAAATGCCATCATACTCAAAATTCTGATAATCAAAATCGTCATAATCATAAGAATCATAATCATAATCGTAATCATCATAGGAATCGTCCTGATTATAATACTCATAGCCCTCATCAAAGCCCTTCATGAACTCCTTTTCAAAATCTGTGCTTGCATTTGAGCCTGCCACAACCCAGAATATGATGCTGACTATAACTGAGATAGCTGCTGTTGCTATACCAACTATACCAAACACCTTGTTGTTGCCCTTTATGATATGTATAATACCAAAAATGATAGCAAGCAGAGCTGTCACATAATTGATGCATGTACAAAACAGTACAATAGATGCGATTCCAAGTACCAGAGAAGCTATACCAAAGCCATTGCTGTTCTTTGGCGGCTGGTTGTATGGATTAGCTCCATACTGTGGCTGATTGTAGGCTGTCTGTCCGTATGCGGTCTGATTGTAGCCACCCTGTCCGTTTGGCTGCTGGCCATACTGCGTCTGTCCGTAAGCTGACTGATTAAATGAGCCCTGAGCATATGTGTTCTGGTTGTATGTACCCTGGGCATTTGGATTCTGATTGTATGCACCCTGGGCATTTGGATTCTGATTGTATGTACCCTGATTTGCATAACCATATGCACTGCCCGGATTATTGACATATCCGTCTGTGCTGCCTGTCTGGTCTGATGCCTGTCCATATGCATACGCATTGCCACTGCCCTGCTGGGATACCGGCTGACCATATGTGTCTGTCGGCTGGCTGTATGTGTCATGTGGCTCGCTGTATGTGTCTGAGCCATTTGCTGTTCCTGCTGACTGCCCGAATACACCTGTATTGTCCGGTGTGCCTGATGACTGGTTGTCATTGTTCATAAAATTGTTATCGTCCATAACTTCCTCCATATATCCTATGTTTATGTTTCTATTGTGTTAGAAATATTTTATCATATATTACGATAATGTAAATATTTTTATCATAAAAATATATGTAAAAATGGCAGGAGCTAATGCACTCCTGCCATGAATATGAAAATCATATTTACTGCTCCTGGAAATCATATTTCTGTCCAAGTACTTCCTCGCTCTCCTCAACAGAGTTTTTGAGGTCATCTGCAAGCATGTAGATATTTTCCAGCACTTTCTTGCACTTTGCCATACTCTCAACTGTGGTATCAGCCATGCGAAGTCCCTCTGTTGAAGAAGCTGCAACCTCTTCTCCTGTTGCTGAGAGGTGTGTGATATTGTCTGATATGACTGTTGTGGAATCAAGAATCTTTTTGATACTCTCCTCAGCCACATTGATATCCTTCATCAACAGCCCAACGGCCTCTCCCATTGCATTAAACTTGTCTCTTGTGTCGTCGATAAGCTCATTCTGCTTCTCAACCGATGATACAGAGTTTTCTATGCTCTCATTGGCACGCCTTGTGTCCTCATTGAGCTTGTTAATAATCTCTGTAATATTGGCTGATGCGTCCTTTGTCTGCTCTGATAGCTGTCTGATTTCATCGGCAACTACCGCAAAGCCTTTTCCCGCCTCACCGGCTCTGGCAGCCTCAATTGAAGCATTGAGTGCAAGTAAATTGGTCTGGTTTGAAATATTGATAATCGACTCAACGAAGCTCTTTACATCCTCTACCTTGGCTGTAAGACTCTGGATAACTGACACTGTAACATTGCTTGCCTCTGCCACGTTGTGTGCCTGCTCCTTGAGTTCTTCCACAACATCAGCTCCCTGCTTTACGGTCTCATCAGTCTGGCGTGAGGCATCTATCATAGCCTTGATTCCACTCTCTGCATTGTCTGTATTTCCCTGAATATCAACACACATAGCTGCCTGCTTCTGGATAGCCTCCGCGGTGCTCTCTGTGCTGTCTGCTATCTCCTGGATTGAACTATGGCTCACCGCAACCGCCTCATCGAGATCATTTAACATGGCCATAGCCTCGTCAAAGTGCTTTGAAATATTCTCCGCAACTATTACCATCTTCTTATTGCTGTCCACCTGTGCCATGGACGACTCTTTGATTTCATCCATATTTTCATCAAAGAAATGAGTAAGAAGAATCGTGATACTATCTGACGCATATCCCACAAGTATAAGTACAAATACTGCTATCACATCATTCTGAAGAGCTGTACCCCCTATTCCAAGCTGCATTACAAGCCTGATGACGCTGGATATGATTATTACTGCATTCATCACCATCATCATCTTGATATCCAGATATATCATTGCCGCAATAACAAGCGGAATGGCATACGTCCATGTACCGATTGTTAAGTTGAACAGTGCGATAATAAAATATCCGGCTGTCATGGCACTTACCATCATAAGTGCACCGGTTCTGCTGTCTCTTTTTGTAATAAATGCAATGATAGATATTACCATTACTGCTATTGCCGCAACAAGCTGTATAATTATCCTTGTGGTATCTGCATCTTTTATCCCAAATGCTGCAAATAACGTAAATGCTATATATGCAAATACTATGATTACCGCCAGGAATACACGTTTGTTGGCTCTGTTATACTGTTGACTATTCATAAAATCCCCCTTCTTTTGTTTGAGTTTTTAGAGTAGCTTTATTATACAACATTTTTTTATAATAATCCACTACTATTTAGTGCCAACGTACCATTTTTCTCATTTTGCTCCTGATTTGAAGAAAATTCTCCTTTCAAATAAACATTTACACAAAAACACCCGGCAGTTATCCTGCCGGGCATCCTGTAAAAAAATATTTATTCTTTAACTCCACCAAGTGTAAGTCCTGTAACAAAGTATTTCTGTAAAAACGGGTAAATACATATGATCGGAAGCATTGTTATAATTGTTGCTGCGGCACGAACTGAGGTAGGTGTAACTGCACCTACAGCATTTTTCAATGTTTCTGCTGATCCTCCCTGATTTGTTACAGCTGAAAGAAGCTTCATAAGCTCATACTGTAATGTAGTAAGCTTTGTATTCATACGGTTATAAAGCATTGCATCAAACCATGAGTTCCACTGTCCTACTGCTACGAATAAAGCTACTGTCGCATATACCGGTTTGCAGAGAGGTGAATAAATCTTCAAAAAAATGGTGGTATATCCTGCACCGTCAAGCTGCGCTGATTCCTCTAAGCTGTCAGGAATTCCATTCATATAGGTCCTGATAACGAGCATGTTAAACGCACTGACCATTCCAGGGACTACATAAACCCAAAAACTATTGGTAAGCCCAAGTCCCTTATACAGGAGGAAGGTAGGGATTAATCCACCATTGACATACATTGTGATAACCCAAAACAGGGATAAACCTCTTTTGAACAAAAATCTTTTTCTGCTGACTATAAAAGCAAGGATTGCATTTGCCACCAGTGCTAAGACTGTTCCAATTATTGTTCTGGCAACAGTAATGTATGCTCCTGTTATAAGATTATCTTTTTGTAAAACCGTTATATAATTCTTCCAGGTAAACTTTCTTGGTAAGAGGTAAATTCCACCTCTTAATGCATCTGTACCATCATTAAGCGATATCGCAAGTGTATTAAGCACCGGATAAAGCGTTATGATCAAAAACAATACCATAATGATGCAATTTACAATTGGAAATATACTTATCTTCTTTTTCTTTTTGCTCTTTACAGAGCCTGCTGTTATATCTGCCATCGTACAAGACCTCCTTAAAACAACTGCTCTTCACCATTATGTTTGGCAATTTTATTTGCAATAAATATAAGAATTATACTTACCACACTCTTGAATATACCTGCTGCAGTACCTATTGCATAATCTCCCTGGCTTATGCCCCATTTAAGTACATAAATATCAATAGTCTGTGATACTTTCTGTATCAGACCGTTTCCTAAGAGATACTGTATCTCAAATCCTGCATTTAAAACATTACCTACATTCATAAGAAGAAGGATTATGATAGTTGGTTTGATTCCCGGCAGTGTTACGTACTTGATCTTTGCCCAGCGTCCCGCTCCATCAATAGATGCTGCTTCGTAAAGTGAAGGATCTATTGATGTAATGGCTGCAAGATATATGATTGCATTCCATCCTGTTTCTTTCCATACATTGGCAAATGCCACTATCGGCCAGAAATATCCCGTATGTGCGAAAAAGTTTATCGGTTGGTCTATAATATGCATATTTACAAGGAACTCATTTACAATACCTGTTCCTGAAAGCATATCGTGTAAAATACCTGTTACAATGATCCATGAAAGGAAATGTGGAAGATATGATATAGTCTGTACTACTTTCTTTCCACCCTTTGATGCAATCTCATTAAGTAAGATTGCAAATGCTATGGCTGTGACAAAAGTTACAACCAGATTGATAACGCCCATTGCGAGTGTATTTCTTATAACACGGATAAATGTCATATCCGAGAACAGCATCTTGAATTTGTCCAATCCAACAAATGCAGAATGAAATATACCAAGTCTTGGTTTGTAATCCTGAAATGCCATTGCCCAGCCAGCGAGCGGCAGATAATAGAATACGACTCCATATGCCACCATTATTGCTGCCCAGAACAGCAGCACTTTCTGGCGTTTGACTTCTTTCCATGTAATTTTTGTTCTAGGTTTTCTGACCTTTTCTTTTTTATTTTCTCTCGTTAATGACATGACACCACTCCTTAAAAGGCAGCAGGCAGATAAAACGCTATTACATCTGCCTGCCTTAAATTTCATTTAAGCTTTATTTGAACTTAGCAGCCTGCTCTAATCTTTTATCAAGCTCAGTCTGTAATTCATCCAGGAAATCCTGTGGATTGCATGCATTGTATGCATCCATGTATGTATCCCATGCTTTGTCAAAGTTTTTTGCCATAACAACCTGTGGAAGCTGCTCATGCTTAACTTCGCCAATCTTTGTCCAGGCTACTCCACCAGGAGTGCTTGTGTTAAAGTTGTTAGAGTATGACCACATCGGATACCAATCTCCAGGTGCATCGTTTGTTCCAAGCATTTCAACATATGTCTTAACACCATAGGCATCGAAAGCTTCTTGTACATCACTGTTAAGACCATCATAGAACTCTCTTGCCTGTCCATCAGGTTTGTTGGCATTGATTCCATCATCACTTGTTCCATTGTACTGTGGGAAGTATGAGTATGAGCATAAATGAGAAGCCTTGTATGCTGTATCAGAAGCCTGCTTTCTCTCATCTGCTGTTCTGTAGAACTCACCATTCTCATCTACTTCATAGTCAGTACCCTTGACACCCCAGAATCTTAGATTGTGGATATCCTGATCAAGAAGATCATTTACAAACTTCATGGCCGCATCTACATCATCACAGGCTGTTGTAACAGCAAGACCTGTTGCCTCGTTGAAAGCACCGCCTGCATTGTGCCACTGATTGTCACGGCCGTCGATTGTTACAGGTACCGGAATGTAATCGCATCCCTGCTCAGCAAGACCTGCCTGTTTAATTGCATCACCTGCTGTGTATGCAAAATCCCACCACTGGTCAATCATTCCAAGTACACGTCCTGTAGAAAGCTTAGAGATATATTCATCATATGTCTGTGTGAATGACTCAGGATCTACAATTCCCTTATTATACTCTTCATTGAGCTTCTTGAAATATTTAACTGCTGTATCAGATGTATTATAGTCAAGTACTTTCTTTGTATCAGGATCTACCATACATGATCCATCGTTTGGATATCCGTCAAGGAACTGTGGTGCATTCTCAAGACAGAAATATCTCCAATCTTCACAAAGGATTGTATATGGAATATTTTCTGTTCCATCAGCCATTGTTGGATTTGCTTCATTATATTTCTCGATGAGGTCAAAATACTGATCCAGTGTCTTGATCTCCGGATAGTTAGCCCATTTAAGTACTCTTGCCTGGATCCAGAATGCCTCGTCATTGTGTGTGCAGACTTTCTCGTCTCCCTTTATGCAGCTAAACTGTGGTATCCAGTAGATATGTCCGTCATCCTGACGAAGTTTTTCCCACTCAAGTTCTGTGAAAAGATTTTTGATGTTTGGATATTTCTCGATGTAGTCATCCAATGGAACAAGTGCACCTGCTTCATATAACTGCTTCTGTCCACTTGCACCTTCAATGAAATCAGGATACTCGCCACCTGCGATCATTGTTCCGACTGCCTCATCTGCTGTCTGTCCGGTAAGCCAGGTTTCCTTTACCCTTACACCTGTCTTTTCCTCGATGATCTTCTGGATTTCATTATCATCATTGATTTCAGATCCCGGTACAGCAAAGAATGCATCAAACTCTTTCGCACCTCCAGAGCTACCTTTTTTGCCACTATCATTACCACATCCGGCAAACAATGTTGCTGCCATAGTAGCCACAAGCAGCATGCTTACAAATTTTTTTCTTCTCATATTGTAATGTCCTCCCTTTTGATAACTTAATTTTATACTTTTTAAGTTTTCAAACAATCGGAGTAACTATAGTCAAAAACAGGGTAAACTATAGTTTCTCGAAAAAACTATAATTTACCCTGTTTTGCAGTAATATATATTATTCTCCACTTTGCATCTGCCGTCTGAAACGCGCCGGTGTGCAGCCTTTTACCTGTATAAACCTGTTCACAAAATAATCCATATCATGATATCCGACTTCCTCTGCTATCTGTATTATCTTCTTATCAGTCCTAAGCAGAAGCTCTGCCGCCCGTTCCATCCTGTAATTGTTCAGATAATCCTTAAAGGACTGTCCGTATTTTTTTCTGAAAAGCTGTCCTAAGTATGCACTGTTTACATAATACTTCTCACTCAGGCTCTTAAGCGTGATGTTCGTGGCATAATTGTCTCTTACTTCCTTTTCTACCATGCCGATCACACCTCTTGACACATTTTTTCTAAGCTGCGACAGATAATCACCATACTCACAGCAAAATCTGGTCATATGTGCACGGCTTCCCCTCTCAATACCGGTCTTAAAGCTGCTCTCACTTATGAGTCGCAAAATCTCCTGCTGATTTACATTATCATCCTGCTCACTTGCCAGGTGTATGAACTGAAACAACAGATAATTAATATTTAAGTTCATGCTTTCCCCATTCATACCCATGCTGGACATCTCATCATAAAACGTGGCAACTGCATTTCTTATCTCAACATGGTTGTTCTGTTCCACTGTCCTAAGCAGCTCATCCAGACTATCTTTACAAAGCACTATTCCATCTGCCGATATCTTTACTTCATCCTCATAGTAATATATGCTCTTTACTATGCGAAAGCCCTGAAACGACCTGAGCATACATGCATTGCCGTATGATCTGGCTATCTTTGATATATCTGATACTTTTCTTCCGACCAGCATAACTATATTCTTTTGTGTATTATCACATATATACCTTCTCAGATCCTCCAGATATTTTCTCTCGTTTTTTGCGGCTTCCTCTGCCATATAATCTGAGAATATAAAGCCTATGTCATACACTTTTTCATTTACCGATACATCAAATACACAATGTGCCGAATCAGCCCCCAGAAAAGCAACACAGCTTTCGTACATCTTGCGCTGTAAGCTTCTCATATCACTATCGAGTATCTCATCACCTGCCGGAAGCTGCTCCACCTGTATCTCAACATACCTTGCTCCACCCTCACACCTCATATTTTCTTTTACATAGTTCAGGTTTACTTCATCATATTTGCCCCGTATCAGAGATATCAGGTGTCCTGCAAGGTATGCCTGTTTCATCTTTTTGTTATCCTCGTCGATCTTGTTTTTCTCGTTTTTAAGCACAAGAACTTTGCTTAGTACCTTAAGCAGCATCTCCTTGTCCACCGGCTTTAGTATGTAATCCGTACAATCATTCTGCATAGCCTGCTGCGCATAGCTAAAATCTGCATAACCGCTTAATATCACAAAATACACATCTGATTTTTTATCTTTTCTCAAAGTCTCAAGCAGCTCAAGTCCTGTCATCTCCGGCATCCTTATATCGGCTATGACCAGATCCACATTCTCATTTTCAAGAAACTGCAGGGCTTCCTTTCCATTTGAGGCCGTTCCTGCTATCTCAAATTCTTCATTTTCCCAATCAATGATCACCTTAAGCCCCTGTATTATGAAAGGCTCATCATCCACCAATAATACTTTAAGCATTTTAAATCTCCTTATAAATATGTTTCCGGTATTTTTATCATCACAGTCGTACCGCAACCTTCCTCACTGTCCACATCAAATACTGCTTTAGATTCCGTTACCATTTTGATACGCAGGCAGGCATTTATCACACCCACTCTGCCACCGTTCTTTAACATATCGATATCTGCATTTTTCATGTTACTTTTCATTTTTTCAAGAGCATCCGGATCAATTCCGCTGCCTGTATCCTCAACCTCTATATGCATGAACCCGGCTTTTTTGAATATACGCACAAATATCCAGCCCGGAGCAGCTTTACTTTCTATGCCATGCACACAGGCATTTTCAACAAAGGTTACAAGCGTAAGTTTTGGCACCTGACATTCCATGCAGTCTGCTTCTATATCTATGTTATAGTTCAGCCGCTCGCCAAACCGGTATTTCTGCAATGCCAGATAGGCTTTTACAAATTCACATTCCTTTGCAACGGTTACAGCATCATTTCCCCACTCCACATACTGTCTTTGCATGATTGCGAGTTTTTCAACCATATCAGCCGTCTCATTTTCCCTTTTCAGCAGGCTGTGCATTCGTATGCTCTCAAGCGCATTAAACAGAAAGTGCGGATTTATCTGGCTGTGCAATGCAAGAAGCTCTGCATTTTTCTGACTTACAAGCATCTCCTGTTCTTTTATCTTATTCTTATATACAGTCTGGATCAGCTCATTTGTGCGGCTTACCATCCTGTTGTAATTTTTTATCATGCTGCCAATCTCATCTTTGCTCTCCCTGTCAGTCATAGATACAAGCTTTTCGCTGTCAACCGACTTAAATACCTTTGAAAGCCGTAATATCCTGCTCGTAAAGGAATGGTTAAAGATACTGACCAGACAAAGTGGAAAGAATACATTTATAAGCATCAGAAAAACAATGATCGGTGCATTGTGCATAAGCATGCTCCATATATTACTGCGTGTCTTAAACACATATATATCAAGATCACAGCCATACAAAGAGATCTGCTGCCTGTATACGGAGTCGCTTATTTTTCCAATCTCCTCCAATGTCTTAAATGGTTTGTTGACTCCACTGTAAGCCCCATTTGACAGCACTATGTCATCTCCATGGCAGATAAGCACTTCATTATCATAATTCATATTCTTAAGAGTACGCATCATGCTGCCATAATTAAACTCTACCTTGAGTACCTTTTCGATATCAGATGAGTAAAAATCCAGCTTTTGCATATAAATCATACGTCTTTCATCTGACAATCCGGCTCCGCCTTTTTCATATGCAAAAAAGAGACCTCCGCTTCCCTTCTGCTCCAGTAGTCTGTAAGAATCCGTATTTCTTACAGCAGACATATCATTTACTTTTCCGCCATTTACTATTGTAGGATTGTCAGCATACAGGAAAAATACTATATTGCTCATTCCAAGTGTGTTTTCAAAAAGTGTATCCTGAAAGAAGCTCTGATACTCTGATACATACTCAGCAGAGCTTGTGTATTCCTTTGATATAAAATCATCTATGCGCTTGCTGGTATAGATACTCTTAGCTGCCTCTCCTGCGTTATTGACCATGCTGCTCAGATTATATCCCACAGCACTTGCTATGCTCGACATTTCATGTCTGCTGCTTTCTTTTTCAGCATTATTTACGATGGAAAGCACCACTGCATCAGTCACTATGAGCGGCAGCATGACACACAGTACATAAAATATGTAAAATTTTTTTCTGAGTGAATAATCATCAAGCTTTCTCTCAATGGCATTCCATATTGATCTTCTCATAAACAGTTCCTCTGAAATCACTTAAAGGAGCCGACATATGTCCGCTCCTAAAGTCTGTTTTACTTGTCATTAATTATAAAATAACATATTTATTATTAATAATCTACCCCTGTTTTCTCTCCACATCTTGCGATCTCAATGCGCTCTGTCCGCTTGCCTGTGAGCTTTGTGCTTCTGTCATCAGGCTGCTGTCCTCCTGCGGATATCTCATAAATTCCCGGCACAGCTACACAGCTTCCATCCTCTTCTATCACAGCAAAGTCCCTTGGCGAAAGAGTCAGCTTTACTTTCTTTGTCTCATGTGGCTCAAGCTTTACAACCTCAATCCCCTTTAGCTGATATCCCGGCTCATACTCTGCAGCATCAACGTGCCTGATATAGAGCTGAACTATCTCATTTACAGTATATCTGCTGTCATTTGTCACATTTACAAACACCTCGACAGGTTCGTTTACATCACTTTCTGCTTTATCCACTGACAGTCCATCATAGTTTGTCTCACCATAATGCAGTCCATATCCAAATGGATATAACACATTCTCATTTGTATAGCGGTATGTCCTGTGAGCCATTGAATAATCCGTAAACTCCGGGAGATTTTCGGTGCCCTGATAAAATGTAACCGGCAGTTTTCCACTCGGACTATACTCTCCGAATATAGCTTCTGCAACAGCCTTTCCGCCTCTGGCTCCCGGATACCAGCTGTCTATAATTGCATCCACATGCTCTTCTGCCCAGGAAAGATCTATCGCACTTCCTGCTGACAGCACAAGTATTACCGGCTTTCCTACTGCTGCAACAGCCTCTAAAAGTTCCTCCTGAAGTCCCGGAAGCATAAGCCCCAGCTTGTCACCGCTTGCATATTCATTTCCGGCATCACCCTCTTCACCTTCTATAGTTGCATCAAGTCCAAGACACATTACGACCACATCTGACTGTTCTGCCATGATGAGGGCTTCCTTAAATCTGTCCTTTTCCTCTGCAAGTCCCTGTACTTTGTCCTTGTACAGATGGCAGCCCTCTGCATAAAGCACTCTTGTATCCTCTCCAAGATATTGCTGCAATCCCTCAAGTGGAGTGATATATCTTGATGAGGTACCATAATAATTTCCTATAAGTGCATCCCTGGAGTTGGCATTTGGTCCGATGACCGCAATAGTTTTAACATTTTTTCTGTCGAGAGGCAGGAAATTGTCCTTATTCTTTAAAAGTACAAGACTTCTTCTGGCAGCCTCCACAGAAAGCTCCACATGCTCCTTACATTCTACAACCTCATACGATATATCCTCATATGGCGATGGATAATCCTTCATCATGCCCAGACGGATACGCACCTCCATCAGCCTTTCTACTGCTGCCGTGATTGCCTCGTCTGAAACCAGTCCCTTGTCATAAGCATCCTTAAGATGTAAAAATGCACTTCCACAGTTTAAGTCACAGCCGTTGTTTACAGCCATAGCAGCCGATTCCTCAACTGTATCCGTCACATGATGGTGTTCGTGGAAATCAAGTATCGCCCAGCAGTCTGACACCACATGACCTTCAAATCCAAACTCGTCACGCAGTATATCCTTAAGCAGTGTCCTGCTTCCGCAGGCAGGTTCTCCATTTACCCTGTTGTAAGCCCCCATGACAGCCTCAACCTTTGCATCCTTTACACATCGCTTGAAGGCATACAAATATGTATCATACATATCATGCTTTGAAGCTTTCGCATCAAACTCATGTCTTATAGCTTCCGGACCGCTGTGTACCGCAAAATGCTTTGCACAGGCTGCCGATTTTAAGTGATCCGGATCATCTCCCTGCAATCCCCTTATATATGCGCAGCCAAGCTTACCTGTCAGGTACGGATCTTCCCCGTATGTCTCATGTCCCCTGCCCCATCTTGGATCTCTGAATATATTTACATTAGGTGCCCAGAAGGTAAGTCCCTTGTATATTCCGTGATCACCCTTTTTTGAAAATTCATTGAACTTTCCACGCCCCTCTGTTGATACAACATCTCCTATCTTTTCTATCAGGTCAGTATCAAAAGTTGCCGCAAGACCTATCGCCTGAGGAAATACTGTAGCAACACCGGCTCTTGCTACTCCATGAAGAGCCTCATTCCACCAGTTGTATTCCGGTATCCCCAGTCTTTCTATAGCCGGTGACTCATACAGCATCTGACTTATCTTCTCATCTATTGTCATCTGCGATACTAGTTTTTTTGCATATTCTATAGTTTTTTTACTCATAGTGACTTCTCCTTTAATTTATATAATGATTTTACCAGATTCATGCAGTATTTTCTTTCTAATTGTTGCCCCACAATGTTCAAAAATTGCTATTTGTGTTATAATAACTATATTCATGCAAATGCGCATAAATATCAGCCGTACGGAGACAAGTATATATGATCGAAAATCTGAATGGAATACATGAGACAGTAAAATATAAAGAAAACAGCAATGTAAAGCTTTTTATAAATGCGGAAGCAGAAGATTATCCCATTCACTGGCATACTCCCATGGAGATTATCATGCCACTTGAAGGCGGCTATACAGTGCAGATTGGGGATGATTTGGTACATCTTAATGAGAGTGATATTATCTTTATAGCTTCCGGTGTAACACACAGGCTTATCGCACCTGACACCGGAAAAAGGCTTATCCTGCAGATTGAGTGGTCTGCTGTCTCAAAAATAAAGGAATTTAATTCCATACTTACCCTTATAGCACCTGCTATAACGCTAACCCCGGAAACTTCCGGTGATATCCACAGCAATATCCGTAAACTGCTGCTTGATATAGCAGATGAATACCAGACCGACTCATTTCTATCAGAAGCCGTGATCTACTCCAAAATGCTTGAAGTACTTGTCCTTATTGGAAGACATCATACTGCCAGCAGTTGTAATTTTAATGTCGGCAGACACAAGCAGCAGGAATATCTGGAGCGTTTTCTGTCTATCTGTGAGTATATCGATACACATTGCACTGAGGACATAACACTTGATGAAATCGCCAAAATAGCCGGATTCAGTAAATATCACTTTACCCGGCTATTTAAGCAGTTTACCAATAATACCTTTTACAAATACTTAAATCAGAAAAGAATAGAACTTGCCCTTACCCTTCTGGCTGATCCCAATATATCGGTCACCGAGACTGCAATGCAGTCAGGCTTTGCAAATCCATCCACTTTCATAAGGGTGTTCAAAGCTGAAAAGGGATGCACCCCGACTGAATTCCGCAAAATGTTTATCGGGTGAGCATTATGTATGAAAATTCTGCATAGTTATCACTATTGCTGCCATTTGAGGATGCATACATACCGACCGTACAGCCCACAAAGCCACCTGCTTCTTCTGTGGTATATGGCAGCAGACTTATTTTTTCTGCGACTTTTACGCTCTTTTCGGCCGTACCTATCCATATAGATGCTTCCTGTTCCTTACAGATCATACATATATTCCACAGTGGATTTTTTTCTGTAATGCTGTACTCCATAATATCTGCCACTGCTATCTTTTTATCAGTTCCCTTAATATGTGTAGTCACCACAAATACCAGCCTTCCATCTTCCATTGTTATCTCAGCGCGAAGATGATTCTCATTGTTCTGGAAAAGTACAAGTCCTGCCGTCTCATTATCCGACTGTGGGATAAAACGCACTGCTGTCTTTACCGTAAACTCATAGCCTTTCTGTCTTAGTCCAAGAAATGCGCTTGTGCCAAGATCAGCGATCTGCTCTTTGTTTGTGTACAGTCTCAGTACTCCCGGATTTTCCTTAAGGGAGTAAAAAGACTCGTTGCGTTTTCCTATTCCAACCAGCCTCTTATCAGGCTTGGCTTCGCAGAAAGTTATAAAATCATTTTCTGATATCTCATCTATAAATCTGCACTCTTCAAGCGGTATATCTACCGTATCCTCAAGATGTCCTATTCCTGGTGCTATTACCGGCCATTCGTTTTCCCATATTGTTTTTGCAATAAAGGTCTCCCTGCCCATGCTGCTGTGCTTTTTGCATGGTCTTGACGCAAGCATGACCACATACCAGTTTCCATTTATATCATCCACCAGATCACCATGTCCTGCATAGATGACCGGATAATCCATCCCCAGATTTCTGTGTGTAAATATCGGATTTCTCGGACATCCTTCAAACCATTTAAAAAGCTCCGTGCTTCTTGCTATCGTTATACTGTGCTCCGGTCCGGTGCCGCCCTCTGCATGCATCAGATAATAATATCCGTTTATCTTGTAGATATGTGGTCCTTCCGGCCATATGCAGCCCTTTACAGCACCTTTCCATATGGCCATGCTCCTGCCCTTAAGCTTCATGGTTCCAAGATCAAGCTCCTGTATCCATATCTCCCAGTCTCCATTGTAGCGTACTCCTTCAGGGTTTGGGCGTGTGCCACAGTAATAACATCTGCCGTCATCATCGAAGAAAAGGCTTGGGTCTATTCCGACTGCTTCTTCTCCCAAATAATACGGATCAGACCACGGTCCTGCCGGATCCTGCGCTGTCACTATAAAATTGCCGCCATGCGATACATTGGTCGTTATCATATAAAAAGTTCCTTCATGATATCTTATGGTCGGTGCAAAAATACCTCTCGATATTTCTTCATTTTCCACGCATAGCTGCGATGGTCTGTCAAGTATATTGCCAATCTGCTCCCAATGAGCCAGATCCCGGCTATGAAATATGGGAACACCCGGTGCATACACAAAGCTTGATGTCACCAGATAATAGTCTTCCCCGACTCTACATATTGATGGATCAGGATAAAAACCTGAAAGTATTGGATTTTTTGCTGTTACCATGTCTCTTACCTCTCATTCTCTATAATACATATCCAAAGCCCAGTATCGTAAACTGCTTGTCTCTGTCTTCCTCTTCAATTTCAATTCTTACAACATGATTTTCACTGGTCTTATTGTTAAATATTATTACCGCATTGCAGTGCTGCCAGTTATTGATATGTGGATCAGCCGTAAAATGATATTCTCCGTCCACATATACCTTCGCCTTTCCCACGTTTACCTCTCCCGAATCCTTAAATACAAGGAGAAGTGCCCTGCACTCCATCTCAAGCTCGAAATACGCTTTTACCCTGTTTAATGTATTTTTTGTGCCATCATACATCCAGTTATACGGGAATTCCGGAGTCAGCGAAAGCTGATCATCCATCTCAACGCTTTGCAGCTGTGTATCTGTCGAATCGAAGCCACCCTCGTCAATATATGCCTTTGCATATATATCCTTTTTGTCGAGCAGTCTTATATTTTCAAAGCTGTTTCCTATTACCGGTGCAAGATTTAGTTTTTCCTGCAATATTTTTTCCTCTGTCAGTCCCAGTTCAAATGCATTCAAACTTGCATGCCCTGCCTGATCTATTTTTTCCAAAAGATACTCTATGCAGTCTGCCATGACGGAATGGCCTGCATTGCCCGGATGAAACATATCATAGAAAAACTGATTTTTGGTTATTACCCTTCCCTCGTCATTTTTTAATGCAAACTGAGGGGAAACCGCATCCAGCACGCTTACCATAGGCAGGTCATAGAGCTTTCCAACCGGGCTTAGGCGGTCTTGAAGGTTCCAGTCATTTGCAAATACGGAAAAAAGCAATATGACTGCCGGTTTCCATGGCAGATTAAGTACTTTACGTACAAGGCTTTCATAGCAGTCACCCTTTGTCTCATCCCCCTCATCATTTACAGCAAATTCAATAACTACTATATCAGGCTGCTGTCCGTCTCTTAGTACATCCCTGTCAAATCTGATCATTCCCAGCTCCGATGGTGTGCCACCCACACCGGCTTTTATGAATTTCACATTATTCTTTGCAGAAAAACGCCTCTGGAAAAGCTGGTAGGATTTGTATGCGTAGCACTCTGTATTTATAGGTGCCGCACCTGCTCCCTGTGTGATAGATCCACCGATGTATGCAAGTGTTACCTCTTTTCCTGCTCTTGTCTTTTCGATGGCTTTTCTTATGCGGTATGCATTTCCCATATTCATAAGCGAATGGCTTATCATCCTGCAGTATTCATCAGAGTTCATATCCACCTCTGTTTCCTCAATATCTGCCGGAGCCTCATAGCCGTCATTCAGATACAGTCGGACACTCGCTTTTCCCATGATATCCGGTGTATTAAATATGAACTTTATCTGTCCCGGTATATCATCATCCGGTGTCCACTTATAATCTGACAGGTATATCTTTCTCTCCATTCCATCGCCTGTCAGCTTTACCTTAAGATTAGTACCGCCTCCGTACAGGTCCTGCTTTCCGTACATCTGAAACACAAATTCGATCTGTTCGTTTTGATTATCTGTTTCCACAGATACACCTATGCTGTGTACAAGCCTGCCAAAACCTTCCACTGTCTCTAACAGCCCCAGTTCCTCTTTATCTTCTATATTTCCGGCTATCTGTGCACTGTTTATCAGTCTTCCGTCGCTTTCATATATAAAATGTATAATGCTTCCATCTTCCTGTACTGAGCCGTATATATCCTTATCCTTCATGATGTAGAAATACGGTCTTTTTCTTTCCGGATCCTTTGGTGCTTTTGGTCCTGCCATCTTTCTGCCTCCTTGTTGTGTCGATTTTATCAGCTATACTGACTATATGATACAAAAACTCCCGGTGCTTTGCACCGGGAGAAATTATAGATATTTGTCCTGTCTTTTATAGTTTATGACTGCTTTCTGCTTCTTCTTAATCTTGAAGCCCCTGCCATCGAAACTCCTGCAAGAAACAACACGATAAATGCTGCCGTTGCTGATTGATCTGATGTCTTTGCAGCTTTCTTTGCCGCCGGCTTGTTTGCTAAAGGCTTATTTGTGCTGCCTGTTGCCGGTTTATCCGCTGACGGTTTATTTATATCCGGCTTGTCTGTACCCGGTTTTCCTGTATTACCTGTTGATGGATTATTTGTACCCGGTTTTTCTGTATTACCTGTTGATGGATCATCTGTACCCGGTTTACTATTATCATCAGACACTTCATCCTTTGCCCCTGCTGCAAGCTCTATTGTTCCGTATACCGATGATTTAGACCAGCCCATGCCTGTTTCATCATTCCAGCTTAATGTTCCGATTCTTGCTCCTGAATTATCAGCATCATTTATCTGGAACTCAAGACCAATCCTGTCACCCTCTTTTGGCTGTATGTCTGTCCACTTGAAGGCTGCCTCAATCACATATCCATCCCCAGTCTCTTTTGCGGCAGATCGTACATTTTCCTCGAGACATTTCTTTCCATTGAAAGAATGCTCATTCACATAATTGATCCTGTACTGCTTATCATCGTCATCATATGACTCTGTCTTGGCATTATTCTCATCGATAAATACCTCGAGTGAATCCTGCTGATATGCCTCTCCACTGTCTTTATTAAGCACCGGATCTTTAACTGTTGCATATACATAAAGGTTTTCGTCATCCCACAACACCTTGGCATCTGCTGTTACAGAAGCTCCAAGGTTTATTGTAAGAGGAATAGCCACAGCCTTATCCCATTCGCTGTCGGCTTCTCCGTCAATCTTTACCGTTGCTTTTGTTGCTTTTTCAATGCCCGGCTTGAGAGTAGCCTTTGCATAATATTTGCTGCTTGTCTCCTGCATTTCTTTAAGGTCATTGAAGCTTACAGCTTTATCGTTATTCATAACTTTTACATCCATGCCGATAGTCTTTGCAACTTTTAAATCTGTCATAGGTACTTTGATGGTCGCACAGTATCCACCATCAACAGCCTGTGCCTCAGAACGCTTAACTGTCTTCTTTACCGGTGTCACATCTCCTGCTGAGTTTGTCTCATCCACATATACTGTAACTTCATCCGTATCATTTATTGTGGCATCCTTTACGCTTACAAGTACATTTAATCCATCCTTATCCCATGTTGGAATAAAAGCTGCCTGTGTATCATCATCCGAAAAACTGTATTCTGTTCCGGATATTGTATCACCTTTCTGCTCAGCTACAACGATATCCTGTATTAACGGCTCAAGCCTTGTGGCATCTACATAAGCCCAGTATGCAGGCTTTGCCTTGTATTTTCCATCAAAAAGCAGTGGGCACTGCTTTGATCCGTCAGCTCCGCCACCAACATTTGACTGTGAATGAAGCCATGAATTTGGCTCAATAACTCCCCACACAGTGATTCCTGCTACATTTGTACCGTTTTTCTTTAAGTCCTTTGCAGCATCAAAAAGCTGTTTGTGACAGTATGCCATCTTTGTATACTCGCTATCTTTTGAAGCTGCTCCTGATTTGTAAGCTGCGCTTGCCTGGAAATCCAGCTCTGTAAGCTGAACCTTTCCTGCTGCTTCGGCATATTTTTTTGCTACTGTCTTAAACTGTGCTGCTGAGAAGCTGTCCACACTGTAATGTGCCTGCATACCAAATGCATCAAGTCGTGTTCCCTCTGCTGATTTTACGTCACTTATGAGCTTTATGATTCCTTCTGACTTGATATTGTCTGTCTCTCCAAAATCATTGTAGTAAAGTTCTACATTCTTAGGCGCATATTTATTCGCATACTTAAATGCATTGATTATGAACTCATTGCTCTTGTATACATGCCACCAGCTCGAATTGTTCCCATGACGTATCTCATCAAGGCTTTCTGCCGGGCTTACCGTATCTGTACGGTATGTATTGCCGATAACGGCCTCATTTACTACATCCCAGCCATAGAAAAGTCCATCGTACTTTCCATTTGCTGCCTCTCCGAAGTAGTGGTCGAATACACTTGAGATATACCACTCAAGTCTGCGGTTCATAGTCTCTTTATCTACATATGGCTTACTGATATCATAGTTCTCATGGAAGAACCATTCCTGAGTCTGTGAATGCCATACGAGAACATGACCTCTTATGCGTATCTTCCTGTCAGGATGTGCCTCATTCCACTCCAAAATCTTATCTACCATCGCATCAGCTCTTGAGAAATCAAGGCTGTCCCCTGCGTCATTTACCACCGGTACTTCAAGATCCTGCCCATCAAACTGAACTGTTTTTGTTTTAACCGATTTTTCAAGCTGATAATTAAAAAGTGCATCCGGTTTTAATTCATTTCCAAATGTAACTGCATTAAAATGCTTCTCCACAAGCTTCATGAGCGTATCATCAGTGATCTCACTTAACATGATACCTGTTCCTGCGATTGCATCTTTTCCAAGAGCATCATTGCTTGTGACAGAGTCTTTCCAGTCCTCAATATCCTGCTCTATCTCAGGCGGTGCCTGTGGTGTTGTATCAGTTTCCACCGTCACACTTACGAGGCTGATAGCTGATCCCGAACCGGTATCATCAGTAGTCATAAGACCAACTGCTTCCATATCACCTTCACCTGTCGGACTTATAGAGTATTCTTCTTTGCCTGTAAGTCCATACTGCGTATTTGCGCCATCAGCCTCTGTCTGCTCCCTCTTGTAGACCTTTAGCGAAACTGATCCTTTCTGATCCTTCACATTAAAGGTCACAGATTTTACAGTTGACATATCAATAGTCTCCGGCAGTCTCCATTTAACCTGATCGTACTGATTGTTAAATGTCACTTTCCACACACCATCTGTCCGCTCATAGCTGGCATTTCCCCAGTCTACTTCCAATTGATCAGCTGTGTATGTCGTTTTCTTTATATTCTGCTGAACTTCATCAGCGAATACTAACGACTGCGCCTGATACGCAGGTATAAGCTGTGTGACACCTGTGGCAAGCATAGTACTGTATACCGCAATACATGCTCCTTGTTTCAATAGTTTTTTCCTTTTCAACCCCATGTCCTCCTTACATGTGTATTTGTAATTCCAAAAACACTCTACCATAAGAGAGGTTTTAAAATATGGGACAAATTATAGAATATAACAAGTCAAATTATATCTGCGATAAATAAATTCAAATAATAGTAAGTCTGCGGTACCAGATCCATTATATATTAAAATCAATAAATCCTGTAATTTCCTGAAAGTGCTAACATTGCAAACATGTAAAGGAAATTGTCATAGTATCTCCTGTCACCTGTCCTAAGCGGAGTGTTCCAGAACTTTTCAACACATTGCTTTGCATATTTTCCATCTGCTGCGAGCGAAGCTTCTGCATTAACAGCAATGATCGCTACCGGATGAAGTGCCTTCTCATCAAGCGGTGTACCATCTATAAGAAATACACCATCCCAATTGTCCTTCTGATCCTCACAATAAAACTTCTGAAGCCTTTCTGCCGTTTTAATCTGCCACGGATCTGCATCAAACCACAGATGATCCATCGCTATATTGGCGATCGTGCGGTATGCATCACTGTAATACCAGTCATGTCTTCCAAATATTTCCTTATGCCCCGTATGAGGCTTTCCGTCATAATCTGCATATTCTGCGCTAAGTCCTGTCTTTTCATGGCATGCACTGTGCAGATATGCTCTGCTGGCAGCTGCTGCTTCTTTCCAGAAGTCTCGGTCCTCCTCATAAGCCCTTTGGGCAAAAAGTTCATAAAAATGCGGCAGATGGTATGAAGGATCACTGAAATCCATATTTGTGACAAACTTTATCAGCTTGTTGGAAGGCTCCCACATCGGCTCTCCGCTGTGTCCCGGCTCACCCTTGTGTACACACTCCCTTAAGATATTTTGTGCCTCTTTGCTGTAGCAGAATATACCATCGCCATCTCCCCATCTTTTAGAGGCGAAAAACAATGCCATTGCAAAATACTCTTCACCATCAGGTGCCGGTCCTTCGGCATTTCGCTTTCCGTTTGTCTGACATGACCACGCAAAATAATTTTTTGCCGGACCATCTTCTATGTACATATATGTGCGCACCCATTTCCACAGTCTGTCAAACTCTGCTTTTTTATCCAGCTGTACACATACCATCATGCCATATGACATTCCCTCGGTTCTCACATCATGATTGCCGGTATCCTCCATATATCCCATATCATCACCGGCTTCATGATAAAAACGTTCATCATCATTCCCATAGAATATCGTGTTAAAAGTATCCTCTACTCTTTTTTGAATTTCTTCTTCCGGATACCCATACTCTTTGAATATATTTCTGTATTTGCCTGTCTTATATGCTCCTGCCATTTTTCTCTCCTTTTTGTCGCTGTTTTACTGTATCCCGCACATTAAATTTACAAATCTGTGTCTGCATGATGTCCAGGATTCATTATCTCCTTTTTTGAACCATTCTTTCTGTGCACTGTCCTTAATTCCGTATATGGCTGTTATGTTCCCGATGATATCATCAGATATCGTGCTGTCTGCCATTATTATCATAATTCCTTTTATCCTGCCTTCGCCTGACAGATTATCCATGATATTTGCTATCTTTCCCTGATGTATCCAGCAAAAATTTCTTTCGTCCGCAGCACACTCAAGCACACATACTCTGCCGGTATCACAGTTATCCTCTCCATAACCGGCTGGTGTGTAAACATAATTCATACTGACCTGTCCGTCTCCATCACACGAATAATGGATATGTATCTGACCATGATCTGTTTTCTTAAGCTCATGCCAGCTAAAGTTCCTCTCAGATACCTCAGCAAAGTTTACAGCCCTGTTATATCCGAACCCGACGGGTGCCGCAGGGTTTACTACAGGTGTTCCATTTACCATAAATGTCACATAGTTAAATCCCTCTGCCGGATTGCCTATTGTTTTTTCCCAGTAACCATCATTTTTCTTTGATCTGTAAAGAAGCTCCTCCGTGCCATTTTCAAGAACTACGCTCACGCTTTTTGCATCAGGTGCAAAAAGATTTACTTCAATGCTGTTATCCTCCGTCACACGGATACCATGTATGACATCCGGATATTTGCCAGCCGGTTTTCCATCCTCGTCATTTTCGAACTGTATCTGCCTGTACACCGGATCAAAAAATACCATGCTCTCATCCGCCTGTACCGGTGTGGTAAAATCAATATTCTTTGATCTGACCGTGACAGCTTTATTAATATCATCAAGTTCTGCGTCATCCCATGTAAAAAGCATCTGTGCGAAATCCTTAAAGCTCTTTCTCCATACATGCCATTCATGATAGCCCTCATATACTTTTTGTGTACTGTTTTTCCCCTGCCGTGAAAATTCCTTTACCATCTCATTGATTCCAAGCAGTATCTCTTTTTCTTCATCTCCTGCCGACATAAAGACAGCTTCAAACCGATATGGGCTGTCGATGATTTTTTTCATGAGATGTATTGCAACACCTGAAAATACTCCAACTGCTGAAAAAAGCTCCGGGTGTCTTGCCGCTATATCCGTAGCCTGTCCTGAACCAAGTGAAAGTCCTGCCACAGCACGGTTGTTTCTTCCTTTTTTGACCTTAAAATTTTCCTCTATATAAGGGATTATGCTATTTACAAGCTCACTGTCAAAATCTCCCGGAAAAAATACAGGGTATTCGTTATCCTTAAATGCGTAGCCACTGCTTGCAACTATGATCATCGGCACACATTTTTTGTCTGCTATCAGATTGTCCATGATGAAATTCATCTTACCCTGCCATACCCATCCGGTCTCATTCTCCCCGACACCATGCTGTAAATACAATACAGGATACCTTCCATCTCCGCTCTCATATCCAGGTGGAGTATACACATAGCTCTCCTTTATGTGACCGTTTACCTGTGAGGTATATTTGCACAGACTTACCGTTCCATGCGGCACATCCCTGACAAAATAGAAATCCTCGCCCTCTTCCGGCACTTCAAATGTGTTTATTGCAGCAAAACAGCCATATGATATAGCCGCATGAGGATTTGTTATGCAGACATCATCTACATACCAGAAATAATAATGCATTGCCCAGTGGAAATCTTTAATGTTTGCCGAAAATCCACCCTGCATATCAGGCTTTAACTGTATGCGTTCTGAGCTGAAATAGCCTCCCATTCCAGCTACTTCTACTTTATTGGCATTTGGCGCATAGATATAAAAGGTAACGCTTCCATCATCCTCAAGTGTGACCGAGCATCTGTTATTGTCCATTGATGATGGTATCGTGCCTATATACAAAGCACCGTTTTTTAAATCATCCAAAATAAATCCCCCATTCGTTTATTGATATATACAAGTGTAAACGAACAGGGGCTTGTTATTCTATTAATAAATTGCCAAACAGTATTCAAATATTGCTAATTTTCATTTACCTTTTGCTGTAAATAATCAAAATATATCTGTGGATTACAGGCATTGTACTCCTCCATATACTGATCCCAGGCAACATCAAAATCATCTGCCATGATAACCTGCGGCAGCCATATTTTCTTTATTGCCACAATATTATTCTTTACTTTCCCACATTCAGAGGTCGAGGGAATTGAATCTGAATATGAATACATCGGATACCACGAGCCGGGAGCCTCATTTTTTCCAAGCATATCTACATAGTTTTCCACTCCATAGGCTTTAAAACATTCCTGAATATCCACAGGCTGATTTCTGAAAAACTCGTTCTGCTGAAACTCCATTGAAAACGCATTTATACCATCATCAAGCATTCCCTCCACTCTTGGAAAGTATGAGTACGAACACATATGCGCTGCCTGATATGAGCTGTCACTTTTTTTCTCTGCCTGCTCATTGGTAAGGTAAAACAAACCGTTTTCATCGACTGAATAGTCCTTGCCCTCCTCTCCCCAGAACCTTTCTCTTATGATATCAGATTCCAGGAGATCACTGACAAACTTCATCGCACCTTCGATATCTTTACAGGAGGTGGTAATGGACACTCCTGAAGAATAATCTATTTCTGCCATCCTGTTTGTATGCCATCTGTTGTGAATACCATCATCAATCGTGACAGGAAGAGGGACATAATCACACCCAAGCTGTGCCAGATTCTGTTTTTTGAATATGGGATCTATTACATAATAAAACTGCCACCACTGGTCGACCATCCCAAGCACTGCTCCTGTTGACAGCTTATCCAGATATTGATCATAGGTGGCATTAAACGCCCCGGGATCCATTATTCCCTTATGGAACTCTTCGTTAAGCTTTCCGAAATATCTTTTGGCTGTGTCGCTCACATTGTAATCCATCACTTTTTTGGTTTCCGTGTCTACCATACAGCTTCCATCGTTTGGAAATCCGTCCAGAAACTGCGGCACATTTTCAAGGCAAAAATACCGCCAGTCATCACAAAGTATCGTAAATGGTATATTTTCCGTTCCATCCTGCATTGTGGGATTTGCCTGTACATAGCTTTCTATCAGGTCAAAGTACTGCTCTATCGTTGTAATCTTTGGATATCCAGCCCATTTTAATACTCTTGTCTGAATCCAGAAGGCTTCACCATTATGCAGCATCTCCACATCATCCCCATGTGATACTCCAAACTGTGGAATCCAATATATGTGTCCATCCGGCTGTCTGAACTTTTCCCATTGTTCATCACTGAGATATTCTTTTATGTTCGGATAATCGTCCCAGTATTCATCTATCGGAATGAGAGCCTGCGCATCATACAGTGCAGTCTCTCCTGATATAAAATCAGGATATTCCCCGGTTGCTATGAGAGAATTTATTGCATCGTCTTTATCCTGTCCGACAAGCCAGGTCTCCTCACATTCTGCACCGATCTGACTTGCTATGAGCTTCTTTATGTCATTATCCGGATCTATATTATCTCCTTCTACAGAAAAAAAAGCCGTAAAATGCTTTATTTCTTTTTTATCTGACTCTTTAAAAGTAACACCGGCTATAAGTCCGATAAACAATGCCACTGTAACCGTTGCGGAAACCAATCTTTTTTTCATACCATATTTTCTCCCTATTTTCTTTTGTTCAGTCTCTGCTATAAAATTGCATAATAGTCATTATATTCCATAAAAAATATTTTTACAAATCCTAAAATAAATATATCTAATAACTAGGGTATAAAACAATAATTTATCCTGCTGACATTTTCTCTGTCATAAATTATAATTTCTACAATTTTAAAAATCAGGAGGACCATATAATGATCATACATGAAATAACAGAAGAATGTTTTAAGAAATATGGAAAGGTGATCGACTCAATAGATCTTACAGAGCTGGTCAGCACAATGCAGACAGTAGAAATTCCTGCTGATGTGGTTTATGAGCCATCCATTTCTGCACTCGAAAAGCTAAAATGTGCTACAGAATTACAACAGAAAACATACGGGGAGCTTCCTATACAGATAGGCTGGTGCATAGGCAACAATCATAAGCTCAATGCTGTTGAGTATCACAGATGCTCTGAGGTCAATATTGCCGCAACTGATGCCATACTGATACTCGGCCGACAGCAGGATATCTCTGTGGAAAATACATATGATACCTCTTTGATGGAAGCTTTCAGGATTCCTTCGGGAACAGCAGTCGAGCTTTATGCCACAACACTGCACTACGCACCATGTAATGCATCTGATGGCGGATTTCTGGTAGCCGTTGTACTTCCAAAAGGCACAAATGAAGCCCTGGAACATCCACACACCGGCGGAGAAGATGCTCTTCTTGCAGCTAAAAACAAATGGCTTATCGGACATCCTGAAGGTGGACTTCCTGAAGGATCATACATAGGGCTTACAGGTGAAAATCTGGAAATTAAATAAAAAGCAAAAAACAGCCCGGGCTTTCACCCGGGCAATTATTATATTACGCTTTAACTTTATGATAAAATTAAGCCTTCGCCTCGTCCTCGTTGTCTCCCCAGAAATCCACCGGTTCATAGTCCTGCAGCTTTGCAAGGAAGCCCTTCTGCTTAAGCTCCTCCTGTATGGCATCAAGCACCTCTTCACTCTCCGCACATATTGTGTGATAGTGATAACCGGAGGTTACATTTTTAAGAAGGCTGGACTTTCCTGTACGGATTTCCTCTAGGTAATTTCTGACATCACGTCTGGACTTGATGTCCATATTGGCGCGGATCACTCCGTAGACCTTGTGGTATACAAATACGTCCTTCACATGGCCTCCTGCATCAACTATTGTTGAAAGCTCCTCCTCTACTTCATCATCCTCGTGAACCACCTTTAATACTCTCGAATACTGCTTATCCGCCTGTATCAGATATCCTCTGTTTGTCGAAAAAATCGCGGCTCCGTTTGCTCGAAGCAGTGCTATGTCCTGCACAATCACCTGACGACTCACATCAAGCTCCTTTGCAAGCGCAACTCCCGCCACAGGCGACTTTGACGAGGATAGAATATTTATTATTTTTTTTCTTCTCTCATCACCGTTCATTTTCGTTCCTTTCTGTAAAACATTACTGTCACAGCATAGTGCGACCGGCAATCTAAAAGCTATACTGCATGTAGATTTTTAAGTGATAAATCCATAATAGGCGCTGAATGTGTGAGCGCACCACTTGATACATAGTCTACACCAAGACCCTTTATTCTTGCAATATTTTCTTTGGTAACATTTCCCGAAACCTCGATCTCGGCTCTGCCGTCAATGTAGTCAATGCACTGCTTTAAAAGCTCTGTTGACATGTTGTCGAGCATGATAATGTCGGCACCGGCTTCAACCGCATCCTTAACCATATCAAAGCTCTCCACCTCAACCTCAATCTTTCTGACAAACGGAGCATAGGCCTTTGCCATGGCGATTGCCTCTTTTACACCGCCAGCTGCTCCGATGTGGTTATCCTTAAGAAGCACTCCATCCGAGAGATTGTATCTGTGATTGTTTCCACCACCGACTCTGACCGAGTATTTTTCAAAAATTCTATTGTTTGGAGTTGTCTTTCTGGTATCCAAAAGCCTGATACCGGTGCCCTCTAAGAGTGCTGCAACCTGACTGGTATATGTGGCAATTCCACTCATGCGCTGTAAATAATTGAGCGCAGTTCTCTCACCGCACAAGAGTACTCTGATATCTCCGTAAACCTTGCCGATAAGCTGCTTATTTTCTACTCTATCGCCATCCTTTACGTAAAACTCTACCTTTGTATCTGCATCAAGCAGTGTGAAAACTCTCTCAAAAACCTGCAGTCCACAGATGATTCCGTCCTGCTTGCAGATTAGATCCACTTCTCCTGCCTGCGGATGTGGCATCACGCTGTTTGTGGATACGTCCTCGCTTGTGATGTCCTCCTTTAATGCGCTTAATATGAATGGGTCTACGTTGAGGCCCAGTGTTACCTGATCGTACATATATTTAGATTCCTTTCGTTGCATTCTTTGCATTTTTTAGTTTTCTTTTATATTACGGTTTCGCACTTTTTATGCTGTGTGGTGCCGGGGTGATACTTGCTTTTATGCCTGAATGTAGGTGACACCAGATTCGTTTTCTACGCTGGTGCGGCCCTCTATAGCCTCCATGGCGAGCTTCCTGTATTCTCTCTCTACAGCTTTTTCATCGCTGTAGTCTGCGAGGTCGATGCTATCTGCGGCCTTTTTGGCTGCTATCTCATCATTTACAAAGCCAAGCTCCGCCATCTGACCTGCTGCACGCTTTGCGAATACCAGGCTCTCAAGCAGTGAATTGCTTGCAAGACGGTTTCTGCCGTGCACTCCGTTGCATGCGGTCTCGCCGACTGCATAGAGACATTCCATGGATGTGCGGCTGTGATGATTCACCTTGACGCCGCCCATGAAATAGTGCTGTGCCGGAACTACAGGAATAGGCTCCTTGAAGACATCATATCCCATCTCCTTGCAATGTTCAATGATATTTGGAAAATGTGATACAAGCTCATCCCTTGGAATGGTACGCAAATCCTCCCAGACAAAGTCTGTGCCGTCCTTTTTCATCTGCTCACGGATTTTGCCGGTCAGCACGTCTCTTGGTAAGAGCTCATTGACAAACCTGTTCATATTCTTGTCCAAAAGCTTAGCACCCTCACCTCTTACGGACTCTGAAATGAGAAAGCTTCTGTCCTCATGCTTTTTCGTATAAAAGGTCGTCGGGTGAATCTGCACATAGTCTGGATTTTTAAGCTCTATGCCATGCTTTTTTGCAATGGCAAGCGAGTCACCTGTCAGATGTCTGAAATTCGTTGAAAATCTGTACAGTCCTCCAACTCCGCCACAAGCCATGACAGTGTATGCCGCTGTCACCTTTTCCAGCGTGCCATTCTGTTTTCTGATGATGGCGCCGTAGCATTTGTTATCCCTTTCGATTATATCAACCATCGTTGTATACTCCATGAGTGTCACATTTGAAAGCTTCTTAACCTGTGCAAGCAATGTGCTTGTTATCTCTTTTCCGGTCACATCTTCATGGAAAATAATTCTGTTGTGTGAATGAGCTCCCTCTCTCGTATAGGCAAGTGAGCCGTCATCATTTCTCGCAAAATCTGCTCCGTATGAAACAAGATCCTTCACCACCTCAGGTGATGAGTTTATCATTATCTCAACCGACTCCTTGTCATTCTCGTAGTGGCCGGCCTTTAAGGTATCCTCAAAAAAGCTGTCGAAATCAGACTGCTCTTTAAGCATGCACATGCCGCCCTGCGCCAGAAATGAATCGTTGCTCTCCAGATCTGACTTTGTTATCAGTGTAATTCTTATGTCTCTTGGAAGCTTAAGCGCACAATAAAGACCTGAGCAGCCGCTTCCCACAATAAGTACATCTGTATTCATAATATGTTACCTCTTTTATTTGCCTGCATCCACCGATGTAGCCGCTTCTTTAGCAACATCCTCCAGGATGCGATTTACTGTAATGGGCGTATTATAACACTAAAATTTACAGCTGACAAGACACCTGTAAAACTTTTGTGTTGACAGCTGGTTTACAGCTAAGTATAATGACAAGTAACTTATTTATTTTGGCCGGTTTTTTATGTAAAATCCAAAAGGGGCTTACATTGATATAACTGTGCTTCAATCACACTAGGAATTTCAAGAGGTATATCATATTATGATGACAACAAGAGAATTACAGGATGAGATTATCCGATTAAAGAAGGAAAATGATATCTGTATATTAGCTCACGCTTATCAGAGTCACGAGATACTTGAGGTTGCCGACTTCACAGGTGACTCATATGGACTCAGCAAGCAGGCTGCCACAGCACCACAGAAGAATGTGCTCATGTGCGGTGTCCGCTTCATGGCAGAGACCTGCAAGATTTTATCTCCTGACAAGCATGTATTTTTGTCAAACAGCGCAGCAGGCTGTCCTATGGCGGAGCAGCTCGATGTAGAGCTCTTACAATCGTTAAAGGATAAGAACCCTGACTATACAGTGGTTGCCTACATAAACACCACATCAGAGCTTAAAACCATATGCGATGTGTGCGTCACATCTTCATCCGCTGTAAAAATTGTTAAAAATATTGACAATAACAAGATTCTTTTCATCCCTGACTGCAATCTTGGCGCATGGGTTGAGGAACAGGTTCCGGAAAAGACCTTCAAATTTGTACATGGTGGCTGTCCTACTCACCTGCGCATGTCAATAGCAGATGTTGAGAGAGCAAAAGCGGCTCATCCTGCTGCAAAGCTTCTCGTACATCCGGAGTGCCTTGCTGAGGTTTCAAAGGCGGCAGACTATATCGGTAGCACCACCGGCATCATTGACTACGCCAAAAACAGCACAGACAGGGAATTTATCATAGGAACCGAAAACAGCATACTGCAGCACTTACAGTATGAGTGCCCTGAAAAGAGCTTCTATCCGCTCTCAAAAGACTGCGTATGCCACAATATGAAGCTCACTACCCTGATGGATGTATACAATTGTGTTAAGGGAGCAGGCGGAGAAGAAATCATACTGCCTGATGATATAAGAACAAAGGCCAAGGCCTGCATAGATACCATGCTTACACTTGGAGAGTAATTAATTACAATAGTAAAAGACCACAGTTCATCTGTTTTGATGCCCTGTGGTCTTTTTTAATACTCCTTTTTTCACATCCGTCTAATTAAATCCAACAACCTTCTGTGACAGCTTATACGCACCGATAGCTACCTTTCTGCCTCCCTTGCCCGGCAGGTTCATTAACTGTCCCATGACGCCATGGCGCAGCTTCTTGTAGGTTTCTTCATCGTGCTCCTTCATGTATGCCCACAGTTCATCCTTCTTAGCCATGTTCTCATCGGTGCCTGAGATAATTGCCAGAATAGTAGAAATAGTCGTAATAATCTCCAGATAGCTGTACATATACTTCCTGCACATCTCATTTGTTATCTCATGCAATTTGACATCGTCAAACATAATCTTATTTACACGAATCTGCTGGTCAATACGGCGTATCATCACCTGCTCATTGACCGACTGGTCATCGCGACCGATAAAATATCTGTAGAAGTCCACATCCAGATAGTACATCGTACGCACATACGGAAGCGGCTTATATACATAGATATTATCCACATAAAAGGTATGCTTTGGCAGCTTGAGTCCACAGCTTCTCAAAAGCTCTGTCCTGTATATTACCGAATGCATCAATATGTAATGCCCCTTATAAATATGCTTTATATCACTCCAGGTAAATATCTCATTGCGCGGAAAGCCGGTCTGACGCATAACCTTTTTACGCTTTGCTCCCTCTTTCTCGTAGACATAGTTGGCAAGAAGCATATCAATCTGTGTATTCTCCTGCTCAAACTCCCTTAGCTTATCCAGTATCTTCTTGTATGAATCCAAATCCACCCAGTCATCGCTGTCAACGACCTTGAAATATTTGCCTGTGGCATTTTTGAGACCTGTGTTTACAGCCTCTCCATGTCCACCGTTCTCCTGGTGTACAGCCTTTACTATGTCAGGATATTCGGCTGCATATCTGTCAGCTATCGCTGCTGTCTCATCCTTTGAACCGTCATCAACAATAATTATCTCCACATCATCTCCACCCGGCAGGATAGACTCTATACAATGCTCCATGTAATCCTTTGAATTGTAACATGGGATTGCAAAACTTAATAATTTCATCTTTTTCCCCTTGTAAAAAAATAATATCGCTGTTTGATTATGCATAAAATTTTATCCTATATGCAATAACAAATACCGATACTATAATTATACACAAAATCATGATATTGTCTAAGGATTTTTTATGGTACCTTAGGACTACACAGTTTGTTCATATTTTGTTTACAGAAAAGTGAAATTCAAAACACACGGTTTTCACAATTGATTTGTATACTGATATCATAAACGAAAGATACATAACAAAAGCAACAAAACATATTAATTACGCAATACTCATACTAATCTTTTTCATATATAGCCGATGCAAGCCACATGCATCGGCTTCCTCTTTTTAGTATTATAGTAACTATGTGATTATTTCTATCAGCTTCTCTTTATCTTACGTGAAGCCGTCTTTTCAAACTCACTCTCCCTCACTTTAAGGCTATAGATACGCTTGTACGCAGGTGCATTCACATTGTACTCATCGATAAGCACCTGCAGTGCTGCCCTTATATCGGCGATACCTGCATTTTGAGCATACTCGCTGTCCGGGAAAATCTCAGCTTCTATCACTCCTTCAGACTCACGCACTATGATTTCCTTTATGAGATGATTTACGCTCAGAGCGTTTTCAAGCTCCTCCGGTGACACATTCTCACCGTTTTTGGTGATAATCAGATTCTTTCTTCTGCCGGTCAGATAAATATATCCATCCTCGTCCACATAGCCTAAGTCACCCGTGTGAAGCCAGCCGTCCGACAGTGTCTCCTCTGTCTCCTTTGGCATCTTATAATAGCCCTGCATCACACTTGTACCGCGGACTAAAAGCTCACCGTCAACTGTTTTTGCCTCACAGTTTGGCATCAGCTTGCCTACAGAGTTTTTGCGGATATCCCAGCTTAGATTGGTGCTTATGACCGGAGAACACTCCGTCATGCCATAGCCCTGCAATATGGTGATACCAAACTCTGCAAATAAATCAACATAATCAGGATTTAGGTACGCACCTCCACTGCAGATTGTATGAAGCCTCTCTCCAAATATTTTCTTACGGACCGGCTCTGCAGGAAGTCCTGCTGCCCTTACCTCCTCGAGCTTTCTGGCAAATGTCTCAATCATAAGAGGCACCATAAGAATCATGTCGGGAGTAAAAAGCTGTATATTTTTTGCCATGCGCATGATGGAATCATTGATGCATATTACCGAACCCAGTGAAATTCCTTTCAGAATATCCATGCTCAGACAGTATGCATGGTGTATCGGAAGCACAGACAAAATTACCGTGTGAGGTCCAATTTTCATGTCAAGGCATGTGGCATTTTCAGCCAGGTTGTTCTGCGTCAGCATTACTCCCTTGCTCTTTCCTGTGGTTCCGGACGTAAACATGATAGTGCAAAGCGCATCCTCTGCCACGGCAGACTCGTAGCTTCCCCTGTTGTCATCTATAAGCCCATTAAACGAAAGCACCTGTGGACAATGCTCTGTACTGTTCATAGACACATACACATTTATATCATGACAGCTTTTAGCTGCGGCCTCAGCCACATCCGAACGTGCCTCATCAAATATAAGCATCCTCACACTGGCTCTGTCCAAAAGCTCACATATATCCGCTGCCGGAAGCGATGCATCGATTGGAACCGCAACACTTCCGCTTTCTGTGATTGCCAGATAGGATACTATCCACTCATATGATGAAGGGCCTATTACAGCGATATGCTGCCCTTTTTTGCCAAGCTTTTCGATGGCATTGGCAAAGCTGTCTGTGTCATTCTTAAGCTCACTGTAGGTTCTTGACTCTATCTCATTTTTGGATTTCTTCCATCTTATCGCGTCATCCGCGCCGTAAGCTTCATTTGCATATGAAAGAATATCCGGAATTGTGTGAAATAACATATTTTCTCCTATCTGCGCCCATTATGCGTCTTTTAATGTCTCAAGATAATCGATAGCTTCCTGTACTGTGCGGATTTCTGCAGCCTTTGTCTGCTCAATCTCCACATCAAAGGTATCCTCTATCTCCCCGAGCATGCTCATGAAATCAAATGACGTGAAGCCCAGATCCTCCATAAAACGTGACTCTTCGTGCACATCTGCCGGCTGAACATCAACATAATTACAGATAATTTCCACTAATTCATCAAACATAATAATCTCCTTTTACCTAATACGTTTCCTAATCCACTACACTAATTTAATGATTTCGCCTATTGTAAGCTCAGGGTTTTCTGCACCCTTGAACATGATTTTGCACAGGTAATAGTACATATACTCAAGCTGCTTTCTTGAGACTGCCTTGACCTGATGCTCGAAACTGAAATCCAGTCCGTTGTCCTCCGGACGGTGCATTACCGTTAGATACATAGCCTGTGTAGTCATGCCGTTCGGGTACCACTTAGTCTTGTATTTTATATCTCCCAGGTCGTTTAAGCCCTTTTCCTTTAAGGTCATCGGCTGATATGTAAGCGACATCGGCTCATATGTAAGCCCCGCCTTTGGCTGCGGATACGTCTTTGAGCGCAGAGCAAAGTACTCTGTCGGGTTGTAGTTTGCATGGCGGAACAGCTCGTTTTGCTTATCCCTGATGGTATACACGGCATCGATAAAGCGTACATCCTTTGAAAAGCTCGTCCTAAACGGAAACGAATGAATACGTGTGCCGCCCGACCTCTTCTCCTTAAGTGTCGCACGTCTGGCGATGGCATTATTTACGGAGACATCATCGAAGCCGTTTTCCTTTTGGAAAAACGTCCTGATTCCCATGAGAAGCAGACAAGCAAGCGAAACATGATATTTCTCGCAAAAATCCATAAGACGCTTTGTCGGCTCAGCCTCCAGATGAAAGATATCAAGCGCTGAGGTGACATCATCCGATGCATTGAATGCACTCCTTAGCTTGTTATCATGCATCAGTTTTCTTGCCGCATCAAGCTTTGCTGTGCCATCGATTCCGTTGTAGATTGGCTCCGACTGTCCGATAAGCTTCTCAAAGAACTCTCTGTCCCTAAGCTGTGCCTTGCTTCCGGCTTCATATGCCAGATCCTTCTTTATCTGCTCGATATATGAGCACATATCCTTTGGAAAAGGAACTCCCTCGTACATGGCATTGCAGTATATCTCAATAATATCCTTTAAAAATGCAATAAGTGACTGTGCATCAACCACCATGTGATGACCTAAGAAGTACACGCCATTAAAGCCGTCAGACATCTTTATCATCACGATTTTGGTCATAGGAGAATCCTCAAACTCAAACGGCACCTGTGTCCAGCCTCGCATCTCATTCTCTGCCTCCTCCATGGTTACATCAGTAAAATCCCTGAAATCGACAGTTCTCTCATTAAAATCCTCATCCACATCCGCAATATACTGATAGCACTCTCCATCCTTATCCCTTGTAAAGCGGATACGCATGGCCTCGTTTCTGGCATACGCGTAGTTTATTGAATCCTTTAGCACGTTCCAGTCAAGCTCAGTTCCAATCGTTAAGCTTGTACCGATATTCAGCACAGCCATATTCGGACAGTACTTTGCATAGTACAAATGAAATTTTTGTGCAACCGTAATCGGATATACATTGTGTCCCTTTCTCGTCTTCATCATCTCATAACTCCTTCCAAAAATTTATCAAGTGCGTCCTCGAAAGCTTTCGTATTCTTGTAATAGCTCTCGCAGTGTCCTGCCCCCTTTACTATCAGCTTTGTCTTTTGTGACGCGCAGCTTGCATAAAGCTCATCACACATGCTGCATGGCACAAATGTATCCTTATCACCATGGATAAACAAAATAGGCTTCTTCGCCTTTTGCACCTCTTTTGCAGCATTGCATTCATCAAGCCCATACCCTGCCATTTTTCTGTTCACAAAATCCGCAATCTGAATCATCGGAAAAGCCGGCAGATGGTACATGCTGTGAAGCACATGTGTAAATACCGCCTTAGGCGAGGTAAATGCACAGTCTGACACAATTCCCTTCACCTGCTCTGGAAGATTAAGTCCACTTGCCATAAGCACAGTGGCACCTCCCATGGAATTTCCCATCAAAACAATCCTTATGCCATTGCCTGCCTTCTTAATCAACCAGTCAATCCACTTAAGCGCATCATAGCGGTCCTTGCAGCCGAAGCCTATGAATTTACCCTCGCTTTGTCCATGCGCCCTCGCATCTACAAGCAGCATGCTATAGCCCTTCTTTAAATAGTAATTTGATATGCTGCTGTAATCAGACATAGCTTCACTTGTGTAGCCGTGGAAGCATATGACGGCTTTATCCGGATTACCTCCATCTATCCCCGGAAAATATGTGGCATGCAGTCTTAATCCATCATCAGACTTAATCCACACATCCTCATGAGTCTGTGCTCTCATCCACTCTCCACGCGGCTTCATAAAGCTGTAATAGCTCTCCCAGTCAACCCCGGACATCTTCATCGTGCGCTCCTTCTTAGCATTGTAGCGCATCATGGTTCTCCTGTAGAAATAAGCACTGCCTCCTGCCTCTGCTGCAGCAATACCGCCTAAAACACCTGTAATTATTCCCCACTTCATCCTCATTACCTACGCCTTCTTACTGTCTATAATCTGCTTCAGGCGAAGCGCCTTATCAATATTTCCCTCCACCTTGAGCTTACCTGTTGTAAATGCAAGAATCGGATCCAGCTTTCCTTCCGCCAGCTTGAAAAGAGTCTCTGCGCTGCATATAAAAATCGCATCCCTGTCAAAATACTCATACGGCTCCACTGCCAGCACTCCGTCCTTTACCTCAGCATAGAAAATTCCCTCTGCCTCTCCTGTTATATTGAACTGAAAAGCAAGATGCTCGCTTATATCGCTCACATCAGAATCCATAAACAGTCCCTTTACCTTTGAAAACATATCTGCATAAGTCATATCAATTCTCCTTTTTCGACCACCGGTCAACTCGTTACTTCATTACAGTATCACTTTTTCGACTGGCGGTCAATATAAATATTTTCATTTTCAAACTATTCTGTTATTTTTTCATAAACTATCCAAACGTATCATATCATTATCACCAAAACCTATTCCCCCGGTAAAATCTCATGGAAGAATCACATGGATTGTGATAATATATATTAAAATGCTCGTAACTGTTCAGTACCTTCACAGTTGCGAGCCGCAAGCGCATTAGAATCAGCTGCGCTGATGGGCGCTTGCTCCTACATAATATACGTTTTCTTACGAAATATGCGGTACCGCATATTTCTGTACTGAATAGTTACAAATGTACGTTACAGATAAAAGAGGAGCCACTATGCCACATTCCACAAGACCAAATTCGGAAAAATACGAGAAGATACTTGAAGCGCTAAGAACCCTTTTAGAAACAAAAAAAATATCCCAGATATCTGTCAGCGAAATCGCCCAGACAGCCGGGATAGGCAAGGGTAGCATATATTATTATTTTTCATCAAAGGAAGCTATCTTTGATGCACTTATGGCAAAAAGCTACGAAGAGCCGCTTGCCACCGCAAAGGAGCTTGCAAAGCGCACCGATATCTCTCCGTTTGTGCGCATGGCGATGATATTTCAGGCATGCCGCAACTCCTCTGCCGCCTTTTTAAAAATCCAGTCCGATGCCGGAAACGGTGTGCAGGAGAATGCATTTTTGCACAACAAATACATCAATTACCTGATTACCGAGCTAAAGCCGGTGACCGGTGAAATCATAAGGCAGGGAGCAGCTGATGGACTTATCGTGTGCCAACAGCCTGATGCGCTTGCAGAGATTGTGCTCCTTGTGCTCGTCGTAAAGCTAGACAATACACTGATTCCGTCCACAAAAGAAGAGACCGAACAGACTATCTCAGAGCTCATCTCACTGCTTGAGAAGGGCACTGACAATCCTGAAGGGTCTCTAAATTTCCTGCGTGTCTAAGGACACTATTTATGCTTTTTTCTAAAAAAATATTGGACTATTGCTGCCGGAATGATTCCTCCCGCTAAAATCATTCCTTTTGAAAGCGCCGGTGTTTTACGTACAACGTGAGGTGACCTTTCCTTACTGTATCCTACATATATAGGCTTTTCTTCTTTGTCTGTGTAGTCTGCCTTTATATATCCGATAGCGTTATCCCTATCCGGTACATATACCCTGATTATATTATCACGCATATCACCATTAAAAGCTTTATATGCTGCCACTATCTCATAATCTGAGTGATGCGGCAGATACTCAAAAAAATACTGTCTATTATCAACACACCATAACAAAAGCCATATTACAAATACCATAATAAGTGCTCTCATGTCTTCTTTTTCATTTGAATTTTCCATATCCAAACATGCCTCGATTTTAATTGTATATATACGTGTTACACTAACTCCGGCACTCTGTAGCCAGCCTCACTCATTGATTTCTCAAACTCATCCACTGACATTCCAAGCTTCTCAGCTCCCCTGTTCACCGAATAGTCCCCATCCTGAACCGATAAGAATATTTCTGTACGACGTCCGGTCTGAATGCCGTTCTTCATACCTTCTCTTCTTTGTTCCTCACCATACTCTTTTGCATACTCTTTTGCATATTCCATTGCGTACTTTCTTACAGCTTCACTCATAGCACCACGTCCTTCCTTTTCTTTATAATAAGCCACTGCTTTTGACAATGTCTCACTTTCTATCTGCTCCGGCCTGCACTGGTGAAAATCTCTCATCATCCGACCTATATCATCA